>Ga0209542_10000174_pt1 | contig 158875 bp, 153 predicted proteins | sample RifCSPhighO2_01_FD_184028 | JGI IMG/M metagenome (GOLD analysis project Ga0209542, IMG submission 184028) | Soil microbial communities from Rifle, Colorado - Rifle CSP2_plank highO2_0.1 (SPAdes) (version 2) | ecosystem: Environmental > Terrestrial > Deep subsurface > Rock core/Sediment ... | reverse complement strand
GATCATACTACTACCAGAGTCAAGTATTCCTGGTACTACCGCAAGCGTCGTCCACGTATTGGTGGAGATGGTGTATCGATAGAAGCCGGTAGCGGAATTTCCTTGAGTGACATAGATCGTATCATCCGCACCATTACGGATCATATTACTACCCTGCGCGAGTGTTCCTGGTGTCGCTGCCAAACTCGAAACATTCGATCCTGCCCACGTATTGGTGGAGATGGTGTATTTATAGAAGCCAGTAGTGCTATTCCCTTGAGTCACATAGATCGTATCATCCGCACCATTGCTGATCATGCTGGAGCCAGTGTAGGGCCCCCCGGGAATTGCAGCCAGAGAAGTCCAAGTGTTGGTGGAGATGGTGTATTTGTAGAAGCTGGTATAGCTAGTCGCTTGAGTGACATAGATCGTATCATTCGCACCATTACGGATCATGCTGGAGCCATAGGAAAGTGGTCCTGGAGTTATGGCCAAAGAAGTCCAAGCATTGGTCGAAATGGTGTATTTGTAGAAGTTGGCGGTCATGTTACCTCGAGTGACATAGATCGTATCATCAGCACCATTACGGATCATACTACTACCATCGCTGAGTGCTCCCGGTGCTACCGCAAGCGTCGTCCACGTATTGGTGGAGATGGTGTATCGATAGAAGCCGGTAGTGGAATTTCCTTGAGTGACATAGATCGTATCATCGGCACCATTACGGATCATTCTGGAGCCAGCACCCACCCCTGGATTTACAGCCAAAGAAGTCCAGGTGTTAGTGGAGATGGTGTATTTATAGAAGCCGGTATTGCCACCCCCTTGGGTCACATAGATCGTATCATCCGCACCATTACTGATCATGCTAGAGTTAGTGTACACACTCCCCGGAATTGCAGTCAAAGAAGTCCAGGTGTTAGTGGAGATGGTGTATTTATAGAAGCCAGTAGTGCTATTCCCTTGAGTCACATAGATCGTATCATCGGCTCCATTGCGGATCATATTACTACCGTTTGCGAGTGCTCCTGGTACTACCGCAAGCGTCGTCCACATATTGGTGGAGATGGTGTATTTATAGAAGCCGGTAGTGCCACCACCTTGGGTCACATAGATCGTATCATCCGCACCATTGCGGATTATATTGCTGCCTATGGCAATCGCTCCTGGCGCTGCCTTGAGCGCCGTATCCCACGCATTCACAGGAATAGAAGTGCCCGCCAGCACGACCGAAGCGCCTGCACCTCCCCCGCTCACCACTGTTGTTGATTGCGTTCCCGCATTAAAATCCGCATCGCTCGTTTGTGTCACCGAGGTGCTTATCGTCGAGAGTGAAAGCGTTGTGCCGCCGACGATATTTGTCGAGGTCGCAGCGTACTCGGTCCAGTTCGCAGGCGCCGGATACCCCGTCGTATTCGACGTCAGTGTCGTCCAGTCGCTCTGGGTCCAGGAGAATGTTGCGGCGAGCGCTGTCTGATACACTCCTGTCGCAAAGTTGATCGCGAGACCTGCGAGCGACGAGGTCATGACGATTACGAGTCCCGTCGTCGCGGTGAAGAGCCGCACTCGTGCATGGTATTTTTTGAATCCATCATGGGAATGCCGCTCGATAGAAGGGTGCACGCCCCGCTCTTTGTACAAGACTTCATATGTTGTTTCCGAATCTTTAGTGAGAATGATCGCGAAGCGCAGGATGCCCTCGATGAGACTGATAAAAAAGAGAGAGATACTGAGCGCGCGGAAAGGGAGGAGTGTCTCTTTTTCGTGCTTCAATGTGTCGCGGAGCTCGACCTCTTTGCTGCGGCGGATCTTGTTAATTTTGTAAAACAATGCGGTTAAATTTATGTTTTTCATGCTGGTGGTATTATAGCAAAATTTTCATTGGAAAAAGCTTAATTAGTATCTTTTTGTTTAGCGAGTATTTTCATGGTAAAATTCCGCGCATAATGGTATTCTAAGAACAAATTATGAACGATAAAAACACTACTGATGGAAATGGGGGACCATTTGCTCTCGACCCCGCACTCGATCAAACTCCAGCTCAGGATATCACTGTTTCTTCCGATATTACCGACACGCTCGCGCAATATGAAAAAAAACTCGCCGCGCTTCGTGAGGAGGTTTCCGTACTGACGCGTGACCGTATCGCGCTTGCCGCAGCCGTTGATGAAGAACACCAGATGATATTCAAGCTTGGACAAGACCTACTGCCCATTCTCGTCCGTGAACGTTCGGTTATTGAGGCATTGAAAGACATCAGCATAAAAGAGCGCTCAGTTACGGATATCGCGGAACGTCGCACTCACGAACAATCACGATGGAAACAAGTTGAAGGGTGGTATGCAGTTGAGCAGGAAAAATGGGAAAAACAAGAAACACTTGAAGCGCAAAAGCAGCGGACCGAGGCGCATCGTGCGGAGCACGTAAAATTAACGGAGAAGGAATATGCGCTGCGCACCGAGATCGAGCAGGTGGAACTCGCAAAAGAAAAAGCCGAACTCCATGCGCAGATCGAGGTCATCGTGGAGTCTCGCGTTTCGACTGAAGGACAACTTGATGACCTGGAAGAAAAACGCGAGAAGGCGATCGCGCAGTTTCAGACGATCACACAAATGGAGGAGGGGATTGAAAAGAAGGAATTAGAGGTGGAAGATCTGCTTACGAGCGCCCATTCACTCAAAGAAGAACGCACGTTGGTCGAAGAACGCTACGCGCTCGAAAAAGAGCGACATGAAGCTGAGGCCTCCCGATGGAACATTGAGGACGAGATTGCGACGATCGGCGGTTCATATGTTGAATCCGAGAAGATACTTGATGAACTGAAGCAAAAAGAGAAGGCACTGCTCGACCAGCTCGCTGTTCTTGAAAAAAAAGCCCCGCTCGCGACGCCGCTTGCGCCGATTTCTCCCCTTGAAAAAGTATTAACTGAAGAAGCGGTCACGACAGCGGAGGCGCTACCAGGAGAAGGCGTGGTACCACCCTTGGCATAACGGCTTTATCCTCCCCCTGATTCATTTTGTTTCGCTCAATCAGCTGTTGGTATTTTGCACTACGACAAATACTACATAGGGTGGTCCTATGTACATAGGACCACCCTATGTATCTATACTAGATTCAGCTTTAAGTCTCGGCACACAAACCACGGTCTCCCGCCCGTTGCGATTGAATTTTTAGTTGTTGACTGAGGCAATCGCTTTTGCCATCACTATTTATCAACGTTTTTTAGCCCTTTTTTGTCAAGGTTTAACTTTGACATCATTTTCCTAGGGGTACCCTAGGAATTTTTAGCAATCTTTCTGTTTTTGTACTGTATCCAATCCCATGCATAGCTTGGTCTTCCTGCCTTGGATTCACGATTGCACGAGATTCACTTTTGATCATTGTGTTTCTCAAGGAAGTTCAAGTGGTCACCCCACGAGGGACTTTTTGGTATGCGCCAGGCGTTTCGGTTCGACAGAGGACGTATTGTTCTCGCGTGGCAGACTATTGAAGATGCCGAATATGCACGCCGACCACATCACCATTTTTCATTGTACAAAAGACACTATTGTGAAATGATTTGTTCATGGACAACGAGCAAGAGTGGTGGATGAGTGCAAAGATCTATGAACTCTATATTGATAAGTTTGCAAAAGATATCCGCGGGCTAACCGCGCACCTCGATTATTTTTCCCGATTGGGTATCAACACGCTGCACCTTCTCCCGCATTATCCGTCACCGATGATCGATGACGGATATGATGTCACCGACTATCGCGGGGTCCGTCCCGAGCTCGGGTCTCTTGAGGATCTGCGGCACTTGATTGATGCTGCTCATGAAAAAGGACTTCGCATCATTCTGGATCTTGTCATAAATCATGTCTCGTCTCTTCATCCATGGTTTTTGGAGGCGCGCACTTCAAAAGATAACCCGAAACGTAATTATTTTTTATGGAGTAAGACGGGGGAGGAGCTTCGGGATGGTATCAACGCATTTCCCGGGATCAAGAAAAGCAATTGGATTAAGGATCCGGCAACCGATGAATTTTATTACGCGACGTTCTATCCAGAACAGCCCGACCTCAATTGGGATAATGAAGCAGTGGTCTCCGGAATGCTCGCCAATATGGATTTTCTCGCCGACCTTGGCGCAGACGGATTTCGCATTGATGCCGCTCCGCATCTCATAAAGCGAGAGGGAACGAACTCGAAAGGATTGCCCGAAACACATCATCTACTGAAACGGATCCGGGCGTATCTTGAAAAGAAGCATCCCGGGGTCATTCTCCTGGCAGAGGCGGGAGCATCGATGGATGAACTCAAGAAGTATTTTGGCAACGGCGATGAGTGTCATATGGCGTACCATTTTCCTCTTATGTGTGCGATGTGGGAGACCCTGCTTTTTAATGACCGAACGTATGTTGATAAGTTCGTTTCGTCGTTTGCGGATATACCCCCCGGCTGCCAGTGGGCGACTTTCCTTCGTAATCATGACGAGATTGCATTGACCCTCCTCCCGTCTGATATTCGCAGGGAGATGGTCAACCTGCTTGATAAGAAGCATGAATATCTCTTCAATAACGGAACGACGACCGCGGTTCGCATCGCAACTGCACTTGGAGGGGACCGATCGAAGATCTTGAAGGCACAAGAGTTGCTCTACGGCCTTCCCGGCGCTCCAGTATGCTATTACGGAGATGAGATAGGGATGCAAAATTTACCTTTCCGCCCCGGAGTGATCGATACACGGATATTTGTGCGCGGCCCATTTGATTGGATTGCCGCCGAATCGCAGATGAACAATGATGATTCACTGTTCTCTCAAACCGCACGGATCATCAAGCGCGGAAAAGGTCTTTAACGTACTCTAGTGAGTGCGATGATTTTTTCTTATAAACCCTGTACCATGGAGGGATGGAAGAGCCGATAAAAGAGCGTTCTCGTATCGAATCGATAACCGAGAAGATCAAAGTACTCGAGCATGAACTTGAGGTGGAATTTGTGAAACGCCGCGCGGGACTCAGCTTCGGCATTGAACGAGGAAGAGTGGTTTTTGAAAAAGAGATATTGCGGCGTCACCGAGAATTGAAGATCAGCATCCTCGCCTATGTCGCAGGGGCACGACCGCTTATTCTCCTCACTGCGCCGATTATTTATGGGCTTGCGGTTCCGCTCGTCCTTCTGGATGTGTGCGTCAGTGTTTATCAGGCAGTCTGTTTTCCTGTCTATCGTATTCCTAAGGTGAAACGGAGCGATTATTTTCATTTTGACCATGCGCATCTCGCGTATCTCAACAGCCTTCAAAAATTCAATTGCGCGTATTGTTCATATGCGAACGGTTTGCTTGGATATATTCGCGAGATCGGCGGACGATCAGAAGCATATTGGTGCCCCATTAAACATGCGCGGCGCGTGATTGGAGCCCATGAACAATATACTGAGTTTGTTGATTATGGAGACGCTGACGCATTTAAGGAAAATCGTAGGCGCGCCAATGAGGACTAGTTTGCCATGGAGAGTCCGTTGATCTCTGTAATATGTTTCTTTTTTGTATCTTCTTCCAGAAATGAGGCGGTGAATGAATTTATCGCGAGTTGACGTAATTCCTCATGCGAAAGATCGAGCCCCTCGGCAATGGCGCAGTAATTCTCGCTCAAATATCCGCCGAAGTAGGCCGGGTCATCGGAATTGACGGTTATCAAGAGTCCGGCGTCTATCATTTTTCGAAGCGGATGTTCCCTGAGATCTGCTATGACGCGCAACTTTAAATTGGAAAGCGGGCACACCGTGAGCGGAATTTGTTGCGTTCGAAGTCGCATTACAAGTGCCGCATCATCGAGCGCGTGATTGCCGTGATCGATGCGTTTGACGTTGAGCAGGTCGAGTGCCTCTGTGACATACTCCGCGGGGCCCTCCTCGCCCGCATGAGCGACCAAGAAAAAACCTTCTTTTGCCGCACGCTTGTAGACCGCTTGAAATTTGCTCGGCGGATTACCTTGCTCACCCGAATCAAGGCCGATACCCGCTATCCATTTTTTGTACGGGAGTGCCATATCAAGCGTGCGTAGTGCGTCAGCCTCGTCGAGGTGTCGAAGGAAACACATGATGAGCTTGGAGGTGATGCCCCACTCTTTTTCTGCGGCAACTTGAGCACGATGAAGACCGGCAATCACGGTCTCAAACGGAACTCCGCGTACGGTATGCGTCTGCGGATCAAAAAATATTTCTGCATGTCGAATGTTCTCTTCGTGCGCTTTTGTGAAGTATGCCAGTGCAAGATCATAAAAATCTTCCTCCGTGAGCAGTACGCTCGCCCCTCTGTAGTAGATATCAAGAAAATCCTGCAGATCATTGAATTGGTATGCGTCTCGTAATGCAGTGATCGAGGGATAGGTAAGCGGTATCTTGTTGCGTGCCGCGATAGCAAAAAGCAGTTCGGGTTCGAGTGTCCCTTCGATATGTAAATGCAATTCCGCCTTTGGGAGATGCCGTATGAACTTGCCGAGCGGTGTGGTCATCATATGTATCGAGTGTAACAATTCCCGTAAATTTCACAAATAAGTAGGGGGGGGTGAGTCAAAGGAGGATGCGAGTGCACGCCATACATAGGACCCGGCCCCAAGTATGTTAAAATATTTATATGAAAAAGGACTCCATGAACGGGCTTCTTCTGACCCTTCGCAACAGGAATTTGTCGACGCCGGAGTTTCGTAAGGCAGCTGAGAAGATGTCGGTACTACTGCTGCGAAAATTGAAAGCAGTACTTAATAAGGACGGGGTACGATCGGGGGAGGTGTCGACCGTCATCATCCTGCGTGCTGCGGTCGCCATGCTACCGCCCATGCTGCACATGTTCCCGGGAACGTCTGTCGGAGTGCTCGGTTTGAGGCGTGACGAGCATACAAAACGTGCACATTGGTATTACGAGAAACTCCCCCCGATCTCAAAAAAAAGTATCATTGTGATCTTGGACCCCATGCTCGCAACTGGCGGCAGCGCTTCTGCCGCTGTGTCGAGACTCATCTTGCGCGGGGCAGATCCGCGGAACATCTATTTTGTCGGTGTAATCGCGGCCCCCTCAGGTGTTGTACGGCTGGCGCAGAAGATCCCGGAGTCGCACATCATTCTTTCCATCATTGACGAGGGTCTCGACCACGATGCCATGATCGTGCCGGGGCTCGGAGATTTTGGGGATCGGTATTTCGGGAATATTCCCACTCGTTCAAAAAAATAATTACCTATGTATTTCAAAGATAGACGGGATGCCGGAAAAAAACTCGCCAAAGCACTGGAGCAATATCGCGATGTGCAACCCATCGTTTATGCATTGCCGCGTGGAGGTGTTGTGCTGGGGGGCGAGGTCGCACGGGCACTTCACGCACCACTCGACCTGGTTATCACGCGGAAGATCGGGCACCCTAGCGAGCCTGAGTACGCGATCGGTGCGGTTACGGAAGCGGGCGATCTTCTCTGCAACGAAGCCGAGGTGGAGACGATCGATCCCGAGTGGCTGAAGCAGGCGGTGGAGCGTGAACGCAATGAGGCTGCACGCAGGAGGAAAGTGTATTTGAGCGACCGACCGCATATCTCCGCGCGCGGGGTGACGGCCATCATTGTCGATGACGGGGCAGCGACGGGGCTCACGCTCCGCGTCGCGGTGATGGCGCTTCAAAAAGAACACCCGAAGAAGATCGTCATTGCCGTTCCCGTTGCACCATCTGATGTCGTTGCCGTATTGCAAAAAGAGACGGATGAGGTCATCACGCTCACTGATGGGGAAGAATATCTTGGAGCAGTCGGCTCATACTATGAGCATTTCCCGCAAGTATCCGATGAAGAAGTCATCGCACTTCTAAATGAGCAGAAGTAGCATCGCCCATATTCTTTGCTCATTTCCCTGCTCGCTCTTCGTTGATGCTGTTTTTGAATTAGTATAAGATGAATAAGTATTATTAGCCGCGATCGATAAGAAATTTTACATACATGACGAAAATGATCTATGGGGTGGATGCGGATGCGGAACTCAGCCCCGTTCAAGTAAGGGATGCGCTCGTGACCTGCTTCAGGGAGGCTCATTGTGATATTTTGGATGAGACATTCGGTTCGAGCACGTTAAGACCGGAAGACACAGAGAGTCTGAAAAAAATGGACGTGGAACTCCTTATCCAAGAATTTTTTAGAAAGGTCGAAGGGGACTATGATCATCCCACGAAGGAGACTCTGCTCTTGGTGATGGGTGAATTGAAGAAGTTTGCGGAGGAGTTCCGGGTGGAAGAGATCGTCAGCAGACATTACTCGGAAATACTGGTGTTGATAAAAAAGCTCGTGTAGCCTGTCAGGAAGGATCGTCTGGTCGGGACTCATTACTCATTAAGAATTTATCATGCTGTTAGTAGGATTTCTTACGGTCATTCATGTGGTGGGTGTTGCCCTCGGTGCGGGCGGTGCGTTCTTTGCCGAGGTATTTTATTTACGAGCGATCAGAGACGGCATCATCGATCCGACGGAAAGTGATTTTCTGAAGACGACATATCGGATGCTTCGGATCGGAACCATACTCCTTATTATCACCGGCTTTGGTTTGTTTCTCTATTTTCGTCTCAACGGCAGGTCCGAATTTCTCTACAATTCCCGATATTGGATAAAGGAGACACTGCTCATCATTATTTTGTGCAATGCATTACTCCTTCAGGCGCGACGCATGCCCGTTTGGCTCGGGAGCGCGATATCGCTCGCGTCATGGACCGCAGCGCTCGTGGTCGGTGCATGGCGAAGTATTCCGGGAACATATGTGGAGATCATGCTTGTGTATCTTGTTCTTGTCCCAGTGACCGCTTGGGTGCTTGAAATTATCCGCAGAAAAATGGCTATTCGCGTATGACAACACAACTTCTTTTCATGCTCATTCTCCATGTGTTCTCTGGTCTTATCGGCGTCATATTTTCCTACGCAACGCTGATGGAGTTAGTGAGACATAATTACTCACTTCCATATCTTCGCCGCACAAGTGTCGGCGCAGTGATACTTTACCTGCTTGCGTGGCTCTCCGGCGGATATTATTACGTCACCTATTACGGCACAACTGTGAAACCCGTTATTTTGGCGGGAGCACACCCATTCGCACATTCGTTCTTTCTTGAAGTGAAGGAGCACCTCTTTCTGTTGCTGCCATTTATGGCTATCACGTCAGCAACCTTTTTCTGGTACACGAACGAAGAAGGGAAGATTGATGAACGCCTTCGGGGCTCACTCATTACACTCGTTGCGATGACAACGATTATTGGTATATGTATCGCGCTTGCGGGGGTCGTCACCTCCGGGGCGGTAAAATAACTTATGGATACCATGGAAAATAACAATACACGCATTGATGCGGCTCGGGTCATTGGCATAACTACTGCTGCCGCATTAAGTATCGTATGGATCGCGGCGAGCACGATCGGCACTGAGGTAAGCGCACCATTTAAAGCATTTTTGAAGGGTGCATTCACGCACCACTGGATAGGGAAGGGGGGCATCGCGATCATACTTTTTTTTGTTGTCACTTTCGTGATGACACTCGTCGCACGACGATCTCAACATACGAATGTTGCGCCTGCTCTTTTGTTTATGCTTTGGGCGAGTGTGTTCGCTTCCGTCGCGATCATTGGACTTTACGGGTATATCGATTTCTTTAAGTAGGACGACATATCACTTTTTTGTGTGAATGGCATGGTAATATGTACGTATGCTTCCCTTGCTTGCCATCATTGCGGCAAAATATCTATTTTTGCTCTCATTCGTAATCGCCTTTTTTTCTTTTTTTAAATTGAGCGCGACGGAGCGCCGCCGACTTTTCTTTTTTGGGCTGGTCGCACTGCCGATGATCTTTTGTACTGCGGTCGTCGCGAGTCATTTCTACGACAACCCCAGACCATTCGTCGTCCTGCAGTTCGTTCCGCTTATTCCGCATGCCCCCGATAACGGATTCCCCTCCGATCACGTCCTGCTCGTTTCGGCGATAGCGGCAATATTCATGTATTTCGACCGCAGGGCCGCGGCTCTCTTGTGGGGTGTCACACTGCTTGTCGCCATTGGAAGGGTGACCGTTGGGGTGCATCACGCCACTGATGTGATCGCAAGCATGCTCATTGCACTTCTTTGTGTGTTTGTTGTCGATTATGTGCTCATGTTCATCATGAAAAAGATATACGGATAGCAACCCTCGTCTTGGCTGTCTATCGTGTAGAAAAAAACCGCAGCCAAGCTGCGGTTTGTTAGTAATGGTTACGCGTACGCGTTGTGAGCCATTTCCAGAAAAGTGTGCGAAAGATACTGATGCGCCTCTGTATGTACCCGCCCGATGCGCCCTTACACCATGGTAAGACGACTGGAACATAGACACATACGGTGTACCCCTCATCGAGGAGACGACGACCGAGCCCAGTCCAGAGTCCATAGAGCATCTGGATCACGAATTCATTTTTTTCTATCCCGTGATCATGTGCGCTTTGGAGAACGCGGCGCAATAGTTTCTCGTCATGCATCGTCGCGATATAGGGACGTTTTTTTCGCTCTAGGCAATCGATGAAGTATTTTTTGTATCGACGCTCGACTGTTTTTACGTCAACGAGCACGTTCGGATCTTCGCGATAAACGCCCGCACCTTTTACTATCCGTATGGGGTGCTCGAGGAGACCGTATGTTCGGCACAGATTCGGCAATTCCTTGAGGTGCATAGGAACGGCAATACGAAGCAGGTATCGCAGCTCTGGTGATTCACTCGTAATGCCCGCGATGACACGAAATGCACGTTCAATGGTCTGCGTTGATTCTGCATCGATCTCAAGCTCGACGGTTTCGCCTTGATCTCCTTGGTTGCGCAAGGAGATGGAGAGCAAGAGTGCCCATAGCTCGCGAACGAAACGTTCATCAGACGTTCGCAGTGGGGGATCGGATGCATCAAGCCCAAGAGATGTGGGTTTGATGACGATATTTCCGTAGTCACCCTTTTCCATGAGTGAGATCAGTTCGCTGTGGAATTTTTGCAACAGTCCGATGAGCTTGCTGTCACCGACATCTTCGACCATGACATCAAAAGACGTCAGAAATCCCTCCCTGCGAAGGTGTCGCGTTTTGCTCAGCACATCGGCCGCATCTTTTGCGGAAAGGACGACGATGTGACGCATGATCGGATAGAAAACAAAATAGAGTAGCCGATCGACGAGTTTCATTATTCGCTCGGTTAAGGTGAGCATAGACCCTCCATGAAGTAAAAGAATTCTCTCTTAGGACTATCATAGTCATCCTCGAGTGTCCAAGTGCGGGTGTTGCATTGCTTGTTCTGTGCATGAATAGAGCCATATTATCTTGTTGTCTGTCGGCCACTCATTTGAGGTCCGGTCGTAGAAAATGGAGAGGGGCACCGCACCGGATCTTGCTTCGGTCGGCCTCGTGCTTGCGGAGATTTTTGTATGTGAAATTGCTATACTTTTGGTATGGAAAATACTCAACAAGAGGGTGGAGGCCCTCGTGGCAGCTCATTTATTTCGCGCGTCAAAGCGCTTTTATCGGACAGTGTAAAAAAATATTATAAGCTGGGACTCATCATCGTAGTGCTCGCGGTCATGTGTGTCACAGTATTTTTTGTGGTGCTACAGAGGATGCCATCCGAGCTCCCCGGTGAGCAATATACGCTCGTTGCCGATAAGATCTCGCAAAGCGCTCCGATCACCGTCTTGCTCCCTCCTGATACAAATTTTTCAAATTTTGATCCAAAACAGGAGCTCGCCTTCTCGCCCGTGATCAAGGGCGAGTGGGAATCCCACGCGACCTCTTCAGAGAACAGGTATCGCTTTCTTCCCTCCGAAAAACTCACCGTCGGTGCATACTATCTTGTGACGCTTGATGCCCCCGAGCTCAAGATGGAAAAAATGTTCTCAGTGGATAAGGACCCTTCAGTACTCGCGATATTCCCGAAGCAAGAGGCTGAGGTTAATGAATACTCAAATATTACCATCATGTTCAGTCGTCCGATGGTTGCCCTCAGTGCGCTCGGAGAAAATGCTGATATCGTGCCCCCCGTTCTTATCACTCCTTATACAGAGGGGAGATGGAAGTGGATCACGACGCGCACGCTGCAGTTCATTCCGACGAAACGCCTCCTGCGCTCTTCTTCGTACACCGTGTCCGTGAAAGACGGGTTTCGCTCGCTCGATGGAGTTAGTGTTCCGGCATTTGCGCATGCTTTTACGACGCGCACGCTCAGCTATCAGTATTCCGGAGTGAACGACGCTTCCTTGCTCTCACTCACTCACGACCAGCCCGTCCGTATCTACTTCAATCAGCCGATTGATCTTGAAAAGACACGGTCACTTATCAGTGTTTCACGAACGGCATCGCTTCTCCCCGTGTCGTTTGTCGTCGCTTATGGAACGCGCAGTGTTACTGATGAAAAAACAGGAAAAACTCGGGATCTTACCGATCAATCGGTGCTTGAGTTATTCCCTGAAAAGGATAGGTACGGAAGAGCATATCTCTGGGACTTTGATGAAACATACGGAGTTGCACTATCGGGTGCAGTGCCGCTTGAGGGAGATATAAAACTCTCTGTGGCATTTAACCGATCTGTCCGGATCGCCCCCATTATCGAAAATGTATCTGCGGAGTCACCACGGAGCAACCTCGTGACGCCGGAGTTATTCGACCCCACTGGTACGCTCGTGATACGCGCGAGTGAGCCGATTGACCTGCATGCTTCGAATATTGCAGGGAAGGGAATACAAAAGCTGGAGTACGGTCAAAAGTGTCCGGAGCCGGCAGCCGGAGAAGAGGTTTCTTTAGACTTGAGGGATTGCGCAAAGGTCGATGATCAAAAAAGTATTCGCATCAGTTTCAACGCCGACGAATTTGTCCTCGGGGAAACGGCGGTGATCACGATGACAAAACTCGTGAATATGGACGGTATTGTGCTCAATACCGAATCGATCGTGAAAACATTTACCACCTTCCCTAAATTTACCGTGGTGCGCACGACACCGAAAACTAACGCGGTTAATGCGAGTCTCACCGCCGTGCAGATCTGTAGTACTAATCCACTCGTCGCACCGATCGAAGCTGAATTCTATAAGAAGATCCGCTCGAACATGATGATCGGTCTTTGGAATTGGGACGGTTCGTTCTTGGTCACAAAAGATTTCTATCGATCAGACGCATCATGCCCCTCGGGTACGTTTCAGACGACGATCCGATATGGACTCGTACCAAAATTTGGGTACGAGCTCACGCTTGATCTTGACGATCATTTTGGGCAGCACCTCTCGCTTGATCTGCGCTTTACCACCGCCGACGCTGATCCACTGGCGAAAGGGTTCGCTCATTTGCAGCCAACGGTGGTGATGACTCCGCCGGACCGTACGACGCTCACGTATGGCCTTGATTTCATGAATGCAATGGATATGACGATCTGCAGGGTCTCTGCGGAGATGATGCTCTCCTATCGCGCATTTCCCAAAGAGATCGAGGATGGACCATCCGCGTTTCACTGTATTGATAAAAAGACAAAGCATCTCGTGCTCCCCGAATCATATGCAACAAGAAAATACCTACGGGTTGATCTTCGCGACTTCTATCCGGATGCGATAGGAAATTATGTTGTTATTTTTTCTAATCCGGGCTATCGCAAGGTATCGCGTGACTGGAAGACCGATAAGCTTATTCTCGGCGGGCAGTTATTTGAAAAAACGTATGTTACCGTCACGCGGCTTGCGGTCGGTTCAAAACAAGTAGAACGCAGCGATGCATACTACGACCAGACGAACGGCGAACGTGATGCATTCATGAAGGGGAAGTGGCCGACGAATCTGTATTGGGTGAATGATTTTAAGAGTCTTACGCCGAGCATTGGCGCCGTGGTCACTCCGTATATTGCGGACCGCACAACCATGACAAAACTGACCGCATATCGCACGGATAACGAGGGTATCGCAACAACCCCTTCCGCGGATGACGTTATTGGTGCGGTTGTCACTGCGGATGGAGATAGCGCTGTCGTGAGCAATAAAAGCGATGCATTGTCATGGGCACAGAATGCGGGACCGGCGCGGCGTGAATATGTTTATACCGACCGTCCGATCTATCGTCCCGGAGATACGGTACACGTGAAGGGTATCTCACGTATCGGCTACGATGCGAAATTTGAGCTCGCACAAGGAAAGACAAAGCTCGAAATTCGTGATGCGAAATATGGGGTCGCACGAACGCTCGATCTTTCATTCAGCAAGAACGGCACATATGAATCATCGTTCGTCATCGATACAAAGGCGCCGCTCGGCTATTATTCGATTAGCTCGGATACCGGAGGCTATTGGTCATTTCAGGTCGAGGAGTACGTCGCACCACAGTTCAAGGTTGATGTTGCTCCGGATAAAGAAGAATACATTTCCGGAGACACTGCGGCTATCACTATCGCCGCGGACTACTATTTCGGTGTCCCGGTGCAAAATGGTGATGCGGAGTATCGGATCGTCGCACAGGATTATTATTTTGACCGTTATTCAGACGGCTACTTCAGTTTCGGAAGAGGTTGGTATGATAACGAAAATGGTTGGTATGGCGATCATTTTATTGCGTCCGGAAAACTGAAGCTTGCGAAAGACGGAAAAGGAGCGATCAGTAAGGAGTTGAATATTGATAAACTCTTTACCGGAAATTATAAAGAGGGAAGCAAGGTGGTGAGCATCTATGTCACCGTAAAGAACGAGAACGGACAATCAGTGACAAAGCAACAGTCATTTATTGTGCATCGTGGAACATTTTATGCGGGAATCTCCATGGATGAATATTTTGTCGAGTCGGGAAAGCAGGGGGTGGCACACATAAAGACCGTTGATGTCAAAGGGAAGCCTGTCTCAAGGGATGCGCTTACACTCAGCCTTGATAAGGTTGAGTGGAAGTCGTACAAACGTCAGGAAGTGGACGGGAATTTCTACTATCGCACTGAACGGGTGAAGGCCGCGGTGAGCAGTACAAAATTAAACACTGATGAGAGCGGCAACGGGAGTTACCAATTCACCGCAGGCGAGGCGGGGGAATATGAGCTTTCAATCATCGGGACTGACGAGCGAGGGAACGCTGTCACCGCACAATACCCGTTCTATGTTTCAGGGTCCGGAGCGATCAGTATTCGTCCGACCAATAACGCGACGCTCGAGTTGGTTGCGCCGAAGACGGATCTTGCCGTCGGTGCGACCGGGTCCTTCGTCATCAAGTCTCCGTATCCGCACGCAAAGGCACTTGTGACGCTCGCACGCGGCAGCACCTATCTCCACAAGGTGATCGATCTTGATTCACAGCTCACCGAGTATCGGTTCACCGCGACCGAGGAATATATCCCTAATGTCATCGCAAGCGTGCTGTTGCTCGCGCCGTTACCGGAAATGAAATATGGTGAAGTACGTTACACGGTCGGTGCAAAAGAAAAAGAATTAACGATCGAGGTCGTTCCAGGCAAGAAAACATATTTACCCGGTGAAGAGGTCAGCCTTGCGGTAACAGTGAAAGATGCGAACGGAAGGCCGGTGCAGGCGGAGCTTTCGCTTGCCGTTGTCGATATGAGCGTACTCGCCCTTGTTGGGAATCCCAAGAAACATCCGGTCACATTCTTCTATAATGGCGAACCGCTGACCATTCGTACTGCCATGAATGTGAAGAACGTGCTCAATATTGCGGAGATTCCCATAGGAACGAAGGGTGGAGGCGGAGGCGAGGACCTTGAGAAGAAAAAGCGCGGCGAGTTTCGTGACACCGCTTTCTGGGAGGGGGTGGTAGAAACGGACGCGAATGGAAAAGCAACCGCCACCTTTATGCTCCCCGACAATCTCACGCAGTGGCAAGTTGAAAGTGTCGGTGTTACTAAGGAAACCAAGATCGGCGTCGGATACAGTGATTTTACCGCACGCAAATCGATCATGGCGGTACCGCTCAAGCCGCGATTCATTCTACCCGGAGATAGTTTTGCGGTCGGTGGAACGATATTTAATGAGTCTGATAAGACGCAAAAATTGAACGTCTCCATCGTTGCACCCACGCTCACGCTCCCCGGCAGTCACGAGACGACGGTCGTCATCGAGCCGCATGCGTCGATAAGCATTTCATTTCCGGCCGTTGCCCCGGAAGCGGTCATAGAGGGGAGTCATGAGTTCACGCTACTTGTAAAAAATAATGAATATGAAGATGTTGTTGTGAACACCTTTCCGATAGAGCGCAATGATACGTATGAATTCACTGCAACTGCCGGACGTGTTACTGATGCGAATTGGAAAGAGCAGCTCTATCTGCCAAAGAATGTGATCGCCGACCGGGGTATGCTTACGCTCTCTCTCAGTGCAACGATGGCATCACTACTCGATAGTGCGGTAATGGGAATGATCATCTATCCGTATGAATGCAGTGAGCAGGTCGCAAGTAAATTACGTACGATCGCTATCGTGAAGCAAAATGCGCAGTTGTTCGGTACCGGGACACCGATGCTGCCGGAAAGAGTGACGGTTGGTACGGAGACGTTTACCATTGACCAGATCGTGGAGAATGGATTGGCGAAACTCTATCAAGCTCAAACACCGGATGGCGGAATGCCGTATTATGCCAACCTCGCACCCGACTTTGGTGTGACGCTTGAAACGCTTGAAACGTATATTGATCTGAAAAAAGCAGGCTATAAGATCGATGCAGACAAGCTCACGCAATCGGCGCAATATGTATTCAATTACATTAATTATCCGCGCGCGGATCATCAGCTTTCGAGTGAAGATATCATCGTGAGTTCCTATGTGTTGTCGAAGGTCGAAGCCGCTCGTTTCTCGAGTCCCGCAATGCGCGAAAAACTGCTCGCGTACGCTGGCGATAAAGCGTTCATCCAAAATGGTTTAAGTACGCCCGCGCTCGCGTATCTTGCGATACTCGCGGCAAAAGAAAATTTTGGCATGTTTGCCTCGTCACGTTTGTTCGCGGAATTCGAGAACAGAAGCAATATCGATGCGCGCGGGACCACGATAAAGGCGAATACGGCAATGCCGTCACGATTTGCCGAAAGTGCGATCGTCGACACCGCGCTTGCGCTCAAGGCTTTCTCTGAGGCAAAGCGGGATTCACCGCTTTTGGAGGGGTTTGTTCGCGCATTGAAGACCGGAAGGTCGTACGATGGCGGATGGGCTTCGACGTATAACTCAATCATCGCGATCGACGCAGTGACGGAATATCTGAAGCTGACGAATGAAGCGAATGCACACATGAGTGTCGCTCTCACGCTTGATGGAACCCCGCTGCTCTCTCCGACATTCAATAAGGCGAACATACTTACAACTTATGCGACGACCGTGCCGATGAGCGCACTCAAAAAAGGGGAGAGTCAGATAGTGCAATTTCTGAAAAAAGACCTCGGACTCACTAACGATGCGTATTACTACGACATGCTGCTGCGGTACTACCTTCCCGCCGCGTCGATCGCTCCTCGCGATGAGGGTTTCAGTGTGGTGCGCGCACTCTATCGAGCGGATGATGTCGAGTTCGCACACCCGGTGAGTGAGGCGATGCAAGGGGATGTTCTGCACGGGCGGATCACAGTGAGCGTTCCCGTGTCCCGTTTTCACGTTGCGATCGAGGACCGCATTCCCGCGGGAACCGAGATCGTGAACCAGCGTCTTGCCACCGAAGATCAGAGTTTGGAAAATGATACCGCTCCGTCTTCTCGATTCGGCATGGACGGGAGAATGCTCGGTGCCGGATCAAAGCTTGAGCAGCGTCTTGCCGCGATCTTTTCCTTCGGCGGAAGGTCGATCGGACCGAACAGGGAAACAGACGGGATCTTGAGTGATGATATGTATGGCAACAGGAACATGGTACTCCGTCCGATATATCCCTCGGCCGTCGAGGCCCATGATGATCGTCTCTTTGTGTATGTGGACGAGCTTCCAGCCGGTGAATATGTCTATGACTATTATCTGCGCGTGCTCATTCCCGGAACATATCAACACCTTCCGCTTGTGGTGAGTGAGATGTATACGCCGGAAAATTTCGGCCGCACCGCGGGTGGCATTTTCACGGTCGTTAAGAAGTCGGAGTAGTCGCCCCAGGTCGAGAAAAGAGCACATGAACACCTGTGCTCTTTTTTGTTTTGTTGATGTACCTCATGATCAATTCGTCACGCGGATGCGGAGCGTGTCGACGAGGCTGCCTTCCGACTCACGCGCACTTACAACATATTCTCCCGGTCCATCCGGTGACCAGAATACTTTTTCTCCTTCCCCGAGCACTTTCCCGTCTATGCTCCACGAAAGAGCGCGCTTTGCGCGAAGTGGTATGCTCATTCCCGGCTGGTACAAAAGTACATCCCTATCATGCGGTTCGAGTATGACCTCGTTACCCCTCATGATGAGGCGGGAATATTCCACATCATCACCAGGCAGTCCAAATGAGCGACCCTCCTGTGTCTCAGCATCAACAATCGCATTCGCATCAAATGGCTGCTGCGTGATGTCTCCGCGCGCTTTGAGCAGTGTCATGACATCGCTCCAGATCCTTCCTGCGCCTCGTGATCCTGTGAGAAGGTCCATCGGTTTATTGTCGCTATTGCCGATCCATACGACGACAACAGTGTCCGGCGTATATCCGACGGTCCAACTGTCGTGATAGTCATATGATGTTCCTGTTTTGACCGCATAGTTTGTGAAAGGAAGATCGAGATTGCTTTCAAGACCAAATTGTTCGACCCCCATCAGTCGGTCCGAGAGCATTTTATTAATGAGTGCTGTTGTCGTCGCGCGGAGTATCTGTTTTACGCTGCCAACCGATGTCGACATGGGGATCTCTACCGGAATTCCTTTTATGAGTTCAAGTGGCGCCAAGACGCCGTTTCGCGGAAAGACGGTGAAATAATGTGCGAGTAAGAGCGGATTCATTTCAAGCCCGCCGAGCGCGACGGAGAGTTGGTAGGTATCGAATGATTGGCGCGGGATGAACCCAAGTGTGTTTTTCATGAAGGAGCCGAATCGGTCGATGCCGTCGAATTGCAGTGCTCGTACGGCGGGGACATTCAGGCTATTCGAAAGTGCGTAATGGAGTGTGACATCCCCGCGGTAGATCCCATCGTAATTTTTTGGATAGAACGCATAGCCAGTACCAATTTCGTAGCGATATTCAGTGTCATCGATAATGGAATACGGACGTGCTCCCGCCTCGATTGCTTCTCCATAGATAAACGGCTTCCAAGTGGAACCGATCGGACGAGGCGCAAGTGCCATATTAATCTGGTTCCCGTCGATCGCACTATACGGATCCGGTGTTCCGACAAGTGCGAGTAGCTTGTTTGACTCTTCCTCACTTCCGAGTTTAATGACCACGACGGCGGCATTGCCGACACTTGCGAATTGCTTCGTTCCCAGTCGATTACTCACGATCGCTCGTATCGTTGCCGTGAGTTCCCGGTCGATGGAGAGCGTGCAGGTGTTGCCACACTCCGTAAAAGCAGAAAGCGAGGCGATCTCAAACAGGGCAGGGTCTTTTCTTTGCTCTCGGAGTGAGCGCGGAATGCTTGTGTATGCTGCAATGTCGGTCACGTTGAGACGCCTGCCGAGATTGGTTGCACGCACGGTGTTTCCCGCACTTCCCGGTTGAAAGGATGGGGCACTAAGGAGTGCGATCAGTCGAACGATCTCTCCATCGGTAAGCAGGGCGGTGCTTTTTCCAAAATAATATTGTGCCCCTCCCTCGATCCCTTCGATCTGATTTCCGAAATATGCACTGCTCAAATACATTGTGAGTATCTCTTCCTTTGGAGTGTAGAGTTCAATCGCGAGGGCATAGAAGACCTCCGCGAACTTGTTCGCGACAGAGCGTTCATTCTCATGACCCAGGAGATTTTTTACCAATTGCTGTGTGATCGTACTCCCGCCGGTATGATCCCCGTACATGAGTGTATGAAAAAGACTGCGTATGATGCTGCCGGGATTTATTCCCGGATGCTTATAGAAAAATCTGTCCTCTTTCCGTATGATGAGCTCACGCACACGCTCTGTACTCGATCCAATGGTCATGAAGTGGCCCTTTTGGTTCGGTAAACGCTGAAGGAGGTCACCATTTTGATCGAGTACTTGTTTTGAGATCTCTCCTTCGTACGCGGCATGAAGTGTAGTATTCATTTCTCCGGCAGAGACCAAGACAATAAGGAGTATCGCCAAAAGCGCAACGAATAGACCGTTCCTTCTTTTTTTTACGCGTTGGAAAAAACCCGGGGTTGCCTGAATTTCCATGATGCTCTCAGTCTAACTCGTGTCACAAAATAGTCCCAATAGCACTCCTCGCATGTTCATGTTGTCGCCATGACTTTTGTGCTGTTGTTTGATAGCATTTTTGCATGAAGAAAATAGCGGTACTTTTTTTAAGCGCGTTCCTACTTAATGTTGTTTGGGAGAACCTCCATTCATTTCTGTATGAAAGTTATCAGGGTGGAACGATTACCGAGTTTATATTACTGCGCGCATCACTTTTTGATGCGATAGTGGTAATGCTTTTTGTGACACCATTTTTGTACGTAGCCTATTTGAAGAAACGAACATGGCTCATCATTGTCATGGGTGCCCTGATCGCGATCACGAACGAGTGGTATGGGCTCAGCACTGATCGCTGGTCCTACAATTCCCTCATGCCTATTTTGCCATTCTTGCACACAGGACTCACACCTACCCTACAGCTCGGACTACTTGGTTATCTGGTGTTTCGGGTACAGCAAGACATTTTGAACGACTAGGTTGGACCCAGTCGACGATGATCACTTATTGTTCAGCGGGGAGATTTTCTTATGTAGGATTGGTATACTGTGCGCATGATATACAGTGAATTTTTGGCGGCGCTAACGGATTGCCCTTTTTGCGCCACTTCGCACCGCGTTGTTGCAGAGAATGAATATGCATTTCTTACTTATGCCATTGCACCTTATCGCCCGGATCATCTTTTGGTCATTCCCAAACAACACATCGAGCATGTGCTCGAACTTTCTAAAGCAATCACGGATGACCTCGATTCACTGCAACGAGCAGGCTTACGCATGTTGAATAAATTGGGGCACGAGAATGTCACATTATTGGTTCGTGAGGGAATGGGGTCGGGGAAGAGCATTCCCCATCTGCATTATCATCTCATCCCCGATATTCTCTTGGGGGATACTGAGCGAAACGGTAAGGAACGATCGGTACTCGCTGATGATGAAATAGACAGCCTTGTTTTCCGACTTATGTCTGCCTTATGAAAATTCACTTCGTCTGTCGCGGAAACACGTATCGCAGTCGATTGGCTGAGGCATATTTTAACTCACTCGTTATCCCGGACTGCTTCGCTGTTTCGAGTGGTATTGCGGCCCTGCGTAACCTTAACGGTCCGATAACCACTTATGCGGCGAGGATCATTGCCGCGCATGGGTTCACCCAATACGGAAAGATCGGCTGGACGCAATCTACAAAAGAAGACCTTGAGGCTGCGGATATTGTGGTATTCATGAATGCGGACGTGTATCGGGACTGTTGCGCAATCATCGGTCCCGTGATGCAAAGGTTTTATGTTTGGAGCGTGGAAGACGTCACGCCGGAGGAATTTGATGTGAACACCATAGAGGGGCTCGCTGACGCTGCTTTTGCTGAAATAGTCAACGATACTAACGCTTTAGTCGAGGTGCTGCTTGGTGAAAAATAGTACGCGGATGCTATACTGGATGCTATGACCGATCAAACACCACCCATAGCCATTACCGGTCTTACCTCCCAGGAGGCCGAAGAGCGTCTCGCAAAATACGGGGAGAATGTCATCTATCACCGCAAGCGTTTGCGTCCGATCATCGCGTTCATCAAGAAGTTCAATAGCCCGCTCCTCCTGCTTTTGATCGGAGCTTCTGTTATTTCTTTTTTTCTCGATCAGCAAGTCAACGCAGCGATCATCATTTTTATGGTCGTTCTTTCTGCGACACTCGATTTTTTGAACAGTTATAAATCGGAGAAAGTTGCTGAAAAATTGCTCACTCAAGTAGCGACGACTGCGACTACATTTCGTGATGGACAAAAGAAGGAAGTTTCTTTTCATGCACTGGTGCCCGGGGATATCGTTGAGTTTTCAGCAGGGGATGTTATTCCTGCGGACTGCGTGATCTTGTCTGCCGATGATTTTTTTGTAAATCAGTCTGCGCTCACTGGAGAGTCGTTTCCCGTCGAGAAGCACGTGTCTACGGTGCCGCCGCAATTGGACATGGCGATCACGTTGGGTGATGAGACTGCAGTCTTCATGGGGACATCGGTTGTGACGGGGTATGCCGTTGCGATGATCATGCATACTGGTGTGAATGCTGAATTCGGAAAGATCGCGGAACGACTTTCTGCAAATGAGGAAGAAACTAATTTTGATCGAAGCTTGAGACAGTTCAGTGTATTCATCATGCGTTTGACTATCGTTATGGTGGTCATTGTCTTTGCGCTCAATTGGTATTTTGGACAAGAAATATTTGATTCATTTCTTTTTGCTGTTGCGATCGCAGTGGGGCTCACCCCCGAACTGCTCCCCGTCATCATGTCGGTCGCACTTTCTCACGGTTCGATGGTGATGGCGAAGAAGAAGGTCATCGTGAAGAATCTCGCCGCGGTACAAAATTTCGGGAGTATGGATATCTTGTGTACCGATAAAACGGGAACATTGACGAAAGACCGGATCGAGCTGGTCAAATGCGTCGATATGGCGGGGGTTGATTCCGAGGATGTATTGTTGCACGCATATCTGAGCAGCGTCTTTCATACCGCTCGAAAAAGCCCGCTTGATGTCGCCATTCAGGGGCATGGGAAAATGCTTACTGACGGATATTTGAAGGTTGACGAGATCCCGTTCGACTTTGAGCGCAAACGTGATTCTGTCGTTATCGACCGTAAGGAGGAACGCCTCATGGTGACAAAGGGCGCACCCGAGGGACTTCTTTCGATCGCTTCTTGGGTGTTGAAAGGTATGGAGCGAATTGCCTTTACTCCGGAGATGGCAATCGCAGCGCATGCCGAATATGATCGCCTCTCCGCTGATGGTTTTCGCGTGTTGGCAATCGCGGTGAAGACACTCCCCAAAGAGGATCGAGCGACATATGCGCGCAACGAGGAAGAAGGGATGACCTTTCTCGGTTTTGCCGCTTTTCTTGACCCCCCAAAGCAGAGCGCGCGCGCCGCACTTGAAGAGCTCCGCGCACTTGCCATTGAGGTCAAGATCATCACGGGCGATAGTGAGATACTCACCGGCCGCATTTGTCGAGATTTGGATATAGTAGTCAAAGGAATGATCACGGGAGCAGCGCTTGATCTGCTTTCTGATGAAGAGCTTGCCGCACAGATTGATTCTTTGACCATATTTGCGCGTGTCTCGCCGAAACAGAAGGAACGTATCGTGAATATCTTGCGTAAAGCCGGGCATACCGTCGGGTATATGGGTGACGGCATCAATGATGCACCGGTACTCAAGGCTGCGGATGTCGGGATCTCCGTCAATAATGCGGTCGATGTGGCCAAGGAGACCGCGGATATCATTCTGCTCACTAAAGACCTGCACGTGCTCAAGGACGGTGTCGTTGAGGGCAGAAAGACATTTCAAAATACATTGAAATACATAAAGATGGGCTTTAGTTCGAATTTCGGCAATATGTTCTCAATGGTAGGTGCCTCTGTCGTATTGCCGTTCTTTCCAATGTTGTCTTCGCAGATTCTTTTGAATAATTTTCTTTACGACCTCTCTCAAACAACACTCCCAGGAGACAAGACAGATTTGGAGTCGATCAAGAAGCCGTTGCAATGGAATATGCGTGAATTTTCCAAATATATTATTGTGTTTGGGATCGTAAGCTCATTGTTTGATTTCTTCACATTTTATCTTCTCTATGTTGTTCTCCATCTTAATGAATCACAATTTCAAACAGGGTGGTTCATTGAATCGATCGCAACACAGATACTTGTTATTTTCGTGATACGAACAAGACGCGTACCATTCTTTAAGAGCGCTCAGAGTCGTTATGTTGTTGGGAGCGTATTCGCAGTGCTCACCTTTGCATGGGTGATCCCCTATACTCCGCTTGGTGCTATTCTCTCGTTTGCGCCACTTGCCCCGATGACGCTACTCTTTATTGCTGGAATTGTTGTCGCGTATCTTGTGATCGCGGAAACGGCAAAGTATTTCTTCTATCGTACCTTCCCTCTCGCACCGTAGTCGCGCAAGCAGGAATTCGTTAGCGCATTTTGATCGTCTTGATCTCGCGCAATAGTTCTTCAAGGGAACGTTCAATCTGGTGGATCTTCGCCATTTCGATCCCATCACCCTCCTCGCTTTTCTCGAAGTCTTCACCAAGGTCTTCAACGTTTTCTTTGATGTTCTCAACGTCTTCACTGATCTCCTTTGTGTCCTCTTGGATCTCCTCGATATCTTCACTGATCTCTTTTGTATCCTCTTGGATCTCTTCAATATCCTCTTGGATGCCTTCAACGTCTTCACTGATCTCCTTTGTGTCCTCTTGGATCTCTTCGATATCCTCGCTCACTTCAGCGATCTGGAGTGCCTGACGATTCACGGACATTTGGATGAAAATGGAAAGGTAAATAGCCTCAAGCGACACGACGGTCGTCAGGATAAGCATTATTTCCTCAAATGAAAATCCAAATAACTGCAGACTGAATATGCCGACAAAAAATATCGAATGAAAGACGAGTGAGGGGAGTGAGCCGATGGAGTTCGTTGCCCCGATCGCGATACGCTCGAGCATGGAAGTGCGCTCCTCGACATCAGCTATTTTAGGTTGCTGCGCTTTTTTTGTCATGTTCATTTGCATTATAGTCGCTTCGTTCATCTCCGTCTATGCGGCTTTTCTTTTTTGTTTATGATGCTACACTTTAGAGATGAATAATCATGAGATTCCGGAGGAATATGGTCGAATCATCGCGCACGACAAGGATATCGCCGATTCACGGCTGACCCCGCGTCTCGTAGGAGCAGAGATTCCCGTATCGATATCTCAAGAATTGGTCGAGGAGGCTGATCATTTCCTGGCGCTCCACGATGTTGAATCGGGCGACCGGCTTACTGCGCTGCTCGAGGAATTGGATACGGCGGTTGCGATCGATAATGACCCTCGTGCCAGAGAGCTGATCCGGGCGCTGAAAGAAAGATATCGTCTGGAAGCTTTCTAGTCCCTATTTTTTAGGTAAGAACATGGGGCGTTCCTCCGCATATTTTTTGCAGATCTGTTTCATCAGTGACGGCGATGTGAAGATCATGCCGGAGATCATCTGTACGATATCCGCACCGGAACGGAATTTTTCCATCGCGTCCTCGGGTGAAAGGATCCCGCCCGTACCGATGATGGTGAACCGGTCGCCGAAATGTTCGCGCGTGTAGCGAATGAGCGCGTTGCTGCGCAGGAAGCACGGTTTTCCCGAAAGGCCACCACGGAATTCCTTCGGCGCATCTTCGGGGAAATCGAGTTCATTGTAATTTTTGTTCAGATTACCGCAGATCACGCCATGGATACGGAATTTGTCTGCGATGCGAAGCAGCGCATCAAATTCGGGAGTGGGGAGATGGATTGGCATTTTGAGATAGATTGGCTTTGTACAGGGGATCGTCTCGAGTCGTGTCAGGAGCTTCGTGAGTGGCTCAGGGCTTGTGAACGCCTCCCCAGCAAATGCGTTCGGACAGGAGATGTTGATCGTATAATAGTCGCCAATGTTTGCGTCATTCAGTTTTTGAAAAGATAAGGCGAAATCATTGATCCCTTCTTCGGTATTGGTGCAGCTCTCTTTTCGATTTGTGCGAGCTATCGAGATCCCGATGACGAAGCCCGGAGTGTGCGGTGTTTTTTTGAGTCTTGTGATGAGGGCATCGACGCCGTTATTGCGCAGCCCTTTGTAAACGATCATGCTCTTGTTGCGAATGAGTCTCGTCATGCGTGGAAGCGGATTTCCTTCGCAGGGGTAAGCGGTGATCGAGCCGATCTCTTCTCCCCCGAACGAGAGATGCCGGAGGATGCGCGTGAGTCGTCCATCTGAATCAAAACCCGCGGAGAGTAAGACCGGGGTTTGGTAGGTGACACCGTTCACTGTTTTTGAGATATCCGCGCCGTGGTATTCATAGAGTGATGCAATGAGCGCGCGGGTCAGCGGGTTGGAGCCCATAATTTCTCCCATGAATAAGAATACCGCATGCGCATTATCAGGTGATAATTTGAAGATGAGCGGCTTTGCTGCGCGATACAGTGAGTGCATGATGTCCATAAAAGTGGAGTTCGTGACCACGGGGCCTTGAATAATACGTAAAGTATAGCGCAGATAGAAACGAATGCTATTGCGGTTTTGCGTGGTGTTGTGTCCTTTTGCGTCATTTAACAGACGGAGTGTTTTTTCGTTCAAGTTACGTATAAAACGTTGTATTCATTGGCCTGTTGGCATATTGACAATCGGGTGAGAGAAGAAGAGTGTGAGACGTGGAGTCGTGCACTTTGAGAATTCTCAATAGGAGGAAACAATGATACGTATTCGATTTGCAGGTAGAGGCGGGCAAGGTGGAAAAACCGCAGCCGATCTGATGGCGATGATGTACTACGGTACGGAAGGAGAGGAAGGAAAATTCCCTTACGTGAGTGCGACGACGACGTATGGACCGGAGCGCAGGGGTGCCCCCGTCGATTCGTTCGTTCGTCTCGGCACAAGCGAGATCCGAGAACTCGGTCCGTTCGGGAATCCCGACATGGTCATCGTGCTCGACGGAACGCTTGCGGATGATCCGAAGTTGAATGTGGCAAAAGGTCTCCACGACGGAGGCATTCTCCTCATCAACGCGAAACGTTCCCCTTCCGAATATGTTGACTTTTGTCGGCGTTTTCGTGTGTTTACCGTCGATGCGAGCGGTATCGCCGTGGCCCATGGCCTCGGAACCCGCGCGACGCCGATCGTGAACACCGCACTCTTGGGCGCTTTCGCGCGCGTGAGCGGGCTCGGTTCTATCGACATTCTTGTCGCGTTCATCGGATCAGAAATGAAAAAAAAGATCGACGCGAACAAACAGGTTGCGATCGCTGCTCATGTGGCGGTTTCCGGAATTGAAAAGGAGTAAGTCATGAAAAAGAAAACAGGGCTTGATTTTGTATCTTGCTCGTCGACCAACATCCCACCGGTGAAGACCGGATCTTGGCGTGTCGTTACCCCTTCGTTTCACGAGCGTACTTCTCCCTGCACGGACTTGTGTCCTTGTGCGGAGAGTATTCCCGCGTGGATGGACCTGGTAGCAAAGCGAGCATTTGAAGCCGCATGGCGCGAACTCACAAAGGAAAATCCGTTTCCGCTCATTTGCGGAAGGGTGTGTTATCGCTTCTGCGAAAAGGAATGTAATCGTGTCGGTATCGATGACCGCGTGTCGGTTAACGCCGTTGAACGCTTCCTTGGTGAATATGCGGTGACGCATGAATTGTCTCCGACGGTTTCGCCCGACGGCAGGCTTCGCGCGGTGCGCATTGCCGTCATCGGCGGCGGCCCCGCAGGTCTTTCGGCGGCGCATTTTCTTGCGCGTGCGGGGTGCTCGGTACGGGTGTTCGACGAGAATAAGGAACTCGGCGGTGTGTTGCGTTATGGAATCCCTGAATATCGCATGCCAAAAGAGTTGCTTCGTCGTGAGATCGCGAACATGGTGACCGGACTCGGAGTTGAAACGTCCTTCAGCGTGCGTATAGACAAACACTTATTCGAACGTATGCACATGGAGTATGACTACGTCGTTGTTGCACTCGGTGCACACAAGGAGAAAACGCTTTTCGGCGGCAGTGCGCGAAAGGGCGCGTTCGCCACAAGGGACGGCCTTCATTTTTTGTCGAGCATTTCGTCAGGTACATTGGTCCGCCTTTCGGAGTATGTGAAGCACGTTTGTGTCATCGGCGGCGGCAATACTGCGATCGATGCTTCGCGCAGCGCACTTCGACTAGGCGCATCAAAGGTGACGATCGTGTATCGGCGCACTGAGACAGAAATGCCCGCACATAAGGATGAGATCGAGGCTGCAAGACGCGAAGGTGTTGAGTTTGTCTTTCTGACGTCCCCGAGATCTGTTGTCATAAACAATAACGGACAGTGGGTCATTGAATGCGTTAATACGACGCTTGGTGAAGCGGACGAAAGCGGACGGCGCGCCGCGCAAGAGGTTGTCGGATCATCGTTCACGATGGAGTGCGACCTTGTTGTTTCTGCCGTGGGTGAAGAGGCAGATATTTCTGAGGTTGTTCCGGATGTCTATCATGCACAAATATGTCGGGATGATTACGACGGGAAAGTCGTATATGTCGGCGATGTGTTGTATGGGCCCCGCTCCGTCAGCGAAGCGATCGCCTCGGGGAAATCTGCCGCACAAGGCATCATCGATAAGGTGACCGGACTCTCGTGCAAGGTTCCGTCTAAGGAAGTCGTTCGAGAGAGTGAGATCAAGTTCCACTATCTCAATGCGCGGCGGAAGGATCCGAGCATCCGGAACGAGAAGAAACTTTCTCGCCGGGAGTTTGCGGATTTTGCGGAAACCACCAAGACCATTTCTCAGAAAATGGCGGTGACTGAAGCATCCCGCTGCATCAATTGCGGAACGTGTATCGCCTGTGACCGATGTCTCAACTTTTGTCCGGATTACGCGATCACCAAACGAGTCGACGGAAAATACTCTATCGATCTCGATCATTGCAAGGGCTGCGGTCTGTGCGCAGATGTTTGCGAGCGGAGCGCAATTCGCTATGGAAAGGATGGGTCAGATGAGTAAACATAACGTTCTCATGGGGAGCAGGGCTGTGGCGGAAGCTGTGGCGCTGGCTAGCCCGAAAGTGATCACCGCATATCCGATCACCCCGCAAACCGGCATCATTGAATCATTGTCGGTACTGAAGGAGTCGGGAAGATTACCTGGATGTGAGTTCATCACCGTTGAATCGGAGCATTCCGCAATTGCGGTGCTTGTCGGTGCGGCGCAGACGGGTGCGCGTTGCTTTACGGCAACGTCGTCCCACGGGTTATTCTATATGTATGAAGTGCTGCACTGGGTTGCCGGAGCGCGTCTTCCCATCGTGATGGTGAACGCGAATCGTGCGGTCGGTGCGCCATGGAACATTCAGAGCGACCGAACCGACGGACACGCGACAAGGGATACGGGGTGGCTCCAGCTTTATTGTGAGGACCACCAAGAGGTATTCGATTCGACCTTGATGGCATTTCGCATCGCGAGTCAAACGTTGCTTCCGGTCATGGTCAACTTGGATGGGTTCTATCTGACCCATACCAGTGAGCCGGTCGCGCTGTGCTCGAAGGAAGAGGCGGATGCCTTTCTCGGTCATACGCGCATGCCTCATGCGATCGACCCCAAGAAGCCATGTTCGATTAGTGCCTCCGGTACAAGTGATTACTATTTCCGAATAAAAGAGGAGATGGCAAATGCGCAGCGTGATGCGGGACGCGTGATCGCCGAGGTTGGCGATCGTTTCGCGAAACACTTCGGACGAAGACATCGTGCGGTTGAAACATATCGCATGGAGGATGCGGACATCGCGCTCGTGATAACGGGAAGTACGACCCGTATTGCTCGTGATGCAGTGGATCAGTTGCGTCTACGAGGCGTCAAGGTCGGGATCGTGAAGTTCTGGTCATTTCGGCCATTTCCCGCTCTCGAATTGCGACTTGCGCTTGATCACGTGAAGAAGGTCGTCACCTTTGACGTGAACCAATACGATATCGTTCTTTCGGAAGTCCGCAATGCGCTCTACGGGCGGACAACCCCGGTCTTCGGCTTTACGGTCGGAGTTGGCGGTGCCCCCATACCGGTCAGTGTATTCTCCGGTATCGTCGATGAGGTAGCGATGTTGGATGCTCCCAAGGAGTCGTATTCACTCTGGCGCGGAGTAGCGCCGGTCACGGTCGTGATCGAACCGAAGGTAGAGACACTTCCGATGCCGGTGAAAAGTTCCTCTCAATTCCTGAGTCCAGGGCACCGTGCATGCGCGGGCTGTACCGCGTCACTCGTGATGCGGCATACGCTTGATGTGCTCGGAAAAACGACACAGGTCGCGTTACCGGCATGCTGCTGGTCGATCATTGCGGGTCCCAATCCGTACACACCGGTCCGCGTTCCTCTGGTGCATTGCCCGTTCGAAACAGCGGCGGCAACTGCATCAGGATTGAAGCGTGCGGCGACTGCGCTCGGGAAAGATATCACCGCAGTTGCATTTGCCGGTGACGGTGGAACATTCGATATCGGACTTCAGGCACTCTCGGGTGCGGCGGAACGTGGCGAAAAGATCGTGTATATCTGCTACGACAATGAGGCATACATGAACACGGGCGGACAACGCTCCAGCTCATCACCGCTTCATTCCGCGACAAAGACCACCCCCGGTGGAAAACCCGAGACCAAGAAGAATATTCTTGAGATCGTGGCTGCACACAATGTGCGCTACGCGGCGACCGCATCGATCTACAACCTCGCCGACTTCAAGATGAAGCTTGCGAAAGCGAAACGGTACGCAAAAGAGGGGTTTTGTTTCATTCATGTGATCGCTCCGTGCAATCCGGGTTGGGGCATCGACCCCTCACAGTCGCTCCGTATGGCGCAATTGGCCGTCGAGACGAACATCTTTCCGCTGGTTGAAGTGGAATGCGGGAAGTGGCGTATTACGTATCGTCCGGAGAAAGTGGTCGACCTTACGGAGTATCTTGCTCCGCAGGGAAGATTTGCGAAGCTGACTCCGGAAGAGATCGCGGAGGCCAAGCAGCATGTTCGCCTCTATTGGGAAAAACTCGAAAAGTTGGAAAAGCTTTTTTAACGCTTGTGTTCTAAGCTCCGCTATTGCGGAGCTTTTTTCTTTATAAAGAAAGTGAGCTTTGCGGTTTACAACCCGTCTTACCTTACCTATAATCCGAGTACGATGAAGATCGCACCTACACTTTTTGTTGCTATTTCGCACCGTTGCGCTGTGCGACCATAATATATGGACGGCATATTGCAATGTTCACGTTATGCGTTCGGGCCGAATCGGCTGCATTACTGCGGGCCCGACAGTAATAGTCAGCTCTACGCAAACATCAAAGAGAGCGCCGTCGATCCCGATCTGACGCGCATTCTTTCGCAATTTGAGACGATGTATCCATATCTCAGGCATATCGCCGCCGCAAATCACGTGAAGGATCCGCTTGATGCACGCTGCGTCGAAGCATACTGGATAGGGAATGAGCTCCTTGACCACGTGGACAAGCAGCTTTTTTACGAACATCTCGTCGACGGACTCGGACTCAAGAAAAAACTTGGAAAGTCATTTGCGATCGTTGAAGACAAGGTCGGTCTGGGCGCGGTGCCGCATCATTCATTTCATGTGCTCGATATCTGGCAGAGGACCGGACGTGTTGAACGCGAGCACACACTCGAGAGCATGGATGATTGCCTCGTCTCGACGGGGGTAGTAGAAAGCGTTGCCGGTCCGTTTATCAGCGTCGCACGCGTGCCGCTCTTGTACGAGAACAGAAAATTACTGCTCGGTGCTCCCGTGACGCGCCGCTATGCGCGGAAGCTTGAGTCGGATTATGAGATCGAGCAGTTAAAGCAGGGCGACATCGTGACGATTCATTGGGGGGTCATCTGCGAGCGCATTAGTACGCGGCAGGCCGCGATGCTTCGGAAATATACGCAGCATCATATCGCGCTCGCCAATCTTACTATTTGATATCGTGACACCATTATCTATCCACATATTTGGAAATCCTGATATCGCGATGGACGCGACACCGCTTCGCATCATGCCGCGGCTTGCCCTGCGATTTTCTGACACATGCTTTATTGCACTTGATCCGAATGAGGAGTGGGATATTCCCGATCCCTTCGTGCTCATCGATACCGTCGTCGGACTTTCTGATATTCATATCTTTCGCTCACTTGATGAATTCGGCGCGTCGCCCACAGTCTCTATGCACGACTTTGATGCGCTGTTTAATCTGCGCTATCTCGCAAAATTGGGAAAGCTCAAGAGCGTGCTGGTGATCGGTATTCCTCCCGAAATGTCGGATGACGACGCCTTCGCGAAAGTAGTGTCAGCGCTTATTGAGCTGCTTCGTACGCCAACGGCTTTGGACGAAGGCCAAAGAGCGCAATGAGCCAGCTCACAACGAAGAGTGCGGCAAGCCAGTAACCGAGGTCATCGATATTCAGACGCTGCACGAGTGAAAAAAATTCGCCAGTGAAATGAAATCGCTCTGCGAGTAGCCGCGACCCGACGACCACTCCGATCGAGAGTGCCGATAGGGCAGAAAGCAGGGTGACATTGATGCCGTAGAGCAGCCTCTTTTTTTCGTCGAAGACCCCCCATGCGTAGATACCCAGCATGAAGAGTCCGTTCACGGTATCGAGGAGCGTCATGCCGGCCATAAAAGCGAGCGGGAGAATAAGCACGGCCACGGGGGGGATGCTTTGTACTGCGACGGCGGATATCGCAAGCAGTCCGATCTCCGTTGCGGTGTCAAATCCAAGTCCGAAGAGAAATCCGATGAAATACATTTTATAACTGGTATCGACCATCTTGATAAGTGGGCGAAATATTTTTTCGATCGGGCCACCTAAGTGCATGTGTCCATGATAGGAATTTTCTTTTCCCGCATTAACGCTACTTAGCGCGCGTATCAGCTTGAAAAGTACGAACAGATTGATCGTGCCGATGAGGATGAGGAAGAGCGATGACACCGAGGCGCCAATGATGCCGCCCACCGCTTTCAGCGATTCAAATTTGCCGTTGGTGAATGAAGAAAAGAAGACAATGGCAATGGTGAGCAGGAATACGATGGTGGAATGGCCAAGCGAGAAGAACGGTCCGACACCGACCGACGGTTTTCCGCGGTACAGGAGTCGGCGGGTGACGTTGTCGATCGCCGCGATATGGTCCGCATCCATTGCATGCCGCAGTCCGAATCCCCACGAAAGCAGTGCAAGCCCGGAGAGGATGGGATAGTGGGCACCCAGCATGATCGTTGCGATCCCGATCGCGATGTTGAGCATAATGAGCGAAGCGAGAAGGAGCGCCCCGCGTCGGACGGACGGTTGCGCAGTCGCTCCGAAGATGTTGGTGCAGAGTATCGTGCGGAATTTTGAAAAAAGAGCTATTTTCTCTATTTTGTCTGTTGAGCTCATGTGGGAAATATTGTATCATCCAAGGCTATGAAAGGCGCCTGGGTGTATGCTGACCCCATCCTTTGATGCTTCATTTTTTGAATGGAAGAGCAGTCGGGAAACGTATCTCTGTAGTGTTTGTGAGCTAGCATGTACGGCGGATGACAGAATTTAGCCAGCATTTACTTAATATTTTATGTGTGGTACTGTTTTTCGAGCAATAAGCACATTAACTGGAGAAAATTATGAACGATCTCGACTATATCAAAAAACTTCCATTGGCATACCTGAAATACCTTCCGCGCATCACCGGTCACGCACTTGTCCTTGGGGGTAGTGGTGGGATCGGCAGTGAGATCGTGCCCGCTCTTGTCGCATACGGTGCAAGTGCGGTCTCTGTCGCGTATGGTCGGAATAAAGCGGCTGCAGAAGCATTGCAGAAAGAATTGCGCGCGGCAAGGGTCACATGTTACATCGGCGCAGTCGATCCGCTTGATGAGAAGAGCTTCAGCGCATTTCTTGACGATGCCGTCCGCGCAGTCGGTGAGGAGATCAGTGTTGCAGTCAATTCCATCGGCTTTTCGCCGAATACTCCGCTTGAAGAACAGACACTTGAAGAACGGCGGAAAGTGTTCGACGTGAATGTCCATGGCACCGCACTTACATCGCGCTTGATCTTGGCGCGAATGAAGGAAAAGGGTATCGGAGCAAAAGGCTCGCTTGTCCTCATTACGTCGTCGAACGGTATCAATTCGCAGGCATCGTATTCATCGCACTACGATGAGTCGAAGGCGGCACTCATTCCGATGATCAAGAACCTTGCGGAGTTTTATGCGCCGATCCGCGTGAACGGAGTTGCTCCTGGTTGGGTAGAGACTGCAATGAATGACACACTTCCACCTGGAGAGCGCGAAAAGGAAACGGCAAAGATATTCCTCAATCGTTATGCCGATCCCGCCGAGGTCGCCTCATTCGTCGCGTTCATCTCAAGTTCCGGTGGAACGTTCATCAATAATGAAAATTACAAGATCGACGGCGGTACGCGCTGATCGATATATTGAAAGCCCTCTTCGGAGGGCTTTTTTGTGACCCTCGTGCCACTTGCATTTTTTATAGGGTTTGGATAATGTTGGTGAATTTTTGTCCGAAGGTTCTCATCTCGATCAGCCTGTGCTCGTCCATCAAGTCGACGATCGCCCCAAGGTCGCCAGCATTTCTGCTTAAGCGATCCGGGTGCCACGCAAGGATGGCGTTAAACTTGCCCGCCTTGAGGTCATTAATCAGCTCATTGAAGACAGGGCGTTGCCCGGTGCTTTTTGCCGAGTGTGATTCACGCTTGATGTCGACCACATCAAGCCCCTCCAGTTGTGCCAACTGGAGCATCTCTTTGGCTTGGGAATCGATGGAAAGGGCTTGTTGTTCGTCCGATTCCGTCGACCTTCTAGCGTATAAACAGTATTTAATTTTTGGCTCGTCAGAGCCCTCTAGCGGGTTTGTATTTTTCATACACCACAATGAATGACAGAACCCTCCCAGAGAGTCCAGGAAGGGTAGAATAGGTAAAAACAAAAGCCACCCGATGAGGGTGGCCTTGTTTTTTGTGAGAAATTACAGTCCTCGTTCAAGTACTGCAATACGCGCAATGTTGTTGCAGAGTTTCCATGTTGCCTGGTCTTTACCAAGCTTGGTTGGATTTCGCATCTCTTTCGCTTGCTCACCGACAGTTTTTGCCAGCTCATCGGCAAGCGAGCGAAAAACCTTTATTGGGTCGTCCTTCCAGATCGCCTTATCTCCCTCAACTTTCACGAGATTGCGGAATGCCGCTAGTACGGGATAGATGAAAGCACTTGGTATTCTATAGTTCGCCTCACTTGAGTTGAAGATAAGTTCTTCATTAGCCATTTTGGGGCGGTTATTGATCTGTATCACTCCAGTTAAGGCGCCAAATTTCCCACCGGCAGCTTTATTGTAAGCCTCAGGAAGTTCTCTGTAGATCGTGTCACGTAATTCGAGAATTCTTGGAATGAGCGGGACATACTTCATCAGGGTGGCTCGATAATTTTTGAAGTGTTCGATCACGTTTGATTTCTGCGAATATGCCATTATTGGATGATGTTCTTGGTCAAAATGATCGACATCGAAACATACGAGATAGGAAAGAATCTCCTTGATGTCCACATCCTTTGCTTCACCCGTTTTTTCGTCAATCTCATATTCTTTGTAGGCAATTCGATTTGCATATGGCTTGTCTTTGACTACCTGCTTGATCTCTTCAAAATGCTGATTCAGCTCCTCAAGGCTTTCGGACTTTACTTGAGCGGAGGTATTACGCGCGAGCACGATCTCAACTGCGTCATCTAGATTTTCAATCCCTTCAATAATTTCGATGCGAACACAGGCATTGATATCCTTTAACTCATCTGGATTTGCACTATGGACGAAGTTTTGCAGAACACGGTATGTATGCCCGCCATCCAGTAGGCCGTGACGAGTTGAATCAACTAATTCAAGACTCACCTCGCCTGTCTTGTTGTCGTATTCGGCCTTGTCAACAAGCAAGGTAATACCGCGATTGCGGAAAAGAAATTGGTCAGGATTGTTTTCGAGTGATTTCTGAATCTTCTTGCTGACCCCAGAAGTGATCTTGGGGTCACGCGGATTAATTTTTCGCCACTCCTCTACTTCAGCGGGTAAGTTAACGATGTTTGCTACTGCGATATATGATCGGGCCACTGTTTCGTCATGTGGACTCTCGATTCTTCTGAAAGATGCAACTGGAAATTTAATAATTGTGCTTTTCATACTGTGTATGGCTAAGCGAATAAATGGGCAAAATAAAAACATGCCCGGTGCGCATGCTTAGCAGTCGTCTATGAAAAATATTCATTAGGCTGAGCTAAATGTTGGTCGAGATCTCTCTACGGCCCTCCACAGCTTTCACTACTGGAGTCAGTGTGCGTACATCACTGATTTCATTAGCCTACACCCGTAGCTGGGCTGACGTCAATGAATAACCAAACATCCTCTAGAGAGCCAAGAATAAAGGGCAAAAAGCCCATAATTGTCCCCATTTTTCTTAATTTTTTCCTACTTAATTTGATCCGATGTTGCTATAATTAGGATACGATTTTTGCATGAGGCTTCTTGAACAACACAAAATTGCTCCCCGCATTTCTGCTTCTCAGGAGAGTGTTTTTGTCACTCGACCACTTCTTAAGTGGGCGGGAGGGAAAACACAACTGCTTGATGAGCTTCTTCCTAAACTTCCAGATGAGTATGGTCGGTTTATAGAACCGTTCATTGGTGGTGGAGCTTTATTTTTCAAAGTTAAGCCCAGAAACGGAATAATCGCAGACAGTAACCCGGAACTAGTAAACATGTATCGCTCAGTTGCGGAGAATGTTACTGCTGTCATTGAGCACCTCACGCGCTATAAGAATACGGAAGAGATGTTTTATAAAGTGCGGGCGCAAGACTGGGGTAATCTTTCTCCAGAGGAAGCAGCCGCACGTACCATCTATCTGAATCGCACCTGCTTTAATGGGCTGTATCGAGTCAATAAAAAAGGACAATTCAACGTACCGTATGGTAGATATACGAATCCGCGAATAGTCGACGTAGAAGGATTAATATCTGCATCTCAGCTTTTGCAGAATACCAAAATAATCTGTGGTGACTACAAGAGCGTGTTGCGCGAAGAAGCACGTGCTGGTGATTTTATCTTTCTTGATCCTCCCTATTTGCCCATATCAGAATATGCAGACTTCAAGAGATACACCAAGGAGCAATTTTATGAAGAGGACCACGTGGAACTAGCAGAAGAAGTACGACGCCTTCATGACTTGGGATGTCACGTTGTTTTAACAAACTCGAATCATCCGTTGGTGCATGAGCTGTATCAAGGATTTGAGATAGAGGTAATTCAATCAAGGCGCAACATCAGTTCAAATGCAAAGAGTAGAACAGGGGAGGACGTAATTGTCACAGCAATACCTAGGCACCGCTTCAATAAGAGACTCATAATTACTCCACAACCTGAACAATTACTGAAGTACCCATCAACAAGATACATGGGATCGAAGAATAAATTGCTAGATCAAATCTGGGCAGTTGCTTCACAGTTTAATTTTGATACTGCTGTGGACCTATTTTCGGGATCCGGCATAGTTGGCTATATGTTTAAGGCGCATGGCAAAGAAGTGCTATCAAATGACTATATGACGATGTCTGCCGTTTTTGCAAAGGCCATGGTGGAGAATAATAATGTTCGTCTCACGGAGAAAGATATAAATGCACTACTCAAGTCACATCGTGCGGTCGATCGTTTTGTCCAAGAAACTTTCGGAGGATTGTATTTTACCGACGAAGAAAACAAGCTCATTGATATCGTCAGGTCTAATGTAAAAAAACTGAAAAACCCGCACAAGAGAGCAATAGCAATGTCTGCGTTGATACGAGCGTGTGTCAAAAAAAGGCCACGAGGTATTTTTACTTATGTTGGACACAGGTATGATGACGGACGCCGTGATCTCTCCATCTCTTTTGAGCAACAGTTCGTTGAGGCAATACAGGCCATCAATGCTTCAATCTTCGACAACGGAAAGAAGAACAAGGCACGACAGGGTGATGCCATGAGCATTAATACCGGACATCCTGGCTTGGTTTACATTGATCCTCCATACTTTAGTCCATTTTCTGACAATGAATATGTGCGCCGGTATCATTTTGTTGAGGGGTTGGCCCGCGATTGGAAGGGTGTTGAAATTCAAGAGCACACACTAACAAAGAAGTTTAAAAACTACCCCACTCCCTTTTCATCAAGAAATGGTGCATATGATGCTTTTGATCTTCTATTCAAGCGTTTTCGCAATAGTATTTTAATCGTTTCGTATTCTTCAAACAGCCTCCCCACGCTTGATGAGATGGTTGCACTTATGGCAAAACATAAGCGACATGTCGAAGTCATACCCGTTGATTATAAATATTCGATCGGCAACCAAGGGCATAAAGTTAACGATAACCGGAATAACGTTAAAGAATACTTGTTTGTTGGATACTAAAGATATAGGATTGTGAAATCATGTCAGGAGTATGGAATATAGGAAATACCACAGTTCGCAACCCCAAAAGAATTGAAATGGGACTACGCCTACTCCACGAAGGTGGATTCTTGGGCAACCTTGAGGGAGAGGAAAATGAAATTAAACTTACCGACGCACTGGTGCAGTCTGGGGTTGTTGATTCCGCCTCTAAAGAAAAGAGTTCTGCTTGGCTGGGTCGCAAGTGGAGAAATGTGATGGTGAAGCTGGGCTTTATTACCGACAAGGCATATCGAATAGAAGGAAAAGCTGTATCTCACAGTAAAATATTCACAGAAATAGGTGCGGATATGAATGCTTACTCTCTTACTCCCGCAGGGGAGAGGTTGGTAATGGCAAAGACGCTTGGAGAAGTGCAAGATGTTTTCTTGCAACAACTGTATCGACACCAATTGCCAAATCCTCTTGAAAAGAAAGTTCCCAAAGACGCACCACCCATGCGACCCTTTGTGCTCCTGCTTGATGTCCTGCTTAGCTTGCAGAACGACGATGCTGGGATTTCCCAGACGGAAACAGCAATATTTATACAAGAAATACAAAGCCACACTCAGGACACGGGAGTAAAGATAGCCATGAAGATTATTGCTTACAGAAAAAAGAGAGGAATGTTGTCTTCAAGGAGGGAAAAACTAATCTTTGACAAGGAACTTTTGAGCGAAGTTTCAACAAGGGCGAAGGTCAAACTACTGACTCCTCGTGACTATGCCGATACCACAATTAGATATTTTTCCATGACAGGGCTTTTTGAAGTTCATGGATCCCGGATGTGTATCAAAGCTGAAAAAAGAAACGTTGCAGAGGAATTAGTAAAGAGCTCACAAGATCTTTTTGTAATTACTGACCCCGTTCAGTATCTCAAGGAGTTTTATGTTGGAACTGGGTTGCCAACCGATAACACGAGGGTGTTAAACGAGGAGCTTGCTGCGCTCAAAGAAATAGCACATGAATTAAAAATCAAAACCAAGGCTACGGGAGAAAAAGATCCCAACAGGTTAAAGGCGGAAAAATATAAACTTGAAGAAGATATTTTGTTTGCCAAAGAGGAGCAATTTGCACTTTTGCAACAGAATCCTGATCAGGTTGAAGACATAATCTCGTCCCTGTCTAAGATAGCTACAAGTGATCGCGACTTTTTGCGCAGCCTCGTGGATCTCCCCGCTTATCTAGAGTGGATTGTTTGGAGAGGATTTTTGTCTGTTGATCATATTACGGTCCCAACAAAAGAAACACGTGGCTTTCCTGTTGATTCCGATTTGCAGCCAAGATATCCTGCCCCAGGGGGTAGACCGGATATGTCCTTTGAGTTTTTGGACTACAGTCTTGTTGTCGAAGTGACATTAACCACCTCCACTCGACAATATATTGCCGAGTGTGAGCCAGTAAGAAGACATGTTGCCAACGGAAAAGGTGGAAAGGAGACACTCGGAATTTTTATTGCTCCCACCCTCGACAATAACTTTCTCCATAAAGTGCGAGAGCACTTCCGTGGTGACGAGCTAATAATGCTAAAGATTTTACCGCTCACGATTTCACATTTTGTTCGCTTGCTTGAGGTACACAAGTCCACATCCATTACGCCCGACGACGTTAAGGATCTAATCTTGAGGGTCAATAGTAGTGAATCCTCAAATGGTCTTGAGTGGAAGAAGCATATTGAGCAGACTTTTGATGAATGGTTACAAGAACATGGAGCAGTCGATGCTGTGAGAGGAAAGGTCGTGGCGGCGTAGATTAAAAAACAGACCACCCATTAATGGGCGGTCTGCTCTGCTCCGGTTTTTGTGGAAATAACTACAATCCACGCTCAAGAACGGCAATGCGAGCACGCTTTCAGACAATGGGTTCGGCCTACGTGTTTTTGATGGCGCGGTAGAAATTCACGATTCGACGATCGCGGGTAACGAAACGGGCATAATGAATACAGATATTGATATGGTGGTTGACGCCACAAGGAATTATTGGGGAGACGCTGACGGGCCGACGCTTTCGGGTGAAGCAGCTGATGGTGACAGCATCTCGGAAAATGTTTTGACCGAAGGTTTCCTCGTCGCTCCGCCGATGATCTAAGAAGGGTCGATTACCGATGTTTTGTCCAAGCGCAAGACCACTGGACGGCATCACCTATACCGGTAGTCCTTGTCATGAAATTGCCCATGTAAGCATCAAAGAATCCTTCGGTGTGTTAACATGAAGTGATGAAATCAAAAGGATGGGGACTTGAGTTGATCGGGGCGTATGGAATGGTGATGATACTCGGAGCGTATTTTTTGACGTCTTTTAATTATGTTCTTGCCGATAATCTCTGGTATCAATTGATGAATCTTACGGGTGGTATGGCTTTTGTGTACTACACGCTCACGAAAAAGGCGTGGGCGTCCCTCGGGGTCAACTCGGTGTGGGTCATCATCGCCGCCGTCAGTCTCTGGAAGATGTTCATGTAGCCAAGCGCTCGGCATTTAGGTTGCAATGAACCGGATACCCTACTTGAGGACTTGAGACGTAGCACAAAATTTTAAAAGTACTATTTATTTGCTATAGCAAATAAATAGTACTTTCACTTTTGGAGATGAGCACGGGAAGGGGGAGGACGTAATGCTCTTGGTTTGTGGTTGTCGGAGGACTGCATCTGCTGTCGTGGGTAGAGTTATTGTAAATGAAAGTGGCGGATGAGTTCCGGTGCATTATCGATATCGGTTGCCGTCATAAAGCGGATGTGTCGCCGGGCATTGTAGAATTCCATTATGTATTCGATCTCGCTTGCGCAAGGGTAGGGGTGCACGAAGACTGATTTTTGAAACTCAGAGAATCCCATGTTCTTGAAATGCATGCGGAGCGCATCGCGAACGCCTTTCAGATTTTCCGGAACATCAAACATCACCACTCGCCATTTTTTGTCCCAATAAGGAGGCATTTTGATGACCAAGTTATCAAGATCATAACGGAGTGCCACTTCCTTACCCTCCTTTGACAGGACAAGAGTGAATGTGCCGTCCTTATTGCTTTTTGTGCTTACGAGCTTGGACTTATAGAGATTTTGGATCGCCTGATTGAGCGCCCTACGGTTGATGGCGTTCCACTCTGCCTTCATTGCCCTCGCGACACGAAAGTACTGTTTCGGTGATCGTGAGAGCCCGAGTGCCAATCCGCCGAGTAAGAGGAGCAGCACCTTTTGTTGCACATGTCCCACTCGTCTCTTTGAAACGTCGCTCGCTGTACCCACCCCCTTCTTTATCTCTGTCTTTCGCATGGTGATTTGTTTGGATATTTTTGTCACACCATTCAATCTTTTCATAATAACATAAAGTACTATTTACCCGCTATCGCGGGTAAATAGTACTTTATGTGGGAGAGGAGAAAGGGAGAGAGAGGGGGTGGAATGGGGTTGGGTATACTCTATTAAGAAAAATTTGTCGCGATACGAAGTTCTGGACTGAAACGGTGCTTGAGATGCTGTACGAGTTGTACTGCCTCCAAACCCGCCAAAGGAAGAACTAGTAGTCCGCAAAATTGAACACGCTAAAGAGTCTATTCAAATAGCCCCAGATGCGAGGCGCCTTGACAACGGTCCAACACCAGAAGAACGTTCAGATTTTTGATGAGATCTGATGTTGATTTTGTGCTAAGAGAGTTTCAGTTTCGGATGCGATGTGAAGTCCTGGACAGAGGCGGTGTTTGAGAAGTTGTACGAGCTGTACTACTTCCAAACCCGCCGAAGGAAGGACGAGCAGTGCGCCGAAAATGGAACTCTCGCTAGGACCACTTCACTTTGAGGAAGTGAGACGCGCAACTCATACAAGGGTCATACGCCCTTACCAGTTTCTCCATTTCGAGTGGCATCTTTTCTTTTTCCATTCCTCGCGCGATCAGTCCTTCGACGTAACGCCCCATGTCTTGCTCGATGTTGATCTGGTTCTGCCCGGTGGGAACGATAACTTCACCGTCTTTGATGAGTCCATCGGCACCCAAGACGAGTTTATGATAAAGCGTTCCGCGGGGAGCCTCAACAATGCCGACACCGACGGCATCGCGTGCGGGTTTTTTGATCAAAGGCTCCGGAGTGAATTTGCGCGTGCGGAGTATCTCGACCGCCTCATCGAGGGAGTGCAATATTTCGATCGCTTGCGCGAGGTTGTTGTGGAAGATGTCGGTCGACGGGAAGAGTGCGAGCGCCTCAGGTATTGATGCTTTGGTGTTTGGGTGGAGTTTGTCTTTTGCAATATTGATGCGGGCGAGTGAGCCCACCATGTAGCCGTCGCCTTTATACTGGTATGCAGATGCCTGTGAGTAGGGGAGAACGACATGTTCCAAAAGATTGCGGTACTCACTCTTGGGGAATATTTCGCCTCGGCTCGTGCGGATGGTGCCCGTGATGTAGCCAAAGTTGCCTTCGGGAATGAGCGCCTGATAATTGGTCTTGCGATCGAAATGGAACGGCTGGTCCTGGAATATCTTGATCAAGCGTAACGCTGCAGGGCGCATCGCTTCCATTTTTTCAATTGCTTCGTCGATGCCCGCCTGGTCGGGGAAGTGAAGGAACCCGCCGATCGTCGGATAGTGCGCATGGACGGAGCGTCCCGCAATAAGTGTTGCGAGGAAATTTCCCGCGGCCTTGATCCCAAAGCCGTCATGGAGGATCTGGTGTTCCTCGGGAATATTCTCATCGAGGTCGAGGAAGGCATCCTTGCCGTAGACATCGGGGAGCGAGAAGAGATAGAGGTGAAGTGCGTGGTCGCGAATGGTGAGTCCGTGCATCGTGAGTGCGCGAAGGACATCGGTCTGCTCCGAGGGTTCGATGTCGAGCGCGTCTTCACATGCGAGGATGGCAGCCATGACGTGTGCATTTGAGCAGGTACCGCAGATGCGTGCCAAATGTTGCGGTATTGCAAGAATGGCTTTGCCCTTCATCGCTTCCGTGAAGAAGCGCTTGTATTCAATGGTCTGGAATTTCACATCGGTCACTTTGCCGTCTTCGACTTTGACCGAGATCGAGGCGTCGCCTTCGATCTTCGTAATGTGTTCCATGCTGAGATCAAATGTATGCATACGTGTTTGGTGTGATATTGGTTAGAACTTTCACATTCGGCGACCTGCTTCGTTGTTTTCCTCGAGTCTCCCTCGTCGTACTCCGAGTACGCCTCGGTTCGATTCTCGGTCACGCCTCGCAGGTCATCCGAATCCGAAAGTTTTTAATAATTGTTCGTTGTTTTCATACTATTAATTTGCAGGAGAGATCGCTGCGGCGGGTAGGGCTAGGTCGGGGCGCAGTTCGGTGACAAGTGCGGTGACGGCTTTCAAAAATATATCGGTATTCATGGGACACCCGGGAACGGACGCATCAACCGTGACAACGTCTGACACTTTGAGTACCTGGGGCAATGCACCAAAACGGTCGACGAGGAATTGGATGTTCGCGGTCTGCTCGGGGGTGAAATTATTGCGCTGCGCGGATGGTCCTCCGGTGACTGCACATGCGCCGATCGCCACCAACTTCGTCGAAATACTGCGAATATGTTTCAATTTCTCGACGTGAGCGGGCGAGGCCATTGCGCCCTCGATGAAGGCGATGTCGAAGGCGTCCATGATGTTGTTCGTTTTCAGGACCTTGACGTGGCGGAAATCAAAAATGCGTTTCCATTCCTGCCAATGGTCATTCATGAGCTCGGTAAAGACGATGGTGCTGTCTTCACAGCAAGAAAAAGAGAACCAACCGATAGCTATTTTTTTGTTTGTTTCCATAGGAAAATGGGAATTAATGAGAGCAGTATAACATCGTTTGTCGTGAAAAACAGCTCACCGCATGCGCGGGCGTTATGCACCGCTGCTGTCGAGAAACTTCTGGTATAATAATCCGATGGAAACAGTAAAACAGAACATTCCGGTCTTTACGGTCGCCGTCGGAGGTGCCGCAGGGGACGGGATCAAAGAAGGGGGGCTGCATCTCGCCGAACTCGCACAGCGTCTCGGCTGTTTTGCATATCTTACTATGGAGTATCCGTCGCTTATCCGCGGCGGGCACAATTTTGGGCGGATGACGTACGGGGCGAGCGAGGTGCATGCCGACCATTCCGCGCTTGATGCGGTCATTGCGATGAATGCAGAGTCCGCACTTCTGCATCAGGACGAACTGAAGGATGATGCCATTGTCTTTGTTGATACTCCTCATGCCGAGGCGTTGAAGGATATCGGACGGAAGGTGGTCGCAATACCCATGTCGCAGGCCGTGAAAGAGGTGGGTGCACCGCATGCTGCAGGCCCGTCGGTCGGAGTCGGCGCATATTGCTATCTTGCCGGACTTTCGCGCGAGAATGCCGAGGCACTACTTGGAAAGATCTTTGGCGATATCCTGGGCGGTGTTGCGATGAACGTCGCACTTGCACTTCGAGGGTATGATGCCGCAAAAGAGTCGGGACTCACTCCGCGCACCGAACTCTACGTCGATGGCGCGTGTGCGCACACGGGAGTACTGCTTGAGGGGAACAAAGCGGTCGCTTTGGGATTTCTTTCCGCCGGACTCGAATTTTATATCGGATATCCGATGACGCCCGCATCGGGCATTCTGCATTTTCTTGCTAAGGAAGCGGTGGGCGGTGCGCTTACGGTGATCCACCCTGAGGATGAGATCGCATCGATCAACATGGCGCTCGGCGTTGCGTATGCGGGAAAGCGCGTTGCGACCGGTACGGCAACCGGAGGGTTCGCGCTCATGCAGGAGGCATTTTCATTCGCCGGCGTGAGCGAGCTTCCGCTCGCGGTTGCGGTATCGCAGCGACAAGGTCCTGCAACAGGGGCAGCTACGCGGACATCGCAGGGTGATCTACGTTTCGTCATCTCATCCGGTCATGGAGAATTTCCCCGCATGGTGATCGCTCCGGGCGATGCCGAGGAGGCATACACGGCCGGACGCATCGCACTCAACCTGGCGTGGAAGTTCCAAACTCCCGCGATCGTGCTGCTTGATAAACAACTTTCCGAAAGCTATCAGACGACAGTTGTCGATGGGGCGGCGAAACAGATCACCCCGCACAAAGCACAAGAAGAAGGTGACTACCAGCGATTCCGTTTTTCTCCCGACGGCGTATCACCACTCGCCTTTCCCGGCACTCCGAATACAAAAGTGAAGGCAACGAGCTATGAGCACGATGAATTCGGTATCGCGTCCGATAAGCCCGAAATGGTGCAGGCGATGCAGGAGAAACGCTGGAAAAAAATGGAAGGCATCCGTGCTGATGCACATAATTTTGAGACGGTAAAAGTGTATGGTGACCCTGCTGCAAAGAACGCCGTCATATTCTTTGGTTCGACCAAGGGCTCCGTTCTTGAGGCGGCAAAAATGATCGATACCCCGCTTCGGCTCGTACAGGTCCTCTGGATGGAGCCATTCCCCGAGGAGGAAGTTGCCAAAGCACTCGAGGGAGCCATACGCATCATCGATGTTGAGGCAAATCACAATGCACAGTTCGCGGGACTCCTGCGTGAAAAGACCGGCATTGTCTGCCACGAGAAGATCCTCAAATTTGACGCACGGCCATTTGACCCGGCAGTACTCGCAGCAGAATTACGCAGTAAACTTTCATTATCATGAGCCTACAACTTGGAACATACGCAAAGATCTCTTGGTGCCCCGGTTGTCCGAACAACCAGATCCTCGTCGCATTTCGTAAAGCAGTGACCGAACTCTGCGAATCGGGTGCACTCAAAGAGGAAAACATCGTCGCAGCGGCAGGTATCGGTTGCCATGCGAAGATCCTCGATTATCTCAATATGAATACGTTCAATGCGCTGCATGGTCGCGCGATCCCCGCCATTGAGGGGGTCAAGGCGGCGAACCCCGCGCTCACGGTGGTCGCATTTTCCGGTGACGGAGACTCATACTCGGAGGGGCTGACGCACCTCATTCATGCCGCACAGCGCAATAGCGACATCAACGTGTTCATTCATGACAATCAGATCTTCGCCCTCACGACCGGTCAAGCTACCGCTACTTCTCCAAAAGGTTTTAAGGGACTCACGCGTCCGTCCGGTTCGATCGAAGAGCCGATCGATCCATTGCGTATGATGATGAATGCCGGCGCGACATTTGTTGCGCGTACGTATGCGGGTGAATTTGAAAAGACGAAAGAGATTATGAAGGCGGCGATCGCACACAAGGGTATGTCATTCATCGACATCGCTCAGCCATGTATCACGTTCTTTGATACACGCGATTTCTATAAGGACAACATCACCTGGCTTCCGGAGGGTCACAATGTGACAGACCTCGATGCGGCCTATCACGCGACGAAACAATCTGACGGGAAAATTCCCATGGGTATCTTTTATCAGGTCGAGACCCCTACATTCGAGCAACAACTTTAAGGGCCTATATAAGCCACCTCGTATCGAGCGTGTGGTCAATTGTTTTAGGCGACGATACCAAAGAGAAATAGAAGTATGCGCATGCTGCATTCATTTACCTAAGTCCCAAAAATATTATGAATCTTGAAAAATTCTTTCATCCCGAGTCGGTCATGGTGATCGGGGCGCGTCCCGAGGAAGGACACGTGGGCTCCGCGATCATGAAGAATCTTCTCGCCGGAGCGAAGCGTACGCTCTACCCCGTCACTCCCGACTACAAGGAGGTGCTGGGTATTCCCGCATATGCCTCCATTGATGAAGTACCCGGAAGTCCCGACCTTGCCGTCATCGCGATACGCTCTGACCTAGTCCCGACCGCACTGCGCGCATGTGTCGCAAGGGGGGTGAAGGCGGCGGTCGTCATCTCTGCGGGCTTCAAGGAGGCCGGCGAGAAGGGGAAGCTGCTTGAAGAAGAATTGGTAGAGATCGGTCGTGAGTCGGGCATTCCATTCCTCGGTCCCAATTGTCTCGGAGTGATCGACGGCAACACGGACCTCAATGCATCGTTCGCATTGCATAAGCCAATGCCGGGAGCCATCGGTTTTGTCTCACAGTCCGGAGCTATCGGCACAGCATTCATCGAGTGGTCCCGCTCGGAGGGTGTTGGTATCTCAAAATTCATAAGTCTCGGGAATGAGGCGGGAGTATCAGAACTCGCGATGCTTGAGTACCTAGGGAATGATCCGGAAACGAAAGCTATTCTCGTCTATCTCGAGCACGTCTCCGACGGTGCCCGCTTTCTTTCTGTCGCGAAAGAGATTATCAAAGAAAAGAAAAAGCCCATCGTACTCTTGCGGTCCGGCCGGTCCGCGCGCGGAGGCGCCGCCGTCATGAGCCACACCGGCTCGCTTGCTCCCGAAGACGCCATCTTCACCGCGGCCTGCAATCAGGCGGGTATCGCGACGGTGACGAACCTGCGTGATCTTTTTAACGCGTCGAAATTGCTCTCGCTCGGGACGAATTGGGGAGATAAGACGCATATTGCTATCGTGACGAACGGCGGCGGTCCGTCGGTGAACGCCGCAGATCTCGTGGAACTTTCCGAATCGATGGAGCTCGTGCGATTCCCTGATGCGACGAAAGATGCGCTGCGCGGCGTGCTCCCATTCATGGCGGCCGTGGGAAATCCGATCGATGTGATCGGGGACGCCGGAGCTGATCGCTATCGATCCGCACTGGATATCGTCGTTCAACAACATGATGTAGATGCGATCATCGTGATCGTCACGCCGCAGATGATGACGGACGCTCGAGCTATCGCAGAAACGATCGTATCCTTCAAAGATATGAAACTGATCATGCCAGTCTTCATGGGAGGAGAGGTGATGCGCGGCGGCATTGATGTGCTTCTTGCGAACGGGATGGTGAACTTTGACCTCCCGTCCGATGCTATTTTTGTACTGGATGCGCTTACTCCGAAGAAGAAGATCCCGCTTCCCGCAAAGATCCATGCGGCCTCGACCGCAAAGATGCTTTCTCACGAAGCGGCATCGGAGTTACTCAAGAAATATGACTGTGAAATATTCGGTGCTCTTGCGCACAAAAAAGAAGAAGCGGTACGTATCTTCGCCGAGCTTGGTGTAGAGCATGTTGCGATGAAGGTTGTTTCACAAAATGTCATACACAAGACCGAAGCCTCTGCAGTGCGACTCAACGTGGGAAGTGCTGACGTTCTCCGCACCTGGGACGAGATAGCGCTCGGAGTGAAGGCTATTGCGCCGGATGCGACGATCGAGGGGATGCTGCTGCAGCCGATGATCAAGGGAAAAGAAGTGATCATTGGCATGAAGCGCGATGCAACGTTCGGCCCCGTGATCGTTTTCGGTCTTGGTGGGATATTCGTTGAACTCCTAAGCGATGTGTCCATGCGCATCGCCCCGTTCGCCATCGAAGAGGCGAGAGGAATGATCGACGAGATTGCAGGTGTACGATATCTCGAAGGCTTCCGTGGATCCGAGCCCGTCGACAAGGAGGCGCTCGCGCAGTTGCTTGTTGCCATCGGTCGTCTCTCCGCTGAAAATCCCATGATCACCGAGATCGATCTCAATCCCGTCATCGCAACAAAAAACCGGGCATACATTGTTGATGCTCGGCTGATGTCGGCACAGTGACCCCTTGCTATTCTGCGGGTAGCAGTGATTTAAGGTCGAAATTCGGATCAGCAAGTTGCGATTTTTTAGTTTTAAAATTATTTTTTCCCGAGTACGTTTTCGTATTTGAGTGCTAAATCAAGGCTGCTTTTTAAAAACTCTTCAAAGGAGCTTCCCGTTTTAATGTGTGTTCGATAACAGTCTTCAAAATACGTTACGAGTTTTTTCGTACCGACTTTTAGGTCTGCAAATTCAGTGTATTGGTACTGTTTATGTTTATGGAGGTGCTGTATTTCCTTACTGTTATTGATGATGATTGGTGCAAGTATTTCACTGAGTTTCCAGACAAGATGGGGAGTATCACGTTCACGTTTCTTTGTTTTAGGGAAAACCTCCATCAATTTTTTGAAATAGAAGAAATGGAGAATCTCATGCATTGCAATTGGACGCATGGATGAGGTCTTTGTGTAATCAACGTTGAATTCCCAGGTATCCAAAAAACGGGGATAGATAGGAATAATGGAGACATAAGCAGTGATCACTTTTTTATTCTTTGGGTACGTGGTTTCGCAAAGCTTCGAAAGAGTATACAGATAGTCATCATTTATTTTACTCCAGTCTTTTTGATAGAGGGAAATAGTCTGATCGATTTTGTCTTTGTGTGTCGCAATGAAATGTTTTGCGTACTCAGATATACGTTTGCGGTACAGGCGACGATTACTCGTCTTCAATATTTCCTCGAGTGAAGGAAATGCTTTGTAGATATTCTTACTCCAGTCGAAACCTGATTTGTCTGGTGTGCAAAAATATAGTAGTAAATCAACCTCCTGCTTTAGTTGTGCTCTTTTAAATATGACCTTGAGCATGTAAATATGGAAAATTACGAGAATGAGCAAGCATTACTTTTTTGTTGATGCTCGGCTGATGTCGGCACAGTGACCCCTTGCTATTCTGCGGGCAGCAGTGATTTAAGGTCGAAATTCGGATCAGCGAGCTCGGCCTTTTTTGTTGAGACGTCAGCGCGTGCGGCAATGAGGCTCACGATGGGAGCAAGCTCAAGCGTGCGATTGATCATCGACGCGCCGATCACACGTCCACCGCGCAAGATGATGCGGCCAAGTTTCCGCTCCTTCGCATTGCCGCGCATGATATATTCTCTGTTCTCTTTCATGCGTCCGTCTCCCGCGAATGCAATGGTGTCCTCGAAGCCGTGGCTTAAGTGGAAGGAGACGAGGTCGTAGCATGATCTATCTCCGAGCATATTTGCGGCAGCCGTCTTTCCCTGCTTTTGCGCATTCATCCAATTACCCATGACGACAGAATCGTCGAGGGTCATATCTTTGTATCGCGCAGTATCTCCCGCCACCCAGACATCCGGCAGAGAAGTTTCCAGATATTCGTTCGCTAGGATGCCCCGATCGAGCGCTATCCCCGATGAAATGAGCCACTCCGTCGGTATCTCAGTGCCGATGAACGCAAAGACCATGTCGCACTCGAGGTGTGTGCCGTCTTTTAATATCACTCCCTCAACCTTCTTGTCTCCCAAGACTTTCACGATCTCCATGTTCCGCATGATCGTCACACCCCGTTCAAGAAGCCTGTCTTCAACGATGCCTGACTCCTCTCGTGATATTGAGGGCTCCCAAAAATACGCTTCGCGCATCACTTCGGTGATCTTGATCCCCTTTGAGTAGAGGACGTCGGCGACTTCATATGTCACACAGGAGCTCCCAACGATTACGGCGTGCTTGTTTTGCTGGTTGAGGTCCGCGATGATCTTCATCGCGTGATCGAGTGTCCGTAGGTAGAATACTCCATCAAGGTCCGCTCCGGGGATTCCCCAGGCGCGATTGTGTGTTCCTGTCGCAAGCAGGAGTTTATCATAGTGAAATATCTCACCGTTGCTCACGGTCAGCATTTTTGTTCCGGCATCAAGCGCAACCGCACGTTGGCTTGTAAGCAGTGTGATGTTGTTCGTCTTGTACCATTCCGGAGACTTCATCCATATCGTATCGACACTCTTCTCACCAGTCAGGATCGAGGGTTTTGAAAGCAATACGCGTGAGTAGAGACGATGCGCCTCATCCGTGAGGATGGTGATCGATCCCTCTTTATCGCGCTTACGAAGCTCTTCCGCCGCCGTAGTTCCTGCGATGCCGCCCCCAACGATGAGATAAGTGACGCTTTGCATATGTTTCGATTAGACAGGGAAGACCTGCTTTCCTGTTGTATCAAAAAGAAGGATCGCTTTGGTGGGGCAGGATTCAGCTGCAGCCATTAGGGTTGCATCGTCTGCGGCATTCGGGTCGATCGCAACGACCTTGCTCTCCTCATCGAGCTGGAACGTCGCATCAGAAACGGCGATACATGATATTGCCGAAATGCAGAGGTCACGGTCGATGACGATCTTACTGATCGCCGATCCCTCCTTTGTGCGCGGATATTCTCGTTTTTCAGACATAGTGCTGTAAATTATTGGATTAATATTATCGTCCTCTTACGTGAGTACGATCTCCCTGATCTCCGGCACCTCTTCATTGAGGAGCGTTTTGACCACTTTATTATACGTGAGAGACGCAAGCGGGCATTGTGCACAACTTCCTTCGATCCGAAGCGTGAGTATTTCACCCACAATTCCGGATACCCACACATCGCCGCCGTGCGATTGGATATACGGTCGTACGCGAGCGATGACCGCATGGACGCGTTCCTCCAGAGAAAGCAGTGATGGGGCGGCAAGCTCCTTTTCCTGTGTGATCGATCCCTGTTCCATGCGTGAATTTTACACTATTTTAGGTGACTCTCCAACGTTCGCGAGTTCGATTTTCCTCATATTTGACGCGTGCCTTAAGCGGGCACGTCGTGGAAGTAAGGAATATGTGTTACTGTGTGGTAACGAAGCAAGAATCGGTAGCAGTGGGCAACAAGATATCATGGTATGGAAAAGCTTCCAGCCTTTTTCTTTTATACGGAATGAATGCCCCAAGACCGAGTGATTTATTGATTACCCATGAACAGCACCCCTATGATCTACACAAAAAAACTGAAAGAAGCGATTACGTTCTCGATCAAGACCCATGAGGTCTATCAGAAGCAGAAGCGCAAAGGAAAGGACATTCCCTATATTACCCATCCGCTCACTGTGGGGCTCATCTTGGCGCATGCGGGTGTTTCTTTTGACGTCATCATTGCGGGGATACTCCACGACACGGTCGAAGATAGTTCTCCGGAGAAGAGTGTGTCAAAAGAAATGATCGCTGAGCGATTTGGGGAGAGTGTTGCCGCACTTGTCATGAGTGTGACGGAAGAAGACCAGTCACGCCCCTGGGAGGTAAGAAAAAATGACGCGCTGGAACATATCGCCCATTTCTCGCACGGCTCATTACTCGTGAAGTCTGCAGATACCATTTCGAATGTCTCGGAGATCATGGATGATCACCGCAAGGATGGCGATGATATGTTCGCACGTTTTCATTCCTCAAAGGAGCGCACCGTTGCGAATTATCTTGAGGTGACGAAACGCTTACTGTTGCGTTGGCCGGAGAGCCCGCTCGCGAAAGACTTGAAACATATTCACGACCAGTTGCTTGTCGTCTGATGCGCTCATTGTTGAGCTTGACCCCCGCGTGCGCATTACCTCCGTCTATTCAGAGAAAAATTAAGACGCTATACTTGTGCATATGATGAATAACCTATCGCGACACGTCGCGGGCTTGGAGCAGTTTCTGTTTACCAATAAAAAGAGCGCAGTGATATGGTTTGTTATTCGCCTCTATCTCGCGAATATTTGGCTTTCCGCGGGGTATGCAAAATTCATCAATCCCGCCTGGGTCGGCGCGGATGCGGGAAAGGGCATCATGGGCTTTGTCTCCGGTGCACTACAGAAAACGGGGGGTGCACATCCGGATGTCATGCTTTGGTATGCCTGGTTTCTTACACATTGCGTCGCCCCATACCCGCTCTTCTGGTCGTATGCGATCACCTTCGGAGAGGTCGCGGTCGGACTCGGACTTCTTTTTGGTGTACTGACCGCGTTCGCATCGGGCGCCGGACTGCTCATGAATTTTAATTTTCTCTTCTCCGGTGCTGTAAGTGTGAATCCTATTATGATATTACTCGGTATCCCGCTTCTTCTTGCATGGAGAGTGTCGGATACGATCGGCGTGCAGCGTTTCCTTGCGGCTTTTTTTCGTAAAAAAACCCCAAAGCGAAGATAAAGATGGTTTGCACCCAAATGAGTGAAGAAGGCGTATACATGCTGTAGTTTCATTAACCGCTTTAATTTGTATCGCTATGGAAGAAAAACAAGTAGGATCGGAAAATTCAGGAAGCGGAACATGTCACGCTGTAGGTTCATGCGCCAGTACGTGCGAGCACATGCATAAGCTTTGTTTCAGGCACTGCTGCATGGTGAAATGCTTCGCGATCATTATCGTGCTCGCGGTGGTATTTGGTGCGGGATTCTGTGCCGGCTCCCACGGATTATACCGCCATCATCTGCGCGGTGGGTATCAGAATTATGAGCAGCGATACGGTCAGTTCGACCAGTATGGCGGTCAATTTCGGGGGATGATGGGTGTTGAAGGGTATCAGAATTCCGGAAGGAATATGATGTATCGTGTCTCGGGTACTCCGAGCGTTACGGTTTCGACTCCACCTGTTGTACCGGTCATCATTCCTGCTCCTGTCCAGTAACATCTTTTCTGTTCACAACGGAACAAAAAACACCGAAAGGTGTTTTTTGTTTTTCCGATCTCATCAATGAAGGGTGCGGTGAAAAGACTGTAAAATCTTTGACGAGCTCTTCTTTAATAAGGTTATGTGCTATAGTAATAAATACATATATCGCGGTTCTTGATCGGTGGCTGTTCGCTGAGTTACTATGGAAATCATCAAACATCATTTCATCAGGCATTTTCGATGGTACGGCGTATTAGTGATTTTTCCTGTCGGGCTTGTCTCCGGATTTCTTGCGGTAGCCGGGATGTCCGGTGACGCTGCTCCGGTGACGGTCTATTTTTCTCCGTCGCAAGAAACGATCGCTTCCGGAACGATATTTGCGGTTGAGATGCGGCTTTCATCGGAGCGTTCGATCAATGCCGTAGGCGTCTCGATTGACTATCCACCGGAGATACTCGAGGTGCTTAAGGTGGAGAAGAGCGAGTCATTGCTTAATTTATGGATCGAGGAACCCGAATATACCAACCAACCCGGGCGTCTTTCCTTTTCGGGTGGCGTCTCTGAAAAAGGTGGTTTTCATGGTGAAGGTGCTCTTGTCTCCGTCATTTTTCGCGCTAATCAGCCCGGAGTCGCCCATGTTGCGGTGATAGGGGCACAGGTACTTGCGCATGATGGGAAGGGTACCGCGCTTACTACGGAATTAGGTAAAGGCCGATACACGATCGGCACTATGGGGCGAATACCATCTGACCTTAATGAAGACGGGAAGGTTGCCATGAGCGATGTGGCTAAGTTTGCTGAGCATTGGGGCACTCCCTACGACGCTTTTTATGACCTGAACGGAAACGGAAAGGTCGATCTCAACGATCTGCTGTTGCTGATCTTTGTTCTCGCACGTGGCGGTCATCCTTTATGGTGAACAAGGAGCGGGACGTCGCGGCGTGAGTGCCGCGTTCTCGACAATCACCTTTCGGGTGAATTAAAACAACGCGCCCCCGCATTTTAATCTCCTTCAATTGTCACCGGGAGGCGTTCGGACGAAAGTATTATCGGACAATGAGCACGCAGAGCAGTCCGAAGACCACCTGAGCGAATGGTCCAAAGACGGGATACTGATCAAGGCTCTCTTTCGCGTGGATCCAATGATGAAAACGCTGAAGACTGACAAGTGGTTCATGTCGCCATTTGAAATAGACAAATTGCAGTGCATCCGGGAAAATTCCGCCGACTGCGCCGAGCAGTGTCGCCGAAAGAAAGTAGGGGGTGGATACATGGAAAAAAAGTACCGCAAGGCCGATGCCGAGTATGGCGTCACAGCCCATCTTGAAGAGATCGAGCGGAAAATCTTTATTGAGAATGATATCCGAATTCATCGGGTCATTGTGATCGTGTCTGCTTGAGAGAAGTGCGTAATGCCAGTGGGGTATCGCGTCAAGAAAAAAATGACTGACAAAACCGGCGACAAAACCCAGCACAGGGTGTCCGGGAAGAAGATTCGCGACCGCGGCTCCGGCGACTGCATGCGTGGCAAGTATCATGGAAGGATTATAGCAGGAGTGTGTGCTTTCTTCACGCGGGTGGCAGAAAAGAATTTCTTACATATTCGGCTCATAAAATGGTGGTATACTGGACGGATAGCGTATGAGCGGTGCAATAATAAAAAATATCGATGTGCTGGCTACGACACCGCTGCGCCGTGACGCGTTGTCTATTCTTGAGGCCGGTTATCAGGCTGTTCTGACCGAGCGCGTGGTGCGCGAGCAGGTGGAAATGAAGGGGAATGATATTTGTATCAAAGAGAATGCCATCTGCTTATCGGATTTCGACCGCATTTTTTTTGTCGGTATCGGAAAGTGCGCGGTTGACGCCGCGCTTGTGTTTGAGGATATTCTTGGTGATCACATCACCGACGGCATTGTGCTTGACGTGAAAGCGGGGAATTTTAAAAAGATCCGTTCCTTCATCGGAACGCACCCATTTCCTTCCGAATACAATGTTTCGGTGACGAAGAAGATCGTGCACATGCTTGAAAAAGCAACGGCCCGCGATCTCGTTCTCGTGGTGGTTTCCGGCGGAGGCTCCTCGCTGCTTTGCTTGCCTCATGAAATGCCGATCAGCAAGATCGAAGAGATCACCAAGGCGCTCTGGAAAGGCGGTGCGACGATCAGCGAGGTCAATACGGTGCGCAAGCATATTTCTGATATTGCCGGCGGGCAGCTCGCAAAGATACTCTATCCGGCGACCGTTGCCTCTTTTATTTTTTCTGACGTCCCCGGCGACGACATGAGCGTAGTCGCGTCTGGTCCTACCGTGCGTGATGTCACCACCATCATGGACGCCGAGCATATCCTCGCAAAATATGACGTGCTCACTCACTGTCAATTTCCCAATTGCCAGCTTGTCGAGACGCCAAAAGATGAGAAATATTTTCAAAAGGTGACCAATGTCACTCTGGTGACCAACAAGACCGCACTTCTAGCGATGGAGGCACGCGCAAGAGCATTGGGCTATCAAGCCGAGATCCGCGATGCGGCGCTCGAGGGTATCGCCGCCGATCTCGGTGCGGCGTTTGCCATCATGCCCATGCCACCCGCGTCTTGCTATCTCTATGGAGGAGAGACGACCGTTCATATTGCACACAACGCGGGAGAGGGTGGACGCAATCAGGAATTCGCATTAGGTGCAGTCTCCGTTATTCCTGACCACCGGGTTATTGTTGCGGCAGCGTCAGATGGATGGGATAATACTAGCGTCGCAGGGGCGATCGTGGACGCGGGAGATTGTAAGCGTGCAATGAATGCCGCGATCGACCCGAATACTTATCTTCGCGCAAATGATTCGTACCATTTTTGGAAGACGAATGGCGGAGCGATCATCACTGGGCGAACCGGTATCAATGTAGCGGACTTTTATTTACTATTAAGCGAGAAAAAATGACGCGGGTGAAGTATGGGCGTGTTGAATTATTAAGTGATTAATTTTAATGATGTGAATAAAACAGAGCAGACAATCTTATGGTTCGATCAGGTAGGGAATGACGATGTGCAGATCGTCGGCGGGAAGAACGCGTCACTTGGAGAGATGTATACCGCTCTTGCGAGTAAGGGTATTCGCGTCCCGAATGGGTTCGTTGTGACCGCGAAGGCATATCGGGATTTCATTAATACGTCCGGACTTGTCGATATCATCAAAAAAGAGCTGACGGGTCTCGATACGACCAACATCAAGGCGCTGCAGAACGCCGGCAAGACGGTTCGCGCCGCATTTTTAAAGGTAGAATTTCCACAGACCTTGCGTGATGACATTACGAAGGCCTACGCAGAGATCTCGAAGTCCTATGGAGTGGAAGAGGCGGATGTCGCAGTCCGCTCATCGGCGACCGCCGAGGACCTCCCCGGCGCATCATTCGCGGGTGAGCATGAGACCTATCTCAATGTGTACGGTGCCGAGCAGGTCATCAAGAAGACCCGTGAGGCGATGGCATCACTGTTTAATGACCGCGCGATATCGTACCGAGTCGACAAAGGCTTCAGTCATTTTGACGTAGCGCTTTCTGTTGGTGTGCAAAAAATGGCTCGTTCAGACAAGGGTACTTCCGGCGTTATGTTCACCATTGATACGGAGACTGGTTTCCGTGACGTCATTGAGATCAATGCATCGTACGGATTAGGCGAGATGGTCGTGCAGGGCAAGGTGACCCCGGACGAATTCATGCTCTTTAAGCCGACATTACGTGACGGCTTCAGGTCCATCGTCAAAAAATCACTTGGTGAGAAGAAGATGATGATGGTCTACACTGAGAAGCAGGATTCACCGGTCAAAGAGATCAGTGTCCCCGTTGCCGACCAGACAAGATTTTCGCTCTCAGATGACGAGGTCATTGAGCTCGCACAGTGGGGAATGATCATTGAGGAGCATTACACCGCACGATTCGGCAAACCGACCCCGATGGACATTGAATGGGCAAAGGATGGTGTGGACGGAAAGCTCTATATTGTGCAGGCACGTCCTGAGACGGTGCAGTCCGAGAAGAAGGGTTTCTCGATCACCGAATATCTCTTGCAGAAGGGTGCACCGGAAGCATTGACGCACGGTATCTGTGTTGGAGGGAAGATCGCGACGGGGGTAGCGCGCGTCATTCTCTCAGCTTCGAAGCTTGAAGAATTCAAGAAGGGGGAGATCTTGATCACTGAAATGACCGACCCGGATTGGGAGCCGATCATGAAAATGGCATCCGCGATCATCACCGCAAAGGGTGGGCGTACGTCACATGCCGCGATTGTCTCCCGTGAGCTTGGAATCCCGGCCGTTATCGGTATCGGCATGGAGGAGATGGCAAAATTGAAGACCGGAATGGAGCTCACGGTGGATGCGTCATCAGGCTCAGTCGGCTATATCTACCCAGGCAAATTGAATTGGGAAGAGCGCGTTGAGGATCTCTCGCAGGTGCCGGAGACAAAGACAAAGATCGCCATGAACGTCGGAAGTCCTGAGGCTGCATTCATGTATGCACATCTTCCCCACAAGGGCGTCGGATTGGCACGTGAGGAATTCATCATCATGTCGCAGATCGGTATTCACCCAAAGGCACTCCTTGATTACGACAAGTTGGACAAGGATCTCAAGAAGAAGATCGACGCGCGCACGATAGGATTCCCCGATAAGGTAGAGTTCTACGTACAAAAACTCGCAGAAGGAATTGCGCAAATTGCCGCAGCGTCCTACCCGCATCAGGTCATTGTGCGCTTCTCAGACTTCAAGACCAACGAATACTGTACACTCCTCGGTGGCGAGGCATACGAGCCGAGCGAGGAGAACCCGATGCTCGGATGGCGTGGTGCGTCCCGATACTATGATCCGAAATTCAAGGATGCGTTCAAACTCGAGTGTGATGCGATCTTGCGTGTGCGCAATACCTACGGACTCAAGAACCTCCACGTCATGGTACCGTTCTGCCGCACTCCGGAGGAAGGAAAGAAGGTACTCGCGACGATGGCGGAGTTTGGTTTGCGTAAGGATGAGGACGGATTGCATGTCTATGTGATGTGTGAGATCCCGTCAAATGTGCTTCGTGCCGATGAATTCCTTGATATTTTCGACGGTTTCTCGATCGGATCGAATGACCTCACTCAGTGTACCGTCGGATCCGACCGCGATTCGGGTATCGTCGCAGGGATAACGAATGAGAAAGACCCGGCAGTAAAGCAATTGATCTCAATGGCGATCAAGTCATGTAAGGCGCGTGGAAAATACATCGGTATCTGCGGACAGGCACCATCCGACTTCCCGGACTTCCTGCGATTCCTTATTCAGGAGGGGATTGAAACTGTTTCGCTTAATCCCGATTCGATCATCCCGATGCTCTTTGAGGTCGCGGAAGAAGAGAAGCTACTTGGTCGATAATTCATCATGGCCACAATCACCGGAGTACATGCGGATGAGATCCGAGACTCGCGTGGAAATCCGACACTTGAAGTCACAATCACGACCGAGGAGTACTCTGCTCATGCGTCCGTTCCTTCGGGGAAAAGTTCCGGGACACGAGAGGCCTGTGAGTTGCGTGACGCAGACGGCGTCGGCGTGACCCGGGCAATAGCAAACGTGAACACGGTGATCCGCGATGCGTTATTGCACGTCACGATTGACTCGGCACAGATCGATCGGCAATTGATCGCTCTTGACGGGACCAAGGATAAGCATCATCTTGGCGCCAATGCGATGCTCGGAGTTTCCATTGCGGTCATGCGTCTTGCTGCGAAAGAGAAGGCGATGCCGCTCTGGAAGTATATTGCGGAACTCGGGGGGTATACCCCGGGTTTTCCGCGTCTCTATATGAATATGCTGAATGGCGGTGCGCACTCCTCATTTCGGCTCCCGTTTCAGGAGTATATTGTTGCGGTTGGCGCGGCTGGTCCCCGGGAATCGTACGCGAAGGCGAATGCGATATTCGAGACCCTTGGCACATTGATCAGTGAACGCTATGGTGTTGTCCCAATGGGGGACGAGGGTGGGTATTCACCGGAAATGAACGGTATAGAAACACCTTTTGCACTCTTGAATGAGGCGATGGGGGCTGAAGCGATGGCATTTTTAGCCATTGATGCCGCCGCGTCGGAATTTTTCCACGATGGAAAATACGTGATCGAGGGCGCACCGCATAGTAGCGACGAGCTGTTCAAAATATATGAGGACCTGGTGAAGAAATTTCACCTGAAGAGCATTGAAGATCCGTTCGATGAAGTAGATTTTTCCACTTTTCATCGCATTACCACGGAACTCGGCACACGAGCGCTTATCGTGGGGGATGATCTGACCGTTACAAATCCCGAGATTACCAAAGAGATGATCGCGGAGCATCGTGCGAACGGAATGATCATCAAACCTAATCAGGTGGGAACGCTCACGGAGGTGTTTGAAACAGTGCGTCTAGCAAAGGAAGCGGGATGGAAGCTTATAGCGAGCCATCGCTCCGGTGAGACTGAAGACACGTTCATTGCGGATCTCGCCGTGGGTATCGGTGCCTATGGTTTAAAGGCGGGTGCACCGACCCAAAAAGAACGCCGTGTAAAATACGAGCGTTTGATTGAAATAGAAAAAGAATTTACTCAATAGTACTGAATGTTCACTATGCGCATTGCTTATTTTTTCAACGAAGAGTGGGAAAGGGAATTTGTCGGTTCCCGACTTCCCGATCACACGTTTGATTTTTTTCAGGGAGCGGTGCGTGGAGAGGGCATTCCCGATCCGAGTGTCGAGGTGCTTTGCATCTTTGCGAATTCAAGGGTGGATAGTGCGGTGCTCGATCGGTTTCCCTCCGTTCGCATCGTGGCGACACGGTCGACCGGTTTCGATCATATCGATCTTGAGGAGACGAATAAGCGTGGCATTGTTGTCGTCAATGTGCCCACTTATGGTGAGCATACGGTGGCGGAATTTGCTATGGCGCTCCTTCTTGCGCTCTCACGACGGATCTGCGATGCGCATCGCCGCGTCGAAACGACTGGTTCTTTTTCCCAGGAAGGATTGCGTGGTTTTGACCTGAAGGGGAAAACGATTGGTATTGTCGGTACGGGCCATATCGGGGCCCACATGATCCGTCTCGCACGTGGGTTCGATATGAATGTCGTTGCATATGATGCGTATCAAAAAGCTGACCTTGCGGCCGAGTTTGGTTTTCGTTACGTCTCGCTTGATGAACTGCTCGCATGTGCCGATATCATCTCTCTGCACGCTCCCTATAATGAGCAAACACACCATTTGATCAACGCCGAAAACATTTCACGTATCAAGCGCGGAGCGTATCTTATCAACACTGCACGAGGCGGACTGGTCGATTCTATGGCGCTCGCAAAGGCGCTTGAGGCGGGCATCATCGCAGGGGCAGGGCTCGATGTGATCGAGGAAGAGGGGCACATGGAGGATGAGGTTGGACTTATTGTGATGGAGCATCCCAATGAGGCAAGACTTCGTGCACTATTGGCGAACCACTATTTTATCCGTCATCCGCGTGTCATCTTGACCGCTCATATCGCGTTCAATACGGAAGAGGCAATCGAACGTATCCTTTCTACGACCGTCGAGAACATCAAGGACTTTGTTGGGGGTACGCCGAAAAATGTTGTCACGCATGCGCGTTAGCGATGCACACGAGTATGTTGTACGCCTCGTCATGACCCCCTTCGGGGTCATGTGTGTTTAGCGCCTATCTCAGTAGGAACTTTCCTGCTCCGTCGCATGATCTTCTGCGGAAACATCGAAAACTCTTGTCGCTTTGTCCCGACAAGGCTTCGCGAGTTTTCGATGTTTCCGCGAAGAAGCTCTTACGACTCGCGACGGAGGCCCTACTGGGATAGGCTCTTAGCGGTCGTCACGCGTCTCTCCCTTTATGCTTGGAACACGCGGATCCTGCCCCGGCGCTTCGTCGTCCGACTTGTCAGGGGATACTGTCTCGGACCTGCTTCTATTGTTGCTATTGGGTTCGATGATCAAAGGAATTTCAGTTACCTCGGTCTCATTGTTGCTTTTGATGTCGGTCGTGCTCACTGTCCTCCCGTCGCTTTTTTCTGTTTGAGCATTGTCACGTTCGGACTTTTTTGTCTCTTGAAATTGATCTCGGGGTGTTCTGCGTGACGGATCTGCCTCTCGAGCGTCCTGCCCCTCCTTCCTTTCCCGCTGTTTTCTTTCTTCGCGTGTTTCGAGAGAGACTGCTTGCATCTCCGAAATGATGTCATCGATCACAGTTGTTGCGTTGCCCCTTCCGTCACGGCGAAGCGTATCACGTGTGGCCTCAAGTTCACGAAGTGCGACCGCTGTTCCGTGCTTTGCCCGCTCGGCGCGTTTTGTCTCTTCTTTTGAAAGAGCAGGAGTAGTGTCGAATACGGTCTCCGAGCTCGTCGCATACGCGGGATCGGTATCGATGAGTGCCGCAAGTTCGCGCACTTCCTTCAAACGCTTTTGTGCGAACTCAACTCGCAGTGCTTCCTTTTTCTGTCCGTCTTTGGTCATGATGATCTGTGCCTTCTCTTTGGCGATAGCGATGGGAAACAGTAGGTCACCCGGCTTGGCGTTGCTCGCATATGCGGTCGCCACGCCTCCCGACAACACAAGCGCCGTGAGGATTCCTGCCACGATCTTGCTCTGTGTGCGCTTCCGGAGTGCGGTGTATGAAAACGGCGACGGAGCAGCCACGAGGTGCTGTTCGATTATGTTCCATGAGCGGATCTTCTCTTCTTCGGTTATGCCGATCGGCTTATTCCGGGTGATGCGTTTTTCCATATTAGAGATATCGTTGTTCGACATATGCATGAGGAAGATAGGCTTGTAATTCTTTGATCGCACGGTGATGGCGGACCTTGGCGTTATTCTCCGTCGTGTCGGTTGCGAGCGCGATCTCCCTGAAGGAAAGTTCCGACCAGTAGCGCAGACTGATTACTTCGCTCGACAGCCTGCTCATTTTTTTTAGTGCGTTTTCGAGGGTGCGGTAGTCTTCGTGCTCAGGAACCTCGGGGCTGGTCGCTTCATGGAGGAATTCAAGCGTTTCATTGTCGAGATCAACCGGTCGATGCTGTTCATTTTTGCGATAGGCATAGACCTTTCTTCGTGCGATGAGGAAAACAAACCCCCAGAACTCTTCCTCACTCTTCCAGTTGAACCGCGGGAGCCCCTTCCAGAGGTCAACAAAAACGTCTTGAAGCGTGTCGAGTGCTTGATTGCGGTCGCCGAGTTGACCCAGAAGAAAGCGAAAGACCTTATCATTTGCCGCATTGAAAACGCTGTGGAACGCATCGCGATCCCCCTTGCTCGCTTTCTTTATGCATTCTCGTAGTATTGCTTCTTGATCCATCGTTTGCTGCACCATTGTAATGTGATGCTAGCGCGAAAAGGTTACGAAGAACAGAAGATCGACAGCACCGTGTAAAATAATGGCTCTATTGCAGCATATTTTCGTTGCAATTGACGAATAGTGCGCAACCGTATCATGCTTCACACAATATTACTTTGCATGCTAAGATTCAGGCATGAACAATACATTTTTATCACGCCTCGAGTGGCGTTTCGCAACAAAGCAATTTGATGCGGCCAAAAAACTTACCAGTGAACAATTGGGCGAGCTCTTGAGGGCGATTCGCCTTGCTCCCTCCTCGTACGGCGTTCAGCCGTTTCACGTTGTGATCGTGACAGACCCCGAACTCCGCAAGGAGCTTCGTATAGCATCGTATGATCAGCCGCAAGTGTCTGATGCGTCGCAGTTACTCGTTTTTTGCGCCCGCACCGATCTCACTGCGCGCGTTGATCAGTACTTTGCATCGATGACGGGAGGCGATGTCGACGCATTGATCATGACAAAGGGTTATGCGGACATGATGCATGGAGCGCTTGATGCCCGAACGGGTGAAGTTGCATGGGCATCGAAGCAGGCATATATTGCGCTTGGGTTCGGACTCGCTGCGGCTGCGGAACTCGGGATCGATTCGTGCCCGATGGAAGGATTTGATCCGGTGCAGGTCGATAAGATCTTGGGACTTCCCGCACATATCCGCTCCGTCGCCTATATGGCGGTGGGGTCGCGTGCTGCGGAGCCGGAGTTTCCTAAATTCCGTTTTGCCGAGAAGGACCTGTTTGAATATCGTTAAACAATGAGTTTAGTGCTCGCAAAAACATCCGCCGAACGGCGGATGTTTTTATGAAGCCCTGCATGCTCATGACGCGGTGAACAAAAAACACCACTTGTGGTGGTGTCTTACTAGTGGGGTGAGAGTGCACCCTCCTTCTTGTCCTCGCCAAACATTGAACTCGTCCAATGCGCGGTCACGTTGGTTTTAAGGGTGTCAAACAATAGATGAACTTTCTTTTCCCGCGTCTTTCCGCTCTGATGGTAGAGTACTCTTCCCATCAGTGCATTGGTGCGCAAGAATGAGATCTCGGCAAGTCCCTTCCCAACCCCTAGTGGGCGCGAAACGGTAGTAGCGTTTGCGCCGGATATTTCTTTGTTCTCAAAAAAACAACTACAAAAAAGTTCTTCATGCGAAGCGTAGCATTTGTATTGAATGCGCGTTGTTGGATTTTTGAGTTGCAACAGCTGCATCCCGTCATGTTCTTCTGTAGTTACCTCATATTCATCCGACGTGAGCTCTCTCAGTACGGAGACCAGGTGTTGCGCAAGGTCTTCCTTACGACGGTAGCGCGGCCACCAGTAGGAAATACTGAACATGAAGGACAGAATGAACAGCGTACCCCAGATCGAATCCATGAAGTTTCCTTAAAATAATCCCTGCTCAAGCCACCATGATACTATATTTGTGCAAGCAAAAACCCCGCGTTAGCGGGGTTTGTCTTATATACGGCCATTGCTCGAAGACTCCAGTACGGCAAATATCTCTTCTAAGAGTTTGTCGTTGCTGCTTTTAGGGGGTGCCGGGAGGGGGAGAATACCGGACGCGACGAGTGTGGTTGTGCCCGATGCATTTTTAATTTCGAGTTTGTAAAAAATGCCGTGTCGCATACGTACCGACGCATCTTTGCATCCGTCCGCCTCGATGAGAAAGAGAAGTGCCGATCCTCGTTCCTTGCGAACACCGAAGAGAGCAAGCCGCCCTTCAAGTTCAGCATGCTCCGTGATATCGAGATATCCATCGAGGGTGCGCAATATGCGTGCGCCGTCATCGTTATCACGCTCGGTAGTGGGCGGGTGCGGCCACATACAGTCGCAAAAGAATTTGCGCCCGATAAGTGTCGTATGAGTGAGCGTTTCGTTTTGTTGCCTGAGTATCTTCTCGGCGCTGGTCGCGCTCACTTGCTTATAAATATATGAGAGAACCGACTCGATGATCGCGGCTTTTTGAGCCAGTTCCTGTCGATAGATACGCCATCGAACAATAGCAAGAATGAGCGCCAGTGCGACGACGGCGAAGAGCATGACTATGAAGTTCTGCCGTTCCATGTTTCCTCCGCAGATGAAAAGAAATTCTCCCTAAACCCTAGCACTCGGGGATGTAATTGCAAGACCATAAAATGATTGACCGAAGAGGCTGAGAAGAATAGTCTAAATACAGAGAAGATTTTTGACAGGAGTGTGTCATGGACGGACTTACCCCCGAGTTCATGGAAGACTACCGCAAGCAAGAGCAGAAGCGGGTTCGGGCAGGCGTGTATCGCACCTGGCATGATCAGAAAGAGTCTTTAATGGAAGGCAATGCCATCATTGTGCATGGTTACCGCGGCAACGTGCGCGCTCAGCACTTTAAAGACCTCGCAAATGCGTTTGATGATGCACAGTTCAATGTCGCATCATTTGATCTTCCGAATTTCGGAAAGAGCCGCAACCTGCGTCCCGAACTTGAAGGACAGGTCGTCTCATTTGCCGAGCTCATCCGTACGCTCAAATCGATGTTGTTTGCCATGCTCGAATCACGTTCGAAGAGCAAGGTTCCGACGATACTCGTCGGCTACAGTATCGGCGCGCTCGTGATACTGCGCTTGTTACAGATCTATCCATATTTGCAGAAGTATGTTGCGGGTATCGTGCTCATCGCGGTGCCATTACGCGTGGATCACAATGCCCGCAAGGAGCTCCTTCGCTGGAAAAAAGTGGTGAAGCCGTTCTTCAAGTTGTTGGTGCGTGTGTATCCGAGCATGTCGGTTGCGGCGTATGAGGAAGATGAATTTTCCACTAATGATCCCCATCACTTTAAGGGGGCAATGAGTGCATGGACGGCCAATCAGATATTGGTTGCTTCCGAAAAGGCACGAGCTGCCATGGGGCGTATCGCGGTACCAGTACTCTTTATCCATGGCAATGACGATAGCACCGCTCCACTAGAAGACATGGAGTGCGCATTCGGTGAGGTTGCGACATCACGAGACGATAAGGACAAGATCGTATATCCGCACGTTGACCACCTCGTGTTGCAGAAGCATCGTCATGCCATACTTGATATCGTGAAGTGGGCGAAGATCCGCGTCAAGCTGGCCAAAGATTCAGTCGTGCGTATCCATACTGAGCAGGGTAAGTTCGAGGAACGACTTGAAGAATTGGTTCATATTTTTCTCGATCTTGGCCGTCGCATCGTCGTTTTGTTATGGAATGTTCGCGGAGACCTGCTTCACTCGCTCTTGCGACGGAAGAAGAATTAGCCCCACCTCGGTGGGGTTTTTGTTTTTTGCTGTGTTAACATATGTTCACCATTAGTGAAATAATACTTTCATATGCTTCACGAATTCAAAACATTTGCCCTTAAAGGAAACGTACTCGATCTCGCCGTTGGTGTGGTCATCGGTACCGCATTCAGCGCCATCGTTGCTTCGCTTGTCGGTGACGTAATCATGCCGATTGTCGGAGTGATTACCGGCGGTATCGATTTTTCAGGACTTCATTACACGGTGGGTGGGGCGACGATCAATTACGGAAAATTCATTCAAGCGTTGTTCATATTTTTGGTGGTAGCATTCACCCTGTTCGTCGTGGTGAAGGTATTGAATTCATTGCGTAAAAAAGCGGAAATAGAAAAAACAGTTGCTTCGGCGGATCCTGCACCGGACGTACTTTTGCTGACTGAGATCCGGGACTTGCTCAAGCAATAAGGAAGAAAAATGCTGTCCAGAATGTGTACTTCTTTCATGCTATAATCTTCCCATGGATTTTATTGTCGACCTGATTCATAACTATGGTTATTACATCGTGTTCTTCGGCACGCTGCTTGAGGGTGAAGTGGTCGTGGCGCTTGCCGGATTCGCCGCATTTCAGGATGACCTCCATTTGAGTATCGTGATCCCGATAGCTATCGTCGGGGCGGTGATCGGTGATCAGTCTTTTTTCTATTTCGGTCGATTCAAAGGTCGCAAGGTGCTTCATCGCCATCCCGAGTGGTACGACCGTGTTGAAAAGATTCACGTATGGATGTCGCGGTATCAGGACCTGCTGATTTTCGGTTCGCGTTTTCTTTATGGTTTTCGTGCGATCACCCCTATGGTGATCGGCACAAGCAAGGTCTCAGGGCTGCGCTATCTGGTGTTGAATGTGCTCGGTGCCATCGTGTGGGCACACTTGTTTGCTTTTGGCGGGTATATCTTCGGCAGTGCCATTGAGCGATTTTTGGGGAACATGAAGAGGTTTGAGGGCACGGTCGTGGGTGTGCTCATTTTGTTGACGATAGGCATCCAGTTCATTGCCTGGCTCCGCAGGAGGCGGGAACGTATCCGAGAGATGAAGCACAAGCGCTCGCACGACTAGGAGCATTTGCTATACTCTCCTATATGCGACTATCAGGCTCAAGCACCCCCATCTCTCGATTTCTGCTCACATTGTTAGCACTTTATCTTTGTCTTTTTGCCGTTCTTGCGATCAACCCCATTGATCGGCAAGCGTGGTTTGCGGAGAATCTTACGGTGATTATTATCGTGAGCATTCTTGCATCCCTATATTTTTTCCGTATTCGTTTTTCTCATACCGCGTACGCATTTATGGCTGTACTTATTTTTCTACATACGATCGGCGGTCATTATACATTCGAAAGGGTGCCGTTTGATTGGGTCACAAATTTTTTTGGTTTCGAGCGTAACCATTATGACCGTGTCGCGCATTTTTCGGTCGGATTCTACGCGTATGCGATCGGTGAGTGGCTTCTTGCGAAACGCCTTGTCGCGAATCGCTTCCTCCTTTTTACGTATCCGATATTCGTCATTGCCACTCTCGCCATGAGTTATGAACTCATTGAGTGGATCTACGCCGCCAATGCGGATCCGCTCGCAGGTGCAGCGTATCTTGGGAGCCAGGGCGATATCTGGGATGCGCAGAAGGACATGCTTGCGGATACGCTCGGTGCGCTCAGTGTAATGACATTCTTTTTTTGGATGAATGGTTTTCATCGAATACGGACGCTCCTTTCTCACAAGCAATGAACAGGACGAACGCCCATCTTTTATTGCTCGCCGGTGCATGGCTTTCTCTCGTCGCGTTCGTGATCGGCGGAAGCGTCATGCTTCCCGTACAAAAGGAAGCGGGAGAACGTTCGACCGCGCTATTGTATAAATTTGCAGCAAATGAATTGACATCGAACACGTCGCAAGTAACGGAGTCGGGACGGACGATCGTCGCCAACCTAGAGACGATGGAGGTGTTGCTCTATGATAACGGCACGCTTGTTCGCACATTTCCAATCCTCTCAAAAGGACGCCCGGGTACCCCGTGGGAAACCCCATCCGGCGTTTACGCTATCCAGACAAAAGAAATAAAACATCTTTCATCGATTGGCGGAACCTGGATGCCCTATAGTATGCAATTCTACGGAAATTTCTTCATTCACGGATGGCCGACCTACATGAATGGAAAGGATGTACCGCTCGGATATTCGGGTGGTTGCATCCGACTTTCGACAGAGGACGCCCGTCTCATGTACGAGTTCGCTCCAGAGGGCGCACGCTTAGTCGTGCTCTCTCCCGGAAGAGGTGATGAATTCGCAACATCATCACGGTATTATTTACATGGAGAGGGTCATTTGCCGCATGTCACCGCACCATCATTCATGATTGCGGATGTGGATTCGGGGGTGGTGTTATGGGAGCGACGGAGCCATGATCTCAAGGACCCCAAAGGGCTCACCGCGCTCATGACGAGTCTTGCCGCCGTTGAAACGGTGAATCAGTACAAACTGGTGCGCATGAGTGAGTTATTGATGGGGAGGGCTGTCCTCCGTAAGCACTCCATCGGCGCACTTGATGAGATCCCCGCGGGCACATTATTGTATCCGCTCCTTTTTGAGGGGAGCGATACGGCGGCAAAAGTATTCGCGAAGGAGCATGGGACCAAACAATTCGTGGAATATATGAATGAAAAAAGTACTGCGATCGACATGGGGGATACCGCGTTCAGCGGTGCGTTATCAGGAGACGGATCAACGACGACGGCTCGCGATCTGATGATGCTGCTTCGATATGTGAATGATCATAAGCATTTTTTGATCGATGTGACCCTTCTACCGGGGCAGACGCTCTTTGATGATGCGGGAAACGAGCGATATGATTGGACAAATAAAAACCCTTGGGTCATATCGGGTGACGGGGCATTCCGAGGGGGTATCGTATCCGGTGACGCATCGGGGCGTGATGGCGCGATGCTGCTTTTTGACCTCCCACTCGCTGAATTCACTCCGCGCACGATCGCAATTGTGGTTATGGATTCTGAGGATATCAATGGTGACATTCGCGCGATCCGCCGATTCGTTGCAGATCACTTCGTGTTCGGTGTCGAACGAGAAGTCGGTTCTTTTATCCGAGAAAAGGAAGAGCCAACCCCGGGTCTTTTGGAGCGAGCGAAAGCGCTGATCAATCTTGGATCGTTACTAGAAGACGAGGTCGAGTACGAACGTGAAGTATGAATACTATTGATGCATATTGGATGATCGTTGTCTCGGTGTCCGTCTTACTGGCGCTGCTTTCGATGCGTGAATACCATCTTCTCGCCCAGCTTCCCCCTGCGCATCCTGACCGCGGATCGTATTGGTTCAATGTATGCTTGCTCATCCTTGCCTCCGGGGGATTGCTCTACGGCGGTCATTACATAGATATAGGGAGACGAACGATCGAGGCGCTGATCGCGATACCTCCATCGTCGCGCTATGCGATCGAGCGTAATGCGGTCATTCATGATGCGACATGGGTCTACGAGAGCGGAGAGCGCGAGGACGAGATCCGCTCTTTTTATCGGGAGTATGCGCGGGCACAGCACATGACCTTTCTTGAGGATGATCATGACGTGGTGCGCATGTCGTTTGCGCTCCCATCAGGTCTTCTTTTTTTGACACTGCACACCGAGGGAAAGAAGACGGTATTATATTTTTCTCGCGTCGGGGAGATCCGTACCGCTACTCTGTAGCCGATGTCTTTGGGACAGCGACGATAAGTCCTTCCAAAACCGGGGCAACACGATCCACGATCCTCTCGTAACCCTTGTCATTCGGATGTACCTCGTCGGACATGAGCGCACTGTTGCCGATGAGTCCCAGGAGTACATTGGGGACATAGAGGGACCCCGTTGCTTTTGCGAGTGTCGCGAAATCATCGTCGTATTGGTCAGTGAGCAGTCCGCCGCGTATGCCGAGTAAGAGGACGATTGCCCCGCGTGATTGTATCCGGGTTATGATCGAGTGGAGGTTCACGAATGTTTCTTCTTTGGGGACTTGTTTGAGAATATCATTCCCACCGAGCAGCAGTATGACAATATCAGGTTTTTCATCAAGCACATCCTTCGAAAGTCGGAACAGCGCATCATACGTCGTATCGCCGCTTACACCTTTATTGATGATCGTGATATTGAGGCGTTTCGCCAGCATTGGAATGAATCCTTTCTCTCTGCTTCCTGCCCCGATACCGACGATGAGACTGTCTCCGAAGGCAACAATGTGCTCACCTTTCGGCGGGTAATTCTTGATCGGGTGATGCTCTAGAACGAGAGAAGCAATTTGCCACATGCCCAAAAAAATAATAGCCGCAAAAATAAAAATGAATGGGCGCACTTGTTTCATTATTTCATCGTAGCATGTTTGACACGCACTTGCGTGAGAGGGTAGTGTGGTCGAAGAGGTAATTTATAAGGAGCGAAAATGGCAGCAACGGAAAAAAAGTCGTGTGGCACACCAAGGTCTGCACCGTGGCAAAAACGTCGCCCGCCGAATGGGTATTCATATCTTGAAGTATTTCGCGAGTTGAAGCGTCGGAAGAAAGGGGACTACCTTCTTTCTTCGGAAGTGCGCAACGATGTATTCGAAGCGGGCGTTCATCGATTGTCCGCACAGTATTTCATTTCTTCGATACTCTCAGGAATCATGAAAGAATACGAACTCACTTCGGAGGAATTTCTCTCATTGTTCAGCTGTCGAAATGAAGATTCTGCAGACACGTTACTTTCGTGCATATTAAGTCCGTATCAGAGAAGCAAAGACGCGGACATTTCAAATAATGCCGAGGTGGATGAACTGTTTCCGGCACAGGGTCTGAAGAGAACGTAATAAAAATAACCGCGAGCATTGCTCGCGGTTTTTTGTTTGCCGATTTCATTCAGTAGAACGTCGTACGCACTATCGGTTGAAACAGCTGCGTGTTTTGTGCGCAGACTTTTTTCATAGGGCATGCGTTGCAATTTGGTACCATCATTTCAGGGCAGAAGATCCGCGCAGACCACTTGAGCGTATCTATCTCATCTCTTGTCCGACCGGACTGCTTAACGAGGAGTGTATCTGCACGGTACGTGGCTTTACGGATGGAATCCTCCCTTTCCCGTGAGGTAAAGCGGCGTTCCCTATTTTCCTCACGCCATGCCTTTGGCAGTGTTACGTGCCCCATGCGAAGCGTGAGCCTCATATCGTGGTAATCCACGATCGGGCGGGATACCGTCTCCGCATTTTTGCGGAGAAGCTTATCAGGGCGATTCACAAGCGCCATGAGCAAGAGCTCGGCTTTTTTTCCTAGCGGATCTTCGTGATATCCCGGGATACCATTCTCCGGATGTGTCAGGACCTCCTGAAGCGCACCGACGGGGTCCGAATATTCACTCGCATATTGGACAAGCTCATCGGGGGATTGTCCCGCCATGCGACGCGTACGAAACCATTTCCCGTAGTCGCGCGTCTGCGCGATACGATGCTCCGTGTTGAAAAGAGAGACCGGCCCGTCGTCATCGGAAAATATCGTTGCGAATTCCGCATCGGAGATCCGAGCAAGTCTTGGTGGGGAAAAGCATTCCGAGTCCTTCCGCCATGCGGCATGGAGCATCTTCCACAGAAGGTCAGAACCCTTCACTCCACTGTTCCCGTTCCATTTTCCATACAGCGGGGAAGTATACCTCGTTCTATCATCGAGCCAAAAGCCGTAATTGTGAACCATGGCAAAGAAAAAGAAATCAATCGTTCCAGGTGCTTTAAGCGGAGGGTACATATCCTCAAAAATGTATTCCGCTCCTGCTCGGATAGTGCTGCTGTAGAAATTTATCGGAGGCGCAATGGTCGCAGTTTTTGCAAGCGCGGCAAATGCATTGATCCGTTTTCTATTGAGAGCGGGTGACTTCTCCATGAAGATCTCCTTTTTGTTGGTACGTCTGTGCCAATGTAAACACATTATGATGATAGTGCAAGTAGCCATCGGTGAGTGTTGCGTCCCTCTATATCGAACGTTATGATAGGTGGATGGACCCAAAGAAAAAAAAAGTTCTTGTACTCAAACTCCTCCTCCCTGTCTTCATTATTGGTATATTTTTTGTGAGCGGACGAATGAAGTCGAATAATGATGTCCGGGAAAGTGCGATCATTTCAAATGACGGGCTGTCATCAGGTGTCGCGGCCATAGATCCGGAGTCGGTAGAAAAGATGATCACGGACGGAACAACGGGTCGTGAATATTTGTCGAATCAGATCATCGTCGAATTTTTGCCCGGTGTCTCGGAGCAAGAATCGTTGGATAGCATTAGCGCTGTTGGGGGAAAAATGCTCCAACGCTTCACGATCGCACCGCTTTTTCTCATTCGGGTCAAGGATACCGGTGACGGTAGGGGGTCGGCAGTTGCGATCGCCGCACTCAACGCAGATACGAAAGTAAAGAAGGCCGACCGGAATTATCTGACGACACTCGATGCTGCTGTTGCGCAATAGTTTCCGTCGTTCTCATGGTCAATGGCTCAACGATGTTTTTGGCCGTTTTGTGTTGGTGGAGTATACTACTCAAATATGACCATCCGTGAGGGACTGACCTTTGACGACGTGCTTCTTATGCCGCGACGCTCCGCGGTTTTTTCACGTAAGGATACGTCGACCAAAGCACCGCTTTCAAGGAACATCTCACTCAACATCCCGCTCGTTTCTGCGAATATGGATACAGTCACCGAGTCGGGAATGGCGCGCGCGATGGCGCGCATGGGTGGCATCGGTATCATCCACCGCTTCCTTTCTATCGAGCGTCAGGTTGAGGAAGTGAAAAAAGTGAAACGTGCGGAAAATGTCATCATCGAAGATCCGTTTACCGTGCATCCCGACATCACCCTCGGCGAGGCAAAAAGTTACATGCGTCGGGAAGGCGTATCGGGCGTGTTGGTAGTGAAAGAAAAAGCGGGCAAGAGACTGCTTGTCGGTATTCTCACGCGTCGGGATCTGCTCTTTGAGACGGATGACCGCAAGAAGGTGTCATCTCTCATGAGTACGGACCTGATCACCGCTCGCCCCAATGTGTCGCTTGAGCGGGCGAGGGATATTTTGCATGACTACCGCATTGAAAAACTCCCGCTGACGACAAAAGAAGGATATCTTGTCGGGCTCATCACGCTGTGTGACATCATCGAGCGCATGCAGAACCCGCTGTCTTCTAAGGACAAGAAGGGGAGGCTCATGGTGGGAGCCGCGGTCGGAGTGAAAGAAGATACTATCGCCCGCACGGACGCACTCCTCTCTGCCGGAGCGGATGTTATTGTTATCGATATTGCGCATGGGCACAATGAACGCGCGATAGAGACAACGAAACTCTTGCGAAAAACATTTGGGAAAAATATCGAGATCATCGCGGGGAATATCGCGACCCCGGAGGCTGCCCGTGATCTTGCAAAAGCCGGTGCGGACGGATTAAAGGTAGGTATCGGTCCGGGTGCAGCATGCACGACGCGTATCGTAACAGGTGTCGGGGTACCGCAGTTGACCGCGATCATGGATGTTGCGAAAGAGGCGGCAAAGATTGGTATCCCGTTCATTGCAGATGGAGGTATAAAGAACTCCGGAGATTTTTCAAAAGCAATGGCTGCGGGTGCAGACACGGTCATGATTGGTAATCTGCTTGCGGGTTGCAAGGAATCGCCCGGAGAATACATCCTCGATCGCGGCGTTGCGTATAAATATTATCGCGGAATGGCATCTTATGATGCGACACGTGAAAAGATCGATGTTGATGGCGGTACTGATGGTGTTTTTCGTTCGCCTGAAGGCGCATCGGGTCGCGTTGCCTATCGCGGAGAGGCAAGCATGGTCGTGATGGACCTGATCGGAGGATTGCGTTCTTCGATGAGCTACCTGGGGGCGAAAACGCTTGCACAATTTGAAAAGAATGCGGAGTTCATCAAGATGAGTAATGCTGGCCTCACCGAGTCCGGACCCCACGGCGTGAAATAATTCCAGTTTGAGCATATTGCGTCGTTGACTGCACGAAAAACCTTCAAGCAGTACTCACATGTACAGCTTGAAAGTTTTTTGTTTGCCGCCTCGCACTATATCTCAAACTTGAATTATTTCCACATTCTTTCATTGAGGGAAAACATTCGCTTTAAAGGAGAGGCGTTAGTGTTTGTCGAGAAAAATAAAAAACGCCGATTATTGATCGGCGTTGCTGTTTAGTCTTTTTTTTCTTTGTCTATTTCTTCTTGCGAGAGTGGCGTCATTCCCAGTTGTGCGGCAAGTTTTGCCGCATCGGGATCGATTCCCGCGACATGCTCGAGTGGAGGAACCCACGTTGTCACCGGATCATCAACTGGAATTGCTGGAGCCGGTTTCCGTGGCGGGCGATCATTCATAATGTCATCGATCTGGTCAGCATCAAGTGTTTCCCATTCGAGGAGCGCCTTTGCCATGACGTGCATCTTGTCCTGATTGGACACAATGAGCGCACGGGCCACTGCATACTGCTCGTCAATGATTCTTTTGACCTCAGCTTCGATTATCCGTAGCGTCTCTTCGCTCACGTTCTTGGTTTGGGTCACCGAACGACCGAGGAATACTTCCCCCTCGTTTTCCGCGTAGACCATGACACCGATCTTTTCACTCATGCCGTATCGCGTCACCATTTCACGGGCAATCTGTGTTGCGCGCTCGAAATCGTTCGAGGCACCGGTGGTCATTTCGTCCATGAAGACTTCTTCGGCGATGCGGCCACCAAAGAGCATTGCGAGCATCGAAAGCATGCGCACCTTGTCCGAACTATAACGGTCGGCTTCAGGAAGTTGCATGGTGACGCCAAGTGCGCGTCCGCGAGGAATGATCGTGACTTTGTGTACCGGGTCGGTCTTTGGCATGAGTCGTGCAACGAGGACATGTCCTGATTCGTGGTATGCAGTGTTCCTGCGCTCACTTTCGGGCATGATCATTGATTTCCGCTCCGGACCCATCATGATCTTCTCTTTGGCTTTTTCGAAGTCGATCATTCCGACATGGTTCGCTTTACGTCTGGCGGCGAAGAGTGCCGCTTCATTCACGAGGTTGGCGAGGTCCGCACCGGAGAATCCGGGGGTGCCACGCGCTAAAATATCGGCACGAATATCCTTACCGATCGGTACCTTGCGCATGTGCACATGGAGGATCTGTTCGCGTCCTCGTACGTCGGGCAACGTCACAAAGACTTGCCGATCGAAGCGTCCGGGGCGCAAAAGTGCCGGATCAAGAATATCGGGTCGGTTTGTGGCGGCGACAACGATGACACCGATGTTCGTATCAAAGCCATCCATCTCCACGAGCATTTGATTCAGTGTTTGCTCGCGCTCATCGTTGCCTCCACCAAGACCTGCGCCGCGTTGGCGACCAACTGCATCGATCTCGTCGATGAAGAGGATACAGGGCGCACGTTTCTTTGCCTCACTAAACATGTCGCGCACGCGGGCGGCGCCGACACCGACGTACATCTCGACGAAGTCGGAACCCGAGATCGTAAAGAAAGGAACCTTTGCTTCACCCGCGATCGCTTTTGCGATCAAGGTCTTACCAGTTCCCGGTGGACCAACGAGCAAGCAGCCACGGGGGATGCGCCCGCCCAATTTTTGGAATTGAGCTGGGTTGCGCAGGAATTCCACAAGTTCCGCCACTTCTTCTTTAGCCTCATCGCACCCTGCGACATCGGCAAAGGTGATGGCATTCATTGATTTGTCGAGCATTCGCGCTTTTGATTTGCCAAAGCCGCCGAGACCTCCTGCTCCGCCTCCCGCACCCATCTGTTTGCGCATGAAGAATATCCAGACACCAACCAAGAGCAGTATCGGTCCAAAGGTGACAAAAATAGTCATGAGCATTGACGGCTCCTCCGGCACTTTGACGTCAAACTTGACGTCATTGTTCCTCAGGTCACCGATCAGACCGCGATCGAGGTGGGTGGCCATCGTAACAATGCTTTTGTCATCGATGGTCAATGCTTTGATCTCGGTCCCGCCTTGGACTTCTCTCATCTCCACACTCTTGATGTTCTTGCTCTGCACCTCATTGAGGAAGTCGGAATAGGCGATCTCATTGCTTGGTGTCACGCTCTGGTTGATCTGCTTGAGCAGGGAAAATATCATGAATACGATGAGCGTCCATATTGCGAGCCTCATAAACCCTTTATTGTTCATGTTGTTCCTCCTCGGAACGAATAATAACAAGGAACACTTGTATCGCTACCGCTCACTCAATCACATTAGCGGATAGTGTCAATCGGTAGGCGACATTGGTCGTGTTAGAATACAAAAATGTCGAAAACAGTAAGACGGAAAATTGGCAAGGAACACATATTTACGGGGATCCGTGCGCTTGTCATGGGGCTTGGTCTTCATGGTGGAGGAGTAGCTACTGCAAAGTGGCTTGCGCGCCATGGTGCAAAGGTCACCGCAACCGATAAGCGCACAAAAGAGATCTTGGTTGACTCCATAAGGGCGCTCCAGGGTGTCCCCGTGAAGTACGTACTAGGGGGGCATCGTCATCAGGACTTTCGCACGAACGATCTCATTGTGGTCAATCCCGGAGTGCCGCGTGAAAGTGAGTATTTGGAGACCGCGATACGAGCGGGAAAGCGTATCGAAAATGACGCAAGTTTGTTCTTTCGTTACTCCACGAATCCGGTGATCGCGATAACGGGGACGAGGGGAAAGACAACCGTTACGCTTTGGGTCGCAACATTGCTCCAAAAAAAGTATCACGACGTCCTCCCGTCGGGTAATACTCCCGACAATGCCTTTCTGAAGGAGTTTGAGCGCCTGTCTGCGTGCGACGCACGGGCGGAGGTGCACGGAGACATCCCCGTTGTCGCGGAGATGTCCTCCTGGCAACTTGAACGTCTCTCGTCGGGGGGGCGCGCACCTCATGTGGCAGTCGTTACCAATCTGTATCCCGATCATCTTAATCGCTATAACGGCATACGTGATTACGCGAACGCGAAAGTAAACATTTTTTTATTTCAACAGTCCGATGATTTTCTGATCTTGAACCACGAGAACGCGTGGACGCCCTATTTTTTGAAAAAGAAACCCAAAGCGCTTCTTTTTTTCATTAGTAAAAAGGCGCTTCCCAAAAACGCGCATGGCCTGTTCGTGCGGAGCGGGATGCTGATCTTTCGTTTCGACGGGATGGAGCAGAAACTATTTTCGATCAAAAGATTCACCGAGCTGTATGGAGTACACAACCTCGAGAATCTGATGAACGCAGTGCTTGCGGTGAAACTTTTTGATCCGACGATAGCCGTCAGCCTGCGTGACGTGCTCCATCTTCCTACGCCGAAAATGCGGCAAGAGATTGTAGCCAAGAAGGGGAGACTCACGATTGTGAACGACAGTTGTGCGACATCGCCTGACGGTACGATCGCGGCAATTGAGCGTTTTAGGAAAATGGGCAACATCGTGCTCGTCACTGGTGGAACCGACAAGAACCTCGAGTTCGGAGCATTGGCGATGATGATCAAAAAGTTTATACTCGCGCAGAACCTTATTCTTCTTGAAGGTTCTGCCACTAAAAAACTCATCGCCGCATTCCCCGGTTCAGAATTGTCAAGGTTAAACCTTGACAAAAAAGTGCTAAAAAACCTTGATTCCTGCGTCGCAGAGGCATTTCGTGCGGCGAAAAAATTAACAGGAAAGACGACCATCCTCTTCTCTCCGGGTGCCGCAAGTTTTGAGAAGTTTCTTCATGAATTTGATCGGGGGGAGCAATTCAATATATTAGTGAAAAAATATAAGAAATAAAAAGACCTCGACTTGCGCCGAGATCATTCCCTCTATCGTATCGCGGTACCGTCGCCGCCCGCCACTACCTTATCGAGGCGTTGCCGCATCTTGTTGGCAAGTTCATTTACTTGCCTCTTTCCCTCCGCAGACAGTGCTGGGTGGCGACACCTCCTCCTACAGGACGAACATATCTGAATGGGCGATCGGACTGCTCCGTGGGGAGGGTCCATGGAGCCAACGACCTCCGCTCCACAGCACTTGCTTGGTTCATAGAACGAATCTGTCACAGTAAACCTCCCTACTTGTGTTAAGCCGATGAAATCATAATATAATCTTTGTGGTATATCAAATTCTGCATAAAAAACCTCTCACGGATGGAGAGGGTAGACATGATAGCCGAACAGAGACTTTGTGAATCCGAGCGCACGAGGGGTTGCCTCATAGCGTCGTATGAACGTCTCTTTTTTTGGAGCCCGTTCACGACCGTAATACGCTTGTTTTCGCGCGGGAATGACTCGAATGAGGCGGAATCCTTCTTCATGAGCGTAATCACGAACGAGTGTGAGGAGCATCTGTTCCCACTGTAGTGGTAGGAGGTAGCGCGTAATGTGCTTGTTGCGCTTTTCGCCCCAATGCTCCATTGATACTCCCTGAATTTGCCCGACAGTGAGCATGTTCCGTAGGCGAGAGACATTGAAGCCGATACACGCAAGGGGATATTGTCCTTCCTTCCGCGCAAGAACGATGGTAAATGAGCAATCCCTAAAAATGCGATGCCCGTGGACATATCCGTTCCCCGACGAAACAAAGAGCACATAGGCATCTTGTAGTTCATTCACACGATGCCGGTGCGGCTCACCGATGAAACGCTCGATATACGGAGCGAGCGGGATCTTGATCAGGTCAGCCTCCCCCCATCTATCTCGCGGTGGGAAGCAAAGCACTTTTTGTGGCGGTATCTTGTGGCCAAAGGCTCCGAAGGTGGGGAGATGAAGACCATGCATGGGATTCCTCTGTGGCGAAAATATTTCTCTTTGCATAATGAGCATGAAGCACTGTTTTGTCAACGCGGAACAAAGAAACGTTTTCCCATAAAGACCGTTATAATAAACAAATATGTGTGGAATATTTGGATATATCGGCGATAAAGAAAAAGAGGTGGCACTTATGGCGAACAGGGCGCTTTGTGAACTTGAGTACCGCGGATACGACTCATGGGGAATCGCCGCCGAGGTCTCGGGTAAGATGTTCGCAATAAAGGCGATTGGGAAGATCTCTCTCGCGTCCGATAAAGAACTCAAGGGGGTCATGGGAAAGATGTCCATCGGCCATTCGCGCTGGGCGACACATGGCGGTGTCACCGAGGCGAATGCGCACCCGCATTTCAATACCTCGCGCACCATCGCGGTTATCCATAACGGCATCGTGGAGAATCATGAAGAGATCAGGAGTTTTTTGCGCGGGAAGCTCGGGAATTCCGTTGATAAGCTTTTTCTCTCCGAGACCGATACCGAGGTCATTCCGCATCTCATTGATTACTACATTACCCATGAAGGGAAAACATTCGAAGCGGCTTTCGTTGAAGCGGGGAGAATGCTCGAAGGACGCTACGCGGTCGTTGTGATGAAGCTGGGTGAACCTTACCTCCTCGCTATGCGCGACGGATCACCGCTCGTCGTCGGGAAGGGGGAACACGAATATTTTCTCGCGTCTGACGTGCCGGCATTCATTGACCACACACGTCAGGTGCTTTATCCTGGCGATCGCGAATACATGAAAGTGAGTGCCGACGCGATCATGTTGCGTAATCTTGATACCGGTAAAAAAGTAGACCGTGAATGGATCACGGTGACCTGGGATAAGGGGAGTGCGACGAAAGAGGGTTACCCGCATTTCATGTTGAAAGAGATCATGGAGCAACCGCTCTCTCTTGATAAGGCGATCCATCAGGAGGATGCGAAGCTGGAAGAATTTGCACGGCTCATGAAAGAGTCCGAGCATCTCTTTTTCATCGGCTGTGGCACTGCCGCCAAGATGGCAAAACTCGGCGAGCTCTATGCCGCGCGCGTTGCCGGGAAACTCACGAATGCATATGTCGGCTCGGAGTTCGCCGCTTACGGTCAGTTCCTGAACAAAAGAAGCACTATCGTCGCCGTGTCCCAAAGCGGGGAGACCGCCGATGTGCTCGAAGGGCTCCGCGTCGCGGAGAAGGAAGGTGCGCGCATTCTCGCACTCTTGAATGTGGTCGGCTCATCTATCGACCGCATGTCGAAGAAGTCGCTGTTCTTGAACGCAGGACCGGAGATTGCCGTGGCCTCAACAAAGGCGGCAACCGCACAGATCGCCGTCCTTATCCTTATCGCGCACGCGCTCGCAAAAAAACTCCCCGAGGGTAAACACCTCATGCGCAGTGCGGTAAAAGACATCAAGGCATGGCTCATACCCGATCTGTCGCGCGATATCAAAAAGATCGCGGAGAAATTGCTGAATAATCCCTCATCTGCTTTGTTGCGGGGCCCCACTAACTCGTCACCGTATCAGAATACGCCTCCATCGTTGGTCTTCCCGCGCCGCGCACCTGAGACTTCTTCAGCAATTTCTCTACAGCAGTACCCATTGAGAGATATTTATATTATCGGCCGAGGATTGAATGCACCTGTCGCACAGGAGGCGGCGATCAAGATCCAGGAAGTATCGTATATTCACGCGGAAGGTTTTCCCGGCGGAGAATTGAAGCACGGCCCGATTGCGTTGATCGAGAAGGGGACGCCGGTCATCGCGCTTATTCCGAATGATGAAACGAAGCGGGATATGGAATCGAATACCATGGAGCTGCGTTCGCGCGGCGCGTACGTCATCGGTATCGCACCCGACAACAGCAAGCTGTTTGATGAGTGGATCCAAGTACCCAACCTCGGACTCGCCTCTCCGATCGCAAGCATCATCCCCATTCAGCTTCTTGCGTACCATCTCGCGGTCCTGCGCGGAAATGATCCCGACAAACCAAGGAATCTCGCCAAGTCTGTGACGGTAAAATAAAAACTCGCCACATATGTGGCGAGTAGCGCGATACGCTTGTTCACTGAAACAAAAAATGCGTACCCCAAAGTGTGATCTCAAACAGCACACCCCCGACAATGAACCAAAGCCAGATTATTACGAGTCCACCATCTTCGTCTTTTAAATAATATTTGTCCACGAGGAATATGATGAACCAGACTCCGATAGTTGATCCAAAAAAGACATAGAGAGAAACACTCATAAGGTCTTCCGGCGCCATGAGGTTGGCGCAGATCGGTCCAGCGATGATTCCAAGAATAAGCGGACCAAGAAAGATTATCCACTGGAACAACTTGAACACCATCTGGAAGAAATTAGCCCAAAACAATTTAGACATTTGTCACTTTCAAAAATATCTTTTCCAACCCTATCAAAAAAAGTAATTTGCACAAGCATGATGCTTCAAATGACGCCTTGCGGCTCTTTTGCACAGTCTGCCGCTGCACGTGTTATAATTGGTGTAAATAGTTTATTAATAATCATTTCATTTATGGAAACAACAGAAGAGAATATTCACTCATGTAATGCAGCAGGCGGTCATTGTGCGGGGAAGTGCTGGAAGAAAAAACTCGGCTGTGGGATGCTCCTGCTCGCCGTATCGGGATCGCTGTTCTTGCTTGCACTCTTTGCGGGAGAGTTGAAGTCATATCAGTTCATCGGACGGGATGTTCCCGGTGAGCAGACTTCCATCAGCGTCACGGGTGATGGCGAAGCGTATGCCTTCCCCGATATTGCTGAAATTTCGTTCTCAGTAACGAACGAGGCGAAAACTGCACCAGAAGCCCGCAAGCTGGTTGATGACAAGATGGTCATCATCAAAGCATTTTTAAAGGAATCGGGAGTCGATGATAAGGATATGAAGACGACCGCATATAATTTGAACCCAAAGTACGAATGGCAGAAGACCGGTGCATATGTGCCATGTGTACTTGGATACAATTGTCCGCCTCCGGAAGGCAAGCAGGTGCTTGTCGGATATGAGGTGACACAATCGGTTGATGTGCGCGTGAGAAAGATCAATGACGCAGGGCTTGTCCTCGGTGGAATTTCCGACAAAGGCGCATCCTATGTCAGTGGCCTCACCTTTACGGTCGACAATGAAGACAAGGTAAAAGAAGCTGCACGCAACGAAGCAATAGCAAAGGCAAAGGCAAAGGCGAAGGATCTTGCCACGCAGCTCGGTGTGAGCATCGTGCGTATCACTTCCTTCAATGAGGGAACGAATTACCCTATGTATAATTACGCACGCGTTGGCATGGAGTCAAAGGCAATGTCTGTGGACATGGCCCCCACACCGGCAACGATCCCCGCAGGGGAGAACAAGTACACGTCCAATGTGACGATTACGTACGAGGTGCGGTAAGTGTCATCATAGAAAAGACGAATGAAAACAACCCCCAAATTGGGGTTGTTTTTGTTTTGACAGCATGAATGATACCGAGTAGAGTTCCTGCAGAAGTATCATTCTTTGTGAAGGAGTTTCTCATGAAGTATCTTTCCCGTCTCATCGCTTTGATCGTTGCGGTATTCATGCTCTCTGTCGCATGGGCTGCACCTAGTGTTACACAAGCGGCGCCCGTGGTGGCGACCACGAGCGGTGCACCCCAACTCGTTACTCCCGATGAAGGAGCATTTCCTCCGGTGGCAACGACAGAGCAATTTGCACTCGGCGAATTCACGTCACTCTGGGCATACGCCACGGCGCAGAAGCTCCCGCGCCATGAGTGGCCGAGATATTGGAAGGACGCATGTGTCCTTTCGGGTATCGCCTGCACCGATGAGGCTTGGAGAAAACTTCCCGTTGGGAAAGTGATCACTGCTCCGCGCACGGCGAACGCCATTCTCGCAGAAGAAAAAGCGCGCACGGCGAAAGTAGCAGCTTTCCGCGCGCAGGTTGCGGCATTACAACAAGACCTGATGATCGTGAAGGAAGCAGCGCTCCGCGCGCAGTTCCGTCTCATGATGTCGAGTCTCGCATTGTTTGCATTAACGCTCGTGTCCATTACTGCTTTTGTAGTTTTGCGCCGCGAGCGCATGCTTGTGAAAAGTGCTCGTGCGCTTGAGATCGAAGAACTGAAAGCCTTGCGTGCAGAACGACCGCACACCATTTCCGGCGCTTCTCCAGACTCTCGAGGGCCGATTGAGATGTTTACTCTCCCGCCGCTTCATTGTGCATCATCAGGGTGTGATTGCAGTGGGGGAAGCGAATGCCAGTGCGATCCTTCAGTGCATGCGTGTGCGCGTGTAGAGACGAAGGACGTCGCACCGGCCCCGCATGTTGACGCACCATGTTCCACCAAGGAACCGGTGAAACTTGACTTCAAATACTTTCCTAAAGACACTTCGGAAAAACATTGAGGAGCACCAACCAAAGAGGGGGCGGGAAGTAATTCCCCTTGTGCATATAGTCTATGATGAATGAAGCCCGCTCATTCATTAGACCAAAAAAACGCCAAGAAGTGGCGTTTTTCTATCGATTAAAAATTGATTGACATTTATTCTATTTCTGCTATAATGTAAAAGGATCTTTGAAGCGTTTTCTTGAGTTTGCGCTCACGTTCATGTTTCGTCTATCCGTTTTTTGTCAATTCATAACCTTAAAGGAGCTCATCATGGGCAAGACACGTACGGTGTTCGCACCGCTTGAAAATTATCCTTTTGCGGAGGCACTCGCCTCTCTCAAGGCAGACACGGTAGCCGTTATTGATGCGGGTGTCGCATTGAAAGTCCCCCCTGTCTCCGCATCAAAAGTGCATGCAGGCAAGGCCCCCGTCCGCGAGTCGAAGGCGAAGACGCAAAAGAAGGGTCCTGTTGCACAAACGCAAAAGGCGGCCGACGGTGAAGCGAATCTTCCCGTCGTTGAGCTTTTCCGGCTTCCCGGCGAAGAGCTTGCTCGTCTGACCAAGGAGGTCTACGCAAATGGCGGGAATGCCATTTTCCGTTTTTTCTTCAAGGCAACACGCACAACACTCGTCATGAGTGTGGTGCCGGTCCGCGGGCAGTCGATACTGCTCACGGTCGTTGACGGGGAGGGTTGGCTTATCGAGGATTTCCCGGTGGGAACCGCGATCACCCTCGAAGAAGTTCGTGCACCATTCAATAGCGTCGATGTGCGTCGCTTGAATCTCGTCGCGAATTTCCGCGGTGTGATGAGTGCGCTCCTTGTGGAGCAGCTCCGCTCGCTTTCAGAGAAACTCACGGTGTTCCAACGCCGCAGTCAGTCTCAAAAAGCACACGAGTGATCGACCAGTGCTCACGACCCGCCGTCACAAGCGGTGAGTCGTGGGCGTTCCTTAATTAAAAAAATTAGTGAAGGAGGACAGCACATGTCCGATCTGAATCAACGGAGCGTCTCCAGCATCATGCTAGCTGATGAGGTCAGCATGGAGCGCCAATCTCCGCAGGAAGCAAATCCTGTCGTTCTTGAAAACATCGCCGATGACCGTATCTGGCGCGCCCGGATCGGCGTGCCCGGGATCTATGCGATCCATTCGAATAAAAATGAAACTGCGTATTTTCTCGTGACATCGTTCTTTGATTGCCGTCGCGGCCGTATGGCAATACGGGTGTTTCCCATCTCCCTTTGGGAAGATGGCACCTGTGTGGACAGGGTCGCCGTCCCGCAATCGGGGGAGCACCTCCCGTTTTTGCCCTCGTGCGTCCTCTGGGGCAAGTGCGATTATGACCGTCTGCCGAATGAGCATCACGAGATGCTCTCAAGATGGGCAGACACCATCCTTGATGGTATCGATGAGTACGACGATACTCACCCAAGGCACATGAGGAAGACTCGCCCGTGAATGTAAGAATGTATTTTTAGCCCCCGTTCAGGGGGCTTTTTCTTTGTTCGCCGAGTCCTTGACTTTCGGTGGCAAACGCCTATACTGCGAATATCAATAACACCCCGCGGGGGTTTTTTCTTAAGAGCAGTTATGAGTTAATTTTATCTGTATGTTTGGATTCATCAATTATTTACGAGAAACAAAAGCAGAGCTGCGGCACGTGACATGGCCAACGCGCGGGGAGGCGATCAATTACACCGTCATCGTCCTTTTGATCTCCATCGGCACGGGTCTTCTCCTTGGCATGCTCGACTTCTTGTTTGCGAAGGGTCTTGAGAAATTCATTTAATTCATCATTCACCAAATACTTATTATGGAAGAAGAGAACAACATTTCTGCCACCCCTGTGCCCGCAACGCGTCAATGGTATGCGATCCATACCTACTCGGGATATGAGAATGCGGTGGTGCGCAATTTGCGACAACGTATCGAATCACTCGGCATGGAAGATAAGATCTTTGATGTTGTTGTGCCAAAGGAAAAAAAGATCAAGATGAAAGCAGGTAAGCGCGCCGAAGTGGAGGAGGAGATCTATCCCGGCTATGTGCTCGTCAATATGATCTATGATCCCGACTCATGGTATGTGGTACGCAATACCCCTCGCGTCACGGGCTTTGTCGGCGCCGGCGTTGTTCCCGTGCCGCTCAATCAGAAGGAGATCGATGCGCTCTTCGGCCGCATGGGCTCAAAGATGGTGAAGCACGCAATCGACCTTACGGTTGGGGAGTCAGTGATCATCACCGACGGCCCATTCAAGGAGCTTGAGGGACGTGTGGGCGAAGTGGATACTGAGCGTGGTCGTGTGAAGGTCATGGTCCCCATGTTCGGACGCGAGACCCCCGTTGAATTGGATTTCCTTCAGATCAGGAAGATCTAGATGGTCTAAGGTCACTCCTTGGCTTTGAAAGGTGTGACCTTGATGAAGTTGACCATCTGAAATTTTTTCAAAAAACACCCTCACTTTCGTGGGTGTTCTTTTTTTCATTGCATCAGTACGAAAGCACTCTTTGCGGTGAGGTTGACAAGATAAAGAAAAAAAAGAATATGAAAGGAATAGTTCTTTGGGATCGTTTGTCATGGCGGAGTGGGCACCATCGTGAGTACTCCGCTATGACAAACTTACATAAGTAAGAGTCCGCTAGCGTATTGAAAGGAACAGCCATGACAAAATGTGGAACACCCTTATCACTCGGTCAGTTCACCGAGTTTGCAGCTGCCGTATTGAAGGCCCTTCCGCGCGATATCGATCCGGGTATTGCTTTGCAGTGGGCTACGAATGGTGACGAGTTAAAAAAGGTCCTCCGAAGCGTACTCTGTCCAAGTAGCGACATAAAAACACTCGTTGGTCTTGAGGAAGTTCGGAATTTCCCTAAAGAACGCTTGTGTCATATACCCTCATTCTTTCGTAATCGGCCCGGGTTGTATACCGCGAGTAATTTTCACTGGGAAGTTGTGACGCAGTTTCAGGAGCCTGTTGAGATCCATGCAAACCCTCAGGATTCAGGAATAATTAGATGTCTTCAGCCCCACAAAGTGCGTTCTGCAATGAGTGAAATTTCTGGTTACTTGGAAGGAAAAGTATTTTTTCTCGACGAAATTGCACAGCTTGTTAATGACCAGTGGACTGGTCAAAAAAAAGTAGGTGGGTTGAACGTAGACGGAAGTCGTAATTATTTCGCCGTCACAGTGAAGAGCGTGATATTCATTGTTTCCGTGCATCGCAGTTCTTTCAAATTTTGTTCCAATGAGGGAATTACGATAAAGGAATCCTGGAACTATGATGCGTGGACTTCGGAAAAATGGCTGCTAACGTTTCCGCACGTTACGGAAGGAATATTTTTTGTTGCCCATCGTTAAGCCGACCGCCCAATGGGCGGTTTTTCTTTTTTCAAATATCATTTCCTTCAGTGATCTCGCTCGCTACTTGCGCAAAAGTCGGAAATTCAGTAGTATCTCCGTATCTGAAGGTGCCTACGTTGGTGGGGCTTCTCACTTCTCAGCGCAAAAATAGCATAAATTCATATGGCAAAAAAGATCACCAAAAAACTTAAATTGCAGATTTCGGGAGGACGGGCAACCCCCGCACCCCCGGTCGGTCCCGCACTTGGTCAGGCAGGTATCAACATCGGTGATTTCGTCACGAAATTCAATGCGGCAAGCGCAAAGATGATGGGCGACATCATTCCCGTTGAGATCACCGTCTATGACGACCGATCGTTCACCTTCATTTTGAAGGTCTCTCCCGTGTCACGTCTTATCTTGAAAGCAATGGGCAAGGACAAAGCATCGAACAAACCGGGAACACAGAAGGCGGGTTCGATCACCAAGGCGCAAGTGCGCGAGATCGCAGAGAAGAAGATGCCGGACTTGAATGCTGCTTCGATTGAAGCCGCAATGAAGACCGTTGCAGGCACGGCACGTTCAATGGGAGTGACGGTCAGTGATTAATGAACTGGTCAATAAAAAAAGAAAAACGCCGCGAGGCGTTTTTTTGATTCAGGAAGTAGTACGTTGTCCAGTTGTGAGGTAATTTAGTTCCGACTGAATTACTGCGAGCGAGTCGGTAAGTCTTTTCCTCTCCCGCTCGTATGTATCCATGTGTCCCCTGTGTTCCCGCTCGAATTGCTCAACCAAGTTTTTGGTGAGTGCGGCGTTGCCCGCGAGTCCGTGTGCAGTGAGAATCTCCTTGACCCGATTCTCGGTGAGTACCCGATAAACAGCATCCAGATTTAATGGACATGCAAAGTCTGCGTCAGTCTTTGTTTTGTCGCTCATATCATTCTCTCTGTGTCGAAGGTATCCGTCGCAATAGTACCGTGGATGAATATTTTATCAAGTACGCACAGAAAAAACTGCCCTTAATTGGGCAGTTTTGATTAGGACTCGTCCACCAATAACTTCTAGTTATTGGTGGTGACGGTCCTTAGTGCAGATATTTGATCGGCGTTGGGATACGCGGTTGGAAATAACGCGGATCGACATCATCAGCGGCCATCTTTTTGTGAAGTGCTTCGAGTTCCTGAAGATCGGAGTAGAGGCCATCAAGCGTTGAGCGAAGCTGCGCCATTTCCGGCGTATCGAGATACGCGGTCGTTGAGAGCGTCCGCTTCTGTGAAAGAAGGGCAGTTGCGGCGATCGCGCTAAGCACAAAAACCAAAAGTGATCTCATATATCCTCCATGGATGAGGCATGAACATCTGTTTTCAGAATACAATTGGTGGATTTTTTGTCAACAAAAAACAGGCATTGCCTGTTTGTGTTAAAGCCACGGTTCACCATTTAGTACTTCCTGTGTGCGCTTGCGGAGTTCTAGCTCGGCTGTCGAATATAATCCCAGATAAACCAGCTGTCCATTTCTCGTGTGAAGTTCAGCATGGAACGTCGTGTTTTTGATATTGAAAAAAGCGAGCCCCTCTCCACCGCCGGAAGGGTTTTTGTTCAATTCAGCAAGTACTGCGGTGACCTCTGCGGTGATCGCGACGACATCAAAATTCATAAAGATCTACCAGAAATTACCCCATGAAATTTTAGCGTTCATCCTGAGATCGGTCAACAATATCGTGCTGGCGCCTGTCTGCATGCTCAATATGTGCATGCGGGACTCATATAAAGACCTCTCCCCACCTTGTTCACAGATGAGGAGAACGCCCATTTGCTATACTCTACGCATGAACAGCGAGGAAAAAAAGACACATCAGCGTCCGTCGTGGGATGAGTATTTTATGAAGATCGCGGAGATTGTCGGCACGCGCGCAACCTGCGACCGCGGGCGAGCGGGAACGGTCACCGTAAAGAATAAACGCATCCTCACCACGGGTTATGTCGGCTCTCCCGTGGGGCTTCCATCGTGCGATGAGCTCGACCACGAGCTCCACACGGTCATCCAGGTGGATGGCACAGAGTCACAGCACTGTATCCGCACCACACATTCCGAGCAGAATGCGATCGTGCAGGCGGCGCGCGTCGGAGTTTCGCTTGAAGGTGCAACGCTCTATACGCACATGGCGCCGTGTTACGTCTGCGCGAAGATGATCATCAATGTCGGCATTGTGAGAGTGGTTTGCGCCAAGGATTATCACGGCGCAACGCAATCGAAGAAGGTGTTCAAGGATGCCGGCGTACTTCTGGAGTTGCTGTCCAAAGACATGGAAGTATACGAGAACATGTAGGGCGTATTATTATTTTTTATTTTATATGGCAAAAAAACTTATTCTCGGTTTTGCGGGAGAAATGGCTGCTGGCAAGGGGACTGCGGCAAAATATCTGCTGGAAAATAGCGGTGCGGTCACGTATCGTTTCTCGAGCATGCTGCGCGACGTTGTGCGCCGGCTCCATCTTCCCGAGGATCGTCTTACGATGCAGCGGACGTCGACGGCACTCCGGAGGGAATTCGGTGAGGATCTCATGGCCAAGGTCATGTTCGAAGATGCGAAGAAAGATGAGCATCAGTTGATCGTGATCGACGGTGTACGCCGCCTTGAGGATGTGAAGTATCTGCGCGAGATCCCCGAGTTCAAGCTCTGCTACATCACCGCCCCGATGAAGACGCGTTACGAACGGCTTATCGTACGCGGGGAAAATGCCGACGATAATACAAAGACATTTGCGCAGTTCGAGGAGGATCACCAGGGGGAGCCGGAGCGCGAGATCACGAAGCTTGAGGCATTCGCGGCTGAGGTGATCGACAATACGGGGACGCTCCCAGATCTTTATCGTCAGCTTGACCAGATCGTCAAAAAATACGGCGAATAGGCACTGTGCACCGATATTGCTTTGCGGTATGATGCACAAAGATATGTCTAATGTACAAGGAAACAACATGAAACGCGGGAAATTTATCGTATTAGAGGGCGGTGACGGTGCCGGAAAGGGTACGCTCGTAAATTATCTCAAGAAGGTATTACCTCCGGGTAAATTCATTTATACGCGGGAACCCGGAGGTACGCCCGTCGGAGAAAAAATTCGGGACTTGTTACTTAGCGAAGAGATGACTCCTGCGACGGAGCTTGGCCTGCATTTTGCGTATCGATTTGAACTTTTTGAAAAGGTGATACTCCCTGCCATAAATAGCGGTGTACACGTGATCGACGAGCGACATGTTGCGTCCACGTACGCATACCAGATCGGCGGACGTGAACGGCGTGACCTCTTGCCACTTTTTCGTTCGAATGAGCGTGCTTGTGCAAAGTATGCAACTCCTGATCTCTATGTTTACCTCGATCTCGATCCAAGGGAAGGGGAGCGCCGCCTAAAAGCCAAGGGCTTCGCACTCGACCGATTCGAGCTTGCGGGTCTCGCCTTTCATCAGCGCGTACGAAAAGCGTATCATCAGTATTTTCGCAAGCAGCGCCATGTTGTGGTCGATGCCGCAATGGGAGTGGAAGTACTCTGTAAAGAAATGGAACGCATTATTCGTGCAGAAACAAAATAACCCTCACCCGCCTGATCAATTTGGTCAGGCTTTTTGTTTCTCCCTCGCTCTGATACTATCTCTATATTATGGAATCAAGGCTGCGAGATCATATTAACAGTGTGCTCACTGAGCTTGGCATGACCGACGTCGCTTTTGCATTAGAGCGTCCGGCGGATCTTTTGCATGGCGATTGGGCGACGAACGCCGCCATGGCAGGGGCAAAGAAGGCGGGTAAGAGCCCGCGTTCGCTTGCTGAGGAAATAAAAGTAAAACTTGAAGCAATAAATGATGAAGACATTGTCGCGATCGAAATAGCCGGCCCCGGATTCATCAACGTTAGGCTTTCAAAAACATATTTTGTCCGTGAATTGGAGACGACACTCGCGACGGAGAAGTACGGCAACAACGAAACCCTAAAAGGCAAAAAAGTGATCGTCGAATACACCGACCCTAACCCCTTCAAGGAATTTCATATCGGTCACTTGATGAGCAATACCATCGGTGAATCTATTTCCCGCATCATCGAGGCTAGTGGCGCAGACACAAAACGCGCCTGCTATCAGGGCGACGTAGGCTTGCATGTTGCGAAGGCTATTCGATGGGTGTTAGAGGAAGAGAATATGGCAGAAAAAATCAGAGATGCTGTCGGTGGAGAGCCCGCCGAAACACTTCATGATTGGGAGTACTTACTTCAAACAGGAAAGGCGTACGCAAGGGGGAGTTCGGCATACGAAAAAAGTGATGTTGTGAAAGCCCAGATTGTTGAAATAAACAAAAAGCTATATACGAGGTCAGACCCTAAAGTAAATAAAATTTATGATGAGGGGAGAAAATTAAGTCTCGAATATTTTGAAACAATCTACAAACGTCTCGGTACTAATCATGGCGATGGAAAAGCATTCAATTTTTATTTCTTCGAATCTGAGACTGGAGTATTCGGTAAAGAAGTTGTTGAAAAATATCCGGATATTTTTGAAAAAAGCGATGGAGCGATCGTCTATAGGGGGGATGAGGCAAAGGGTCTGCACACACGCGTCTTCATCAACAAAGAGGGGCTGCCTACGTATGAAGCAAAAGAGCTGGGCTTGGCAAAGATAAAGTACGATGCGTTTCCCTACGATGTTTCTATCGTTGTTACCGGTAATGAGGTTAATGATTATTTCAGGGTTCTGCTTGATGCAATGAGCAAGGTGTTTCCCGAGCTTGCTGCAAAAACAGAGCATTATTCCCATGGCATGCTTCGACTTCCGACGGGGAAGATGTCCTCGCGTACGGGCGATGTCATCACCGCCGAGTCGCTCATTGAGGAGACGAAGGAAAAAGCGCGTGCAAAGGTCGCTGAGAGTACTTTTTCTGATGCAGAGCGGGATGAGGTGGCGGAGCGTGTCGCGATCGGTGCGATCAAGTATTCTATCCTCCGTCAGGCTGCGGGAAAAGACATTATATTTGATTTTGAACAATCCCTGTCATTCGAAGGAGATTCCGGACCTTACTTGCAATATACCTATGCTCGTACAAGGTCTCTGCTCGCGAAAGCGGGAGACAAAAAGTTGGATGTCGGCAGCATGGCAGGGGAGGATATTCCTTCGCTCCATAAGCATATGTTGCGTTTCCCTGAAGCGGTGCTTCGTGCGGAGGCGAGTCGCGAACCGCACCACATAGCGACCTATTTGATAGAGCTCGCGCGTGAATTCAATGCTTTCTATGCGAATAATCCGGTCATCGGCAGCAGCGATGAGGGTTACAAACTCGCACTCGTACAAATGACCTCCCGCATCCTTCGGCGCGGACTTGATCTTTTGGGTATCACTGCACCAGAGCGAATGTGATGATTGCGGTCAACTTGCGTTTCATCGTGATTTGCATACGATGGAGCAAGAAGTACAGAGGAGGTTGCGATGAAAAAACTGATGTTGGGATTCGCCGGCGAAACGTCGAGCGGGAAGGGGACCGCCACTGATCTCGTGAAGGCATGGTATCCGGGCACGCCGTCATTCCGTTTCTCGGACTCCTTGCGTGATTTCTATAGACTGCTTCTGCAGAACTTTCCGCAGTTGCGCGAGCATAAGGTGCCGAGACTTTTTGAAGATCATGTGGCTGTCCGTTTGGTTGAAATACTGAAGCAGTCTTTTGGTTCCGATCTCGGTGCTACGGGGACTCGCTACGTTGCGTTTCATGAATTTGCCTACTGGCTCGTCGGACGGTTCATGCCGCTCCACTCCGGTTCTTGGCCGGAGACGGCGAGTACTGCCGACCTGCAGGGTATCTCAACAGCGGTCCGGAAATTTTTTGGAGAGGACACCCTTGAGCGCGCGATCATGTTTCGTGTCGCACAAAGCGGTATTGAACAGCCGTGTGTCATCATCGAAGGGATCCGTCGAATGGTCGACATCAGCACGCTCATGAATGATCCGAATGTACCGTTCCGCCTTACGTATGTCGAGGCCGAGCCTTCCATCCGCTTTGAACGGCACCAGTTACGGAATGAAAAGCCGGGTGATGACAAACTCTCGTTCGCGCAGTTCCTCGAACTGGGACAGGCCGAAGCGGAGGGAGAGATTCGCTCGTTGCGTCCGCACGCACATGCGATCATCCCGAACGATGGAACTCCAAAAAACTTTGAACGCAGACTCAAGAAGGTCGTCATGAAGATGGTGGCAGAAATACTCCAATGACCGAAGACCCCGCATGATCGCGGGGCTTTTCTTTTGAGATCAAGTGCGTACAATAACGCCAGAATGATGTTGTGTATTTGGAAAGGGAATCCCATGAGTCTGAAGATCACTGCTGTCGCCGCGCACTATATTCTGGCGCGGGTCCGGAAAGATCAATTGCCGCTTCGTCTGAGCAGGAAAATAATGAACTGCTGCGGCAACATCTCTCCTCGCTTTGAACGGTCCGCACGGCAACTCCCCGGTGATACTCTTGTAGAGGCATACGGATTGGCCCTCGTGTGCGACCTCACTCTCTACCCTGAATTCGCAGACGTCTCGGTCGATCTGTATCTCGGGAAAGAAGGTTTATTTCTCTCTGAGAAAGTGGTGGTCATTCCGGATGGTGCACAGCTGTGCGGTTGCGGGGCAAGTATCGTGAAGTAAAAATGTTCGTCGGGAACGCGCAACGATCTGTTGTGCGTTTTTTCTTAAATAGCATCTTTTTTGCAATGAGCCCCCAAAACGTATAGTATAATCTCCACATGGATGAAGAAGACAAAAAACGATCGATCAATGAGCGGGAAGAGGCAGTGCTCGCATTTTGGAAAGAGCGAGATATTTTTGAAAAGTCGCTGCAGCAAAATGTGGGCAAAGACCCTTACGTTTTTTATGACGGGCCCCCGTTCGCGACCGGACTTCCGCATTACGGGCATTTGCTCCAGAGTACGATCAAAGATCTCATTCCGCGTTATCAGACGATGCGTGGCCGCTACGTACGCCGAAAATGGGGCTGGGACTGCCATGGATTACCAATCGAGAATATCGTAGAAAAAGAGCTCGGCTTCAAGAGTAAAAAAGATATCGAAGAATATGGCATCGAACAGTTCAATCAGATGGCGCGCGATAGTGTGCTCACCTATGACAAAGAGTGGAAAAGTGTCGTTCCGCGCATGGGGCGTTGGGTGGACATGGAGCATGCCTACCGGACAATGGATGCATCCTACACAGAGAGTGTCTGGTGGGGGTTCAAGGCGCTGTACGACAAAAAGTTGATCTACGAGGGGTTCAAGTCGATGCATATCTGTCCGCGTTGTGAAACGACACTTGCTGTTTCGGAGGTTTCACAGGGGTACAAAGATATCAAGGACATTTCGGTCTATATAAAATTTGAACTCGTTGACGAACCGGGCACATTTCTCGTCGCGTGGACGACAACCCCATGGACTCTGCCGGGCAACGTCGCGGTTGCGGTCAATCCGGATATCACCTATAGCAAGATCACTCATGAGGGATCAACTTATATCGTTGCAAAAGAACGATCGATAGAGGTAATGAAACGAGGTTTCGGAGAGCAATTTAGTTTTAACGGAGACGAGTTTAACACCATCGAAGGCAAAGAGCTCATCGGAAGATCCTACAAGCCGTTGTTTGATTATTATGTGAATGACGAGAAACTTGAGCATCGCGAAAATGCATGGAAGGTCGTCGGTGCCGACTTTGTAACAGTAGAGAGTGGGACGGGTATCGTGCATGAGGCTCCGGCATTTGGCGAGGAGGACATGGAGCTCGCAAAGAAATTGAAACTCCCGATGATCCAGCATGTCAGTATGGACGGCACGATGAAGCCGGAGGTAAGGGATTTTGCCGGCATGCATGTCAAACCCAAAAGTGACGACGATAAGGTCCGATTGAGTACCGACATCGCTGTGCTGAAGTATTTACAGGAGCATGGAACCTTTTTTGCGAAGGAGAACCTCACCCACTCATATCCGCATTGCTGGCGCTGTGACACGCCGCTCTTGAATTACGCGGCATCCTCATGGTTCGTGAATGTGACCGCACTCAAACCGCGCTTGATTGAGGAGAACAAAGAGATCAATTGGATACCGGAAAATTTTCGTGATGGACGTTTCGGAAAATGGCTCGAGGGTGCACGCGATTGGGCGATATCACGCTCGCGGTTTTGGGGTGCACCGCTTCCTGTATGGAGATGCAATAAGTGCGGAAAGGTTGACGCGCTCGGGTCCCTCAATGAATTACGAGAGAAGATCGGAAGTTCCAATACCTACATGGTGATGCGCCACGGTGAGGCGGAATCGAATCTGAATAATATCGTGAGCTACAAACCGGAGGATGAGATCCATCTGACCGAGAAGGGCCGAGCTCAGGTGAAGGCGTCTGCCGTGAAGCTAAAGGAGAAAGGAATCGACCTCATCATTGTGTCGCCGGTACTCCGCACGAAAGAGACGGCGGATATCGTCGCGGATGTACTTGGAATCGCGAAGAGTGAGATCGTTGTTGATTCGCGTATCACCGAAGTGAATACGGGTGATTTCAGCGGTTGTCCGATAGAGAATTATCGCGCCTATTTTACTTCAACGCTTGAGAAATTCACCAAACCATGTCCGGGCGGAGAGACGCTTGAACAAATGCGTATGCGCATCGCGGCATTTCTTTACGATATCGAGGAGAAGTACCACGGCAGAAAGATACTCATTGTCACGCACGAATACGGTACGTGGATGATGGAGGCTGCGGCAAAAGGGGCAACGAATGAGGAGTCTGCTTTGATGCGTGAAGAGCAGGGAGAAGATTATATCGATTATGCCGAAGTGCACGTGCTCCCGTTCGTGAACATCCCACATAATCAACACTACGAGCTTGATTATCATCGTCCGTATATCGACCGCGTGAATTATCACTGCTCCTGCGGTCTGGGTACAATGACGCGTATCCCCGAAGTCTTCGACTGCTGGTTCGAATCAGGCTCGATGCCCTATGCCCAGTTTCATTACCTGGGAGATGAAACAACGCCGGAAGGGAAGTTATTCGTGAAAAATTTTCCCGCGGATTTTATTTCCGAAGGTGCCGATCAAACACGCGGATGGTTTTACACAATGCTGATCCTATCGGTCGGACTTTTTGATCGTGCCGCGTTCAAGAGTGTCATCACGACCGGACTTGTTCTTGCGGAGGACGGGATGAAGATGTCAAAAAAGCTCAAGAACTATCCCGATCCGGTCGAGATGGCTGAGAAATACGGTGCCGACGCGGTACGTTTTTATATGCTCAATTCTCCTATTGTGCGCGGGGAAGAGCTTCGTTTTTCAGCGCTTGGTGTTGATGAAGTATTCAAGAAGATCACTATTCGTCTCGATAATGTCCGTTCATTCCTTGAAATGTATGCAAAAGATGCGGTGATCGCTCGTGCTCAGCCGCGATCGAAGAATGTGCTCGACCGCTGGATCGTCGCACGCTGGTTTGAGATGCACGCTGAAGTGACGCATCATCTTGATACGCATGAGCTTGATAGAGCAACGCGTCCGATTATGCCGTTCCTTGATGACCTTTCAACGTGGTACCTGCGGCGTTCGAGGGACAGATTCAAGTCTGACGACATGGATGATCGCATTGCCGCAACGGAAACGACCGGCTGGATACTGCTTCAGTTCGCCCGCCTCATTGCACCCTTCATGCCGTTCATCGCCGAGGATCTTTATCAGCGTCTCGCCATTGAAGACAAGAAGGAGAGTGTGCACCTTGAGCATTGGCCGGATGTCGGTGTCGCAGCAAGCGGCATCCTGAGCGAAATGGAAGTCGTACGCAAAATGGTAGAGGTCGCCCTCGCGCTTCGCGCTGAATCGGGGATGAAAGTGCGTCAGCCACTCTCGGAACTCTCATACAACCTCGAAGACAAAAAAGTACTCAGCGATGAAATGCTCGGCATCATAGCAGATGAGGTGAATGTCAAACATGTCGTCTTTGACGAAGAGATACGTATCACGGCCGAGAACAATAGCGATCACAAGTTGAGCGATCATGCGGGGATGCTCGTTTCCCTCGACATTGCGCTTACTCCAGAACTGAAAGAAGAAGGACAACTCCGCGACCTCATCCGCACCATTCAGGACATGCGCAAGAAAGCAGGTCTCAATCCAAGTGATCGCATCACCGTGACTGCACCAAAGGACCAAATCGTTCTCCTCGAAAAATACCGCACCGAAGCCTCTCCGATCATAGGTGCCGATAATTTTAGCGCTGGCATGGAACTCACCATCGCGAAGGTGTAGTACTTGAGAACCCTTCAAGCTCTTGCGTATCACATAAAATTGTGATATAATGCGATTATATAAGTTCATTGAATATTTGGTGTTGGCCAGAGCAGAAAGTGCCCCAATTGAAGACGGACTAAGGTCTCTCCTTGGCTTTGAAAGGTGAGACCTTGAAGAAGTTCGTCCGTCTTTTATCAACGAGACTTTTTCTGCTCTGGCGCAACCAATTTCGGTAAGGCTCGGGCAAATTTGAAAGGAATTGTCATGACACAACGTGTCGCCGACAGTGAAATCGATCGCGCGATGAAAATTGCGCGATTTGCCAAACACCAACACGCGGTGATGGAGCGTGTGCTGAAGGGTTCCCTCGACTCTGAGGAGGTCATTCGTGCAGTGCAGGCGATTATCGACCGCGGGGGAAAGTGTATCACCATTGATTACCGCCTCTCCCTTGCGGAGATGATCGCTGTCGGTCGTTTCGATTGGACGAACGACTTCATCACATCGGCGTACTTTCCGATCACCGAAACCGACGCGAAGGACATCGTTGTCGAGCTGGTGCACTTTGATCGCAGTATCTCTTCGGAGACCGCAGTGGCTGAAATGGCAAAGCGCGGACTGCGTCCGGCAACTCTCACCGAGCTTCTTGCCTATGGCGCCGCGTTCCCCGAAGACCAGCGCAAGTTCCAGATCGTTGCACTTGGCATCGAGGCGCTCCTTGGGGGCTCTCGGATCGTCTCCTGTATCGGCGGGGAAATTGCGGGGCGGTACCTCGACTTCCGCTTGATGGACGGCGCATGGGATGGCGACTACCGCTTCCTTGCCGTTCGTAACTAGGCTCTTCTACTCTGCATACTTGGGGCTCGCACTTTGTCCCTTTGATGCTTTGACTCTCCGCGTATGTACCCTGTGTACTGCGCGGAGTTTTTGTTTGTCATGAGGTTTGAGGTAAATAAAATATGAGAAAATTGGAGCTGTAATTTGTTGATTACCACAAAATATAATTGTTCCGACAAAACCCCATGTCCCACTTTTTGAGAGACTTGCGTAAGCCCGACGGGGCGAGCACAGGAAATTTTCAGCAGAAAATTATCCGTGTCTCTCGGAAAGTTGGGACAAGAACAACCTGCGGGGCACTAAAAACACTAAAATACTTGAATGGTAAGGTGCGTATTGCGGAAACATAAGAAGGTATGAAGGATGGTATAATCTTTTTGTGAGCCACCACATTTACCACACCGAAGCAATCATTTTGGGCACGCTGCCATCGGGTGAAGGGGATCGCCTTCTTTATTGCTACACACGCGAGCTGGGGCTCGTTGTTGCGCATGCACGCAGCATCCGAGAAAACCGCTCGCGGCTGCGGTATGCACTTCAGCTTTTTTCTCACGCACGGGTCGATCTGATCCGGGGAAAATACGGATGGAAACTTATTTCCGCGACGCCGATAGCATCATTCAGTGAACTCTGGTCTCATGCGGGGAGACGGCGTATCGCGGCGGAGCATCTCCATCTTGCGAGAAGGCTTATTCAGGGAGAAGAGCGCCATGAATTGTTGTTCGACGATATGCTCAAAGGACTCACCCTGCTTTCAACGCTTGCTGATCGCGAGTCGCAAAAAGATGCGGAATTACTCCTTGTGGTTCGCTTGCTTGATGCGCTTGGCTATTGGGGTGAACAAAAAGACCTGCTTCCAGTGTTTTCGAGCGTGACATTTAGTCATGAGGACCTTGCGAAGATCCGCCCGATGCGTACTGAAATAGTCGCCGGGGTGAATAGAGCGCTCGACTCAACGCAACTCTGAGAATCAATTAAAATACCCCCATCTACTTTGTTGCGGGGCCTCTGTGGCTCGGTCTACGTATCGCTCATACGTCTTCCCCCATACTGGGACTTCCAAATTCATATTCCCTACGGTCATTGAATTTTGGTCGCTCGCCCCATTCCCCGCGCCTCGTATCTGCGGGTATTTTAATTGATTCTCGTGAATCCCAAGAACTGATTGCCTGGTCTTACATCTCTTGTGGTAAATGGTACAATTGTTGGAGTATGGATACTGAATATGAAAAAAGCCGACTTGAGCGGACAAAGCGCGGATTGTATAAACCCGGTGAGGAAGCAGTAGGTGAAAAGTACGCCGAGCTTTCACCTTCGCGCGTTGATGTTGAGAACGATTGGGGTGACACGGAGATCATCACCGAGCGCAAAGAACGCTCACAAAAACCCGGGATAAACTTCTTTTTGAAGTTGCTCGTGCTCATTGCGGTGCTGACGGCGGTTTCATCCGGTGCGTTCCTGCTTTATCAATATTTTGATCCACTGCGGCAGGTCTCCGATAAAAATATTTTCATTACATTTGAAACGCCGGTCGGCGTCAATCCCGGGGTTCCCGCGGACATCGTGGTGCACATCGCAAATCAAAATCGAGTCGGACTTGAATATGCCAACCTTACGCTTTTTTATCCGTCCGGAACGCGCGATGGTGCGAATTCCGACAAGGACCTGCGCGATCAAAAGAGGGTGCTCGGAGTGATCAAGGCGGGTGAGTCGATCGAATTTCGTGGGAATGCCATCTTCTTGGGTGAAGAAAACGAAACAAAAGATATTCGTGCGGTACTGGAGTATCGTTTTGAAGGGGTTAATTCCATCCTTACAAAAGAGGAGTCTCGACCGATACGCATTCTCGCCGCGCCGGTGAATCTTGTCGTGAATGCGCTCAAGGAAATAAACTCGGGGCAGCGTTTTGATCTGTTGATCAGTGCAATTTCAAATACGGTTATCCCGCTCCGTGACGTCTTCATCGTCGTTGAGTATCCGCAGGGTTTTACCTTTATCGGAGCTGAGCCAAAGCCCACGTTCGGGAATAATATCTGGCGCATCGGTACCCTCAGTCCGTCGGGCAAATTCCCTATCGTGATCAATGGTATCTTGGAAGGTGCTGATACGGAGCAGCGGGTCTTTCATACGAACATCGGGGTGGGGAGTAATAAGACCGAGCGTGAGATCGCTACGCTCTACGGAAAAGTCGTATCGGAGGTCACCGTGAAGCGTCCATTCATTGGCATCACGCTCGCGATCAACGGAAAACCCGCAGGCGACGCGCTCGCTTCGTACGGTAGTCGGATCGAAGGCGTTATTACCTGGAAGAACAATCTCCCGACCAGGATAATAAACGCACAGATCGAGGTTTCCTTTCGTGGGACTGCGCTTGACCGTTCTTCAGTCGGTGCGGCGAATGGCGGATTTTACCGCTCGTTGGATAATACTATTTTCTGGGATGAACGCGGTGATCAAACCCTCACTGCACTTGAATCCGGAGAAAGCGGTGCGGTTCGATTTTTCCTGACCCCGCTGCCCGCAGTTGCAGGAAATCAGGTGACGACGAATCCTGTGATCACCGCCGAGGTGACCGTGCGCGGCAAGCGTCTTTCCGATGACCCCACAAAAGTCCCCGAAGAGATCAAGACGGTGATGTCGCAGACTGTTCGCATGTCCTCCGAGGCTCAATTTGTTGCCCGGGGTGTGCACTTCGTCGGTCCGTTCGTCAATTCAGGACCAATCCCTCCGAAGGTCGAGCAAGAAACGACCTACACGATCATCTGGAGCGTGGTGAATACCTCGAACAATATCGTTGATGCCCGCGTGCGCGGAGTGATACCTCCGTATGTGAAATGGTATGGCGCAGTCTCTCCGTCGACGGAGAAGGTCACCTTCGATCAGACAACAAATGAAATAATTTGGCTCCCCGGAAGCATTCCGGCCGGTACGGGTATCACTAAGCCCCCGCGTGAAGTCGCCTTTCAGCTTGTGATCTTGCCAAGTTTGTCTCAGGTTTCATTTACGCCGGTGCTCATCAATGGGATGCAGTTGACCGCAACCGACTCTTTCACGAACACTGAGATAGTCAAGAAGGTCAAAGACGTTACGATTGAGCTCCCTTCCGATCCGAAGGCACCTCCGGAATCAGGCGTTGTTGTCGAGTAGTCACTGCTCGTGTAGCATGGGTAGGATTTACGCAAATGGTGAATTTCTTTGTTGTGACTCGAATTTGACCAAAAATTTCATCGAGTCATCGAGTATTGAAATTTGGAAATACTCTCCGTGGTGCATTTATTTACATAAATCCTAATAAGAAAACTATGTCCCAAGAAAAAAAACAGGAAAAGAATCCGCCTAATGAAAAAATGGAGTCGATCATCGCACTGTGCAAGCGCCGCGGCTTCGTGTATCAAGGCTCGGAGATCTATGGCGGACTGGCTGGTACTTGGGATTACGGACCGCTTGGTGTGACCCTCAAAAGGAACATCGAAGGCCTTTGGTGGAAGATGTTCGTCGATGACCGCGAGGATATGTATGGGGTTGACGCTGCCATTCTGATGAACCCGAACGCTTGGGTCGCTTCAGGGCACGTCGGAGGATTTTCCGACCCGCTCGTAGAGTGTGCGAAGTGCAAAAAACGTTTCCGTGCAGACCATCTCTCTGATAAGGCTAAGTGTCCCGAGTGTGGAGGGTTGCTTGGCGAGGAGAGACAGTTCAATATGATGTTTAAGACAAATATTGGCGCGACCGAAGATGCGGGAAGTGTGACCTACCTGCGTCCCGAGACGGCGGGAGGAATGTTCGTGAATTACAAGAATGTTGTTGATTCGTTCCATCCAAAACTTCCATTCGGCTTGGCGCAGATCGGCAAGGCATTTCGGAATGAGATCGCTCCGCGCGACTTTATTTTTCGCGTCCGCGAGCTTGAACAAATGGAGATTGAATATTTCGTTCGTCCGGATACGTGGGAAGTACATTTTGAGCTGTGGCGAAAGAGCATGTGGGATTTTATTGAAGCGCTCGGTATCGACAAGGACCATGTGCATGAACTTGAGGTTGCGGACGGGGATCGTGCGCACTACTCGAAGCGTACTATTGATTTCGAATATGATTATCCGTTCGGCCGCAAGGAACTCTATGGTCTCGCGTATCGTACCGATTTTGATCTCAAGAGCCACCAGGGGGGGAGCAAGCAGAATTTGGAATATTTTGACGAAGAGACAAAAGAAAAATTCCTTCCGCATGTGATCGAGCCCTCGCTTGGTGTCGGGCGCACGATGCTTGCGGTATTGAATGATGCTTATACTGAGGACGAGATGGGCGGTGAAAAGCGCGTCTACTTGAAGCTGAATCACCGCATCGCGCCGGTGCAGGCCGCGGTGTTTCCTCTCCTCAAGAACAAACCGGAACTTGTCGCAAAAGCGCGTGAGGTGTATGCGTCGCTGAAGGAAGAGATTGGTCGGGTCAGCTTCGATGATAACGGCAATATCGGGAAACGCTATCGCAGACAGGATGAGATCGGAACTCCATGGTGCATCACCATCGATTTTGATACGCTCGGCGAAAAACCTGAGCTACTCGATACGGTGACGCTTCGCAATCGCGATACGGGCGCTCAAGAGCGAGTTGCGGTACGGGAGCTCGTCGCGCGCATCAGGTAGCGAACGCTTGTTGTTGAAGAAAAACACCTCTCGAATGTAAATGTTCGAGAGGTGTTTATTATGACCATGCTTTATTGCTCCATTTTTCGAATGAGCTTGGCCGTGATCTCTGTCCTGAAAGATGACGTTTTACATACTGAAAATATTGAACAACCACTGAAAGAGCAGTCGCCACTTCCAGGTCGGGATAGAGGGTGGCTGCTGCACTCCGCGAGTGTTGTCGCGGATGCGTTGGCACGATCTCGATCGGGTGGATCGTATTAATAAAACCATCCGGTTGCAGTGTGTAGCTCATGGAAAATTGCAACGCAGAATCATCATGATCTGTGTGCACCGAGACGCTGATCGTTCCGAGCGTGTGAGTGTCCTCCACTATGATTGGCTTCATGAACCTCTCTTTAAACAATATTCTGTCTAAGAGTGTACTGCGCTGTGAAATGATGTCAATAATCATTGGCATCCGAGAGATATGCTATAATTTTTTCATGAAAAAACCGATGATAAAGAAATTGAGAAACGGCATGAAATTGCTGTTGGTACCTATGAACGATCAGCGCACGGCAACCGCCCTTGTTCTTGTTGAAACAGGCTCAAAATACGAGACAAAAGAAAAGAACGGTATCTCGCATTTTCTCGAACATATGTGTTTTAAGGGAACCTCGAATCGCCCCAATCAGCTTATTATCAGTCGCGAGCTCGATAGTATGGGTGCCGAATATAATGCATTCACCGGGCACGAATACACCGGCTATTACGTGAAGGTCGCGGCCGGACACTTGCCTGATGCGCTCGACCTCATTTCGGATATTTACTGTAACTCACTGTTGAAGAAGGAAGACATCGAACAGGAACGCGGTGCGATCGTGGGTGAGATTAACATGTATGAAGACATGCCGATGCGCAAGGTCGGGGATCTCTTCATGAAATTGGTCTATGGTGACCAGCCTGCGGGGTGGGAGATCGCAGGACCAAAAGCGCTCGTGAACACGTTTACGCGCTCGGATTTCATTGCGTATCGTGCGATGCACTATGTCCCTTCTGCAACTATGCTTGTCGTTGCCGGTAAGTTCAATGTGAAAAAGACCGAGGCGGCGATCAAAAAGCAGTTCGCCGGTCTGCAAAAAGGAAAGAAGTATTCAAAGCTTCCGGTGGTTGATGTCCAGTCACGCCCAGCGGTGCTTGTGCGGCATAAAGAGTCCGATCAGACGCACCTTATTCTTGGCGTCCGCAGCTTCCCACTCACACACAAGTCTTATCCGGTGCTCGGCGTCATGTCAGCGGTCCTAGGTGGCGGAATGAGTTCGCGTCTTTTTCAAAAAGTGCGCACTGAAATGGGACTTGGCTACTATGTTCGTGCCGCAAATGACTCATTCACCGATCATGGCATGTTTGCCGCTTCTGCCGGAGTGGTGAACGATCGTGCGTTGGAGGCGGTGAGCGCTATTCTTGCCGAGTTGAAACGCCTGAAGACCGACCTTGTTCCGGCGATCGAACTGCAAAAAGCAAAAGACATGATGGCAGGCAGACTTATGCTCGGGCTGGAATCATCCGATGAAATAGCGGAATTCTTCGGCTTTCAAGAAATACTTCGCAAAAAAATGACCACACCTGAAGATCTCGTTGCAGAGATGAAAAAGGTAACGGCAAAGGATATTTTGCGCGTTGCGCAAGAGATATTCGTGACCGAGCATCTCAACTTGGCACTCATTGGTCCGTGGAAGGAGAAAAAACCATTCCTTGATCTGCTCAAGCTGTAAACGTCCGTAGTCCGGTTCATTGAGTCTCTGCGCGCGCAATGCTATGATGGGAAAATGAAGAAAAACGAGGACGGCATTGCCCATATTCACATCTCCACGGGAACGATTATCCGCACGCTCGTGATCATCGTCTTATTTGCGCTACTGTGGTTTTTACGGGACGTCATCCTCATCGTGCTGACGGCTATCGTGCTGGCATCGGCAATAGAGCCGGCGGTGCACTTTTTGGTCAAAAAAAGGGTGCCGGTCATCGACAAATATATTCCACGCCTACTCGCGCTCGTCATGGTCTACGGCTTCGGGATCTTTTCGCTCGTCGGAGTCTTTTATTTCTTCGTTCCCGCGATCATTACCGACGTCAGCCAGCTGGTCCGCATGCTACCCGGTGCCATCGATACTTCGACCTTCTTTTCTTTTACCGATAGTGCAACGACCGATCTTGCAACGACCGCCCTCGTCCCTCCGACAGTTGAACTGCAAAAGGGGCTACTCGAGAGTGCGAACGTCCTCGATCTTATCAAGGGGAATATCGAGGGAGGTGGTGCGCTACATTCGGCGAGCGTATTCTTCGGGGGAGTGCTCTCCTTTATTCTCATTATGGTGCTTTCATTCTATCTTTCATCGCAGGAGCGCGGTATCGAGAATTTCTTACGCCTCATCACTCCCATAAACTCTCGCTCGTATGTGGTCGACCTCTGGAAACGATCTCAGGCGAAGATCGGACTATGGGCTCAGGGGCAACTGATGCTCGGTGTGGTGGTGGGAGTTCTTGTTTTTCTCATTATGACGATGCTCGGCATACCGTCCGCACTCTTCTTGGCCGTTATAGCGATGATGTTTGAGCTTATTCCCGTATTCGGACCGATCCTCTCCGCGATCCCGGGAGTATCACTCGCATTTGTGAACGGTATCAATCCGCTCGCGCATGCGCTTTCAGTAGCGCCCGGAGTGAATGCTGCGCTCATTGTGATGGCCATCTATTTCGTTATTCAGCAGATCGAAAGTCACGTCATTTATCCTGAAGTCGTGCGCAAGATCGTTGGTATTCCTCCCGTGCTCGTCATCATCGCGCTCGTGGTCGGGGCAAAGATGGCGGGTTTTCTGGGCATCATTCTCTCGGTACCCATCACTGCAATACTCATGGAATTTCTGAACGACATTGCGAAAGCAAGGAAGATCTTTGATGATGTTCCATAGCTCATATTTTTTATGGCCAACAACGAACGCGTGTATATAACGACAACATTGCCCTACGTGAATGCTGACCCGCATGTCGGTTTTGCGATGGAGATCATTCGCGCCGATGTACTTGCCCGATATTATCGCTCGAGCGGGAAAGAGGCCTTTTTCAATACCGGCACCGATGAGCACGGCGCAAAGATCCATGAAGCCGCCACAAAGGAGGGGATCGATGCACAGGCGTATACAGACCGCTATGCGGCAAGATTCCGTGATCTCAAGGGATTACTCGGTCTTTCCGTCGATAATTTTGTCCGTACTACCGATGCTCATCATGTCATGTCCGCACAGGAATTTTGGAAACGCTGTGCCGCAAGTGGTGATATCTACAAGAAACTTTACCGGGTGAAATATTGCGTCGGTTGTGAGCTTGAGAAGACCGATTCGGAACTCGTCAACGGACGATGTTCGATCCATCCTAATCGCGAGATAGAGATCCGTGAAGAAGAGAATTATTTTTTCAAATTTTCTAATTATACGAAGCCGTTGCTTGAGCTTTACGCAACGCATCCCGATCTTGTCATTCCCTCATTTCGTTTTAACGAGACGAAGGCATTCGTCGCACGCGGGCTTGAAGACTTCAGCATTTCTCGTCTTCGCAGAAAGATGCCTTGGGGGGTCACCGTGCCGGGGGATGACGAGCACGTCATGTATGTTTGGTTTGATGCCTTGGTGAACTACATCTCTGCCATCGGCTGGCCGGACGACATGGATCGGTTCGAGAAGTGGTGGCCGGTCATTCAGTATTGTGGCAAGGACAATAACCGCCAACAGTCCGCAATGTGGCAGGCGATGCTCATGTCGGCAAAACTTCCTCCGTCAAAACATATTGTCATCAACGGCTTCATCATGAGCGGCGGGCAGAAGATGTCAAAATCGCTCGGGAACGTGATCAACCCGTTCGATGTGGTCGCATCATTCAAAGACGTAACTCCTTTCCCCGAGGATGTGTTACGTTTTGTGCTCTTGCATGACATCTCGTCTTTTGAAGACGGCGATCTTACATTGGAGAGTATCAAGGCGAGTTACGCATCGAACCTGCAGAATGGTATCGGAAACCTCGTGAGCCGTATCATGAAGATGGCAACGACCCATCTTGATGGCCCCGTTGAGCTCCATGAGCTCGATCACCACAATGCTATCGACGATGCGTTCAATGTGTTTGATATCAAGCGTGCGCTTGAGTGTGTCATGGGGGCCGCAAGCGAACTCGATGCGTATATACAAGAAACTGCGCCCTTTAAGGTGATCAAGGTGAACGTCGAGGACGGGGAAGTGCTTATCGTTGAGATGGTTGAGCGTCTCTATCGTATCGCAATACTGCTTGAGCCGTTTCTCCCCCGTACCGCGAAAGAGATACAGCGCCTCATTCATGAGAATAAAATGCCCGAGACCCCGCTGTTTGGACGCCTACCGTAGAAAAGATTTCTTTCATACCATCTCCAATTAATCTTTTCCGTTTCTGTAAGTTTCAAAGGTGAGTCCTTGGCTTTGAAAGGTCTCTCCTTGGAAACTTATTCGGAAATGGTTAACGAGAGATGGTATTATATCTGCTGAACGACCCCCCCCTGCGGATCCTTGCGGGGTGGTTTTTGTTTTGCTACGCTCATATAAGTTTCGTGTTTGCCTATGTGGCAGAGAGGGGGAATGATGGTTAAACAATATCATCCGTGTGGAGTGTGCGAGATCTGCTTCGATTTTTGCCGCTGCGACCCAAAGCCGGTACCGCCGAAGAAAGACATTCCTAAAAAGAAGCCCGATGGTCATAAGAAAAAAGACAAGTCCGGCACAGCTCCGGACAAAAAGAAAAATTGAGCATGGGTTACGCCGTACAACCGCATTTTTGCGGTTTTTTGTTTTGAAAAGCATGGCAGGCTAATGACCGAGATATCATTTCCGGTATTTTGGCCGAAATACTTATGTCTTGAGTCAGGGCACCATTCGGGGGGGGGTGCTCATGAAAATCCACTCCAAGGTTCCACCTTGGAGTAGGGGGAGGTATAATTGCCACAATGAATCGGCATATCACTTTTTCTGAGGGCGAGTATTACCATGTCTACAATCGTGGAGTGGAGAAGCGGCAGGTATTCATGGATGACCCTGATCATGTGCGCTTTCAGCGGATGTTGTTTTACGCGAATGGTGATAGTCCGACCGTCTACAAGCTGCTTGCTGGGGACGTGCTTGATCCCAAGGGTCGCGGCAACGCACAGTGTGCCATGGGTGCATATGTATTGATGCCTAATCATTTCCATCTGCTTGTCCGTGCAACAAATGATACAGGCATCACTGAGTTTATGAGGAAATTGACGACGGGATACACAATGTACTTTAATAAAAAATACCAACGTGTCGGGCCGCTCTTCCAGGGAACATTCAAGGCGGAGTATGTGTCGCGAGATGAATACCTGAAGTATCTTTTTGCATACATTCATCTTAATCCGGTCAAACTCATCGATCCAACGTGGAGAAAAGAGGGAATCAAGGATCCTGCAGCTGCAAAAAAGTATTTGAGCGCGTATGTTTATTCGAGTATGCAAGACTGGCAGGGTAGACAACGGATCGAGTCACCCATTCTTTCGGTGAAAGATTTTCCCGAATACTTTGAGCATGCAGAACAATTTGACGAATATATCAGCGACTGGCTTAATTTCCAAGGTTCCACCTTGGAGTGACGATATGATGAAATATATAGACATTCACTCGCATTTAAATGACAAGCGTTTCGAAGAGGATCTACCCCTGGTGCTTTTGCGCATGCGTGCTGCACACGTCGCATCGATCGTAGTGGGGACGGACAAGGCGATGTCGCTCCGTGCGATAGCCCTCGCAGAAGAACATTCGGACATTTGGGCGACGATAGGCGTTCACCCTACTGATGATCCGCTTGAGACATACGATGAAGCCGCATATTGCAAAATGGCAAAACATCCCCGCGTGGTCGGAATTGGAGAATGTGGAATCGACTATTTTCGATTGGAAGATGATCGCGCGAGAGGGAGGATTGAGAACATGGATGCGGAGGCCGATCGCCAACAGGAACTATTCACGAGGCAAATGGATCTTGCTGCTGCGGTCGATAAGCCGCTCATGATCCACGGCAGACCGGAGAAGGGGAGCATGGACGCTTATGAAGACATTCTGCATATCCTGAAGAACGGGCAGGAGCGTTACGGAGGGAGAGTGAAGGGTAATGTGCATTTCTTCGTTGGGGATACTATCATCGCAAAGCAGTTTCTTGATATGGGTTTTACAATGTCATTCACCGGCGTACTGACCTTTTCGCACGATTACGACGAAGTGCTCAAGTATATTCCACTTGGCTCACTGCACGTTGAGACGGATGCCCCTTATGTTGCCCCAGCGCCCTATCGAGGTAAACGTAATGAACCGGCCTATGTTCTTGAGACAGTGCGTGCCGTCGCAGAAATAAAAGGAATAGATTCCGAGATCGTGACAGAAACATTGTTGGAGAATGCAAAACGCATCTTCTGTCTCTAGTGGTGAGCAAATGTGCGTCGGATATTCGCCTATTCTCCGGAATGAAGGTTTTTACTGCTCGTATGGCCCGGTGCCGACCGAGAATCCCAAACCGCATCGTGCGCACGGTAGGCGGGAACGCGGGCGTGTCCGAAGAGTAATGCTCTCCAAAACCTCAGTTTTGCAATGGTTTGACACCAATACCCAGCTCTGCTAGTATGCCCTCATCTATGGAAAACAAGGAGATAAACATTGACGCAATGGGAAAGGACCGCGGAGTATACGAGGTCGGATTTCACATTGTCCCAATTGTCGCAGAAGTCGATCTTGGTGTACGGGTCACAGCTATCCGTGACGTTATCGAGGCAGCAGGGGGAAGTATGATCGCGGATGAATTTCCCCGACACATGGAACTTGCATATCCGATGCTGAAGATCGCTGAAAACAAACGTGCACTGCATCATTCCGCATATTTCGGATGGATGAAATTTGAGATCGAACCAAGCGGAGCGAAGGCGGTGGAGGTGAAGCTAAAGGCTGATGATCTTATACTGCGATTCATCATGGTCAAGACCGTTCGTGAGAACACGATGGTACCCAAGAAGGTTCTTCAACAGAAGCGCGGTGAAGAGGTCAGATCTGAGGAAAAGGCGGAAGATAAGCCTGTGCTTACTGAAGCTGAGATCGACAAGACTATCGAGGACCTCGTCATAAGCTAGAAATTCCATGTATATCAACAAGGCATTCATCTACGGTAACCTTACGAGAGATCCTGAGTCACGAGCCCTCCCGAATGGTACCCCCGTAGCTTCATTCTCTGTTGCCACCAATCGCGTCTACAAGGACAAAGCAGGAGTGAAACAGGAATCTGTTGATTACCACAATGTTGTTGTGTTCGGTCGCCAGGCAGAGATCGTCACACAGTATCTTCGTAAGGGCTCATCCGTTTTTGTCGAAGGTCGCATTCAGACACGCAGTTGGGACGACAAAGAAGGCAAGAAGCAGTATCGAACCGAGATCAACGCAGAGCGGGTCCAGTTCGGACCAAAGGCCGGTGGCACCAGCGGAGAGTATACCCCGACGGAGATCAAGGGAACGGGCAGCCCGACAGGAGCTCCGAAAGCTCAGCCGAAAGCAAATGCCGCACAACCCCAGCCCGCAGAACTCGACACGATAGAGTACCCCGATGAAGACATTAACCCCGACGATATTCCATTTTAATTAAATCAACATGAAGAAACAGCAAGATTATCTTTCGGCAAATAACATCAAGTACATCGATTACAAAGACGTCGAATTGCTCCGTATGTTCCTCACTCCGCACGGACAGGTCGTGGGCCACAAACGCTCAGGGTTGGGTCAGAAGCAGCAGCGCGCGCTTGCCGTTGCAGTGAAACGGTCACGTTTCATGGGATTACTTCCCTACATCGCTTCATAGCCCGCAATCTTGTTGTCTCGAACTGCACTCAAGAATTTCAGCCGACGCAGTTTGTGAAAAAACCTCCTTGATGGGGTTTTTTTGTATTTTTTTGAAGATATGTTAGCGTGGTTGTAGATATTTGGCGGGGATCGTCATGAAAAAATGTCCTTATTGGACGCGAGCAAGGCGATTGTCTCTCTCTCGCGCCGCTTCTTTTGCTGAGGTTGGAATGATCGCGCAAAGCGTGCTGCATAGTTTTCCCAAGCATGAACACGGTTCGATCATCCAAGTATGCGGGCCGATCTCGACGGGGGGATTCAATTCCGTGAAGTTGAACTTTCTTGTGTTTGCGGATGCAGTACGATTGCTCCGTGAACGGGGAGACCACGTTTTCGATCAAACGCCGCTTGAGGAAGGAGTTTCCCGCATTTGGGAAGAATGGAAAAGCGATCCGGAAAATAGCGGCTACTGCTGGCCCATCCTTGATGAGATATATCTGCCGCTCTTTGAGAGCAAGCTCATCGGCACGCTCTTCTTTCTTCCGGGGTGGGAAAACTCGACGGGGACCTGCTGGGAACGCGCACGGGGCCTTGCGCTCAAGCTGCGTATCGAGCCTTACCCTGAGGACCTTTATCGAACGATCATTGAGTCGCACGGTCTTATCCATCCATGAAGCGAACCGCCACACCACTGTGGCGGTTTTTTCTCACATGATGTATGTCGGACCATTGTTGTATTCTTGGGTTAGGTGGCACTACCCCTTCTATTTTGCGGAGGAGCAGTACATTTTCGTCTGTTGCAAATTCACGTATAATCAATGCATTATCATTCATTCCGAACCTTATGGAGTTTTTTGGATTATTGCCTTTCGTTTTTGTTTTTGGAATAGCAGGTCTTCGTGTCGTCGATCAGTATGAACGCGGGGTTATACTGACACTCGGAAAATATACTTCAACGAGACAGCCGGGACTCACGTGGATATTCCCGGGAGTTCAGCGTATGTTCAAGATCGACCTGCGCATCACGACGCTCGATATTCCTCAGCAGGAGGTCATCACCAAAGATAACGTTCCGGTGGGAATAAATGCCGTCGTCTATTTTCAGGTTGAAAATGCGGAGTTCGCGACGCTGAATATCCAAAATTATGCCCTTGCTGTTTCACAATATGCACAGGCCGCACTCCGCGACGTCATCGGCGGCATCGAGCTCGACGCACTCCTCTCTGAGCGTGAAAAGATCTCCGACGCGATCAAGAAGATCGTCGACGAAGCCACAAACAGTTGGGGTATCAACGTGACCGACATTAAGATCCAGGACCTCGAACTACCTGCCGACATGAAGCGCGTCATGGCAAAACAGGCCGAGAGTGAGCGCGAGCGCCGCGCGGTCATTATTCGTGCGGAAGGGGAGTTCAGTGCCTCACAGAAGCTTGCCGAGGCTGCGGGAGTGCTTTCCGGGGTCCCCGGAGGTATCGCAATGCGTACATTGCAGACCATCGAGAAGATCAATCCCGACCCGTCAAAGACGGTCATCTTCGCGCTTCCGGTTGAGTTTTTTGAAGGAATGAAGACCATGAGCGAGTATTTCCGCGATAAGAAATAGCAGCACTGCACGGCGGTCGAACTGCCCATAAAAAGAACAGCGTATCGAGCATGATACGCTGTTCTTGCGTCGGAGATTATTGCCGACGTAGAGCGAGTGAAATGAAAAAGTCTTCTTTTTCATTTCCGAGCCAAGGAGAGCTAAAAAAGGTTTAATACCCCGCGGCTCTGCCGCGGACTCGTGCGAGGCTTTGCGGGCTCATCGCGAGTCCAGGGCTTGCCCTGGGGTTTAATACCTTTTATTTGATCGTTTTGAGAAATCCCTCAATGAGCTCGAGCGTCTCGCCGTTTTGTTCATATACCGATTTCCATATCACGACGATGTCCGCATCGTTGAATGCCGCACTCTGTACCTCCCGCGCTGTGTCGCCTCCCGCGACGGCAATGAGGACGTCGTATTGCCCCTTGAGGCGACGGATCTCGTGGAGCGGAAGCATTTTTTGTCCGTTGTCACGCTCTTCGTCGACACCGCGGTGGAGCACGATGACTCGCGGAGGTTTTTTGAGTGAGCGCAGTACGGCAAGTGGGAATTCAACATTCATCATATCAATCATTGCATCGAGGCCGTATTTCTCGCAGGACGCGATGAAGGTATTCAGCGTTTCGATGGGAGCAGAACCCATCGCGATCACTGCACTTGCACCAGCCGAGGCGCACATCGCCACCTCTGTTTCACCGCGGTCGATCGTTTTCATATCGGCAACAATGTACGGCCTATTTGAAGCCTGCTCCACTCCCGCCACCCGGAGTGTTCGCTGTGCTTCTGTAAATGATCGTGTCACAGCACCGATCAGACCAAATTGTGCTATTTTTGCGTCTAGTGCGCGGCGGTCTGCCGCTGCTCCGAATGTCCCCCGCGGAGCCCAGTCGTAGATCTCCCTGATGATGCCGATACCATAACGTTTGATGAGGGGTGTACCCGCTTCAATGATGATGCGTTCGGAAGATGGTAAGACGGAGAGGATCGCCCGTGCATCTGCACGCGTACCATTAAGCGCCACCTGAAGGTATCGCTGCTTGTCTGAGAGTCTTGATTCGTGTCCTTTTAACATGCTTACATTATAACCCTAATTACTCCTCACTGTGCAAAGAAGGTCGATTGACTTGCCATTCGTTTCATGGAAAATATAGACAGAAAAGAGTGACCAATTGAAGGGGGCGATATGAACATTCCCGTTATGTCTGGGATCATTACTGCGGTGCGCGAATGGAGTCGAAAAAGGAAATTGAAGCAATCGCTCGATGGAGAATATCGCGCCCTCGTTTTCCTCAACACTTTTGCGGAATTTGACGGAAAGTTCGACGATGAGGTGCTCGCGCTACGAAAGAAATATGAGGTAATTGGACTGACTGACAAAGAAATTCGTTCGGTGATCAGACGAATCCATTTCGTCCTCATCGAAGGTTGATACATCCGCCATTTTGGCGGTTTTTTTGACGCAAGACCAAGAAATAATTAAAAATGATCTCGAATACGAGGCGCGTGTAACCTTGCCCAATAAAGAAAAGGCTTAATTTTTGATGAAGTACGAGGCTGGCAAGTCGTGATGTTTGAGTGGACGTATGAGTGATACGTCCGCCAAACTCACGACGCAGCCAACGAAGTAATTCGCAAAAATTAAGCCTTTTCTACGCGCTCGGCATACTCGCCGGAGTCTGTATTGATCCTCACAATATCTCCCTCATTGATGAACATCGGCACGTAGATCGTCGCTCCCGTCTCAACGATGACCGCCTTTGTTGCATTCCCGGAGGTGTTACCTCGCACTGCAGGAGGGGCTTCGGTGATCTTGAGTTCTACTTTGATCGGATATTTGAGTCCGATGATGTCGTCATTGAAGGTCGTGGAATCAATGACCGTGTTCGGCTTGATGAATTTAATGCTGTTGCCGAGTTGATCCGCGCTCAGCTTGAAGCGGTCTGATGCATCCTTGGCATCGCAGAACCAATACTCACCCTTATTAGCGTAGAGATATTTTACTTCTTTGGTCCCCATGTCCGCCTCATCTGCTTTTTCGAATTGATGGAATACGACCTCTTTGACGTTGCCGCTCAAGAGATTCTTTACTTTTGTGTGATTGACCGGTCGCGACTTTTGCTTTTGGAAAACGTGCGCGTCTAGAACCTCATAAGGTTGATCATCGATAAGAATAATTCTGCGGGGAAGAATTTCACTGTAATTGAGTATTGCCATAATGCGGCTATTCTAGGCGATATTGTGCGATTTGGCAACCGGTGAAACGTTTAACGGCGTGGTGGGGTATTATAGGAGTATGGACATACAACAAAAACGCGCCGTCGTGACTGGAGGGGCGGGATTCATCGGTTCGCATCTCGTCGATGCACTTCTTCTCCGTGGTTATGCCGTCGATGTAATCGACAACCTGGAGGCGGGAAAAAAAGAGTTAGTGAACCCGAAGGCACGATTCCATCTTTTGGATATTCGCAATTACGAAGACATCCTTCCCGTGATCAAGGGGGCAGATGTCGTATTTCATCTGGCCGCACTTCCGCGCGTTCAGTGCTCCATTGATGATCCGAAGCTTTCCGATGAGGTGAACGCCCGCGGCACGCTGAATGTCCTTACTGCGGTAAAAGAAGGTGGAGCGAAGAAATTCATCCTCTCTTCTTCCTGTGCTGTATATGGGAACAACGAAACGCAGCCGCTCCACGAAGGTCTCGCGGTGAGTCCGCTTTCGCCGTATGCACTGCAAAAATCTATCGGCGAGGAATACGCCAAGCTTTTCAGTCTTCTTTACGGTACAGCAACCGTGAGTCTCCGCTATTTCAATGTCTATGGTCCGCGTCTTGATCCAGAAGGTCCCTACGCGCTTGTCATCGGTCTCTTGTTGCGCCTGCGTAAGGAGGGGAAGCCGCTCACCATAACAGGGGACGGAGAGCAGACCCGTGATTTCACTCATGTCCGTGATGTTGTGCGTGCAAATATTCTGGCGGCGGAGAGTGCTGCGGTATCTCGCGGGGAGACGATCAATATCGGGAGCGGGAAAAATATCACCATCAACCGGCTCGCGGCGCTGATCGGGGGAGCTGTCGAATACATTCCTGCCCGCAAGGAACCACGCGATACACGTGCGGACATTCTGAAGGCGAAGGAATTACTCGGCTGGGAGCCGACTGTTGCTTTTGAGGATGGCATCGCCGAGCTATTGCGAGAATGGGGATTCTAGGCAACAATACAAACCATGTTACTCGATGAGCACGAACATCCCGAAGCCGAACTGAAAGACGAGGTCATCCTCGAGCGCTCGATCGAGCACCCGAGTCTTTTTGCCGTGCTGGTTGCTCGCTATCAGGACGCATTTCTGCGAAAGGCGGACAGTGTCATCCACAGCAAGGAGGAGGCCGAGGATATCGTCCAGGAGACGTTCACCAAGATCTATTTCAATGCGCGCCGCTTTAAGACCGTCGAAGGGGCATCATTCAAGTCTTGGGGGTATAAGATCCTGATGAATACCACCTTTACGCACTACCAAAAGTTAAAGAAGAAGGGAGCCGCACACGTCGAACTCGATCCTGAGTTCTACGAAACACTCCCTGACCCGGCGAACCATAGGGAAGAAGAGGTCATGCGCGATTATGTCGCTTCATTTCTCTCTAAAATGCCCGCTCAGCTTGCCCGGCCACTCAAGCTCCACTTCCTCGAGGAGTATTCGCAGAAAGAGATCGCCGATATGGAAGGGACGACCGTCTCTGCCGTGAAGACGAAGATCTATCGTGCGAAACGGGAATTCGAGCGCTTATTAGCGGGCGAGAAAGAGAGAGCATAAAGGATCCGCCATTTGCGGAAATTCCCAAAACATATGAACGATGCTGCAACAAAAAGAAATAGCAGGCTCACCAGACGTATTATGCGTCGCATCTACTTCGTGTATGCGCTTCGTGCGGTGTTGAATCCGCTGTTTCTGAAGGCGCTCATCGCATCGGTATTTTTTTGGCGGTCCACTGCATACATCTCATATGCCAACGTGATCGAGAACGCCCCGCGTTTCACCGATGTTCCGCGCAACCTTGCATTTTTGCGTGACGCGTTCATGCATGCGGATGTGATGGCGGTCGGACTCCTTCTTGGGGTCATGGTCCTCGGCGCATGGCTCGTATCGGATTTTCTTCACAAGACACAGCATTCCTATTTTTAACAAGTGCGATCCTGTTCTCTTGCGGCTGAAGCGAGTAAGGGAACACAGAGTACCGAAAGTGGTACGACTCATCATCATAGAGAGTCAAAAAAAGCGCCGTATCCAAGCGCTTTTTTGTTTGTGAGCAAAGTATAGACAAAGAGCTAATTTAGTGATATAATAAAAATGTTAAAGTTCTTTCCAAACAACCTTGAAAGGGGATATACAATGCTTGATCTCACCTATAGCGAATGGTATTTGCTCATCGCGTTTGCTATTGTGGCCGGCTCGATCCAATATCATATCGGAGCTCTCAAAGAGCAGCGTCGCCTGCGGATCGAAAAAAATGCGCTGACGGAAGAGTTTGATCGGCTTCGTGCAAAGCAGAAGCTCGCCAAGCAGTATGCGCTCCGCACCGAGGTGGTGCGAACACGCTATATGGTTGACGCGTGGCTCCTGCGGCATCCGAGCGCAACATTGCGTCATCCCGGAGCGAAGATCGTGCTGAATGATCACTTGAATGCCTTGAGGGCCTTCTTTGATCATGAAGGGTGCGTTCAGTATACATACCCCGACACAGTAGCGAAGCAATATGACAACGCCTATTGGCGTGCCGTGTGGCATGTTTACCACCACGGTAATGTGCGCAATCTCCCGCCTTGCCCGCTCGAGATATAAGGCCGATGACCTCAAAACCCGTACAATTGTGCGGGTTTTTTCTTTCCCGGCATGAAGGTTATAGACAACCATTTTCATCATGCTATAAAGATGCCAGCAGGTTTTTTTCAAGAGGGGAATGTTTCATGGATAGTTCGGACAACATTATCGACATGCGGCTCCCGTTCGCTACCTCCGGTTTTGCGGCGATGCATCATAAGGAGATGCGAGCATATGCAGGTATCCCGCAATGCAAGACCGAGCGAGACTTTCTGGCGCATCACAAGGCAGAAACACTTTCTGACCTTACAACTCCGCAAAAAGCCGAGCTGGAAGCATGCATGAGGAGGATGTTTGACGCATTGCAGCTTCATGCAAATTATTTGCTTGAACAACTTGGCGCCTCGAGTGAGTCCTCACTTTCTCCAGCCGATCGTTTCGTTTATGATGCGAGCATGAAAGCGACCATCGCATTTGAGGATCACTATCCCTGAGCTGCAGAACGTTAAAACAAAAACCCCCGCACAAGCGGGGATTTTCTTTTTCTTTTTTGGCGGACTAAGGTCTCTCCCTGGCGACCAATTTTTCTTAACGGTACTCCGTCTTAGAAAAATGAAGTACTCCCTGTGGTGCATTGAAAGGTAAGACCTTGAAGAAGTTGTTCGCCGCCTTCCCGCTATTCGGGCGTTCCCTCGTCCTTTTCATTGGCTGTTCCGGAAACGCTGAACGAATCATCCGACTTCATCTGCTTCAGTATCTCTTTCACGATCTCTTTTGCGATCGCCTTGTTCTCTTTGAGGAAGATGCGCGCAGAGTCATATCCGCGGCCGATCTTTATGTCTCCGTATGAATACGATGAGCCCATCTTTTTGATGAGGCCATACTTTTCACCGAACATGAGCATTTCGCTCTCGCGGGAGATGCCCTCATTATAGACGAGGTCGAATTCCGCCTGCTTGAAGGGGGCGGCGACCTTATTCTTGACCACCTTGGCGCGCGTACGACTGCCGATGACATCATCACCTTTCTTGATCTGTGCGATCTTTCTGATGTCGATACGCACCGACGTATAGAACTTGAGCGCCTTTCCTCCCGGGGTCGTCTCGGGATTACCGAACATCACGCCGATCTGCATACGGATCTGATTGATGAAGATGACCGTGGTGTGTGTCTTCGCAACGATAGCGGTGAGCTTGCGGAGCGCTTGTGACATGAGTCGCGCTTGCTTGCCGACATGCTGTGCGCCCATGTCGCCCTCGATCTCATCCTTCGGAGTGAGCGCGGCGACGGAGTCGATGACGATGACGGAAACATTCCCCGAACGGACGAGTGATTCGCAGATCTCGAGCGCCTGCTCCCCGGTGTCCGGCTGTGCAAGCAGCAGCTGGTCGATCTTTACGCCAAGCTTCTTTGCGTAGTCCGGATCAAGTGCGTGCTCGGCATCGATGAATGCCGCAACCCCGCCTTTTTTCTGCGCCTCCGCAACGATATGGAGGGCGAGTGTCGTCTTACCGGAAGACTCTGGTCCGAATATTTCGATGATGCGTCCCTGGGGAATTCCTCCCACACCGAGTGCGTGATCAAGGCCTATGGAGCCGGTCGAGATCGCTTCGACGTTCACCTTTGGTGCGTCGCCGAGTTTGATGATCGCGCCCTCGCCGAATTTCGTTTGGATCGACTTGATGGTTGCATCAATACCCATCGTGCCCGTGCGCTCCGCTTCTGACTTTTCCTTCTTCACCTTTTTTACAAAACCTGCCATAAGAATGTGATTAAAAAATAATAGTATCGCCGGTGCCGCTCGCGGGGGCTTGGTACACGAGTTCAAGATCTTTGATCATCTGTCTGCCCTGTGTGTCGCGTGCGGTGAGCTCTATTATATTATAGCCGGGGGAGAGCAACAATTGTTCGGCAAATCTTCCGTCGAGATCAATGAATATCTGCCGCCCCTGGAGGGTGATCTCTTTTGCGCGGGTCGCCACACCGCGGACCATGATAAGTGACGTGGTTGATGTCATATTGTTTTCCGGCTCCGAAAGCGAGATGAGCGGACCGGCGATGATCGATCGAGATTGGTAGTACGCGTAAAGAACGATCACAAGAATGACGAAGAGCCCTGAGCCGACCGATAGGATCTTTTTGAGCGTGAAGCGCATGCTCTATATATACACGAGGAGACACAAAATCGGAAATAAAATCGGAAATCCCCCAATTCCTAGGGGTCCCTAGGAATTTTAGGGTACCCCTAGGATAGCTTGATTGACGCAATGATTTTCTGTTGGTATGGTCGTTGAAGAAATTCATGAGGAGAATGCTATGTCCCGTTGGTCATTTCTTTCTGCCATTGCCGCCGCATGCTTTGTGAGTGCTGGTGAATCACACTCTCACTCGCTGATCTATTTGGCGAACAGCATCACCCCGAACCAAAGCCCTCCCGAAAAGGGGAGAGGAAATGCGGTCGCTCGGCGTATGGCGCAAAAGCGCAGAAATCAGCTGAAGTCAAGAATGGTCGCCCGTCGTCGGCGCTGATCAAAAACCGCCCCATCGAATGATGGCGCGGTTTTTTCTTATGCCAGACTAATACCATCTCCAATTAATCTTTTCCGTTTCTGTAAGTTTCAAAGGTGAGTCCTTGGCTTTGAAAGGTCTCTCCTTGGAAACTTATTCAGAAATGGTTAACGAGCGATGGTATAAGGTCGTTCCCCTGCGACCAATTTTTCTTAACGGTACCCCGCCTTAGAAAAATGAAGTACTCTCTGTGGTGCAACAATTTTTCGCTGGAAAAATTGAAGGCGTGCCCCGTAAGGGTATTATTTGAGCGTTACTCCTCTTCTCTTCCAAATCCCTCGCTCTTATCATCCCTCTGTAGTACCGTTCGCGGTTTGGCTCCTTCGCCGGGTCCGATCACACCCTTTTCTTCGAGGATATCCATGATGCGTGCCGCACGCGCGTATCCGAGACCGAGCCGTCGCTGAAGATATGACGTCGATGCTTTGCCCTCCTTCATCACGAGCTCCTTGGCCGCATCGTATTTGTCGTCCTCCTCATCATCATTGTCACCCGATATCGCATCTTCCGGGATGCCGCCAAAGAACGCATTCCTGTTCTCCGTATCCTTCGTGACATTGATCTCGTCACCGAGCGTTCCATTGTAGTGGTCTTTAAGGAATTTCACCACATTCTTCACCTCTGCCTCCGAGATGAATGCAGACTGAAGGCGGATAGGCTTCGGCATTTCCGCAGAAAGATACAGCATGTCGCCCGCACCCAGAAGATTTTCAGCACCCGAAGTATCCAGGATCGTGCGCGAGTCGATCTGGGAGGCGACCTGAAGCGCGATACGTGCGGGGATATTCGCCTTGATGAGTCCCGTAATGACATTCACGGAAGGCCGCTGCGTCGCGATCATGAGGTGGATACCGACCGCTCGACTCATTTGTGCGAGACGGACGATAGCAGACTCAAGCTCGCGGGGATATGCCGACATGAGGTCAGCCAATTCATCAATGATGATGACGATGTACGGCATGAGCTCGGGTAGCTCCGGCTCCTCGCCGTCACCAAGCCTGCCTTCTGCCTTCTGCTTTTCATATTTTTCTAACGCAGGCTGAAGAATGGTCTTGTGGTACGAGGCGACGTCGCGCACTTTATTTTCTTGAAGCACGTCATAGCGTCGGTCCATTTCTTTTGTTGCCCATTTGAGCGTGAGGATCGCCTTCTTGGCTTCGGTCACGACGGGAGTGAGGAGATGCGGGATACCATTATAGAGTGTGAGCTCGACGCGCTTTGGGTCCACCATGATGAAGCGGAGCTGTTCCGGTGAGTTTCTATATAATAGAGAGGTAATGATCGTGTGCATCGTCACCGACTTTCCTGAGCCGGTCGCTCCGGCAACCATCACATGTGGCATCTTTGCGATATTCATGAACTGCGCGAGTCCCGAGATTCCCTTTCCGAGGGGAACATAGAGCGGGTTTGGATTCGTCGCCCATTCCGCTTCAGCGAGGAGTGTCCCCAGTCCGACGGTCGACTTTGTGGTATTCGGCATTTCGATGCCAACGAGTGATTTCCCGGGTATTGGCGCTTCGATGCGGATCGGCGCTGCCGCAAGTGCAAGCTCGAGGTCGTGCTGCAGCGTGGTGATCTTCGAAAGGCGCACTCCCTCAGCAGGTTTGAGTGCATAGCGGGTGATCGATGGACCGACGGATACTTCATCCATCTCGACGTGAATGCCAAAGTTTTGGAACGAGCGCTTGATGATGTTTGCATTCGCCTTGATGTCGCCAAATCCCGGCTTTCCTTTGTCGTGAGAGAGGAGTGCAAGCGGGGGAGGGGTGTATTCAGAGTGCAGTGTCGAATTGAATCGGAACGGGACCTCATCAGCCTTCACTCTTGCTTCTGTTTTATTCGACTTCGCAAAGAGCGATGCTTTTGGCGTCGACATGACCTCTTCTTCCGGATCGGGAGCCTCCGCGACGATGGGAGGATTTTTGAGTGAGATGACCTCGGTCGTTCCTTCTTCCTCGTCGATGCTCGTATCGATCTCATCGCCCACAAGCTCGTCACGTTTCGTCGGTCGTAGCATTCTCCAGAATGAAAGCATGAATCCAAGGTGGAGTGGCATATCAAAGAGAATGAGCACAGCGATAAGGAGCACGGTAACGAGCATGATCGCGGTCAAGGTCGATGCGAAGAGTGCGACGAGTGGCATCATGATGTAGTAGCCGACGAATCCTCCAAACCCTTCCGTGCCATAGGCGACGCTCATCTGTGCAAGCAGTCCGAGCGCGGACAATATGAAGAACGGACCAGCGACGAGTGCCGGCGTCGCGAAGCTGCGCTCGCGGGCGCGAAAGAAGTTGATACCGAGCAAGACGAAGAGGAACGGTACGACGTAGTATCCGAGGCCGAAGAGAAAATGGATCCCATCGTAGACATTCCCGCCCAGCATCCCTCCGTTACCCATTGCGGAGAAGAGGAGAATGACCGCGACGATGAACATAAGTATTCCAACAATGGAATTCCGCGTCTCATCACGGAGCCCTCCCCAGAAGCCGATCTTTTTTGAAGACGCATCGTAGTTGCTTCTGCGCTCCTTCCTCTCCATATTCTTCTCGTTTCGTTTTTTTTGTTTTTTGGCCATAGCGGTATTTAATTTGCTCTGATTTTATCACAAAAAAATGGACTAAGGTCGGGCCTAGGCTTTGATAGACCCGACCTTGGAGAAGTTGTCCATTTTATATTTGCCGCAATTCCTCCGGTTTTGGTGCCACGGCATTAAATGATTCTCATGAAACTCCAAATACTTTCTGCGGAGCGAGGGATTGCTTATTGAGGGGCTACGGACCGCGGCGGCGGGAGTCTGAGCAAAAAGTCAGCAGACTTTTATGCGTGCCCTCAATAAGCAATCCCGAGCGTAGGTTATCCACAGGTGTTTTTTTGCCCCATTCCGCCCTCAATCGGACACTATTGGACATTCTGCCGTCGGTGAGTATGATGGACATAAATTATTGCTCCAGACGCATTCAAGGACAGGTTAATAGACAGCATTTGACTTTTAATAAATTGTGTGACATCATATAAGGACAATTTAAAGACACTATATGGAACATCAAAAGGACAGTCAGCAAAATAAGAACACCCACGAAGGGCAAACACCCAAAGCCTTTCACGGCTATGGGTATATTGTGCGCAAAGCGGAGAAGCTCACAACGGCGCTTTACCTCGTTACGGACATTCTGTCCGATCGTGAGCCGATGAAGTGGAAAACAAGGGAGGTCGGAGTCGAAGTGCTTTCCGACATCACGGTCGCAGCGACGATCTCGTCGAGCGAGAAGATGAGCATGCTCCGTGTCGTCCTAAAGAAGATCGAGAAGCTGATCTCGTTTCTTGATGTCGCAACATCAACACACTTGGTGAGCGAGATGAACGCCTCGATGTTGCGGAAAGAATATTGTGCACTGAAGGATGGCGTCGAGATGGAATGGAATCGCATGCAAGAGCGAAGCAAGACGATGCTGAGTGAACGCTTTTTTGAGGTACCGAAAGATACCCAAGGTGACTCCTTAGCTTTGGAAGGTGTCTCCTTGGATACTCCCGCTATTCCTCTCGTGCGCACGTTCACTCCAACCCCGCAGCAAAACCAAGGTGACTCCTCGGCTTTGAGAGGTGTCTCCTTGGTTGCAGCACCCACAACGATTCAGCAATTCACACCAGCGACAACGCAGCGCAAAGGTGATTCCTTGATGATGCAACAACCCCCCTTAGTCTCACCAAGAGCACCCAATACCCCAACTCCGCAACCCGCCCGCTCCTACATGCAGCCTCGCCTGGTCATCTCCGACCGCGATGTCATCGCCCGCTCTCGCCCTGATGTGACCCGTGATGACCGACGCAAGATCATCCTCGCGCTCATCAAGCAGAAGCCCGCCATCACGGTCGGCGATATCGCAAAGAGCATCCCCGGCATTTCAGAAAAAACCATTCAGCGTGAACTTCTCTCCATGGTGATAGAAGGCACGTTGGTCAAAAGGGGCGAACGTAGGTGGTCAACATACTCATTGATTGGATAAGCTGGCCTGCCCCGTTGCAAGACGTCTTCGTCTTTGCTTCGGGGAGCATATATTCACTTCGCGAAGGTTAGTCACCAATATCAGACTAAGGTCATTCCTTAGCTCTGGAAGGTGTGACCTTGGAGAAGTTGTCTGGCTTTGAAAGGTTCAACCTTGATGAAGCCGTTCATTTTTTAGGGTCCAACCTCAGAGAAGTTGTCTGTCTCCCATCTCTCCCCAACTTTTAAGCATCCGCCTATTCCCATCGACGTTGTGCACACCTTCCTACACCCCTAAAACAACCGCCTCAAAGACAACTTTCAAAGACACCTTTACCAGTGTCTTTGACAGCCCAAGGTCGTTCCTCAGCTTTGGGAGGTTCGACCCTAGAGAAGTTGGCTGTCTGCTGGTGTCCAATGTCCAATAGCTCTATTTCCATGTCTTAAATACATCACAAACAGGCCGTATAATCGTTTGACTGGCATGGGTGGGGGCGTGTACTATGCCCCTGCGTGTACCAGGGATGGTGCACGCAGGTATTCTCAACGTTTGTGGGGCAAAAAACAGCACGTGGCTGTTTAAAATGTTATCCACAATATTTGCACCATTTTTTTGGCGCGAAGAGGGGAGAAATACTATAATTATATTGTGCTTTCGAGAGCAGAGCGATTCTGTCTTTGTATGTTTGTACAGAATGCAATGCGATGCGCTCGCTTTATGTCCGGACGCTCCGGGGTGCATGAAGTGGACACGTATGGAGGAAAGCCGAAATGGATAGCTCATTGAAAACAAAATAGCGGATGTGTGATTTCCGAAGTGACTCTCAATGTTATGTTCGGAGTTGCGGAGGGAAGTAACGGATCTTGTTATTCGTTCTCGATGAACGATTTCTAGTTCGGTACGAATTCATGCGTCGCATGTAGACTCGAAGGAGGAGTGCACAAGGCATTCCGAATAGAAGGGTACATACGATAGCAGTTGGTCGTGCCCGTCGTATGTGAAAAATATTTCTTGCTTTGCCCGTTGCCTCTCTTGCGGGATTCGGCGAGTAGGGCGGAATATCGATCGCATACGTATTACCGTGATTATAAGAAAGTTATTAGTAGGTTCGTAGCTGTATTATTTACAGCACATTAACAAGCAGACTTATATGATGAATTTTAAGAATACGAAAACGGCGAAAGTCGTTTCTGGATTCGTAGGTTTTGCGACGGCCATCATGATGATGGGCCCGGTAGTTGCTTCGGCAGATACCATCGCAGATCTTACAGCTCAGATCAACGCGCTGCTTGCCCAGGTGTCAGCACTTCAGGCTGCACAGGCTGGTAGCACAACAAGTACAACAGGCTCAACAGTAACGAGCTATACCTTCGGTACCAGTCTCACGATTGGATCGAAAGGTGCAGATGTTACTGCGCTTCAGCAGTATCTCGTTTCGAAGGGTCACCTCGTAATGCCAGCCGGCGTTGCGTACGGATACTTCGGAGGACTTACGAAGTCAGCAGTCGCAGCATGGCAGGCAGCCAACGGTATCGCCCCAGCAGTGGGATACTTTGGACCCCTCTCACGCACAGCGATGAACGGGATGATCGCATCGTCAGTAACGACGACGACAACGACGACGACAACGACCACGACTGGATTCCCAGCAGGTTGTACGTCAGCTGTTGGCTTCAGCCCAACGACAGGAGTCTCGTGTGCAACAGTTACTCCAGGCGTACCTTCAGGTACGGGAGTCTCAGTAACACTTGATGTTTCGTCACCAACGGGCAAGACGCTTATCTCTGGTCAGGGTGTTGCAACACTTGCAGCATTCAAGCTCACCAACGCAGGAGCAGTAGCGAAGGTTACTTCGCTTAAGTTCAAGCGCACTGGTGTTTCGTCTGACGCAACATTGAACAACGTCTACCTTTACGATGGTATGGGCAACCGCTTGACGGACGCCGCTTCCATCTCAACAGGTGTGATTTCGTTCTCTGACTCAGCTGGACTCATCACGGTTCCTGCAATGAGCTCAGTCGTTGTTGCAGTTCGCGCAGATATCGCCGGTTCGACCAATGGTCAGACTGTCGGAATCATGATTACTGATGGTACATCGGACACTGGTGCAATCACTGGTACTCCTATCTCTGGTTCGGAAATGACGATTGCTGCCGCTCCTTCAGGAATGGCAACAGCGCAGTTCACAACGTTCTCTCCTAACGGTGGAACGATCGATCCTCAGAATGACTACACAGTGTGGCAGTCAAACGTCACTATCGGTTCTCGCGATACTCTTATGTCGGCTATCCGCTTCCAGCAGATCGGCTCGGTATATGGAGATGACGTGAAGAATTTCCGCCTTATGGTGGACGGAGTACAGGTGGGTACTGCAGTTGAAAAAGCTGACAGCAACCGCTTCGTTTCGTTCAATCTCGCAACTCCTGCTACGGTCAAGGCCGGTAGCCACGTGATCAAGATGGTCGCTGACATTGTCGGTGGTTCAAACCGCAACTTCCAGTTCTCACTTCGCCGCGTGGTGGATGTTGAGCTTTGGGACAGCCAGCTGAACATCGTCGTCACACCAACGGTTAACGTGACTTCACCTGCGCTTACTGCGTTCCCAGTTGAGGGTGCTGCAGTGAGTATCAACACAGGAACACTTACGATCACAAAAGACACATCATCGCCTTCAGGCAATGTTGTCTTGAGTGGTTCAGGGGTGACTCTTGCGAAGTTCAAGGTTAGAGCAGCGGGTGAGAATCTCAAGGTTGAGAATCTCCGTGTGAATTTCACTGGTTCCGATAACTCATGGCACCAGATTCGCAACGGCGCACTCTTCCTCGATGGCGTACAGGTTGGTTCGACAGCAGCCCTCAATGAGGACAATGCATCGTCAACTTACACTTCGTACAATCTCGGCTCATCCATGGTGCTTGAAAACGGAAAGGATTACATGCTCGAAGTTCGCGGTGACATCGCAGATACTGTTGACAGTACAGTTGCAACAGCAGGCGATACACTCACTGTAAATCTCGCTGCAGGTGTATCGAACGTCTACCGCATGAGCTCACTCGCATACTTCAACAGTAGTGCAGTATCGGGAAGCCAGCTCACGGTTGCCGCAGGTACTGCATCTGTCGCGAAATACACCGCATATGCAGACCAGACCATCACGGTCCCTCAGTCCGCGTACAAGCTTGGTGATTTCCGCGTGACCTCAGGTAACTCTGAGGGTCTGAACATGGATACAATTACTGTTGAGGTAAATTCAGGAACACTTCCTCTTACCGCAGTATCGAATTTGTATGTCGTGTACGGCACAAAGACTTCAGTAGCGAAGGCTACACTCGCGACAACTTCGACGTTCTCAGTGAACGAGGCAATCGCTGCCAACACGACGTTGAATTTCTCAGTGTACGGTACGATTAATGCAACTCCTGTTGCGTTGCAGAATCTTGTCATGAAGCTTGGCGTTTCGGGAACTTCCCAGAACTCAGGCACAGCAGTTACTGGCACTGCAGTTGCAGGACAGACCATTACTGTTGGCACAGGTTCATTGACGCTCGCACTTGACGCATCGACACCAGTTTCAGCACTTGTTGTTGCAAACTCGATGCCAAAGGTCGCTTCGTTCAAGTTCTCTGCTCAGAACGATGCGTTCACGATCACTTCGCTCACTGCAACCTCGACAGGTTCAGCTGCGATCGCGGAACTCATCTTCAAGGATGGTGCAACAACGATCGGAAATCAGCCGTTTGATGGTTCAGTCGCAACAAAGACCGGATTGTCATTCGCAGTTCCTTACAACTCAAACAAGGTCATCGACGTTTACGCAAACCTTGGTACGGTTGGTACAGGAGCAGCAGCAGCTGGTTCGAATATCGGAGTATCGCTTGTAGCGTACGAGCGCCAGGACTCAAATGGCGTTAAGACTGCATTCTACTCAGCGACAAGTACATTCAACAATGCACAAATCACTGGAAACAGTATGTACGCTTACAAGACCAAGCCAACGATCACGAATGTTGCTCTCCCAACAACGGTCCTCAATGCAGGAACGATGACGATTGCAAAGTTCACGGTCACTGCTGATGCAGGTGGCACGATCGCGTGGAGAAAATTGGCAATGTCATTTGCGACATCGTCATCACCGGCCGTTACCATCGGTTCGTTCGCAATTTACGATTCGGCCAATGAGTCATCTGCACTCACTGGAGCAACCTCAACGATAGATTGGAACGCAGGTACAGTTACCTTCAATTCAGGTCTTAATGATCAGGAAGTTTCCGGATCGAAGACCTACGTCGTGAAGGCACTTATCGGTGGAACAGTAACCGCAGGTGCTAGTGTCACAACCAGTATCGCCTCAAGTGGTCTTACTTATGTTGCGCCAACCAACAGCAATACTGTTGGAGCAACAGCAACATTTGTATGGTCAGATGAGTCTGTTCTCGGACATTCCGGAACAACTGCGGACTGGAACAACGACTACTTGGTCAAGAACATCCCAACCGACTCACAGGCTCTCACGAAGTAATTCGTCCCAGTCTGAACTCAGTTGGAGTTCTAAACTCCCAAGGACCTACCTTGGCAAACACAAAAGCCCCGAAAGGGGCTTTTGTGTTTGCCGTAATTTTTTGGAAAACAAAACTCCTCTCGAAAGAGGGGATTTTGTTATATCCTGAATACCCCCCCACCCCATCCAAAGGCAGCCTTTGGATATGTTGATTGGAGCAGACGTGATTGAATTAACACCCCGACCAATTGTCCAAAGGCAGCCTTTGGAGTAAAATTAGTTGAATGAATAGAAAGATTACTTTTGCAGAAGGGGAGTACTACCACGTTTACAATCGCGGAGTTGAGAAAAGAGATATCTTCATGGATAGGAGTGATCGAGTACGTTTCCACCGGATGTTACACATCTCAAATAGCACTCGGCCAGTAGTTTATAAACTTATCCAAAGGCTGCCTTTGGATAAAATAGAGGTAGATGACAAAATTGTTGCGATTGGTGCGTATGTACTTATGAATAATCATTTTCACCTACTTGTTAAGGAGATATCTGAAGGGGGAGTTAGTACGTTCATGGAAAAACTCACTACGAGCTACTCGAAGTATTTCAATTTAAAGAATAAGAGGGTTGGTCCGCTATTTCAAGGTAGATTTAAGGCGGAGCATGTCGACAGTGACGAGTATTTGAAATACCTATATGCGTATATTCACTTGAACCCCGTGAAACTGATCGAGCCCGAGTGGAAGGAGGGAGGAATCAAGAATCTGTCTGCGGCGAAGAAGTATCTCGAGGGGTATCGATATTCGAGCTACGAGGATTATGCCGTTGGCAAAAGGGAAGAGTCGGCGATACTTTCACCGAGCGAGTTTCCTGATTATTTTGAAAACACAGGAGACTTCGCCAAATTTGTTGAAGAATGGCTGGACTATGAGAAAGAACAGGTCGAGAAAGCCGTCGATTGATGGTTGAAAAACTTTGCAGGAACGAAATTACACAGAGAGGTTGCCTCAACGGCTTGCGTGTTTCATCACGCATCTCATCGCCTAGTGAATTGTACTAAGGGTACCCTGATACATCCCGGCACAATTCGGGAACTCCTTCACCTCCCATGTGTGGAAACTTCGCGTGGTTTTGCGGATGGTCAAATATTGTAACCGTCTTCGATATTCATGCGGAATATTGAATCCGCATTGTGTCAATATGGTCAGGGGCGAAGAGGCACGTAGCATGAAATGAGACGTGACCGCTCTTTTCATGGAGCAAAATGATGCATAAGACCATTTCCACCGTCTTTTTCGCCGCGATACTTGCGTCCGCATGTTTGGCGGGTCAAGGTTCGAGTGGAGACCAGAAAACATTCCGCGCCAGTGCATGTCCGCCGAAAGTTTCGTGCAGTGAAGACCCCACCCTTCCGGCAGCACTCAAGGAATTTGGTTTTCGTGTGAAGAACTGGCAACTCCCTGCGGCGAATCGCAATGATTTCGAGATAGCGAACACATCCGTGTATGCCTGGTATGAAACGACAGATCACGCACACCTTGAAGATTTTGCGTTCGTGCAGTACGTGCGAGGCTGCGTCTATTCTTCGGAGAAGAATAAGGACGGCACCATGGTCATTCAGCATAATGTGCTGCATCAGCATTTCGGGAAGCACCAGCTGTTTCTTCACCCTGATTGGGTCGTGGACTCCCCTCTACTTGATCCGCTGTTTGGTAGCGATCCAAAGCGTGCAACGAGGCACTACTTCATGGAGTGGAATAAAGCCCCTGAACAGTTCCCAAGGTCGCATGGGTCATATTATGGAGATGCTGTCCCCGCTACACCGCGACTCTTTATGTTCAATAGTCCCACAACTCCGGCATATGTATCACGAGGCGGTGCTACGGATGTGGCTATTAATCACTCCCTCAAATACCGCACGTGCCTGTATCGCACAAGGGATATTCCGAACACGAGTGACGGGTCGATCATCCCCGGTGCGCTTGGATGTTTTGAGTGGAAAAGTTCCCATGTGTATGACCATACGCTCCGCAAGTTTGCCTCACCAGACGGCATTGTGGACGCGTGCAGACCCGAACGGCTTCCGGACCTCAGTATTCTCAATGAGGAAAAAAAATAAATATACCCCCCACTGTGGGGGTTTTGCTTTATTGCCGACGTAGAGTGAGCGAAATGAAAAATTCTTCTTTTTCATTTCCGAACCGAGGAGAGCTAAAAAAGGTTTAATACCCAGCGGCTCTGCCGCGGACTCGCGCGAGGCTTTGCGAGCTCATTGCGAGTCCAGGGCTTGCCCTGGGGTTTAATACCTTTTATCAAAAAAGTAGTCATCGCTTGTGTATTAAAAAATAGATCGGAAATATGTCAATCTATTCAGTCGCAGAGGGTCGCGTAGCATAAAAGAAGGTAGGTGCGTTCTTTTCAAGGAGCAATAACATGCATAAATCGCTACTCACGCTTTTGCTGCTGTCCTCTGCACCGATTCTATCACTCGGTAGCACTGTGCCCGCATGGGAGCTTGTGGGGCAAAAAACTGGAGTCTCACGGCCGCTCTGGACCAAGGAGATAACGTTTGAAAATCCACAGTCAACGTGTGCAAAGAATGACACGTGCGACCTGAAAAAGATAATTTTTCGTACGGAAGACTACGTGCTCCCGGCCGACCCATTAGTGGATGGTGATCCGGTCATCCAAAGTACACATCTGTTTGCAGGCTTGGTCACAAGTGATGTTGCTGCACTAACGCGATATTCATTTGTGCAATTCACTCGCGGGTGCATGTGGCAATCATATATGAATGACAAGAATGAGGTCGAGACGGAATTCGGAGTGCTCAGAGATTTTTTGGGTATTACGCGAATTCAGCACGTCTTTCCAAGTTGGGTGGTTGATACGAGCGATACCGACCCCGCATATGCGACGGTGTCCGAGTTCGGCGATAGGCACTATCTACTGCAGCATGCGAAAGCTATTCCATCGTGGATACCCGATCGACAAGGGAAACTTTTTGGTGAGAATCGCCCGGTCATTCCGTTTGGCTACGTGACTGATACGCCCGGACCTGCATATTACAGTCCAAACATGAAGATGGCGGTGAATATGTCACTTGAATTTCGGATGTGTGTATTCAAGACTATCGACGTTCCGCTTGTGACAAATGGCACCGACCTTGATTCCAAGAAGGCGCTCATGTGTTTTGATTGGGAGAGCAAATTTGTATTTGATCACTTTGCGATCGAGTTCAAAAAACAAAAAAATATCAACGCAGAGTGTGCCCGCCCGTTCAATGCTCGTGAGGAGAATTATCATCAATATCGGCTGGAACAAGGCGGTCGCGTCGTTCCCAGTAAGTAGTATCACCCCCCCTTTTTTTTAGGGGGGGATTTTTGTCGACTGACGAGCAGTAATATTGCTATACTGAGCATATCGTGGACTTCTTCAGCAAGACATTCTTCCGCTTTGCCTTTGGATTTATCGGGATCATCATGTTGTCCGTGGTGACGATCTTTGCGGTGAGCACATATCGTGGCGGAAACACCGACCCCGATTGTCTCATTGGATGTGCGAAACCTTAGAGCCCATCGAATAACTCTTTACGACTGCAAATCCATGTTGTCGGGCTGTAAAAATTTTATCTTCCCTCGCTGTGTCCTATAGGCACACCATCGGTCAGCATAAAATTTTTTCGCCACAACACCATGAATTTTCGTAACGTAAATAGTTATTCGATGGGCTCTTAGCATGCTCGACGTGTGTGCACTACGTGGTACGCTGTAGGGAGATCCATATTGCTATTTGAAAGGAGAAGAGGATGGGAGCTCCTTCTGTCTCGCTCCGGCGTCACGTTTCGCACGGGCATAATTTTCTTGTCGCTCTTCCGACGGTTGTTGCTTACGCACAGCCAATCGTTTTTATCCACGGAATGTCCGGTTTTGCCGCATATCTTGGCGATGCCATGATGTATGCCGCGAAGCTCGGTTTTATCTGTTATGCACATGACATCATGGGGCATGGTGAACGTCATGCGGAGGACGTCGGAGGAAAAGGCATCCTCGATTATGTTGATGATGCTTCAGGCTTCATCGAGAGGGTCGTCCGTCCGAGGCACACTGCATCGCTCGTGCTCGTGGGTCATAGTATGGGCGGACTGATCGCTGCAAAACTTGCAGAGATGCGCAACGATGTCGGTCACGCGGTACTGGTCACTCCGGCGCCACCCTCAGGGGTCATGCTTCTTCCCGGAGGGTTGATACGCATTTCATTAGGAGATGTTCTCTCCGCACTCGCCATGGTCATGGGGGGAAAGAGTTTCATCCCCAGCCGAGGATTTCTTGATTCGCTCTTTGCCGATCCGGTTGCAAGTCGACACATCATTGATGTGTGGGAAAAGCGTCGTCTCAGTAATGAATCATTGCTCGCCGCGCTACAGATGGGGCTGAGCCAGGTTGCTGTCGATCCGGTCAAGATCGCGGCCCCCATGCTTGTCATTGGCGCGAAGAAAGACGTGGTTGTTCATCCCAGTGTCGCAGGGCGTATCGCCCGGTTCTTTGGTGCAGAATTGCACATGCACGAGCAAATGGGCCATATGTGCCCATTCGAGGCCGGCTGGGAAGAGAATTCGAGGGTTATCGCGGATTGGCTCGTGCGGAACAATGTGCGTTGAATTTGTAGATCGCAGGAAACTCCTGCGATCTTTTTCATTTTCCCGGGTGATATTGACCAGTTGCGGATTTTGACTATACTGTGTCTAACGCTCAAGACAGTAGGGACCCCAAGAGAATAATAGGGGAATAAAGGCGTATGCCCCCTGCCGAAGCCATACTCAAGCCCATTTTGGGCTGTACTGGATATCAGTCGACGCGTTGGTCGATTTTTTATTTGTCATTCAATAAATTCATGCCAATCAGTAAACAAAAGAAAACAGTGATCCTCTCGACGCTCGATGCAGGATTGCAGTCGGCAGAAACGGTGGCGTTTGTAAATTTTTACAAACTTCCCGGGAAGGACCTCACACAGCTGCGCAAAGAGTTGCGCGAAGCGGGAGTCACTCTCTATGTCGCAAAGAAGTCACTCGTGAGGCGAGCACTTGATGCAAAGAAGGTCACTGGCACTCAGCCGGAATTGAAAGGAGAGCTTGCGCTCGCGTGGGGTGCTGACCCGGTCGCTCCCGCAAAGGGTGTGTTCGAGTTCATCAAGACACACAAAGATCAGATGTCCCTCATGGGCGGTGTATACCAAGGTGCGTATATGTCGAAGGAGGAGATCACACAGCTTGCGGCAATTCTCGGTCGCGACCAGCTGCTCTCCAAGTTTGTGGGGATGCTCAACGAATCGATCGCACGCGTGGTGCGCATCATTTCGGAGCGTGCCGCAAAGATGGAAGAAGGGGTTCCCGCAGCAGTTGCAACTCCCGTCGTAGCAGCAGAGGCTACACCCGAAGTTCCCGCAGACGCAGTGCCTGCGATCGCATAATTAATTAAATAGTCATAAACATTATGGAAGAAACAAAAGTAGAAGTACCCGCAAAGTTCAAGGACATTGTGGCAGGAGTAGAGAAGCTTACACTTATCGAACTTCACGAGCTCGTGAAGATGCTTGAGGAGAAGTGGGGAGTGTCGGCAGCCGCAGCCGTGGCCGCAGCAGGCCCTGCAGCCGCAGCAGTCGAGGAGAAGGACTCGTTCGACGTTGAGCTCGCAGCAGGCGGTGCAACACCTATTCAGGTCATCAAGATCGTCAAGGAAGTCTTGGCACTTGGACTCAAGGAGGCAAAGGACCTTGTCGATGGCGCACCAAGCATGGTGAAGGCAGGCATGAAGAAGGCGGAGGCAGAGGCGCTCAAGAAGCGTATTGAAGAAGTTGGCGGAAAGGTCAACCTCAAGTAATTCAGCTAATTCGCAACGGAAACACTGCCGTCACAAAGGGCAGTGTTTTTTGTTGCGTGAAAAGGATTTTCGGGTAAGCTCAATCCAGATATTTAGTTCATCACAAAGGAGGCTTTCATGCCGCTCTCAGAAAAGAAATTGAAGATATACCAGAAGTATTACCAGTCTCAATTGAGGCCCATCCGTGAGTTCGACAATGGCAATGGACACCCCGTGGTCATGATGAGCGAGTGTCATGCCGGTGCACCACGCAAGAATAATTCATGGATGCATCTCATGTGCCCATGTGACCTCAAGTGGAAATGGGAAATGTTCGGAACGCCGAAAAAGCGTACGATGGTCATGACCGGTGATGGCTTTCATTGCGCTGCACAAGAGGACGCGCGTGAGGTCGTACGAAATGAGATACAACGCAAGTATCAGGAGGTGTGGGCAACTATGTCGCTCGCCGACCGCGCAAACGATATTTGGCAAAAATTTTGCGCCGGTGAATATATGGGTGAGCATAACGTCGGCTCGCTCTACGTTCAAGATATTGAACGACTACTTGGCACAACGCCGGATGTTCTTAACGTGCAAGTGGGTGCAGGAAGAAATGCACAAGGTGAGATCGTGAGCCCGCCAAGAGTGGAGCACATCTCTTGTCCCAGCAAGGCGATCCGTTCCGCGATCTTTGAACTTAAGAAACGGAAGCTCGTCGACTTGAACGGAATGATCCTCGTACCGTACAGTGAATCCTTTCGTTTCCCCGAAGAACTCCATCGTCAGTTCGCATACTGGATTGAGGTTCCGCTCGGATGGCCGAATGGTGAGGCGGGGGATTGTTTCATGTTTACCCTTTATGCGAAGATCGTGCGCGTCACTAATTGGAAGAGCGGGGAAGATGTCTTTGGTCCGCAGAATATTCCCACCATGACTGCCGCATGGAAGGAGTCGTGTATAACGAAGTGGCTCCCGCTGCTTGATCACCGCCTCTTGGGTCTTCCCGAGGATGAGCGTCACGAAGTGCTCACGCGCATACCGCTCGAAGAGTGGATCGCATGGCTTTTGATGATTAGGGAAGAAGTTCTTGCGGCAGAAAGCTAGCCTCAAGAAGAACGGCACCATGTGCCGTTTTTTATTGCCGACGTAGAGCGAGCGAAATGGAAAAGGTCTTCTTTTTCATCTCCGAGCGACCAATTTTTCTTAGCAGTATTCTGCTTTAGAAAAATGGAAGTACTCACCGTGGTGCCGAGGAGAGCTAAAAAAGTTCAATACCCCACGGCTCTGCCGCGGACTCGCGTGAGGCCTTGCGAGCTCATTGCGAGTCTAGGGCTTGCCCTGGGGTTTAATATCTTTTACTTACTTCACAATTTGTTAGCACATGGTAGGATGTGCTCAGAATTTTTAGTGAGGGGAATGCGATGTTGAAATGCGTTGATAAGGTGCTTGCGACTCGCTCACCAAAAAGGGACTTGTTCCGTCATATCAAAAAATTTCTTCCGGAAACTGACTTGCAGTACCAGGAGATCCTGCGGGCGTATGCGTTTGCCAAGAAGGCATGCCGCAATCGCATGCGTGAAGATGGATCGACGGCGTTTGGTCATGGCGTTTCGGTCGCGCTTATCGCTGTGATCTGCGTTGGGGTGAAAAATCCGGCACAGATTATTGCAGACCTGCTTCACGACGTCGTGGAGGATATTAAAGGAAAGACGCACGCAGAGATCGAGGCAGAGTTCGGTCAGGGTCCTTCGTACTATGTCAGGTGGTCGAGTAAAGACCCTCGTGAAGAGTTTCCGAACAAAACGGCGCGAGACAAGGCATACAGTGAACGTTTTTTAGATGCTCCTACTGATGTGCTCGAAAACAAGCTTCCCGACGTGTTGCACAACCTGCGTACACTTTTTGCCTGTGATATCCAAAAGCAGAAACGCATCGTTGAGATCGCACGGCGTATCTATTTGCCGCTTGCACAGAAGCACAATGTTCTTTCCCGTGAGATCGAGGCCGCGATCATTCGTGTTGAGGCCGGCTGGGCTCGATCCTCAGGGTGCTTGTAGACCGATACGCCGCACGCATTGAGCAACTGCACTGTTTGAACGATGATGTTTCTCTCATCAAGACAAGCAAAAAAATAACGGCACCACCTGTGCCGTTTTTCATTGCACAAAATAGAGCCCTGATGTAGGGTTGGTTCAGGTTCGTCAACATTGAAAAGAAGGAGAAATGGTATGACAAACGTTGTTTCTCTTGATCAGTATCGCACGGTCAAACGGGTCTGCTTTGAGGTTCCCGCGAGCGAACGATGCACCGCACGACTTCACGGCGAAGAATGCCCGGGTATGTGTGGTGGTACCTGCGTATCGCCGAACCTTGATCCGAAGATTCATAACCCCCCATTGCCGCTCTTTTTTGCGGAACAACACTGAAAGGAGTTTTTCATGAAGGTTATTCAAGGAAAGGGTCCCATTGGGTGGCGCGACTGGCTGCTCCAGTGCGGAAGTGTGCTTGTCAAAAATGAACAGGATGTGCGTGTGCATACATCCTCAAATCCCGCTTGCCTCGGCTCGGTGCTGCGCGTCTCACCGGACGGCATGGAGCTGTCCATCCTCGTGTACCAATCGTCGGTCTGTGTCACGAAGATCGCAGCACACACAATTCTTCGCATTGAAGTGTTTAATTCACGTCGCCTTTCTCGCTCAGATCCGCAGACAGAGCGGATGCGTGATATGAGAGAGGTGGAGTTTCCACCGATTCCCATCGATGATTCGTGCCCGTAGTGCGATAAGCCCTCCTTAACAAGGCGGGTTTTTTGTATTCCCGTATGGTTCATGCCCGGTAAATAGTCTAGCCTTACCGTCTCTCTGCGTAGTACAATGTCCCCATATGGATATTCTTGCAAAACTTTTTGGTAGCCCCGCACGGGTGAAATTGATGAGACTTTTTCTCATGAACCCTGAGGATGTTTTTGATAAGATCGAAATGGGGAAACGGAGCAAGGTGACCGGCGCAACCTTGTCGAAAGAAGTGCGCATGCTTCTCGATGTCGGGCTCATTAAACAGCGCGTCGTCGTGAAGATGAAACCGAAGAAGAACGGTAAAGATGGCGCATTGGAGAAACACAAGGTCACCGGCTTTGGCATGGACTCAACATTTCCGTTTCTTGCCGCATTGCGTTCGCTCGTGACCGAGATCGCGCTTGGCAAAGAAGATGTCGCCGCACGTTTCCGTAATTGCGGGCAGCTGAAACTCATCATTGTTTCGGGCATTTTTATCGATGAGATCGACTCTCGTGTCGATGTGTTGCTGGTAGGGGAGAAGATGAAGAAGCCGGTCATTGAAGGAGTCCTCCGACGTCTTGAAGCAGAACTGGGTAAAGAACTCACGTACGGTATGATGGAAACCTCCGAGTTCGAATACCGCTTTGGCATCTACGATAAATTCATCCGCGACATCATCGACTACCCGCACTTAGTAGTGCTCAATAAGCTGAATTTGTTTTAATCCGTTTTTGCTCATCATTAAGCCATATTTTGCTTTCCACTCGATATCCAGCCCTTACCCACAGGGTTCCGGGGTACTTCTCCACAGGCTTTTCCCCATTCACGTCAATATGAGCAAATTATTGATATAATACCAGTAGTGGATCGTTCAATCATCGGAGTTACTATCTAATCAAATAATAGCTATGTTTCAATCATTACAAACCGTTCTCGTACAGTCACTCCGCGATGTCGCGGGCGGTGTCGCCGACATGCTGCCGAAGGCTTTAGCGGCACTTGTCTTTGTTATCCTCGGCTGGGTGTTTGGTGCCGCCGTTGGTAAGGTCGTGCGTCAGCTCGTTGAGTCAATGAATGCCGATGAGTGGCTGAAGAAGGCCGGAGTTGATAAATATCTCGAGAAAGCGGGCTACACACTGAATGCTGGTGCATTTTTCGGCTGGCTTGCGAAGCTCTTTTTCATCATCGTGTTTCTCGTGGCCGCATTCGATATCCTCGGTCTCTCACAGGTGAATTTGTTCCTCGTTCAGGTATTGACATACATTCCGCAGGTCCTCGTTGCGGCGATCATCCTTTTTGTTGCTTCGATCGCATCAGACCTTTTGAGCGGAGTGGTGACCGGTGCAACGAAGGCGATGGGGTCACGCGTGTCTGAGATGCTCGGTACAATGACGCGCTGGTCCATTTGGATGTTTGCATTCATTGTCGCGCTTTCTCAGCTTGGTATCGCTCCTCAGTATATGTACACGATCTTTGCGGGATTTGTTGCCATGCTCGCGCTCGCGGGCGGCCTCGCATTTGGATTGGGCGGAAAGGAGGCCGCAGCGGAGTTCATACGAGATATGCGCGCTGAGGTAAGAGAAAAGAAATAGACGAGTGTAAAAAAGAAAGGCCCCGCAGTTGCGGGGCTTTTTTGCATCGTCTTTTTGTCATTGAGGGAAGATTTTTCCTTGTTCGAGGGCGCAACTGAAATGATCCGGTCAATGAACATTCGGCGTAGCGGAATGAGTTTGCTTGTGCGGCCAGTCGTTATTTTTCAAACGCGATCAGCGAATATCGTGTTGCATCCATAGCTATCAACGTATTTGACAAATAGGTAAATACTATGGTAATGTTTTTTTACCTTGATATAGCCGCATTGGGGGAGACAAAGTGTGTAATGTTATGCACATGTAGTCCCCAGTTTCATTAGTGCTTGACAGCATTTAATCCATGGCTATACTGGGGACTATCCAGATATGAGAAACCTTTGTAAATCTCAGCTATAAAGCGCGATACACGCCAACGTTTGGTCTGTGTCCGCCAGAGGCGGATTTTTGTTTAAGGTAGGAACACGGTTGTAAGGAAACTTCTTTGAAATATGGATTCCGTCCTCGTTTTTCCAGGAATAGCATTCCCGGTTGTAACAGCGAGAGATGGGGTATATCGAAAGATATACAAATGCTTATTGCTGTCTTTTCAGGAGCAGCGTAAGCAATTCAAAAGGTGTGATCATCGAACAACAACAGCACTCTACTTTAGATCAATCCGAAAGGAGGTCTTTTCGTCGGTAGATGCTGGGATCACACAGAAACATTCACGGATGTACGCAAGTACATTCGAGAACAAAACAATTGTTGCGGTTATGTTTTGCATGTGCCCTCGCGTAAGCGAGATTGTGCAAAACAAAATGGTTTTTTGGGTTCCCAATAGAACCCAAGGGTGTATGGTGGATGCCTTGACACTAAGAGGCGATGAAGGACGTGGCGTAGCTGCGATAAGCGAGGGGGAGGCGTGTAGCAACCTTTGATCCCTCGATTTCCGAATGAGGCAACTCACACAGTTTGAAGACTGTGTACTCTACGATGTAGAGAGCGAACCCGGGGAAGTGAAACATCTCAGTACTCGGAGGAAAAAAGAACAATAGTTATTCCCGAAGTAGCGGCGAGCGAAAGGGGAAGAGCCCAAACCTGTATGCGCCACAGGTAATCTTCGTAAGAGGATTTCCTGTGGCATGTATAGGGGTTGTAGGGTAGAGACTGGCGTAAGCCGGAAAGTTACAAATTGTACGTATAGAAGAATTTGCTGGAAAGCAAAGCCCCAGAGGGTGATAGCCCCGTAGTCGAAATGCGAACAACTTTTTTGTCTCTATACCTGAGTACTCCAAGACACGAATAGCTTGGAGGAAGCTAGCGGAACTAACCGTTAAGGCTAAATACTACTTAGTGATCGATAGTGAACTAGTACCGTGAGGGAAAGGTGAAAAATAGTCCGGGAGGACGTTGAAATAGATCTGAAACCATACATCTACAAGGAGTCAGCGAGGTCAGCATATTGCGCGAGAACATATCTCGTCGTGTCACGTTTGTGATACTTCGAGCTTTCGTACGTAATATGCTGACCTCCATGGCGTGCCTATTGAAGAATGAGCCAACGAGTTAATGCATGCGGTTGCCTAAACCCATCCGGGGTGGAGGCTTAGGGAAACCGAGTATGAATAGTGCGAATATATCGTATGCATTAGACCCGAAACCTGGTGAGCTTGCCATGAGCAGGGTGAAGTTTGTAGAAATACAGATGAAGGCCCGAACTGGTTAGTCGTGCGACTCTATCGGATGACTTGTGGCAAGGAGTGAAAAGCTAATCGAACTGGGAAATAGCTGGTTCTCTCCGAAATATGTTTTGGCATAGCGTCTGAAGTACCCCTGGGGGGTAGAGCACTGGATGGGCTGAATAGGGAGAAATCTCGTCAGCTCAACCAAACTCCGAATACCCAGGATTAACGTTTCAGGCAGTAAGACTCCGGGGGCGAAGCTCCGGTGGTCAAAAGGGAAACAGCCCAGATCTCAAGTTAAGGTCCCTAAATCTATGCTCAGTGCAGTTTGAAGGTGGTGGGGTTTCTTCGACAGTGAGGAGGTTGGCTTAGAAGCAGCCATCCTTTAAAGAAAGCGTAACAGCTCACTCACTAAGAGACCCTGCGCCGAAGATAATCGGGGCTAAGCATAGTACCGAAACTGAGGACTTGTCGTTTTTTCGAAAACGGGGAGTGGTAGGAGAGCGTTCCAATCCGCGTTGAAGCTCAAGCCGTGAGGCAGGGTGGAGCGTTTGGAAGTGCGTATGTTGGCACAAGTAACCGCAATGCAGGTGAGAATCCTGCACGCCGAAAGACTAAGGTTTCCTTTGCGATGATAATCAGCGAAGGGTTAGTCGGTCCTAAGGGGATGGTGATAACCGAACCCGATGGATACATGGTTAATATTCCATGACTTCGCATATATGCGATGGGATGACGAAGTGTAGTATGTAAGGCCAATTATTGGATTTTGGTCTGCATTCTTAGTGTGCGATCTAGGCAAATCCGGATCGCTTTCTTCAATGATGAACGTAAGGAATGTGGCTAGTTGAAGGTTCGCCTTTGATAAGCTTACAAAGCACGCTTCCGAGAAAATTCTCTAAGCTCTAATATATGCGGAACCGTACCGAAAACCGACACAGGTGGTCACGTCGAGAAGACGAAGGCGAACGAGTGAATGTTTCCCAAGGAACTAGGCAAAAAAGCAGCCGTAACTTCGGGATAAGGCTTCCCCACCTCCGGGTGGGGCGCAGCGAAAGTTTGTCTGGCAACTGTTTACCAAAAACACAGCTCCCTGCGAACACGTAAGTGGATGTATAGGGGGTGACGCCTGACCAATGCCAGAAGGTCAAATAACTGTGGTGCGATTATATCAAGCTGGCGGTTATAAGCCCTGGTGAATGTCGGCCGTAACTATAACGGTCCTAAGGTTCTCGATCACACAGCAATGTGAGGTCGAGAAGGACTGGGACTGTTATAGGTGTAGAAAGTAACAACTAAATCATTACAAAATTCAAAAGCTACCTACAATGCAGGAATGTATTGTTAGTCCAAACGTGGTTAACGAGAGACCAACACCACGCGTCCGACTCAATTTATTGAGGGATGAAGATAGAGTCCAACTTGAGGAATAGTTGAGCGAAATTCCTTGTCGGGTAAGTTCCGACGCGCACGAATGGCGTAATGACTGGACAACTGTCTCGGGAAACAGCTCGGTGAAAATACAATGGGGGTGAAGATGCCCTCTACCTGCAGCTAGACGAAAAGACCCCAGGAGCTTTACTGTAGCTTGATATTGCGTGTACGTGCTCATTGCGTAGCATAGATGGGAGAGGTTGAGACATAAATTTCGGTTTGTGTGGACTCGTCAGTGAAATACCATTCTTTGTGTATGTACATGCTAACCTGACCGGCAAAAACGGGCGGAGACAGTATCTGGCAGGCAGTTTAAGTGGGGCGCTTTCCTCCTAAAAAGTAACGGAGGAGTTTATTAAGGTTGGCTAGGCGCGAATGGACACCGTGCCGATAGTGCAATGGCAAAAGCCAGCTTAACTGCAAGACGTGAATGTCACGCAGACGCGAAAGCGGAACATAGTGAACCGACAGTTTGCATTAGACGCAGCTGGAGATTATCTGATAAAAGTTACCCTGGGGATAACAGGCTAGTTCTGCCCAAGAGTTCATATCGACGGCAGAGTTCGGCACCTTAACATATCGGGGTGCCATACAAGTAATTGTATTAGCGATTGGTATTATTCGGGCGCAAATGAATCATTGGCGCTCGGTGAATAACAATAAAAAATTAGTGGCTTATAACGGTGAACTCCTTAATAATGAACACATTAAGGACAATGCCGTGGGAAGTTTCTTCACAAGAACGTGATCATACATTCTTTCGAGAATGTAACGGCACCGACTATTTATTTAGTGGTGATTGTGTTGATAACCCTGTAGAGACTTGGAACGTGAAGTTCCGGAGTTGTGATCATGAGAAGATCGCAGCTAATACGCCAACGCCTTTCTTGATCGAAAGGATGAAGACATAGTCCGAACCTTCTGGTAACAGAAGACAAATACGACATTGCGATGTCGGCTCATCTTATCCTGGGGCTGGAGAAGGTCCCAAGGGTTTGGCTGTTCGCCAATTAAAAAGATACGTGAGCTGGGTTCAGACCGTCGTGAGACAGGTCGGTCTCCTATCTGCTGCAGGCGCGGATTCTTGAAGAGATTTGCTTCTAGTACGAGAGGACCGAAGTGAACTGACCTCTGGTCTACCTGCTGTCACGCCAGTGGCACCCGCAGGGTAGCTAAGTCGGGAAGGGATAAGCGCTGAAAGCATCTAAGCGCGAAACCCACTCTAAGATAAGGAATCGTTGAGACTCGTGAGAGATGATCACGTGATAGGCTTTAGGTGTACGCACAGCAATGTGTTCAGCCAAGAAGTACTAATTTGTCGAATTTATTGGGAACCCAGAAAATCAAAATTTTTGAGCATGTTGCTTGAAAGTAGAGATTTTCCAAGCCACACAAACTTTTCGGGAAGTATGTGGCGGGTTCGAAAAAAATCAACACGCAACAAATGTATTTTGTTTGGTCGCGTTGTTCGATGATCACACCTTTTGATAGTTTTCTTTCAAATTTCGCGTACTTCAAATTTTTCTTCATCGAAAGGTTTGGAGGACATACGATGAGTATGCCCTCGCAAACACTTCCGACTTGAAAAATTCGAATTACATCGAAATTAAAAAGAAAACAGTGCAATCCTGAAAAACATTTGTGAACTTCATTGAGGAAATTTCCTCAGTTTGAGTTTTCATCGTCGAGCTGTGGCCGAGCGGCAAGCACCGTACCCTCGAGGTCCGGCTACGCTGGTTCGACTCCAGTCAGCTCGACGATGAGAATTGTTTTCAAAGGCAAACCACGGTTTGCCTCTTCAATGAAGTTCATAAATAAAAAAACATAATGTATTTAGTTATAGTGGTGGCTTGGCGTCGTGGATCCACCCGGTCCCATTCCGAACCCGGAAGTTAAACGCGATTGCGCCGATGATACTCGACACAAATTGGGGAAAGTAGGTAGCTGCCACGATAACTGTATGGATTATGTAAAGAACAAATGAACCACCAATAATATCGGTGGTTTTTTGTTGCAGGCATGTTTCATGGCTCCTCATTTTCACTGGTAGCGAATGGTGTGTTCCGCGCCATCTTCCCGGAAAGCATTTGGATGGAGAGGGGGGATTGTGCGAAGAGCGTAAACCGGCAAATTATGTAAAAGTCATCGATAGGCAATATTTACATAATTGATTGGCTTGTTTTTGTCTCTGCATGGTGGGGGGTTTAAGTTTGTAGCGAACTATATCCCGAATTTCATGCCGCGGTGAGGAGAAAATGATGCGTAGCGATAGCATGCGCCGAGGTCACGGGTCTCCAGTGCATCGGTCGCGAGATCCACAAGTTCTTTTGTCTTCACCACTTCTTTTTGGGAAAGCAAAATATGTTTTTCTATGACGAGGAGCACTTCGTGTGCGAGCATTGCCGCGTCACCTCGGTCGGCATTCTTTCCGCTTCGGGCTGCATCATAGAGCGAGGCAAAGAGTTTGTGGGACAAGTAGCGTGTGCGTTTGCCGTTGCGTTTTTCGACGATGAGGAAATCTAAACCGATCGATTCATAGGTAGAAAATATCTTTTTGCATTTTACGCATTGTCGTCGCCGCCAAATGGCCGCACCACCTTTCGTTTCGCGCGAGTTTTTCACCTGCATATTTTCTGTTCCACAATGGGGGCAGTGCATATTTACATATTGTCATAAGTCTATGTGGATAGTCAAATATTATACCAATATATAGTCATATCTAGTGAACGTTGATATCGCTATGCTTTGGAAAGATGTTCATTACATAAAGGAGATTCTTGTGAGCGATGAAAATACTTTCCAAAGCGTGACGAAACGCTTGTTCCAGCAGCATCTTTTGCGAGAAGATGAGACGAATGCTTATTGCCGACAGGAGGATATTGCGAAGCATTTTCGCAAGATCGTTGAGGAGTGTGTGAAGAAGCAGGGTGAATTGTTTGTCTCAGAGGTCGAGATCATCACGGAGCCACTGTCTCCGCTCGCAGAGAAGACCATTGCGCAAATTGCCAAGCGACATGGCTATCATGCCGAGTGCACGAATCGAAATCATCAACTTGAATATTTGGGTTCAGATGGTGGCGGACACTATTCGACAGACTATTACCACTACTTGCATTATGGTCGTATTCTTGTAACTTTAGCCTAGATAGAGAAGGAGTTCCTTATGCACATACCAAAGATCGTGATCACAGGAGGACCGTGTGGTGGCAAAACGACCGCCATGACATTCTTGATCCAAAAGTTGAGTTCTATCGGGTACTACCCGATCGTTGTTCCGGAAGCGCCGACGATCCTGATGCAGTCCGGCATCACGCCGGTCGGCGGAGTGTTTCCGCTTCGCGTGTTTCAGGAGCACGTCATCGATCTCATCGTCCATCTTGAGAATACATTTCATCGCGCGGCAGTCAGTCTTCCGCACCCAAAGCCCATTCTCATTTGTGATCGTGGCATCATGGACGCACTGGCATATATGCCGGAAGATATGTTCTGGGATGTGGTACGCTCACGCGGACTTGATCGTTCAAGTATGCGCGATGCGCGCTATCTTGGTATCTTTCATCTTCGATCAGCCGCACTCGGCGCTGAGGCATTTTATACCACCGCCAACAATAGTGTACGACTGGAATCAGTCGACGAGGCGCGTATCGTAGATGAGCGAACACTTCAGGCGTGGGTGGGTCATCCACATGTGGCGATCATCGACAATGAGGGCAAAAACTTCGATGACAAGCTTGGCTTGCTCTGGAAAAAGATATGCCGCGTGCTCGGTTTTCCGATCCCATTGGAAATAGAGCGGAAGTTCTTAGTGGAACCTGTCGATCTTATGCTACTCGGTATTCCGCATCAGGCGGTTGATATCGAACAGCGGTATCTCGTGTCTCCCGCAGCCGATACGGTATTGCGCATCAGAAAACGCGGGCAGTACGGTGCGTATACATATTTTGAAACGCGGAAGCAGGAAGTGCGACCGAGCGTGCGCGTAGAGACCGAACGTTTCATTACGCCGATCGAATACCTTCAGTTTGCTCAGGGTCAAAAATCTGGGACGGTCATACTGAATAAGAAACGTCATTGCTTTGTGTTCAAGAATCAGTACTTTGAATTCGATGTGTTCGCCGCTCCAAATCATGGGCTGCATCTCCTCGAGATTGAGTTGACTGAAGAGCAGGATGTGATCAGCCTACCTCCGTGGATAAAAGTGATCCGCGATGTAACCGACGAGCGAGAGTATTCGAATTACGCGTTGGCCACGATCAAATAGCTAACAACCGGTATCCCTCAAAGAAGGATACCGGTTTTTCATTTTTTCGTTATATACTGCAGAAAGAAAAAAAGAGAGAGTTATTAAAGCCTCGTTTAGGCAGGTGTGACGGAAAGGTAACGTCCTTGTGGGCCCAGGAGAGGATATCGTCGTGTTTGTTCGGCGCCGGACAGATAGGTCGGTGTTTTCGATCGGGATGCAACCCAAGTGTTTCCTGGTTCGATCCCAGGCACCTGTTCAAACGAGGTTTTTTGCACAAAAACCTCGCAGGTGCCTAAGATCGAACGAGAGTGGGGTCGGGAGAACATCCTGTTCTTTTGTAATGGCGGCCTTATGGCTGTTTTTCGGCATTTTTGATATTATGGATCCATATGTGGGCAACTCGTCGTCGTACTATAATTTTGCTGATTATCTTGGGAGCAATTGCGCTTTTTATCGTTTTACCGTATTGGCTCATTCATCGTGTTCCTCCGACCTGTTCAGACGGGAAAATGAACCAGGATGAAAGAGGTATCGACTGTGGCGGCGGGTGCGCAATGGTTTGTCGCAATGACGCAAAAGAGTTATCGATCCTTTGGACGAAGGTCTTTCCAGTGCGCACCGGGGTCTATGACGTTGTTGCATACGTTGAAAATGCCAACTTTAACATCGGTGCTCCGTCAGTTCCTTACGTCGTAAAGCTTTTTGATGGTTCCGGCGCATTGATCGCAGAGGAAGCAGGACAGACCTATGCTCGGCCTGAAGAGCGTTTTGTGATCTTTCAAGGAAATGTATTAACGGGGGATAAGATCGCGGTAAGCGGAGGGATCGAGATCCCCAATACGTTTCCCTGGTACAATGAATCCAAAGTAGAACAACCCATGGCGATCGAAGACAAGGTGCTTGTCGGTGCAGACCGTAAGCCGAAACTCACCGCCGTGCTCAAGAATAAAAGCCCGACACCATACCGGAATATCGACGTGACGGCGATCATCTATGACTCCAAGGGTGATCCGATCGGTGTGTCGTCAACACGCGTTGAAAAGCTTGAAGCCAGTGGTTCTGAGAATCTATTTTTTACATGGCCGTCACCCTTTAACTATGTCTCGGAGGTATCACGGTGTGACGTGCCGGTGGACGTGATGCTTTCCGTCGATCGCTCGGGGTCGATGGTTGATGTCGGGAAACTCAGCGCCGCAAGGATCGCCGCGTCACAATTTGTCGATCGATTAAGTGCAAAAGATCAGGTAGGGTATGTTTCTTTTGCTACTGACGCATCGACGCCGATCGACCAGCCGCTCACCAGTGAGCTTGAACGAGTAAAGCGAGCGATCGAAAAAACGGTGATCCTGCAGAATGGCGGAATACAATACACAAACATCGCAGATGGCATACAAAGTTCCGTCAACGAACTTGCGACACTTCGTCATATTCCAGACTCTCGTCCGGTCGTCGTCATGCTGACTGACGGCATTCCTACGCGGCCGCAAGATCCTAGCAATAAGGCGAATAGCAAATACCCCGAGGAATATGCAAAAAAAGTTGCTGAGGCCGCTAAGGCGCAGGGTATCACGCTGTATGCGATCGGACTGGGCGCAGACGTTGACACGGCATTCCTTACGGGGTTGGCAACGAGCCCCGAATATTACTATACATCTGCGTCTGGTGCGGAATTAGGAGATGTGTATCAGCGCATCGCGACATCCCTCTGCAAGAGTGCCCCCTCGGTCATTGAGGTTCTTCCCCGTATCAAGGTGTCGCAATGATATCATTCATGGAATCTTTCTTGATCAAGAACCGCTATGTTCGATAGGCTTCGCCACATTGACTGGGTGTTGCTCGTTGCGACCTTCCCGATCGTATTCGCCGGACTTATTTCCATGTATGCGTTTGTCGGTGTGAACAGCTATTTTGAACGTCAATTGCTCTGGTTTCCTGTTGCGGTCCTGCTTTGTATCCTGATCTCTTTTATTGATACGCGCATATTACGCAAATCGAACACCATCTTAGCGATATTCCTCTTCTTTTGTTCGGCGCTTCTTTTCCTTTTTCTCGTCGGTAGCGTTTTTAAAGGGGCACGCGGATGGTTCGATGTCGGTCTTTTTGCGATCCAGCCGGCTGATCCGATGAAGCTCGTGCTCATCCTTACCCTTGCAAAATATTTTTCTCGCCGTCACGTCGAGATCGCGCACGTGAAGCATATTTTGGTCTCCGGCTTTTACGCGCTGATTCCCTGTGTGCTCGTGCTCCTGCAGCCGGATTTTGGGTCAGCGATCATCCTTTTTGCCGTATGGCTTGGAATGACCATGGTATCAGGTATTTCCAAGAAGCATCTGTTTATCGTATTTGGCATTGGTGCAGTTGTTTTTTTCTTGTTGTGGACATTTGCGCTGCATCCTTATCAAAAACAGCGCATCAAGACGTTCTTGAATCCGCTTACGGATATCCGAGGTACCGGGTATAACGCATACCAGTCGACGGTAGCGGTTGGGTCCGGAGAGCTGCTGGGAAAGGGTATCGGCTATGGTACGCAGTCACGACTCAAGTTCCTTCCGGAATATCAAACCGACTTCATTTTTGCCTCATTCGCCGAGGAGTGGGGTTTTGCGGGTGTGACGCTCCTACTCTTGTGTTACGGAGTCGTCATCTGGAGGATACTTTTGATCGCAATGACGGGGGCAACGAATTTTGAAACGCTGTTTGCCATGGGGCTCGCGATATTCTTTATGGCGCAATTCATCATTCATATCGGAATGAATATGGGACTGCTTCCGGTCACGGGGCAAACGCTCCCGTTCATGAGTTACGGGGGGTCACATTTAGTGACGGAATATGCGGGACTCGGGATTCTCATGGGGATGAGGAGATTCGCTCGGGTGTCTCACCCCGAAAGCATGAAGAATGAATTCTTAGGGATTTGAGTTTCAAATTAACCCAACTGCTTTGTTGACTTCGGGATACGAGTTCGGCGAACGTACGAGGAGTACGTCCGCTCGAACATCGCACCCTCGTCGCCTCGCATTTGGGCTAATTATGAAAACTCAAATTTTCGCGCCTCACTTCGTTGTGGGGCCCCTGCGCCTCGCGATGCATCGAAACTGAAAGCCAGATCAGCGCAGCGCATCAAATAGCAATACTTCGCTCACGGGGGTGGTGTTTGCGTTTGGCGTGCCAACCAGGATAAGACAGTCTTCCTTCTGCGGTATAATAACGGGTATATGAAACAGACCTTTCTGTCATCGTTATGGCTCCCTTTTCTGTCAGGAATACTGCTTCTGCTGCTAACTCCGTACGGGGGCGCATGGCCCCTTGCGGCCGTAGCACTTGTCCCGTTCTTTGTGCATTTTTTTACATTGCACACCAAGCGTCAGATCGTCGTTTCCACGGTCCTGATGGCGGCACCATATTGTTATGCTGAGGGCGAGTCACTCTACCATCTTGCGGGAACATGGTGGGTGAGCGCTAGCGCAGCGGGAACAATGATGATCTCGATCACCTACGCAATCGGCATCAGTATGCTCATCCTCATTGGTGCATTGTCGTACGCTGTCCCGATGCTTTTTTCTGCGAAAATAAAAGGACCGTCGCTCCTCACTCCTTTTGTCGTAGCAGTAAGTATCGCGCTTACCGAATTCATCAGGTCCGCTGTCTTTTTTGCAGGACATAGCTGGGGGACAATGGGATACTTACTCGTGAATACGATGTATGTAAAGCAGCTCGCCTCGATCGTTGGTGTATACGGCCTTACCTTCATCTTTGTTTTTTGGAATGCATGGATCGCGCTCATGATCATGCGTTGTACAAAAGAAGGGGGGCCATATTCCGAGCAGGTGCGTGCGGTATTGTTCGGTAGAAAATATCGCCTTGAAATGATGGCGGTAGGATTGTTATTCGTATCCATTGTGCTGTTCGGTGTGTACCGCGAATCGTTCGCAACATCGGAACAGCTGCACCTGCGTGTTGCGGTCATTTCCTCGGTCATAAGCACCGAGGAGAGCATCAATGAAGAATCCTATTATATCTACCGAAATTTAATGGAAGAGGCACTCGGTAAGGGTTCAATGCTTATCCTTACTCCTGAAAATGTGTTCCCATATTTTGTTATTGATGAAGATAAAAGAACATTGGCGCCGCGTCAGTCCGTCTATCTCCCGAGTGCGAGTGCGCTCTGGGAAGACCTGCTCACGCTCTCGCGAGCATATCCTAAGACGACATTTGCGCTTGCGGTGCACACTATTTCGGGGGAAAAAAATTACAACAGCCTACTGCTGTATCAGAATGGAATGTTGGGAGATATCTACCACAAGCGCAACCCCATTCCATTCTCGGAGTATGTGCCGTTGGGGCTTCCTGTGAGAATATTTGAAACCATATCGAAAGGTTCCGATGTTCAGGATTTTCGCCTAGGAGAGCTGCTGCTCGGCGGATATATCTGTTCAGAGATAGGGATCACGCCGCTTTCGGTACACGGTGCGAAGCTCATACTTTCTCCCTCGAACGATAGTGTGCTTGTGGGCGAGGCGAATCTTTTGCGTCACCATAATTTTGCGCAGATGCGCGCACTGGAATCTCATGCGTTCTTGCTTCGTTCGACGAAGGGTGGGATATCCAGCATCATTGACCCGTATGGCCATGTGGTTGAAACGATGAGCGGAAAGAATGGAGTGATGGTCGCGGATATATAAGCCGCTCGGATTTTCCCCTCTTGAAAGGCACACAGTCGGCCCCTCCTGCGGGGGCCGCTGCCACTCTCGGCCAATTGCCCCATAAGAATGGGGGCCAAGCCAATTGTCCTGCGAGAGTCCTTTCAAGAGGAGAAAATCCTCGCTCACGAGGAGTTGGAGTTTTGGGTGTCATTCAGAATGAAGTCAGAACTTGGGATAGCTATCTACGAGGGCTTCTGATACAGAGCGAATGTTTCTTTTGCCATGTGTGCAATGCTGAAACGATCACGGATCCGCTCCTTGAGTGTGCGGCCGAGCTCGGCGCACCGCTCTTTGTTGTCGATAAGATAAGTGATCGCTCTTGCCACCTCGCTCCCGTTTCGCGATTGAATGAGAATTCCGCTCTCCATGTCGTCGATGATCTCGGGAATTCCGCCGACAGCGGTAGCGATGACGGGAAGCCCTGCGTTGCCCGCTTCGAGGATGACATAAGGAAATGCCTCGGTGATCGACGGGAGAAGAAAAATATCGAACGCCGAGAGGAGCGTGGCGGCATTTTCTTTACGTCCTGCGATAAAGACCGAGTCGCCCAGTTCATATTTTTTCACGGACGCTTCAATGGCCGTACGTTCGGAGCCTTCTTCTCCGATCATGACGAATATCAACCGATCGTTTGGACGTTGTTTTTTGAGTAGCGCCATTCCCTCGACGGCATAGATAAGTCCCTTGCTCTTATGCAGTTCAGCAATAGTACCGATGATCGCCAGTGGTGGGGGGGTAAGGAATTGTTCTTTGTGTTCCCTAAAGATCATGTTGCACGCCTCTTCTTTTGGGAGTGTCGCGATCGGATCCCTTCCATTGTGAATCACGTGGAGTTTGTGCCAAACGAACGGAAGTATGCCCACTTGATCGCGCGTGCGTTTTGATACAGCGATCGTTACGTGTGCAAGCTCTATTGTGAGCCAATGGAATATACCGATCACGAAGCGCTCGAGGTCGCTGCGCTCCTCGTTCCATGCCCAGCCGTGACCCGTGAAAACAATGCGCATGGTCTTTTGTTTGCTGGCGAATGGTCGCGTGAGATGCCACCAGCCATTCACGAGGCGTGCGGCGAGCGCACCAAGCCCGCCCATTTTTGAACTATTGAGATGAACGATATCGGGCTTCTCTCGGTGAAATAATGTGATCAGAAAAAAGAAGCTCTGGAGGTCAGACAGTATTTTCACATCCCGTCCCAACGTATCGATGGGAATCGTTCGGATGGATTGCTGCTCCAGGTATGTTTTTAGCATACCGTTTCCACCGAACACGACCACTACCTCGTGCCCCGCTTTGGTTGCCTCGGTCGCAAGATCAAAGACGTAGCGTTGCGCCCCGCCAAAGTTCGATTTCGTGATGAGGTATAAAATTTTCAGTTTGGGAGAATTTTCCATGATGGGCAAAGAATTATGCGGGGCGTGGGGAAGGGGTCGGGAAACAGGGACGTTTTCCGTTGAGGAAAACAGCGACCATCGGGAGTGTTAGAAACCTACGGTTTCTAAAATATTTCGTCTGACGAAATATTGCCCCGCCAAAGTTTGATTTAGTGATGAGATAGAGTATGTTGAGCGATTCTTTGTCCATATTCGTACGCCAAATATAACATAAAATAGCATGCCGAGGTTGCTTCCTTTTCAGGGTGCTTTTTGTTATCGTTTCTAAATGAGACTTCTGCCATCTTTTCAGATCGTGACCATTTTTGCGGGGGATATCGTGATGCTGTTCTTCTCCCTTTTTGTGACGCTTGCGTTTCGCTATTTTGAACTACCAAGCACAGAGCTTTTTGTTCTTCACGCGCTGCCGTTCTCGTATCTCTTTGTCGTATGGCTGACGGTATTCTATATCGCCAGTCTCTACGAGCCGCATACGGTGATTTTTAAATCGAAGATCCCTGCGACCATTCTCAACGTCCAGGCGGTGAATAGTATCATTGCGGTACTTTTCTTTTACTTTATTCCTGCTTTTGGCATCACACCGAAGACGATACTTTTTCTGTACCTCATCATCTCATTCGTCTTCGTCTCCGCGTGGCGTATTTGGGGCGTGCAATTTCTTGGCCTGCGCAAAAAAGAACATGCGGTGCTCATCGGTTCAGGAGAAGAGACCCGCAAGCTGTACCGAGTCGTGAACGACAACCCGTTGTATCCGATGCGGTTCATTACGTGGCTTGATCTCGAAAAGCTCCCCGGTATCGATTTCGAACAGGAGGTATTGTCACGCATCTATGAAGAGGGGATCAGTCTGATCGTGATCGACATGAAAAATGAAAAAGTACTCCCCATCCTCCCGAAGCTATACAATCTGATATTCTCACACGTCCGATTCGTTGAGCAATATCGTATTTACGAGGATATCTTTGATCGCATACCGCTCTCGCTCATCAGCTACAATTGGTTCCTCGAGAATGTTTCATCGCATGCGCATTTCGGCTATGATCTCCTGAAACGGATCATGGATATTGCGCTCGCGGTCGTGCTTCTTGTCCCAACACTCGTGATCATTCCGTTTGTCATGCTCGCGATCAAGCTCGATGACGGCGGTCCGTTCTTTTACTCCCCGCTCCGTATCGGAGAGGGGAATCGCCCGTTCCGCATCTTCAAGTTCCGCACCATGAGCGTTATGGATGACGGGAAAGCATTGAGCGCAAATGCGAACAAGATCACACGCGTCGGGGGTTTCCTCCGTACGTCACGGATAGACGAGCTTCCCCAGCTCTGGAATGTGCTTGCGGGTGATCTTTCGCTGATCGGTCCGCGGCCTGAATTCCCTGGCCTCGTCGACGTCTATCACAAGCAGATACCGTATTACAATATGCGTCACCTCATCAAGCCGGGGCTTTCAGGGTGGGCGCAGGTGCATCATGACAAGCCGCCGCAGACGATCGATGAAACAACAGAAAAGCTTGCATACGATCTCTACTATCTTAAAAATCGTTCGCTTGCGCTTGACGTTAAGATCGCACTGAAGACGATCAAAACGCTCATTTCCCGAACGGGTCTCTGATAACACTTATTGCGCTTAGGGGCCGTTCACTAATAACATGATAGTTATTCGTGATTACGGCCCCTTGTGCCACGGCCATATCTATCCACTTATTAATGGATGAGGCCTTAGGGTATATACTTACTAACAATGCGTATCTTTCCGGATCTCAGCGTCAGATCGATCGGGTTGATGGTTGTTCGCGTAGTGCTCATTGCCTACGTGGTCTATGGTGCGCTGCTCATCCTGCGCCAGGATGCACTCTTGTATTTTCCTGACCAAATACCATTCGAGGATTGTACCTGGTTTGCTGATGCTTCCCACGTCGATGAGGCGGGGACGCGCGGTTACTTCTTTAAGAACGGCACATCGACGAAGCTTGTAGTGCTCTATCATGGCAACGCCGGGCGCGCGTGTGATCGGGGCTACTACCGGACCGCACTCGAGCATGCAGGGTATTCGTGGCTGTTCGTCGAATATGGCGGGTATGCGGGTGACGGAAAGAAGACGAATACCGCTTCCGTGCTTCGTGATGCGGAGCATGTCGTGTCATGGATACGAAGGCAGGAATTTACTTCTGTTGCAGTCATCGGAGAAAGTGTTGGCTCAGGTCCGGCTTCATACCATGCCTCACTTGCCGAGGTCGATAAACTTATTCTCATCACTCCATTTGTTGACATGACCTCCGTTGCGCGATCATATTTTCCGATATATCCGATCGCGCTCATGCTTCGTGATGATTTTGACAATGGTGCATGGGCGGCGCATGCGAAGCGCGTACTCGTGATTCATGGCACCGCTGACACAATCATCCCGTTCTCTTTCGGCAAGGCATTGTTCGACATCTTGCCACAAGAACAGAAAGAGCTGCTCGTGTTGCCGGGTACAGACCACAATGATGCGCCGGCACTTTTTCAGACACAAAGCACTATTATGAAATTTTTACAGGAAGAATGACCATCTTGACCTTCACGATGATATGATGGCACTTTTTCATATTTCAGGTAGAGTATGCTTATGCGTATCAATAAATACCTTGCAGATGTTACGGGCATGTCCCGTCGTGCAGCGGACCGAGAGATCGAGGACGGGAAAGTGCGGCTGAACGGAAAACGGGCAGTTCTTGGCGACCAGGTCGCGAAGGGCGATAAGGTCACATTGAGAGGAAAGGAAATAGCAGAGAAGGTCGAGAAGGAGCTTACGACCATCATGTTAAATAAGCCTGTTGGATACATCACCTCGCGTAAGCAGGATGAGACGAAGGCGCCGACCGTCATGGAACTTCTGCCGGAAGAATTGCAACATCTGAAGCCGATCGGTCGTCTTGATAAAGAAAGCTCCGGGCTGCTTCTTCTTACCGATGACGGTGATCTCTTGTACAAGAGCACTCATCCAAAATTTGAGATCGAAAAAGAGTACGTTGTTGAATTTGAAGAGCGCATGACCCCGCTCGTCATCGGACAGTGGAAAAAGGGAATGAAATTACCGGACGGTATCGCGCGTGCGGATAGTATGGTTCACATGGAGGGGACGACGTATCGCATCGTGCTGCATCAGGGGAAGACGCGTCAGATTCGTCGCATGGCGGGGAAGACAGGGAATGCCGTCGTTTCTCTCCTGCGTGTCCGCTCAGGAAAAAACGAACTCGGCAATCTCAAGGTCGGGATGTGGAAAAAAGTTTAACGTACACGCAGGACGTTCATGTGAAACGGAGTTTTTTTGAAAAAGGTGTCAGGTACCTTTTATTGTATATTTTTTTTGTTATACTTTATTTATGCCCCGCGCCCCACGTGTTGATGTTGGTAATGAAGTGTATCACGTGATCAATCGTGCCAATAATCGTGCACAGATTTTTAATAATGAAAAAGAGTATCAACACTTCGAGAGACTATTGAAAGAAGCAAAAGTCCACGTGCCCATGCGAATTCTTGCATATGTGCTCATGCCAAATCATTGGCACCTAGTTCTTCATCCGGAGAATGATGGAGATTTAGCGTTATTTATGCAGTGGCTTACTTTGACGCATGCGCAGCAATATCGTGCAAAAACAAAAACGATCGGTCATGGTCATCTCTATCAGGGAAGATACAAATCTTTTCTTGTGGAAAAAGATAACTACCTTATCCAATTGCTGCGTTATGTTGAGCGGAATCCTCATCGCGCCAAGCTCGTGAAGCGGGCAGAAGACTGGAGGTGGGGAAGTGCGTGGCGCAGATATCATGGAACAAGCAAAGAGCAGCAGCTTCTCCATGTTCCACCAATTGACCTCCCGCGAGGATACCGTGCGTGGCTTAATGAAAAAGAAGAAGTAGAACAATTGGTCACAATTCGCAATTCAGTAAATAGGGGGCGACCACTTGGGACTGAAGGTTGGACTGGAAAGAAAATAACACAGTTTGGATTGGCGTTGACGATGCGCTCTCGCGGGAGACCAAAAAAAGGTACCTGACACCTTTTTTGTGTTTGTCTTTTATGGGCAAAATGGTAGTTTTGACGTAGTCGTGTACCAAGGAGAGTTAAATGAGTGTCCCAATTTTGTGCTCCCACTGCGGAGACGTCACCGGCGAGCTTGATGGAGATGTGTTGTTTGCATCGGGAGGAAATGTCGGAGCATATAACAGCGACTGCCCCGGAAAAGGCAAGCACTCAGTGCGGGAGAGTAAGTGCTGCTTCTTTGGTCTTTTGAATAAGGTGACCGTGAAGTATCATTCCGCAGGGAGTTCAACGTGGTATGAGTATGTCGGACCCCAATCTCGATTTTTGTTGTGGCTTGCGATTATGCGCACGGGTGGTGTTGTTGTGAACAACTGGTGGGTGTGGTGGGATTTGAAAACTGGTTTTTTTGGCGAGGGCCTCAAGGAATTGCTCAAAAAGAAAACTGCATGATATTGCCGCACCCTCTGGGGTGCGGCGTTTCTTTTTTGTCGGTACTCACGGTACAATGATGCACTATGAAAGACAAATTAATTCAAAAACTCATTATCAAAGAAGAAAAGCGCGAACAGTCGGTCATCAACCTTATCGCTTCCGAGAATTTTGTTTCAGACGATGTACGGCAGGCGCTTGGTTCAGTATTCACCAATAAATATGCCGAAGGGTATCCGGGTCGCCGCTACTACGGCGGCAACAGTGTCGTTGATGAGCTCGAACTACTGACTCAAGAGCGCGCACTCAAACTTTTTAAACTTTCATCGTCAAAGTGGCACGTGAATGTGCAGGCGCTTTCCGGGTCACCGGCGAATATGGCTGTCTATTTGGCACTATTGCCTCTCGACGGTTCGGGGAAGATCATGGGCATGCAGCTCGCGCATGGCGGACATCTGACGCATGGACACTCAGTTTCCGCGTCAGGAAAATTTTGGAAACAAATTTCGTATGGCGTGTCAGAAAAAACAGAGCGCATTGATTTTGATGAGTTGATGAAGATCGCGAAGAAAGAAAAGCCGCACATCATTGTTGCGGGATTCACGGCCTATCCGCGCAAGATCGAATGGAAAAAATTTCGCGCCGTAGCCGATGCGGTCGGAGCGTATCTCATGGTCGACATGTCACACATCGCGGGGCTTGTCGCCGGAGGTGCACATGCATCGCCATTCCCGTATGCCGACATCGTGACGACGACGACGCACAAAACATTGCGTGGCCCTCGTGGGGCGATGATCTTCGTGAAAAAAGACCTGCCTGCGCAGGCAGGTGTGCGTGACCTACCGAGCAAAATTGATAAGGCGGTCTTTCCGGGACTGCAGGGCGGCCCGCATGAGAATGCGATCGCCGGTATCGCCGTTGCGCTTCACGAAGCAGCGCAGCCGGCATTCAAAAAATACGCCGAACAGGTAGTAAAGAATGCGAGCGCACTTGCGGGAGAACTCGCGCTGCTCGGTTGGCGCATTGTTTCCGGTGGCACCGACAATCATCTGATGCTCGTCGATACATGGGCGAATGGCATTTCGGGCAAAGAGGCGAGTGATCGTCTCGAGATTGCGGGGATCATCGTGAACATGAATACCATACCGAATGATACGCGTAAGCCGATGGATCCTTCAGGTATTCGCATCGGAACGGCGGCTGAAACGACGCGTGGTGCAAAGGAGCGCGATATGGTTGAGCTGGCATACGTGATAGACGCGGTGCTACGCGGATAAACCCACTGTGTTATCATTGCAGCAATGATCATCGACGGAAAACAGATCGCGAATGAATTACGTGCCGTGCTTCAGAAAAGTGTTGCCGCCCTCCCGCGCCCTCCGGTCCTCGGGATCGTCATTGTCGGTGATGATCCGGTGATCGAGAGTTTTGTGCGTATCAAAAAAAAGTATGGAGAATCGCTCGGAGTTTCCATTCGTGAATTTCGTTTCGACAGCAACATCTCAGGGGAGATGCTCAAAAATGAAGTAGCGATGCTTTCTCTCCGCGATGATATCAACGGCGTCGTCGTCCAGCTCCCGCTCCCCGTCTCGATCGATGCGCAATCGATACTCGATGCGGTACCGATCGCAAAAGATGTCGATGTGCTTTCTCATGCCGCAATGGTCGCCTTTGCGCGCGGTAAGGCAAAAATATTTCCGCCCGTCGCGAGCGCTATCCAAGAGATCCTTGAACGACATCAGGTGAGTGTCGAGGGGAAAGAGGTGCTCGTACTCGGACACGGAAGATTGGTGGGGAAACCCGTCACCATACTCCTGCAACACAATCATGCGCATGTGACCGTCATCGACAAACCCGTTGCCGATCTTGCCCTGCATGTGCGCGAATCAGAGATCGTTATCAGCGGGGTTGGAATACCTGCCCTCATTACCCCCTCAATGCTTTCGCCGAATGTCGTGCTTATTGATGCGGGGACGAGTGAGCAAGGGGGGCATATCGTTGGCGATGCCGACCCGAAATGCGTTGATCATGCAAGGTTTTTTACTCCTGTACCCGGGGGAGTGGGGCCCATCGCGGTGGCGATGCTTTTTAAGAATCTCGTACTGCTTGCACGTAGAAAGGACGAGCGACCGCATGCATAGTGTAGTATGCTAATGAGTATGATTGCGATTCATGAAAAGATCTTTTTTGTTTTTTACGATCTCTTTGGGCCGGCCTCCTATCTTTCAGGGGTGACAATTTTTTTTGCGGAATGGTTTCCATACATCTTGGTTACCGTTGCGCTCATTTACGAACTTTTTATACGGAATGAAGGGGAGGTCTTTCGCTCAATGTTGCGTATCTATATCCCGCCGTTGATCGTTCTCAGCATCACTGAGGTATTCAAGCACTATTTTCCATACCCCCGTCCATTTGCCGCGCTCGAGATACCTCCATCGATCATCGTTCATGATCCGTTCGGTTCATTTCCCTCATCGCATGCGGCGTTCTTTGCCGCACTTGGCATCACGATGTATTTCTGTAATAAAAAGTTAGGAAAATGGTTTCTCGTTGGCGCAGTACTCATCGGCATCGCACGTATCGGGGTAGGGGTGCATTGGCCGATCGATATTTTTGCGGGGCTTTTGATCGGAGTGGTACTCGGTTTTCTCATCGAAAAAATTTCTCTTTTGATCTCAAAAGACCGCATGGCGCCGTGCTAGTTTTCTTAAAAAACTAAGTAGATACTAGTTTTTTGTCTTTTTTTGAAATGAGCAGTATTGGTAGTAAAATATGGCTCAGTGGAGCCATATTTTTTTCGTGAGTTATCCCCACTTATTTTGATAATTAATCGGAAAACGTTGTGGTTGAGTGCTATTATGGATAGTATCGGCTGATTTCTATCTCCGCTACTGTTTTGTGTGGGGATGGGGCCGTATTGCCAATGTTTGGTGTTTACAAATTATCTGTTTTTTATTGGAGGAAGATCATCTCAGTATTTCTCATTCTGAGCTTTTTGGTGGTGCCATTTCAGACCGCCATCGCCGACTCCTCCCTCTTCCCCAAACAGATCAACTACCAAGCAAAGCTTTCTGATGCCGCAA
>Ga0209542_10000173_pt1 | contig 160084 bp, 165 predicted proteins | sample RifCSPhighO2_01_FD_184028 | JGI IMG/M metagenome (GOLD analysis project Ga0209542, IMG submission 184028) | Soil microbial communities from Rifle, Colorado - Rifle CSP2_plank highO2_0.1 (SPAdes) (version 2) | ecosystem: Environmental > Terrestrial > Deep subsurface > Rock core/Sediment ... | reverse complement strand
GTTATATGACATAGAAAACATTTTACTAATTTTTTTAAATAACAATGATAAATAAACGATTACAAAATTTATTTCTTGTGGGAGCAATTTTAGAGATTCTTCATATGCCTTTAGAGCTGTGGCTTTTTGGTTTAGACCATTCAGTTTACAGCGATGCAAGGGCCGTTTTTGATTTTATGCAGGAAAAACTTAGTTATTTTTCCTCAAATAGCGATGAATCATTTATTATCCTTATTGGTATGTTTGGATTTTTTTGGCTCTTAACAACATACCTCATGTTAAATGGGAAAAAGTGGCAATTGGTTGTTGTTATTTTTTTCAGTCTTCTCTTTATATCAGAAGTACATCATCTTATTCGCTCTATAATAAAGACGAGCTATTATCCAGGAACTTTAATAGGCTTGGTAATTTGTATAATAGGGATCGTTATTTTCATAGAATCTCTAAAATCTTTAAAGGAAAAGTAAAAATGTTTTCTACATCATATAACACGGCATATCTGGCTTCGGCTTTTACAAAGCCTACGCTCAAATCGCTTCGCGACTTCAGATATGCCGGAACGTTATATAAAATATTTTTTAGGGGGCCTACCGAAAGCAATATAAGTATTTAATTCTTTACATTACTATTATGGCAAATCAAGATATCGAAATTGAAATAAAAACTACCTTGGATAATCCAGATGATGTAAAGGAATTTCTTAATGAGAATGGAAAATTAGTATCAAAAGATGTTTTTCAGAAAGATACATATTTTATTCCAACCCACAGGGATTTTCTAAACGTAAAATATCCTTTCGAATGGTTGAGATTAAGGGAATCACAAAAAGGATTTTCAATAAACTATAAGCATTTTCATCCTGAAAATGTCAAAAAGACGGACTATTGCGATGAATTTGAAACAAAAATTGAAAATGTTGAAGCAATAAAAAAGATTTTTCAAAACTTGAATATAAAAGAAACTGTTGTTGTAGAAAAGGTTAGAACTACTTGGATGTTTGAAGAAGTTGAAATTGTAATTGATGAAGTAAAAGATTTGGGTTCATACATTGAATTAGAAACAACAGCACATTTTGAAAAGCCTCAAGAGGGCAAGAAATTTCTTTACAAGATACTTAAAAAATTAAATGCTAAAGTAGGAGAAGAGGATTTGAGAGGTTACCCTTTTAGAATCTTAGAAAACAAAGGATATAAATTTGGAGAATAACGGCCACCTAAAAATTACTCTGTGGAAAATAAAAGATTTTCCTTGCCACGCTGCGCTCTCCTCCCGTTGGTTGTCGGGGTGTATAACAAGGGATATTCAGTTCAGGGCTCTGCTCGCCCCTCACCCAAATTGCTCGTTTCTGCCAAAATATAGCTAAGGTTAAACGAGCAACTTACGTATAGCTCGGTGCGTTGTGGTAATATTACTCGGATTTTATAAACAAAAAGTATTTAATTAATAAAAGTTATAGAATAAAAATATGGAGGGATAATATATAAGAAGAGAATACTTGGCGCAAGACAGAACTCATCTTGCAAACGAAAGAACACTTTTAGCATATTGGAGAACTACGCTTGCATTTTTAGTTTTAGGAGCATTTCTAATCAAATTTTTTGTTTCAATATATTCCATGATATTGGCTTTAGTTTCAATGCTTTTTGGAGTTGTATTATTTATTTATGGTATTGTAAGGTATCTCAAATATAAGGCAAAAATAAATCACAGATAATCAAACCCTGCGTCATACAGTCGGTTGCTTCGTTCCCTCGTTCGCCTTGCGGGATTACCACATAACACGGCTTAAACAAAATTTCTTGCAGAAATTTCCCAAATGCTCGGCTATGCCTAGCACTTCGCATAATCCGATATGTTAATTTGAAAATCTCGAGAAGTTTTAACTGACACCCCAGATTTTAGAGGCATTGGCTGTTTCATTGCTTTTCTTTTCTCGAAAACCTTTTTCTTTCTATCTCATTCAGTAACTTTTTCCGAATCCTAAGTGACGAAGGGGTGATTTCGAGTAACTCGTCTTTTTCCAAGAAATCCAGAGATTGCTCGAGCGAATATTTTGTTGCAGGCGTAAGCTGGATAACCCCGTCGGATATTTTAGACCTCATATTTGTCAGTTTTTTACCTTTACAGACATTAATGGCTATGTCCTCGTCTTTTGCGTTCATCCCAACTATCATTCCCTCATAAACCTTTTCTCCGGGGTCTATAAAGGTAATTCCCCTGCCTTGAGCATTTTCAAGTCCGTAGGTAAGGGCAACTCCTGACTCGTTTGCAATTAGTGCCCCCCTTCTCATTTTGGGAATGGTTCTGCCCATTTTTTCGTAGCCTGTGATTTGTGAGCTATAGACGACCGTTCCTTTGGTTGCCGTAAGCAGAAGGCTTCGAAGTCCGATGAGCGCGCGGGTAGGCATTTTGTAGACAAACTCGACTTCTTCGGCATTGATTGGGCCCATTTTAATTATATTAGCGTAACGCCTTCCGAACTCTTCTGTAATGACTCCTATGAATTCGTTTGGGATGACAATAGAGACTTCCTCGACGGGTTCGATAGTTTTACCGTCGACCACTTTTGTAATTACCTCAGGTTTTCCGGCTTCCATTTCGTAATCCTCTCGTCTCATGGTTTCCAGTAGAACCGAAAGATGGAGTTCTCCCCGCCCTGACAATTTAAATTTTCCGGAGGAGATTTTTTCAACATGCAGACTCAGATTGCTTTCAAGTTCGGCCAGCAGTCTTTCTTCGATTTGCCGGCTTGTGACAAATTTACCAACACGGCCTGCAAAAGGTGAAGTATTAGGGCCGATTGTGATGTGGATAGTTGGTTCGCCTACGGATATGGAAGGGAGGGGTGTTGTGTCAGCCGGGTCACAAACAGTTTCGCCGATTTTGACATTTCCGAGTCCAGAAAAGGAAACAATTTCTCCGCCATCAGCCGAGTCAACCTCTTTCTTTTTGAGGCCCTGATACACGAAAAGTTTCTCTATGGAGAAAAGTTTTTTTAAGTTTCCAGATATCACCACTTTCATGCTCTTTTGGATAACTCCGCTATGAATTTTCCCGACGGCAATTCTTCCTAGGTGATTGTCGTATTCAAGGGAAGTTACGACCATTTTAAACGGCCCGGAGTTTCTTGTGGCGGCTGGGACGGTAGAAACGATAGTGTCTAAAAGCGGAAAAATATCAGCCGACCCTCCGAGTATTTCTGGCAAAGTAGTATAAACTGCGCCGAGTTTTCCGACTGAGTATAAAACAGGAAATTCCAATTGGGAGTCTTTGTTGGCCAGTTCCAAAAACAGGGAATCTACTCTCGAAAGAGTTTCTTCAGGGCGGGCAAATTTCTTGTCGATTTTGTTTATGACAACAATGATTTTGAGCCCAAGGGCAAGCGCTTTTTTGAGAACAAACCGGGTTTGCGGCATTGGGCCTTCTTGGGCGTCGACGATCAGAAGTGCTCCGTCAGCCATTCCTAAAGTACGCTCAACCTCACCCGAAAAATCAGCGTGGCCGGGTGTATCTATGATATTTATCTTTGTGTTTTTGTAGCGGATTGAACAGACCTTAGCCAGAATTGTAATTCCCCGCTCGCGTTCCAAAGTGTTACTGTCCATAATTTGTGTTTGGTTCATCTCCTCTTCGTTGTCACGAAAGACGTGAGTTTGCTTTAAAAGAGCATCCACCAAGGTAGTTTTACCATGGTCAACATGGGCAATAACGGCAACATTTATAATTTTTTCGTTCATTCGGGAGCTATATTTTAACAGAATTTAGGGCAATTTACTAAAAAATATCTAAAGCTGTCCCGGAATAGGAGAGTCTGAGGGCGAAGGCGAGGGGAAAACTGTCGGAATGGGTTGGGGAGAGGTGGGAAGAATAGCTAGGCCGGATATGTCTGAAACTATTAAAACGTCTGTCAATTTATTATATTTTCCCGCCGCAAAAATTCTTTTGCCTACTAAGCGTGCGACGTCCACGGATGGGGGTACTTCTAAAGTGATTGCCTCCGCAGAGGTTGTTGTTAGATAATATTTGCTTGTTACCGAGGAGTAGCGCAAAGTCCCCGAAAAAGCTGTTTCTTTCCATGGACTTGTGGTTGGTGTGGGAGTAACTACGGGTGCGGGTGTCGGAAGTACATCTTTGATATAAGGCACTTTGGCCAGAAACGCCGTGATAACTCCTAAACCGTAAGTTCCCGTTAAGACCAGAGCCACGATTAAAAGTGTTGTAATGGGCCGGACTTTTACTTTTATTTCGACACCTTCGTTACCGATTATTTTCTTCCACCAGTTTCGAATGTAGGTAATTGGATTTCTGACTTCGAGATCAAAAATCGGAGGATCGGGATTAATCTTTGGAGCCTTTTTCTTAACAGAAACGTAGTTTTTTGTCCACTTGGTCACGTTAGTATCAGTGTAGTACTAAAATGGCAAGACTTTCAATATCGCATATAATAGAAAAATGAACTTTCTTTCAATAATTGTTCTGACGTTTGTTGCATCGGTTGTTGGGACAATTAGCGGCTTTGGTTTATCAACGATTATGGTGCCTGTGGTTTTGTTTTTCTTCCCGCTTCCGACAACGCTTTTGTTCGTGGGTATCATTCATGCTTTTGGTGATGTTTGGAAAGTGGTTCTTTTTAAGCGAGGGGTGGCAAAATGGCGGACTATTTTGGCTTTTGGTGTGCCGGGAGTGATCGCCAGCTTTTTGGGTGCCGGAATTGTCCTTTCCACGCCAAGCGAAATTCTTCAAAAGGTTTTGGGCGGAGTCCTTGTTGGTTACGTCATTCTCCTCGCTTTCGAGCCAAAATTTAAGTTTCCACAAACCACTCTCTTTTCTGGGATTGGGGGAGTGTTTTCTGGTTTATTGGCCGGAATTTCAGGGATTGGCGGGCCAGTCCGAAGTATGTTTCTTTCTGCTTACAGCTTTCCCAAAGAGGTATATATTTTCGCGTCCGGCGTAATTGGTTTGTTTATAGATACTGGCCGACTGTTTATTTATTCGGCTGGAGGAATAAAACTTGATTCAAATCTTGGATGGGGCTTGTTAGTATTTATCCCGATTTCATTTATCGGTGCCGAAGTCGCCAAAAAATTAGTGGACAAGATTTCCCAGAAAGCTTTCAGGGGTGTCGTAGCAGCGTTTTTATTTCTGGTAGGCGCGCGCCTGCTATTGGCCTAAAGCTTACTCCCAATTTTGATCCGCGTAGTGCCAGGATAGTTCCTTTTCAATAGCTTGTTTCAAACCAAATAGACTTTACGTGGGGATTGCCTTTTTTGTCAGCCGTTGCCAAATAGACAATGTCCGTTTTCAGAAGCTTCTCAGTCTCTTTCCTGTTTAATGCCATAATTAAATCTATGTTTTTATTAAAGACAAGATCTTATCATGCACTTTTCCGTTACTTGCGACGACAAGCATATCGTCAGCAAGCCAGTTTATTGGTTTGCCCTTGGCGTTTGTGACTTTTCCACCCGCTTCCTCAATAATTGCTGCACCCGCAGCGAAATCCCATGGATATGCCCAGTGAATATAACCTCCGTAAACTCCTTCGGCTACGTAGGACAAGCCAGCTACAGTACAGCCCAAAATGGGTGTGTATCTTACTTTATCCACCAGTGGTAACACTAGATTATTAACTTCCTTTGCTCTTTCACCCATCCAACCCAAGTCATAACCGACCATTATGTCTCTAAGAGCAGATTTAGCATTTACTTTTATCGGCTGGTCATTTTTAAATGCCCCCTTTCCTTCTACAGACCAATAAATACTTTTTAATGCAGGGAAGTAAATTACCCCTAACTGCGGTTTGCCATTCCTTAAAAGGCCGATGGAAATGCCAAAAGTCGGCATACCCGAAAAATATGGACCTGTTCCGTCAATAGGGTCAATTACCCACCAATAATCCGAGCCATTATCTTCTCCGCCGGTTTCTTCGGATAAATAGTTATGATTTGGAAATTCTGACTTTAAAACTTTCAATATTCGTGCTTCCGAAGCTTTATCGACCTCCGTTGCTATGTTGTCAACTGTTCCCTTTCTTTTAACTGAATGGTTTGCAAAACGTCTGGCGAGGGTTATTTCTCCGGCTTCGAGTGATGCTCTTTTTGCAACCTCAATCATGTTATTTATTGTTTAAGGCCAGATAATTATTAACTTTCAGAATAAGAGCTGCTGTTGCACCATGGGTTATTTTGCTGTCCATTACCCACAGGACTGCTTTTTTAAAAGGAACTTTTATGACTTTAATATTCTCAGTTCCTTCAGGATTTGCTTGTGAAAAGGATAAATCTCTAGCAAAAAACATATGATTTGGTGAGTAAATAGCTGTGGTAAAGGGGTCAATATATCCCAGGTCTATCCATTCCTTTGCAGAAATACCTGTCTCCTCTTTAAGTTCTCGTCTCGCAGCCGCGAGTTTATTTTCTCGCTTATTTATTCCTCCACTGATTGCCTCAATAGTTATTCTTTCCACTGCATAGTGGTACTCTTTAGTTAAGTAAACATTTCCATTATTGTCTATCGGAAGGACGGATACGCCGGGTTTCATTTCCACAACTCCGAAGATACCTTTCTTTTTGTCCGGGCGAATTACTTTATCTTCACGAACTCTTAGCCACGGATTTTGGTAGACAGTTTTGGTTCCGGTAACTTCCCAAGGCCCCTTTTTGATTCTCACAAGGCTATTATACTCTAACCTTCTCGTACTCTTCGTCGAAGATATTAGGGAGTGCATGGATGAAGGCTTTATTTGTGTTTCCTTCCATCATCCAATCAACTTCCTTCGGTGCATAGTTTGGCGGGCGAAAATCGTTGATTCTCTTAATCTCGCTTTTGTCCATTTCAAAATTCAAGCTTTCCAAATTTTCAACAATGTGCTCGATTGTTTCGGATTTTACCAAAGGGTGCATGCCCTTGGTCGTCATCCAGTTTAAAATTATCTGGTTTTGAGTTCTGTTGTATTTTTTGGCAAGTTCGGCAAGTAACGGCCAGTTTTGCTTGGCGGTTCTATTCCGGCGCAAAGGTTGATAAAGAACATTTATGATTTTGTTTTTATTGTCAAAATCAATTATCCCCAAGTCATCTACGGTTCTGATTTCGAAGCTGTAATGCAGTTCGTGAGAAAAAATTTTGTCCCCAAACTCTGCGTGATACCTTTTCAAATTTTCTAGATCAAAGTTTGTAACACTGGCAAAGCGCGCCAAGTTTTGGTCAAGGAAACTTCTGACAAGTTTGACCAAAGGCTTGAATCCGTAAACTTTAATCGCGGTTACTGGAAATTGAATAGAATCGACTTTATTAATATCAAAAGTTTTAAGACACAGTTCAAATTCTTTTTTGACGTCACCGATGGTCGGGTTGTAATAGTTATAAATAGACTGGAGTAAAAAAAGCTTATCGCGTGCTACACCCGAGCGGTTAACCGCTTCTTTAATAAGTTTCACTGAGTGACCTTGAGAGTTCCAAAAGTTTATTTCGACAAAATTCATACCTCGGGAAAGCTGGTGGGTAAGTGCTTTTATCTGCTTTTCATCGTCGTTATTTGTGTCGTGCTCGGCAAAGCCGCCAATTCCCCAGGTCCCGATACCTATTTTGGAAAAATTGTTTCTGTTTATCATTTTGATTGGTATATCACAATAGTTGAGGTAAAAAATGTTACTTGAAAATTTCCTTTTTCATATCTCTTGCCAGTTTCAAATAGAAGTTCTCCATTTCTTTCCATTTGAATGGAACCAGCATTTTTGGGTAGTCTTTAAATTCTACCACTCTTAAAAATTGTCTAGCTAAGTGTATACTGTCGGTATGAATTCCAAATTTTATGGCCGAATCCTTTCTTATTTTTTCCAAATTAAACTCCTCCTTTAAAGATATAAAATATAAGTCGATATAATCTTTGGCTCTTGGGCTTGCACTTATCGTTTCAAATTTGTTAAGTGTAATATCGTACAGACTATCGATACGTAAACCATTCCAAACAATTCCCAATTCGGCCCTTTCTGAAGGATAATAACTAAAGTCCACCTTCAACGTATCGCCGTTTGGGTACTCAAAAGTGTAAAAATAAAACCCCAGCTGTTCTGTACGACCAACTTCGTTAAATCCGATTTTCTTTTTATTCTTCTGCAGGAACTTTTGAATATGTTGTGCGTTAACCTCAAATTTTTCACTAAAAAAGTCAAGATCATATGATTCGCGGTGATGTAAATACCAACAAGAAAGGGCTGTACCGCCAGAAAGATAAAAGTTCTTTAGGATGTATGGCTCTTGAAGTACCACTGCCAGAAATTGCTTCTGTCGGCTAGTAAGCCCGGCTCCTTTTTCCATAACTTCCCCCATACAAAGAATTCTATAGTTTTACGGCTGTCTGGATCAAGCCCCTTTTTTATCTTCGGCCAGGCGCGTTTTACCTCGCGCTCATCCAGTTTTTCACCGTCAAGGCCGTAGTTAATGAGTTGAGTCAGCCTCCAAAGCCTGTATTCTTTGGGGTTTTCTTTTTTAAACTTTTTTTCATCAACCGACCAGTTAATCATAACTAATTGTAGCATTTCGGCCGGGTAGACTCTAGCCTCAATTTAATCGGACTAAATCGATCTAGTTTCACTCAGTAATTATGTCGGCAAAAAAGTTGTATAATCTGGGCAGATGAAATACCGCAAGTTTGGAAAAATGGGGTGGGAAGTGAGTGCGCTGGGCCATGGTATGTGGGGGATGGGTGACTGGACCGGTTCGGACGATAAAGAATCCCTGCGGGCATTGCATCGGACGGTGGAACTAGGTATTAACTTTTTCGATACTGCCTGGATTTACGGAAACGGCAGGAGCGAAAAGCTTCTTGGTAAATTACTTCGTGCATATCCCAATGAGTGTTTATATACGGCAACAAAAATCCCGCCTAAAAATTTCAAATGGCCGATGGAACCGCAATATACTCTTGATGAAACCTTTCCGGCCAAGCACATGATTGAATATGTCGAGAAAAGCTTGAAAAATTTTGGCATTGACCACATTGATCTTATTCAACTGCACGGATGGGATGACGTTTGGGCTTTAGACCCCAGCTGGCAAAAAGCTGCCGAGGATTTGAAAAGACGGGGACTAGTTGGTGCGTTTGGTATAAGTATCGATAGATGGGAGCCGGAGAACGCAATCAAAGCAATCAAAACCGGCGCGGTGGATTCTTTGCAAGTGATCTATAACATTTTTGACCAAGCTCCCGAGGACAAATTATTCCCGGTCTGCCGCAAATATAATGTGGCTGTTATCGCCCGCGTGCCGCTTGACGAAGGCACGTTAACCGGTACTTTGACCTTAAAAAGTAAATGGCCGGAAGGGGATTGGCGCAATAAATATTTCAATAAAGAAACCTTAAAAGCAAGCGTTGAACACGCGGGGAAATTGAAGAAAGTTTTACCAAAAGGTATGGCGATGTCGGAACTTGCTTTGAGGTTTATTCTCTCAAACCGCGATGTTAGCACTACAATTCCTGGGATGCGCAAGAGAAGACATGTCGAAGAAAATGCTGGAGCAGGTGAGAAAGGAAAACTTGCGAAGCAATTAATTAAAAAACTAAGAAGCCATCGTTGGGATCGCAGACCAACTCCTTCAGCCGGTTAGCGTTTTTTTGTAATACGGGCTTTCGGTTTTGGAAATCGTTCTCACATTCTCTCTAAATTACTTTGTTATATTAATAATTTCCACACATTTATCCTGCACATGTATGTATTGGTTGTTGGTCAGTAAAATGAATGGGCCTTGGCCTTTCTTGTAAACCGTTTTAAGCCTTGTCTTTAGATACCGATCTTTGAAGTCAGGGTCTCCCCAATGAGGCATAATTGTAAAATTTACAAAACCATAGCCATTGCGGTTTTTTAGCTTTAAATTTTTGTCGGCTAAATAACCAGGAACCATCTCGCCGGCAATGATTGAACCGGCACTAGTGCCAATATATGTTTTTCCTCTTTTTAGAACTAAATCTTTGACAAGCGAGGCAAATCCCGATTTCTGGGATTGTTCAAGAAGATAAAAAGTGTCTCCGCCGGACAGATAAATGTAGTCAAAGCTGGCAAGGTCTTTTTCAAGTTGGCTCTTTTTCTTACCAGCAAGTGTGTAATCGGTAATATTAAATCCTGCTTTGACCAATGCTCGCCTGTCCTTTTTGAGCCAATTCTTGTTTCCTGTTACAACTTCTGCCGCAGTATCTATAAAAACAAGTTTATTGCCCTTAGAAAGATTAACCCGTTTAGCAATATCGTGAGCTACACCATGAACTGCTGATGTTAAAAACAGTCTTTTCATATTTGAAGTATAGCAGGTTGGGGGAAAACTGGACTTATATAAATAAGATGAGGCAAGCTTAATTATTTATATTGCTGATTGGCGACATAATAGTCAAGCAATCTTCGGATCATTGCCTGATATGAAGCGTTGTGTTTTTTGGCTGCCTTTTTAAAGAAATCAATACTGTGTCTCGTTAGGGTTAGAGTAACTCTTTTTTTCTTCTCACGCAAAACAAGATTTTCTGGTCGTGGCAGGAAATCGCTAACCACCCGAGCTTCTATAGATTCGTTGCTATATTTTATTTTGCTTTTCATATATCTTTTTTCCTTTTCTCCAAAAACCTGCCCCGATTATTCGGATACGATCGTTTCTGTACGTAAAACGGACTGTTAAAATACCTCCTTTCACTTTCCCAAAACAATAGTAACGTTTTTCGGGTCTGCTATGTGCTAAATCTTTTGCTATTACACGCTTTCGGAATAAAAACGCATATTGCGCTTCTGTAAAAACAACCCCGTGTTTCTTTTTGTTTTTCCTGTTTTTGTCTTCGTTCCACTCAAAGTTTGTATGCATAAGTATATTACCATATTAGCATATAAATTACTACATTTAAATTAAATATTTTCTTGACTCCTCAAGAAAAACAGTATCTCGTGGAACAATATAAGCGCTTCCTTCAATTGAAGTGGCAACATTTTTAGAAATAGCTTGTAAGGCGTCTTCGAGACTTAACCAAACAGGTTCAAAGTTACCTTCAACTTCTTCATCTGTAAAACTAGGGTTACCTTTATTGCCTTTCAGTTTGGCCAAGTAACAGTAAGAGATTTGTTTAAGTTTGAATATTTTTCTATATTCGACGATGGAGCCTATTTCGTCAAGGATTTCAATTTCAGACCCGACTTCCTCTTGACACTCTCGTTTCAAGGCTCGCTTTTTATCCTCGCCTTTTTCAATGCCACCGCCGGGCAATTTATAATATTTGCTTTTAACTACGTGTAAGAGCGCTATTTTTCCGTCGTTGTCAAAGACTATGGCCCGCACCGCCTCACGGGTAGGATAGCTCTTGACCTCTTTCTTAGTGACTTTTTCAGGATTGATAACCAGAAGCTGTTTCATTAGCTACTCCTTGACTGCTACCATACTAATTTCCACTTTTGCCCCAAGAGGTAGTTCTTTGACGCAAACCGTTTCGCGGGCGGGGTATGGATCGGATAAATAGCTGCCATAGACCTCATTCACTTTCCCGTAAATAGACATGTCTGTTACATAAATTGTTGTTTTGACGACATTTGCAAAAGAAGTTCCGGCTTCTGTTAAAATAGCTTGCAGATTTTTCATTATCTGATGGACTTGTTCTTCGATGGTTCCCTCGAGTGGCGTGCCGTCGGGAGTTAAATGAAATTGCCCTGCTGTAAAAACAAAATTGTTTGCAATTATGGCTTGGGAGAATGGGGTAGTCTTCGGCGGCGGCGCACCCTTCGTCTCAACCTTTGTTTTCATTTTTTAACTATAACATTTTAGGCCAAATTTCTGGGAGTATTCTATTAATTTCAATCTAACTGTTTAAGGAATTTCATTCTGTGGTGCCGAGTCATTCTTCCTTCAAAACCCATGTCTAGATTGATGTTTACTCCGGAAATTACTCCCAACCTAGCTCTGACTAAAGCTATAAAGCCATTCGTTTCTATAAGGCGATAAGGTTTTACTTTTCCTTGAAACGTTTCTGTTATTAATTTTTCTATCTCATCACCATGAAGAAATGTATCTAGGTCGATTTGGAAATGGGGAAGCCAGTAATTTTTCCACTTGTCATCTGTTTTTTCCAGCAGTACCAATTCGACCAACGGATCCGACGAATTTTTTCGATCAACTTTTCTTTTTCGTCCGCTATGGATTTCACTTGATAGCAAAACCCCAGGTGATTTAACCTTTGGAATAAATTACCTGAAACTAGATGGTTAACAAGTTTTCCGACTTGCTGATAGGGGACGAAGCTGTCTTTTAGTGGACTTGGAGTACTGAAGAGGTTATTCGCAATAGCAATCCCTGGAATTTCCATGCCTGTGGTTGAGATGTTCAACAGTGGCTTTCCACCGGAACCTATTATAGTTATAAACATCAAACAAAAGGGTGGTTTTTAGAGTTTGCCTTGCTTTACTAATTCTATTGACGAAGGGCCGGTTTGGATTTTCAGGGTGACTTCGTTTTTAAGTTCTATTGTAGTCGCGCCGCTTACAGAGAAGTGCTCTTCTTTGTTTGTCGAGTATTATTGCAAACACACCAATTTTGAAAGTCATCGGATTATTATTTGCGATTATAGCCCCTTTTTTATCTTTTGACTATTTTAAACGCGGGAGAAGATTTTTGTATATTGTTACTTTTTGAGACTTGCTCATTAGGGCATAACGCGGGGATGGAGATGGGAGAGTAATGAGTTCAATTTTGGGAAATTTTAGAATAAGATCTTTAAATTCTTTTTTGAATAACTTTTCGACGAATCTGCTGGTGAAATAAATTGAGGTGATTTTGTTTTTTTTCACAATCTCGGCAATTGCTTGGGTGTTAAAAACCAGGCATTTAAGGTTCATGTCCGAATTACTGTTATTTTCCCGATCGCATTCCAGAATGATATCGGTAATAGCCAAGCCTAGTCTGGTGAACAGATGTTGCTGGGCTTTTTTTGTTCGGAGATTTATGCCGTATACCTCCTCGAGTATCGGCCAGAATAGATTTCTGCCATTTGCGTAGAACCACTCATAACCATCTGCTGGTTTAGCGACAAAACTGCCAAGAAGCAAATACTTGGACTTTACCAGGACAAAATTCCCGAATGGGTGTTTTTCAATCATGAGCTGTTTTACAACGGTTTACCCGCAGCAGACTCGGCTAATAATGCTATGGTGGCTACAAATTCACCTTTTCCTGCTTCGTAGTCGTGTTGTCGACCGTAGGCATCGCTCATTACGCAGTGCGTGTCCAGAACTTGCCACGTTGTCATTTGTGGGTGTTGTTGAAGATGCTCCGATGCTGGACAAAAATTTAAAGAGCAAACGGTACTTTTGGTGTCATTTTGAAAACACGGTGTTGGCCCATGGGTTTGCTGTAAACAAATTTTCTCCTTCTTCATGATAAGTAAGTATGAATTGTAGCAGAATCCCAGGATTTTTTGTATGGAGTGATTGACTTTGGTACTCTGAAGGTCAAATTACAAATCGTAGAAAAAAGTTAGCGCATCATATGTTATCCCAAGTAATGCAAATATCAATCAAGGACTTCTTTTAAGGCTCATTAGCTAACCTGGCGGATTTTGGCGCATCGATTTTTATGATAGACTCTAAATGTATTTGACGCGGAGAATATTTTTGATACATGGTTGGGGAGGAAGTCCGAAAAATGACTGGTTTCCTTGGGCTAAAGAAGAACTTTCTAAAAGTGGTTTTGATGTAATTGTGCCCGAAATGCCGGAAACAAATCACCCTAAAATTGGCTTATGGACCAACAAATTAAAAATGGTTGTCGGGAAACCAAAAAGAGATGATATTTTTGTTGGCCATAGTGTTGGTTGCCAAGCTATCTTGAGATATTTGGAAACCATTTCAGATAATGTCGATAAAGTAGTTTTGATTGCACCTTGGTGGTATTTAACGTTGGATAAAAATGAAGAACAGTCAGACGCTGATCCTTGGCTAAAAGCAGATGTAGACTTTGATAAAGTTAAATCAAAGGCTAATAAATTTATTGCCGTTTTTTCTGACGATGATCTATATGTACCGCTTCAGGAAAATGGTGAATTTTTTAAAGAGAAAATAAACCCCGAAATTTTAGTCGAAAACAAAATGGGTCACTTTACAGAAAGTGATGGTGTCAATAAAATTCCATTCCTTACAAAACTAGTAAAACAATCTTTTAATTAACGAAAGTGAGCGCGACACCTTTTTTGTCTGCCCTGCCTGTCCTGCCGATTCTGTGAATGTAGGCTTCGTAAGAATCGGGTAAATCGTAATTAATAACGTGGCTGACGTTGGGTATGTCTAATCCGCGGGAAGCCACGTCGGTTGCTATGAGTATACGAATAATATTAGCCTTGAATCTTTCTAGAGTTCTGGCTCTTTGACTTTGTTTTTTATTTCCATGAATGGCATCTGCCTTAAAACCTCTTTTGACAAGTTCATTGGAAAGCCTTTGTACGCCGTGTTTTGTTCTTCCAAAGACGAGGACTTTTTCATACTCGGGGTTACTAAGCAGTTGGTGAAGTTTATTCACTTTAATGCTGGAATTAGAGACCCTAATAATACTTTGGGTAATGTTTTCTATGGTGTCCTTTGTTTTGACAGATACCGTAAAAGGTTTATGGACGAAACTTTGCAAAATTCCGTTTACTTTTTGGCTGATTGTTGCCGAGAAAAAAAGTGACTGGCGGACTTTAGGAAGAAGTGAAACTATGTACTTTATGTCTTTGATAAACCCGATATCAACCATTCTATCCGTTTCGTCGAGTACAACAACTCCAAAATATGACAGGTTGAGAGAGTGAGTTCTAAGCAGGTCTTGGATTCTTCCCGGGGTCCCGATTACAAAATTTGGGTTTCTCCTCAAGTCTCTGATTTGCCTTCTAATATTTGCTCCGCCAATACACAAGGCATAATGAATTCCAAGACCTTTTGAAAAGTCAAGAAATTCATCTCTAATTTGAGTAGCTAGCTCGCGAGTGGGGGTAAGGATTAATACCTTCTGACTCCTGTTTTTAAAAACTTTATCTATTAAGGGAATTAAAAATGCTGCCGTTTTTCCGGTTCCGGTATTTGCAATTCCAATAATGTCTTTTCCTGCCAGGATTGAAGGGATTGCTTGATCTTGAATAGGGGTCGGGGTTGTGTATCCCTTTTGCAATATGTTTTCTCTTATTCTATCCGAGATCTGAAAATCGGCAAATGTGTGGGATACAACCTGCTCTTCAGTTATCTGATTCTGGTGGGTTGCGTTAATGATATTTGAAGGGTCAAAAGATTTAATAGTTCTGTATCCACTACGGAAAGCGCCTCTTCTTTGTTTGTTATTAAACTTTCTATACATAGGTTACGCTTCGGATTAAAGAAATAAAACTGCCTAAATTAAGAAAGATATAAAGTTGCGGAGAAAAGATACAAAAAAGTAGTTAACAAAATTGGAGTATCTTTATCTGGCGAAACTCAAAATAAACTTACAATTTAAGCAGATCTATGACTTCAACCTGCTGACTTGGAAGTAAGTGTATCACTAAATAACAGAGATGTCAAATGACTATAGGGTTTTTGTGATATTTAAGTGAGAGCTTTGGTGAGTGCCTCACGGATGTTTTTCCCGCCAAACCACCCTCCGAGGTAGACGGTTGCGTGTTTGTTTCTGTTCCAGTCACGAAGGTAATATTTATCGATGCGCCCGCCCCTTTTTAAAAATGTTTGAATCAGCTCGTCCAACGAAAGTTTAGTATTAATAATTCATTCTACACTTAAAAAGGGGCTTTGTCAGCTGCAGTTTGTTTGTTGCTTTTTTCCAAAGCTTTTTCAACAGCTGCTTCGGCCAAAAGTTGTGACACAGCTTCGGATTCGTAATTGGTGGGTTTTAAGAAAGCTCGAAGCCCTCGAGAAGTTTTTTGTTGCCCTCGATTTGATATTTAAGTAGATCCGAATATGCGCCTTTTTGCCTTGCCAGTTCTTTTGGCGTGCCCGATTGAGTAATTTTGCCGTTGTCGATGACTATGACGTGGTCGACGTTTTGCAGTGTTGAGAATCTGTGGGCGATAATGATAACCAGCTTGTCTTGCATCAGTTTTTCCAATGCACCCTGGACTTCCATCTCACTTTTGGCGTCCAAACTGCTTGTCGCCTCATCTAAAATCAGTATTGGGGCATTTTTAAGAATTGCCCGGGCAATCTGGATTCGCTGCTTTTGGCCGCCGGAAAGCTTTACCCCGCGCTCTCCTATTTCGGTGTCGATTCCCTTGGGAAGTTTTTCGGCAAAACCTAAAGCATTTGCCGCCTTGAGAGCTGCTATAATTTCTTTGTCCGAAGCCGGTGTTCCGTAAGCGACGTTTTCGCGCACACTTGTTGAGAAAAGTTCATTTTCCTGAAAAACCAAAGCGATGTTTTGCCTTACCTGGCTAAATTCCAAATTTTTATAACTTTTGCCACCGATATAAATATTGCCGCGCCTAGGTTCGTAAAGCTTTAAAATTAAATTGGTTATTGTTGTTTTGCCGGAACCCGAGTGGCCAACCAGTGCCACCTTTCGCTTGGCTGGAATTGTAAAAGAGACGTCAGTTAAGACTTTGCCGGAATCTTTGTAGCTAAACGACACGTTCCTAAATTCCAAAGAATGATTGGTAAGTTTTTTATAATTAGTCTTTTTGTCTGTCATTTCGCTCCCGGGAAGCTCCAGTATTTCGAAAAATTCTTTGGAGCCGCTTTCGGCATTTTGCAGTTGGGTCAAAATGAATGACATGGCGAACAAGGGCCTTCTGGCTTGGATAACCAATTGAATTATGAGCACCATTTCACCAATGGTTATGGCACCTTCAAAAGTTTGGTAAAAAACAACGACGTTTATCCCCAAAAGAATGATAACCAAACTTAAGTTTCGGGCAAAATCTATCAAATGATAGGTTTGGCTTTGACCGGCGTAAATTTCATTTACCTTAGCTAGTCTCTTGGACACAAAATTATACTCTTTGGTCTCGGTCAGAAAGCCTTTGACTATCTTTATATTGCCTACCACCTCTTGGATACGGCCTCTTAATCGGTCTTCAAGCTTGTTTTTCTTGACTTCTTCCCGGCCCCACCTTAGCGACGAATAGTAAGAAAGTGCCAGGTAGATTGGGAAAAGCATGAATACAAAGCCGGCAATGGGCAAGCTGTAGCGCGCCAGAATGAGTACGGTGAAAATGCTTTGCAAAAATGAAGGGAGGATAAAATTTGTTGCTGCATTGGTGAAATTTTGAATCGTAGAAATACCCCGACTTAATTGATTAACAATTTTGCCCGACATTTCGGAGTCAAAATATGTTTGGGGTAGAAACAAAACTTTGTTGTAAAACTTTTCGGTTAAAAGTTTTCTCTGAAGCCCTGCAAAGTGGTCACCCAACCGGTCCGAAATTCCCGAAACGACAATGCCGATAAAATTTAGGGCAAACATCAATGCTATTAAAAATGTCAACGTCTGCTGACTACCGCTTTCTTGGGCGACAATTTCGTCGACAATCGATTTGGAAACGACTGGTGTGGTCAGCTCTAAAAGAGCCGAAGCGACAATTAGAAGCGTGATAATTGCCAGGATTTTATAGAGCGGTCTGGAGACTTTTACAATTTTAAGTATATTTTTCACCCTGATATTTTAACTCCAAACACACTTTTACAAAAGAGAAATTTTAACCAATTTCCAGAATCAATTTTTCCTGCAACAAAAGATCGTTTAAGTGACTTTAAATTCTAACCATGTGGTTAGGCTGAGCGGGCCAGTCTAGGACCTTCTTGTTCTTATATTATTACGTTATAGGGAGTTGGGAGTTTAAAAAGAAAACTTCCGTAATTTATCAAGTGTCCCAGATTATTTTTAATTGCCCATTTAGTACATATCTTTCGATTATAAAGTTGTCCCTTTGAGGTTAACCTATTCTTTTTCCAATAAGATTCATGTATTTGATGATAACTAAGCCATTTTATTGGTTCCGGTAAGCCAGATTTTAGCATTGCCGCCATAACACAGGCATCCCAGGCCTCAAAACCAATTAATGCGTCGGGTAAATTTCCTTTGTGGTTATTCCACCACCTTCGGGTGAAAAAGAAGACATCTGAACCAGCAGACCAACGACCTAGAGGTAGCTTATCTCTCAGTTGATCTCTGGTAATAGTATTTTTAGGAAGGTCCTTTTTTGAAAAATCTACTCTATGAGAATACCCACACTCCCATTTTTTCAGAGAGTCTCTAATAAAATTTGACGCGTTAGTTACAAATGAGATGTCGGAATTTGTATATAAGAATAAATCACAATCAGGATAGGCTGAAAGGCCGTAGTCAACGACATCTTTTAAAAATGGCATAGTTTTCTTCTCGCCCAAGCTTAAAGAATTTCTTTGTCCATTTTCTAAACTAAACTCTGCAATTAAAAACCCATATTTATCGTTGTTGTAAAATTCCTGCCATGTTCTTTTTGCTCTTATCATCCTGTCCGTGGTTAAATTGTTTGCTTTCCACCAGTTGTAGATATGAACTATCTTCTTATTCATAGAGAAATTTGTGAAATTATACACCGGACAAGCTAATAAAATGCTGAGCAGGCCAGTCTAGGACCCAATTGTCCCATAATCGCTATTCCAGCTCAAACCATAATGGACTCTTTTTTGGATTACCGTTGTAGTAATTAACTGTTATCTCATCATCTTTCTTAATATTTTTTAAAGCAACAAAATCAATTATCATATCTTTTTGTTTTATCTTGAATCTTGCGTTTCGTTTATATGTATGGTTATATATTGATCCAAAACCCAAGGCAATTGCTGATCGTTCCTTATTTCTGCCAAAATAAAAGAAATAAGTAACAAGAATACTCTCTCTTAAATTAGATGTGTCGTATTTTGGAACTTCAATAACAGGGCATCTTTCAATAATTTCGTCTTTTTTAATATCATGCCTGGCAAAAACACCTCGGCCTGCATTATGAATTTTTGATTTACTAATATACACATTGTCAGAAGCGGGAAAATTTTTCATGATGTGATTATAACAAAGTTGATGTTGTCTTTGAGAAGAGAGCTGCCCAGCCACGATTCGAACGTGGATTAGATGGTTCAGAGCCATCTGGCCTACCGTTAGCCGACCGGGCAATAATGCCTTTGCAAGTATATCAAAATTATGGCCGGAATCACACGATGGAGATTGAAGCTTCTTGTTCAAGGACTTGTAAACTTCCCACGACAATTTTCTTATGCGAGCGGGCTATAACTTTCTTTCTTGCCAATTTCTCCATGGCAAGACTTACGGTTTCTCTGGTAATCCCCGCTAAGTCCGCGATATCCTGGTGGGTGAGTGAAAGATCGATTAAAACGCTGCCATCTTTAAAACGCTTGCCAAACCTTTTTGCAGAAATAAGAATAGCCGAGGCAACTCTGTTATACGAACTTCCGTAAAGGAGTTGCGAAACATTGGTAAGCAGGCCATCCAACCCTACCAGAATGCGTTTTGTCAGATCAAATAATACGCTTGGATCTTCTTTTACAAACCTTAGCACTTTTTCTTTCGGGACACGGTAAATATTAGCGGTGGATATTGTCTGGTAGAAATAGGTATTTTTAGCCTCACCCAAGGCCCACATCATTGGAAAAAATGACCCGTGTTTGAATATATTTAACGTAAGCTCCGAACCATTTTTGAAAATTGAATTCATTTTTACATACCCTTTGCTCAAATAGTAAACGCCATTGGGTTCATCCCCGGCGTTAATTAAGATTTCTCCACGCTTACATTTCAAAAAGGTGCCGTGTGAGAAGAAATCTGAAATTTTTCTATCAATAACTTTCCCCATTGTTGTTAGAATTCTTACAGAATTAAACCCTTAGGTATTCTAAAATGCTTATTCTGTTTCCGAAAGGGGGTGATTAAAATGATTAAAGGAATTGAGAGCGTGACGTTGTTTAGCGAAAACGCTAAAAAGTTGGCTGATTTTTATAGCAAGAAAGTCGGTTTAAAAGTATCGATGGAAGCCGAGATGGGTGACAAAGGCGAAAAACTTTTTGGATTTGAGTTTGCAAGTAGCAGTGGCTTCTACGTCGTTGACCACTCAAGAGTCAGGGGTAAAAACAAAAATCCGGAAAGAATGATTGTCAACTTTGAGGTCGATGATATTAAAAAAGAAGTTAAAAAACTTTACAAGGCAAAGGTCAAAAAGATTCAAGAGATTTACCATATAGAGAGTTATGGCTGGATCGCCACTTTTGAAGATGTTGATGGAAATTATTTCCAGCTAGTTCAAATAAGACCCAGTTAGTAATTCGCTCGGGGAAGTTGGTGTGGGGGTGGGCGTGAATGAATAAGTAAAATAAATAAACTGTAATTTCAGTATATTACCAAAAAGGTACGCTTTCAACAGAGGTTGAGTTGTCTACTATCTCAATATTTAATATTTTCGCTTCCTCGGTTAAATATTCTTGAATCATTCTTGCTGACTTAAATTCGCTACTTTTTAAATCTAGAAGTCTATCTACATGATAAAGGAATTGTATTCGGTGTCTTTTTTCATTAGCGGTGGTTAGCAGAATAGGCCTACCTAATCGTTTTAATGAATATGGATCCAAGAATGCGCCTTCGAAAATTGCGGCTGTATACTTTTTAGCCTCGTCTGCTACTGCTTTTCTTAAAGCTAATCTAACTGCAATTAACCCCTTAATGGTGTTTTCTTTATTTAGGCCGCCGAATTTACAATATGCTTTGCAGGTTCCCAAATAAAGAAACGGGAACCGGTCTTTTGTTTTTCCTTTCCTTGCCTTTCTTTTTATTCTGTCCATTTCTACAACGGGCATGTTAAAGTTTTTCCCAAAGATTTTTGATAAACGTGTTTTACCAACTCCCGGGACGCCGTATATAAATATCCTTTCAGTCATAGTTGAATTATATTAGAATTTAATACGTGGTGCAGAAAATTACAGGGCCGGTATTGATGGTGGGAGTATATTTCGCTTTTGTTATTGCTGGCTATATACTTTACGACTCCGGGGAGCTTGATGGCTTAGTTGTTTGGGCAAGACAGAATTTGGTTGTCTATTTTATCTTTCTGGTGGCCGTAAAAACGATGGGTTTGATTTTCCCGCCGATTCCGGGTGGGCTTGTTACATGGGGATCTATTGTAATAATCGGTTGGCAGATGGCATTTGCGGCTGATTTCATCGGAGCAATGATTGGTGCCATAGCAAACTACTACATGGGTAAAAAATGGGGAGTGACTATTGTTAAGAAAATTTTCGGAGACACAATATCAAATAAGATATCAAAGTTAAAAATTAGAAAGGGAAGGGAGGTTGAGTCCGTGGCCGTTTTTAAAATTGCCGGCGGTGGAACTATTGTAGAGGCGATATCTTTTTTTGCAGGAATTATTGATCTAAACCTAAAACAGTTTCTGGCCGGAAGCGCAATCGCAAGCTTGGTAATCGGGTTGCCGACTTACATCCTGACAGACAACTTACTGAGTTCCAGAAATATAGCTTTGAACCTGGCCGCAATTGTTGCCGGGTTTCTTGTTTTATATAAAGTGAAAGGACGGTATTTTGAATAGTTACCGAAATCAGATTTACACACGATATATAACTATCTAAATGAAGCCCGCTTGGTTCGAAGGTTATATTGGCTTTGATTGAATGCAAAAAGCAAATATCGATTTATCAGGACTGGACTTGGTGGAACTGAGGAATACACTAAAGAGTATAGGGGTGGTACGTTTTACTTCTGAAAAAGGTTATCATAAAACACAACCCTAGGTGAAAAACCTAAATGACGGGAGTTAGGTCCTCAGCTTATTTTTTGACGAATAAAATCGCGTTGGGCAAGTCGCGGCCGGGGCCGACTTTGTAACCGCCGGACCAAAGGGCGGTCGACCCACCGTCGTCTAAATTAAGCGCATTTTCCATTCCCAATACTTTCATAACACGGGCGCTCTCGGCGACTGTGGCACTGTGAACAACGCCTATATAAATAGTATTACCCTTATTGGCCACGAAACTTCGTGAACCCTTACTTCCCTTTTTAGGGTCATCGTCCCCGCCAAATGTGACATTCCCTCCTGAGACTAAAAGCGGATAATTGGACAAGACCCCGTCGACACCCGTGTCCCGGCCCCACTGGCTTGCGCCTGACACAAACCTGACGTATCCACCCCCGAAAATTACCGCGGGATTATTGCTGTAGACATTGTTTGCTGAATTAAAGTAATACTTATTCTTATTCATAACGAGTAGGTCGAAGGTATTGGTTTTGCCGGCGCATGACGGATAGCTTGCCGGACAAAAATATGTTCCGTTGACTCCGGCAAATGCACCGTTGCGCGAGACATATGTTGCCAGCGGGAGTACAGGGCAGTTGTCCGGGCAATCGGAGTCCGACGCAGTATCGACGACCACTCTGGTAGAGCCGATATCTGTTGCGATAAGAGATACCATAAAAGTTCCAGCATCGGTTGAAACTTGCTGGCGGCTATATCCGGCACCCGGTGGGCTATTATTTTCGGGAACATTTGCAGGTATTGTGAAACTGGCCGCAATTTTTGCGTTTTCATCGCTTATACTTTTAGTCAAGTCGGAAAGTTTTTTATCCGCGTCGTTATAATTTTGCTTAGAAAGAAGGGCTAAGACTTCTGAGAAATCTTTATCCATGTCCGTTGTCTTGGTTGTTTTAGCCTTGAGGTCAAGCAAATCTTCGTAGACCGAAACCGCTTTTTTGTAAGTAGTTTCTATACTAGTTATTTTCGACTCAAGGTCTTTGTTTATCTTTATTTGATCCTGGTTTTTCAAATTCTCCAGTTCCTTGCCGATTTTTTCCAATTCGACCAGATTTTGATCCTTTTGATTAGTAAGATTTTGAATAATGTTTTGTAGGGATGCTATTTTAGTGTTTGAGAGGGAGTAACCCGCGACGACGAAAACTACCAAAACAATTATTATCGGCAAGTGTTTATCGGGCTTGATGCTTTTACGAAGATTTAGCCCGGGCAGTTTTATTTTCATTGTCTAACTTTATCAAAGTGGAGTTGTGCAGGTCAATTAAGGTATGCTAGACTTTTTTAACCACTTATTATGAACGATAATTCACAGACTAGTCAGACCTCTTCCCAGGAACCGGCGGTTGCAGCGGGGCCTCCGCCTGCGGGTGATCCTAATTTGGAAAATTTGTCCAAAGGTGTCCCTCCGGATATGAAGCTTGATCAGGTTCCCCCGGATTTGCAGGAAAGCCCACAAGTTGTCCAGACGACTACCTCCACGGATGAACTGATCCCTGAGCGCCAGGAACTTAGAAAAAGCAAAAAAGGTCTAAAGCTTTTCTTAGCCCTCCTTCTATTGTTTTTGCTGGTTTTTGGTATTGGAGGGGGGGTGTTTTACGCTGTTGCCTATGAAAAGATAGACATAGGGAACAAAGATCTGCAAAGGTCAGTTGCATATTTTGTGCAAGATTTACCTTTTACTCCCAAAACTCCTAAATACGTTTTAGAAAAGGCGTATTTGGTACAAAAAGATGTTCAGTCGGTAAGCTTTGACGCATCGGTAGCTTTAAGCTCCGGTAGTTTATCTATACTTGGCCTTGGGAATTTCGATATGCAGTTTGTGGGGGATATTGATTATCTTGATCTGGAAAATCTGAAGGCAAAAATGAATGTCTCCGTGGTTAAAGAATTTGATATGGATATTGTGACTGTTGGCGACAAAGCATATTTGCGTGTGAATAAAGTTCCGTCTTTGGTTTTGAGTTTTGTTGGAATTTCAAGTGACAAAATCAGCCCCTTTTTGGGTACGTGGGTGGCTTTGGAGCAGGAAGACTTGTATGGTTCCGGCACGGTCCAAAATCCGACTCCGTCATCTGGCATGACCGGGGACGAGTTGGCAAAAAGCCTTGAGTTGGCGCTTGAAGAAAAGGTGCTGGCAGCGATGGAAATGACAGAAGAACTACTTGACGGCAAGAAGTCATACAAGTTTCATTTTTCGCCAAGCGCCGATTTGCTTGATTACATTATGAAAAGGGCAGGCGATATCAATAACCAGGACAGTAGTTACTCGGGTGATTATAAGGCCTCCGATTACTATAAAGATTTGAGCCTTGATGTTTGGGTTGATGCAAACACCTATTATACGACCAAAGTATCTGTTTCGATTGTTTTGGATAGCGGATCTAGCCTCCCGGGTGGTAGTGCATTTTTAGACGACCCGCTTTCAATGCTAGGTTCATCCCAACAATTTGACATCGCCTTTGTTATGAAGTTAAGCAATCACGGCAACGTTCCTGAAATAGTTGCACCGGCGGATGCAAAGTCTGTAGAACAATTTAGCAAAGAGCTTGAGGCCGCATTTATGAGTGAACTCGGCTCTATCGGTGTTGACGAGTTTGGTAACGATTTTCTTTCAATCTGAAGTAAACTTCCTGTTTTTATTGTTATAATTGTCTTAATGGATTCAAATTACGGCGGTGTTGTTTGGACAAAGCACGTACTACAAAGGTTGGCGGAGCGGGGGATGAAGCAAGGTGATGTTTGGGCTACATGGAGCCGGCCCCAAAACAACCGGTTTTCGCAGGTGCGAGGTGGATGGGTTTTTGACAGAATTTGGGGAAATCAAAAAATCGAAGTCGTAGCCAAAAAAAATGCTAAGGACAGGTGGGTAATTCTTTCCGCTTGGTCCAAACCGGTTCATAAAAAGCAACAAAAACAAAACATTCCGGTTTTGTTTAATTTCGTTAAAAAGCTATTTCGCAAATGAAGCATAAAGAAGAAAATCTGGCTAAAATACTTAAAGACTTTAATACAAGATTAGTGGGAGATGAGGAAACTAAAAAAATTATTTGCGCAACCCTACTTGTATTTCCAAAAGAAGTGATCGATTTCGTTGTAAAAAATGTCTGGTTCGTGTCCGCTTTTGATGACGCTTGGTCGTTTACACTGGACTCGGAAGAATTATGCGGAAGGACAATAGTCTTTTTGAGCGACGATTTACTTCGTCAGAGTAAGGACAGGGTTACTTATTCCGTTGCCCATGAAATTGCCCATATAATGCTCGGCCACAAAAATCCATATAATGCAAAGTTGCCTCAAACAACCGAAAAGAAGTTTGAAACGGGGGCGGACGAGTTTGCGAAGTATTATTTGGATTTATCTAAAATTAGTTGACTTGCGCAATTAATTCTTTTTCTTTGTCGCCAATTATTTCAGAGATGTTTTTTGTCGATTTTGTCAAAACGCTATTTTTTAAACTGCTAAAGTTGTCCAAGATGCCGGTGTTTTTGATCGGTTGACCTTTTGTTTTAGGTAAATTTGATATCAGGTCAAAAAACTTAAAGTAGTCTCCTGAAGCAGGATTTTTGAATGAAAAACCATTAAATGGTTCTTGCAGGTAATCCAGGACAAATGGTGTAACGGCGACAAGGTTACTTTTGTTCCACACTTTAGTGAACGCGGTCAAATAATTTGATACGATAGTTTCTTCGCTGTTTGAATTTGTCGACCAGCCTGTTTCTGTAATAAAAACCGGTATGTTTTCGTTTATGCCGTAGCTTGCGAGCAACTCAATCTCGCGTTCCCAGCTTGCGACTGTTCCCAGCCCAGTGTCATATGGACTGCCGGAAAATCCCGGATTTGGATAGGAATGAGAATTCCATCCGTCGATGTAGGAAAGTAAGTCCGGCATGTAAGAAAACATACCTTCTACAAACTCTTTGAAGCTGGTTGTAGTCTTGGTATTTGTCGAAGATGGGTCAATGGCTGCAGGAAGAATGAAAAAGTCGTCGGACTTGCTTTTAAAGGTCAGTGAATATGTTTTAAGGATATTTGCGTATTGCTGAGAATTGATGTCGCCTCCCCATTCGGCCGCGTGATTTGGTTCATTAAAAATAACTACGTATCTATTGCTTATTGGCCAATTTAAGTTATTAAAAAAAACCGCCCAGTTTTCCGCCTCTTGAGGTGTAGGGGCTTTCCAGTTTGGCCCGTAGATTTTAGTGGCAATTCGCACAATCGGAATAAGTTTAAGGTCGGTGAGCAGGTCAAAAAATTTTTGCCAGCGAAGGCTGTCTCGTTCGTCTTCGCGAATGACAAAGGTAACATAACCCCACTGTCCGCGGCCCCCGTTAACTAATTTTGCCGCGTCTTCTAAATCGGATTCATCGCTGATGTGGATTCCAAAATGGTTGTTGTCAAAGTCTGTTGGTACATAGGCCGAATAGACAGAACCCGGCAGTAAAAAAATGAGCAAGATAAGTACTGCAAAAGCTAATAATGCATTTTTCATCGCAAACTATTATACCCAAAATACTTTAGTTTGCATCTAAAATAATATTTTGGGGGATCAAAATCACTTGCGAGCTTGCCTGCGCAAGCAGGGATTGCAAATTCGAGTAAGTGGAGTTTATAGTATTAATATCAAGTGTATGAACAAACAAATTGTAATCGTGATTTTGTTAATAGTTGGTTTAGTGACTTTTGCATTGATCGGGCTCGGAAAATTTATCGACCTCAATTTAGCTGATCTTGGAGTGTCAGATATCCAAACCAGAAAACTTGCGGCCAGTGACGTGAATATTGTGCGGCTGATTAGTTGTCAGAAAGGTAAAATTTCCTTTCTGCCAAGTATCGGCGGGTCAATTGAATTTGATCCGGATACTTTTAGGGCAACCAAAGGCGAAACCATTTCGATAGTCAACCGTGACAGCCTAGCGCATGAGATTGGTGTGTCCAGTACACACATTATCTTAAATGTTAACCCTGCCGAGTATGTTGAAATCGACACAAGTTTGCTTGCGGTTCCTGGTCCTTGGGGTATAACTTGCGACGGGATTAACCTGGGTGACAAGGGGCCGCTACTTTATCTCCTTGAGCCTTTTTAAAAATGTTACTTAATTTTGACATTGTCGAACTGATCAAAACTTGGGGTTACATAGGTTTGTTTTTTATTGTTTTCGCCGAGTCGGGTCTTTTTTTTGGTTTTTTTCTACCTGGCGATAGCCTGCTTTTCACTGCAGGTTTTTTAGCATCGCAGAATTTTTTGAACATAGTGGTCTTAGTCCCTCTATTGATTATTGCTGCGATTTCTGGCGATAGTGTCGGCTATTGGATGGGGAGAAGGTTTGGCAACTGGCTGATGAGGCAAAAGGAAACTTTCTTTTTTCAGAAAAAATATATGACTCGCGCCCAGGAGTTTTATGATAAACACGGAGGAAAGACGATAGTGATGGCCAGATTCGTTCCGGCAGTTAGGACTTTTGCGCCAGTTGTCGCCGGAATGGCTAAGATGCACTACAGGACCTTTTTGAGTTTCAACATTTTTGGCGGAATTTTCTGGTCTGCCGGCATGCTCCTTTTAGGCTACTTTCTGGGTAGTCTCATTCCTGATATAGATAAATATCTATTGCCGATAGTTGGCGTGATAATTATTGTTTCTGTACTTCCGGGAGTAATTCATTTCATTAAAGAAAGTAAAAAGAAGTAATTGACATGCCAAAATTTGTCTGTAGAATTGATTGTTATTAGATAATGAAATTTTGGAAATTTTTCCTAGCTGCCAACTTAGTCTTAAGCCAAATTCTAAGCCTCTTGATATATGCGAGTCCGGCTAAAGCAACCCCTCCGACCGACTTTATTAACGAGACACTTCTCACCGGGCTTAACGAGCCGACGGCAATCCAGTTTTTGCCGGATGGGCGGATGCTGATTTTGTCCCGGTACGGAAGTATAAGAGTCGCCCAGCCTGGAGCCATTCAGGTCGATCCGACGCCGTTTTTGGATTTAACTTCGGTGACTAATACTTCACAAGGAGAAAGAGGGCTTACCGGTATCGCTCTTGATCCGGGTTTTTTAACAAACGGATTTGTCTATCTTTTTTATACCAGAAATTTGCCGTTACGCGATCGGGTTGCCAGGTTTACTGCTAGCGGAAATACGGCTGATCCGGGAAGCGAAATTGTTATTTGGCAGGATAACGTGGGTGCGCCTTTGTGGCATCATGGTGGATCCGTCGGCTTTGGCACAGACGGCAAATTGTATGTCTCAACCGGCGACGGCTTTGACAGATCAAATGAAGTTCAAAGTTTGACTAGCTACAGAGGCAAGTTGCTTCGACTTAACTCTGACGGCACAATTCCGGCAGATAACCCTTTTTATGATGGAGCAGGACCAAATTTGGACGAGATTTGGGCGAGGGGTTTGAGAAACCCCTTTCGCTTTCAATTCGATTCAGTTACAGGAAATATATATATAGGGGATGTAGGCTCAAATGACCCTTCATCTTCAATTGAAGAAGTTAATTTGGCGGCAGCGGGTGCCAATTACGGCTGGCCTGTTTGCGAGGGCAGTTGCGGAACTCTAGGGATGACAAACCCTCTGTTTAGCTATCCGCATAGTGGACGGGACTCATCGGTTACGGGCGGATTTGTCTATCGCGGAGGTAATTTTCCGAGCCAATACCAGGGTGCTTATTTTTACGGCGACTATGTTCAAAATTGGGTAAAAGGCTTGAATCTTAATGTTGCAGGTACTTCGGTAACGGGTACGTTTAATTTTGAGCCAACCAACGGTGCCGCCGACGGCCCGTACGGCGAAATAGTTGATTTGAAACAAGGGCCCGACGGTGCCTTATATTACGTCGATATAGGCATTTCTTGGGAAGGTGGCGGCGGCCCCAATCAGGGAACAGTCAGAAGAATTAAATATACAGCCGCAAACCAACCTCCCGTGATAGTTTCGGTGACGGCGGATACTATAAGCGGTGCGGGACCGACTTTGGAAGTCAACTTTTCATCCTCCGCGACGGATCCGGAAGGTCAAACCTTAAGTTATGATTGGACTTTTGGAGACGGGCAAGCGGCAAGCGGCCAGAATGTAACCCATACTTATCAGCAAAAAGGCCCGTATGTAGCGCGGCTAGGTGTTTCAGACGGTGTGAACCAGACATTGTCGGATAATATCAGCATTACGGTCGGTGTTCCGCCTGTTGCAACAATAACCTCGCCTGTTGCATTATCCGCCTTTCGTGCTGGTGACGTGATTAACTATTCAGGGAGCGCAACGGATAGCGATGGTATCTTGAGCGAGTCCAACTATTCATGGCGAATTTTACTTTTGCACCTTTCACATACTCATCCCGATGTCGGTCCAGTTCTGGGATCCGGCGGGGTGTTTACTATTCCGACCAGTGGACATGAAATAAATGACGACATTGCTTTCCAATTTGTTTTGACGGTAACGGATGCCGACGGGCTGGAAGACTCTAAGGAAGTTACTATTATTCCCGAGACGGTAAATTTGACTTACGACACTGTCCCTTCGGGGTTGTCGCTGACTTTAGATAGTTTTCCACAAACTGCTCCCTTTGTACAAAACACGGTTATTAACTTTGAACACACAATAAGTGCACCTCTAAACCAGTCAGGCGCCGGAGGCAATTATGACTTTGTTTCCTGGTCTGATGGGGGTGCGGCAACGCACACCATTATCACGCCGGCTATAGGGCAAACTTACACCGCGATTTATCAACTTGTATCTACTCCGACTCCGAGTCCAACACCCACTCCTTCTCCTACTCCACAGCCAAGAGTTGCCTACTCCTTTGACGAAGGTATAGGAACTGTTGCCTTTGACAGTTCGGGAAACACTACTAACGGGACGGTAAATGGTGCTACTTGGACGGCACAAAGCAAGTATGGGAACGCACTGTCTTTCGACGGTGTCAATGATCGTGTAACTTCTTCTTCGATTTCGCTGGGTCAACCTTTTACGTTGATGGCTTGGATAAATAACCCCTCAAACGCAGCCTATGAAACGATAATGACTGTCGGCCAAGACAGAGACTTATATTTAAGTAATGGAGTTGTTACGTTCTATAACGGCAGTGATAGACAATTTCCTCCCGCTATTTCAAACACTTGGCATCATGTCGCGCTGGTATATAGCGGTACAAGCCTAGTTTCCTATCTAGATGGAGTGCAGAATGGCAGCTCCTATAATGTCAGCTTGTCTCAATACAGCGGGACGTTGCAAATTGGCTCTTGGATTTTTGGCGGAAGCAACAGTGACTTTTTCGGCGGAATAGTTGACGAGGTAAGAATTTACAATCAGGCTTTAGTACAGGCTGAAATTCAGTCTGCCATGAATACACCTATTGGAAATATTCCTGCACCCACTCCAACTCCAACTCCAACTCCAACGCCTACTCCCACTCCGACTCCGACTCCTGCTCCTACGCCAACTGCGTCTCCAACGCCATCACCCACGCCCACTCCTGGGGTGGGAACGTCCTTGCGTTTTTTCGGCAACGGACAGGGAGACATTGACAGGGTAAAAATTTCCATTGATAATCCGGCCAAACCCGTTGATGTAGGCGGAAACTTTGCAGTTGAATGGTGGATGAAAGCCGAAGCGGTCAATAATCCGTCAGACGCAGTTATCTGTAATCAAAATGACGGTTGGATCTACGGGAATACGATATTTGATCGTGATGTTTGGGGAAACGGGGACTTTGGCGATTACGGGATCTCATTAACAGGCGGAAGAGTTGCCTTTGGTGTTAATAATGGGATATCGGGCAACACTTTGTGTGGAAATGTCGTTGTGGCCAATGGCGCTTGGCATCACGTAGCGGTAACCAGGAATTCCACAAATGGTCAACTATCAATCTATATTGATGGTCAACTGGATACTCTAGGCAATGGCCCGACAGGCGACTTGTCCTATAGGGACGGACGGCCAACGACTTTTGAGGACGATCCGTTTTTGGTAATTGGTGCCGAAAAACACGATGCCGGCAGCGGTTATCCTTCATATAATGGCTTGGTAGATGAAGTCAGGATCTCCGATAATATAAGATATACCGCAAATTTTACTCCGGTCAACTCCGCTTTCAATCCTGACGTAAATACTGTTGGTCTTTACCACTTCGATGAGAATGTCGGTACTTTGGCAACTGACTGGTCGCAGGCTACCGGAGGGCCAAGCAATGGCGTCCTCAATGTTGGAGGTAGCCCAACCGGGCCTGTTTGGTCAACCGATACCCCTATAACTGTTCTGCCTTCGCCTACGCCAACCCCAACCCCTACGCCTAGTCCTAGTCCAAGCCCCACACCCACGCCGTCGCCAACTCCTTCACCGTCTGGATTTAGTCTCTTGTTTGACGGAATCAACGATTTTGTCCGCGGGGTAAATATTCCCCTCTCAAACCAATTCACTTATGAGGCTTGGGTGAGACGAAGCGTGGATAACGGGGGATTTCAGACATTTTTATCCGACGCCAATAGCGGCTACAGTCAAGTAATGTTTGCGCTGTATGTGGACGCTGGAAACGCGGATTGCGGCGCAAGTCCGGCCGACCAATTTGCCGTGTGGGACGGTGCGTCTGTATTCTGCTCTGGAGTGAGTGCGGGTGTAAACACTTGGCACCATGTTGCAGTGAGCCGTAATACTGGCAATGCTTTGCAATTTTTCGTTGACGGCCAACTGACAGCAACTCGAAACAACTCCGCTGTTCCCAGAGACAGTAGTGGAAGGCTCGCGGCCGGGCGGGCCGGGGACTATAACGGCGAATATTTTGCCGGGCTGGTTGACGAGGTAAGAATATCAAACCTGGCTTTGTATCTTGGTACTTTTACTCCTCAAAAAAGTCTGTCGGCGGGTGCTGGTACCGTTGTGCTTTGGAAGATGAATGAAGGTGCAGGACAAGTCGTCGGCGACGGTTCTGGCAATGGTTATAACGCAACTTTGGGAACAACCACAGGGTCGCAATCTTCTGATCCTGCTTGGTCAACAACCACCCCTTAGATTCTTGTATGACGTATATATCATAAAGCAAAGTTAGGAATTGAGTTTTGTTAGTTAAAATACTATCTCCTCGCTGGATTTAAAAATATCTGGTTTGAAGTTATAGAAACGTACCCAATTGCCACTGGGTAAAAAGTGACGCTCTAACAGATGTTTAAATCCTTTAGGATCATAATCCATAGGCGCTAGATTACTAAAATCTTCAAAAGGTTTAAATACCCGATCATAAGAGAATCTTAGCGTATCTAGTGTTAACTTTAATTCTGAGTGAATATGAACCATGCTTCCGCAAAATCTATCAAATACCAGAACCACTCTGGCTTCAACGTCTGCCCTGCCTTCATAATTTTGGTATGCTTTAATTAAGTACTTTGCTGTTTGCTCGTCTAGAATTCCCCCGATTTCACCTTGAATAAGCTTAACGAAATCGGACTGTTCCTGGCCTACTTGAGCAGCTGTTTTTTTGCCTCTCAGCGCGGCGTGGTCACCGCGCAGGGCTTCTCCTAAGTCATGCAGTCTGGTATAAAGCCTGGCTTTATTGATGTTGAACTCACTCGGCAACAATCCTTTTCCATGGAGTCTATTGACCCAAAGCTCGATATCTTGTGAGTGTACGTGAACATTCTCCTGTAAAAAGTCATCTGTTGGTTTGATGCCACGCACCCACCTCCCTTCAACAACTTCACGAGTCAACTCGTCTGTTCCAAGCGGGGCAAAAAACCAACCAAGGTCGTCACCTTCCTCAAGAGATTTTACTCTTTTTCCTTTATAATAAAGTTCCTGGTGCGACTCGATATATCCATCATATGGTGGTTCTTCTATTTCCGCCAAGGCTTTTGTCCAGAGAGTCTCCAATTTTTGTAGTGACAACTTTTCGTCAGTATCAAATATTAAATTTAAACTACCCTCCCTGGTTATTAAGTAACCAGGATACAAACCTTTTTCCAAGTTGTTTAGTTAATATTCTGTTAGAATCTGTCTAGATATGGACATTGGTTACGCACTTTTATTGGGTGCAATTCAAGGTTTGACGGAGTTTTTGCCGATTTCCTCGAGTGGACACTTGGTGTTGGCAAAAAAATTTTTCCCTGAAATGTCTTACCCGGGGGTTTGGTTTGAGGTAATTTTACATCTAGGGACTTTGGTGGCGGTATTTATCTATTTCAGAAAGAAGATTCTAAAACTTAATCTTAAATGGGTTGTGTTATTGCTAATTGGTAGTATTCCGGCGGGTTTTGCAGGGATTTTTTTTCGTGAGGTTCTAGAGGAAACTTTTTTTCGCTTTGGTATTTTTTTGGGAATTCAATTTTTAATAACTTCGGCGATTTGCTTCATTGTTGACAAACTGAAGAAAAAAAATAAAGTCATTAACATGACGGATGCTTTTTTGATAGGTTTGGGACAAGCAGTTGCAATATTGCCGGCAATAAGCCGTTCTGGTTCGACGATTTTTGTTGCCGTCTTACGGGGAATTGATAAAAGAAAAGCCGCTGAATTTAGTTTTCTCCTTTCTATACCGGCGATTGTGGGGGCAAATTTGGTTGAGGTTCTAAACTATAAAGAAAATATAAGGGCATTTGACCTTAGTTATTTAATTGGCTTTCTTACTGCTTTCGTTGTAGGCTTTTTCTCGATTGGCTGGACAATTAACTTGCTAACCAAGAAAAAATTCGGAGTGTTCGGCATTTATACTTTTATCCTGGCAATATTAACAATAGTATTTTAGGTAGGTATAGGACGAGGCCGATGAGTACCGCCCCTACTGATCCCAGGAAAACTGCTGCAGCAGAAACGTCTTTTGCCACCTTTGCTTTTGGGTGTATTTCCGGGCTGACAAGGTCCGTAATTTTTTCCATGGAAGTATTAAAAAGCTCAAGAATCAATACAAAAATGATAGTGAGCAATAAAATAACAAATTCCAGGGGAGTAAAAGCGAGAAGAATCGCGACTACCAGAGCCATAAAGGCAGCTACTGTGTGGAATCTAAAGTTTGGCTCATTGGCAAATGCGTCTCTAATGCCATTCATTGCGAATTCAAAACTGCCAGCAATGCTATACTTTCTACTCATACTATTTAGAGTATACTACCATGTATAGTTTACTTAGGAAATGGAAGTGCTTTTAATAACGTTTCTAGCAAGTTTTTTGATTTGGTTTATGTTTTTTGGTTTGGTGGTCCACTGGTTTATTGACGGCAAAATTAAGAAGGAACAGGCTTTTCACGCATTTTTGTCAGCGCTTATCGCCTGGGCGGTCTCCGAAATGATGAAAACACTTTATCCGCTGCCACGGCCGTTTATTTTAAACGGTGCAAAGCCTTTGACGTTTACGTTCCCAATTGATGGCGGTTTTCCCTCACAGCACGCGGCGGCGGCCTTTGCTATCGGCGTTACACTCTGGTTGCACGACCGTAAAATCGGTCTCTTGTACCTTTTGGCTGCGCTTGGAGTCGGAATAGGCCGGATTTTAAGCAATGTACATTTTCCCGTTGATGTTTTAGTGGGTGCAATTTTGGGAAGTACTGTTGCCTATTTCTTTGAAAGGTTACACATTTATAAATATTTAACAGGAAAGTGAAGGCTTGACAGTTAGCACTTTGGCTGTTAGACTGCTAAGATATTATGGATTTGAAGGATAAGATTAGTAGAATAGTCCCGGTAGTTGCCATTCGTGAAAGCGTAGTATTTCCTCAGACAGAAGCAATACTTTCGTTTGGGAGACCCAAATCGGTTTCGGCGATAAATTCCGCCTTCCGCGAAGATAGAGTTATAGCGATTTTTACTCAAAAAGAGTCTAAGACACTGGACCCCCAAGAAGAAGATTTGTATAAGGTCGGGACGATCGCAACAATTACCCAAATGATGCAAACCGAAGGTGAAGTGCACACAATGGTACGTGGTCAGGCAAGGATCAGACTGGAAAAAATAAGCGCTGACTCACCCCATTTGGTTGCGGAAGTTGTGGAGATCGAAGCCGATAAAGATAGAGATGACGATCAGGTGAAAGCTGGAGCAAAAAACCTTCTTGACCTTTTCAAAAAAGCAATTAATTTAGGCAAAAGCGCGGAGATTACGTCTGTAATGAAAATAGTTTCCGGGCAATCCAGCGATTCCGAGCTTGTGGACTTGGTTGCGTCGACCTTGGACATTAAAACCACAGAAAAGCAAAAATTACTGGAATCAATTTCTCTGAAAGACAGGCTAGAGAAGGTAAATGGGTACTTAACACACGAAGTAAACGTGTTGGACCTTGAAAAGACAATTTCGGTTAAGACTCAAAAGAGATTTGAGGATCAAATGAGAAAAGCGATGCTGCGGGAAAAGAAAAGGACGATTGAAGAAGAGCTGGGTGAAGAAGACGGCGAAGTCTCGCACGACGAAATTAAGGAGTATGGCCTGAAAATAAAGGAGGCTAAGATGCCGAAAGATGTTGAGGACCGTGCCAAAAAAGAGCTCAAGCGCTTGAAACAATTGTCTCCCCACAATCCTGAAGGCAGTTATATCAGAAACTATTTGGATTGGCTTTGCGATATGCCCTGGAGCAAAGAAACAAAAAGTGAAACGTCAATTAAGAAAGCAGAAAAGGTCTTAAACGATGATCACTATGGATTAGACAAAGTTAAAGAAAGAGTCCTTGAATACCTTGCGGTAATGAAAATGAAAAAAGAAGGGTCTCTTCCTACAATTTTGTGTTTTATTGGGCCGCCGGGGGTGGGTAAAACCTCAATTGGCAAGTCTATTGCAAAGGCTTTGGGAAGAAAGTTTTCCAGGGTTTCTCTCGGAGGAATACGTGACGAGGCGGAAATCCGCGGTCATAGAAGGACTTACGTGGGGGCACTGCCGGGTCGAATAATCCAGGGGATTAAAAATGCAGGTACAAAAAACCCAGTTTTTATGCTTGATGAGATCGATAAAGTCGGCGTGGATTTCAGAGGCGATCCCACTTCTGCGCTCTTGGAAGCGCTTGATCCGGAACAGAATAAGGAGTTTTCAGATCACTACTTGGAGGTGCCTTTTGATCTTTCTAATGTCATGTTTATTTGCACAGGCAATACGCTAGATGGTATTCCGATTCCGCTTCGCGACCGCGTGGAGATAATTAATTTTTCGGGCTATACATTGGAAGAGAAGCTCCATATTGCCGAAAAGTATTTATGGCCAAAACAGCTAAAGGTTAACGGACTGGACAAAAGTGGCGTTACTATTGACAAGGATGCTTTACTGGATGTGGCAGAGAAATACACGAGAGAGGCTGGAGTAAGGGAGCTTGAGCGAAGCCTGGCAACGCTTTGCCGGAAAGTTGTGAGGCTTATGGCTGAAAAGAAAAAATACCCCAAGGAGGTTAAAAGGACGGATATTGAAAAGTTTCTGGGCCCAAGGAAATTTTCTTCCCAAATTGTGGGCAAAGAAGACGAGGTTGGAATGTCGACAGGGCTGGCAGTCACCTCGGTCGGTGGCGACGTGTTGTTTATCGAAGTTGCGCTAATGCCCGGCAAGGGCAAACTTACTCTCACGGGTCAGCTAGGGGACGTGATGAAAGAATCGGCAAAAGCAGCCTTTACTTGGTCTAAGGCTCACTGGAGGCAGTTGGGTCTAAAAAGTGACTTTGGTATGGAAATGGATGTTCATATTCATGTCCCCGAAGGAGCTGTTCCTAAAGACGGTCCTTCGGCCGGGGTTGCCCTGACTTCGGCTTTGGTTTCGGCTTTGACGGGTGTTCATACAAATAGGGACGTTGCAATGACAGGGGAAATTACGCTTCGTGGAAACGTGATGGAAATCGGCGGCGTCAAAGAAAAAGTAATTGCGGCACACAGGGCAGGGGTTAAAAAAGTAATACTTCCCGCGGATAATAAAAAAGACATGGAAGAAATTCCGGATGAGGTTAAAAAAGATATAAAGTTTGTTTTTGTTTCAAAAATAGCCGAAGTTCTTCCTCATGTTTTAGCTAAATGGCCGCTGGCAAAATCCAAATCTCCTCGGGTATTTCCATTTATGGCAGTTAATTGACTTTTGTAATAGTTTACCCAAGTGTGCTATAATTAGCCATTGTCATCTCCAGGTAACATTAAAATAGGCAGCAAACTCGTTGAAGGTGGTAAAGTTTATACCGTTTACAAAATTGAAGAAAAGACGATCGACGGTGCGCCTCGGAGGATAATTTGCTATAAACCTCACTTTTCTGATTACACCAACGACACGGTTGTTTGTTCTTTGCCCGAAGACAATTTGCAGGAGGCAAATATCAGAAGGCCAATTTCACTAACGGAATTAGAAAATATTATTCGGAATCTCTCGAGCGGACCCCAGCGGGAAGAGTTAGACGTGGTTGAGGCTAAAGTTACACTAGGTGGCAACGATATTTATGAATCTGTCGAGATTCTAAAAATTTACTGGCGTGAAAAAAACAAAAACGAGGAAGGGTTTACTAAAGCCAAAAAAGATATCTTAAATCTTGCACTCGAAAAGATAGTCGAAGAGGTTGCGCTGATCCAAAAAACTTCTCTTGAAGCAGCGCGCACCGCAATCACAAAAGCTCTGTCCTGACTGCGCTTAATTGTTTTAAGTTCTTGTTTTGGGTAAAATAGGTTTAACTTGGCCACACAAAAGGGCCCCATCGTCTAGTGGTCTAGGACACTAGGTTCTCATCCTAGAAACCTGGGTTCGAGTCCCAGTGGGGTCACCAAAAAAGAAATCGAGTCGGAATTGGGGGCAGCGCTGGCTGCGCCCCCCTCCGCAGACAGCGCTGCAAAGGGAAAATCGAGGGTTGCCGACAGGCGACGGTCATTCAAAAAGAAGTTCGAGCCGACTTTTTTTCCCATGATTGACAAATCATGGGAATTATTTTCAGCGCGCGCGACTTTTTGCGCCTGCAAGGCGCAATTTACGAATTCTCTCATAGGTTCGAGCCAAACAGTTCCGCTTTTGGAAATTTGAGATTTTTTCTCCTCTAACTTTAGTTTTTCTTCAAATAATTCGTTCTTCTTTTGTTTGTAGATTTCCGGTTCGATAACTTGGTCTAAATATCCATTAAGAAGCCTGTTGAGTTTGACTTCGGATTCTTGAATTTGTCCGTCAAGCTGTATTTCTTCCACACCGGCTACCAGTTTGTCTTTTTCTTCGGCTTGGGTGATCCATTTTTCGAAATACGGTTCCCAATCTTCATGCAAGCCGCAATCACTGACAATCTTTCTTATTTGTGGTTCAAGTTCTATCTCTGAAACGTATTTTTGAGTACAGGGTCTTAGCTTTTTGGTACAACGATAGTAAATAAAAGTTTGGTCAGTGCCATTTTTGTATTTTTTGATATGCTGTTCTGCCGTGATTGCGGCGCCGCACTCGCCGCAGGTCGCGAGCCCCGCAAAAGCAAAATTATGACCTTTCTGTCTTGGTCGTTCGATTTTTTCAACTTGTTTTTGAACTTCATCAAACAGCTTTTTGCTAATAAAGGTTTTGTGAGACCCTTGATAATATTCTCCGGCGTATTTCAAAATACCTAGATAAAATCTATTGGAGAGCATGTTTTTTACTTGCCCGACTTTTACAGGTTTTTCTCCTTCTCGCTTAATGCCAAACTTGAACATAAATTGAGAAATGCCAGTAAAAGAAACATTTCCATCAGCAAAAAGCTGAAATGATTGTTTGACGACTTTTGATTTTTCTTCGTCAATATCAATCCCCCTCGTTTTGGGATTATTTATATATCCGTATGGCGCTTTGCTTGGCCAAACTCCGTTTCGAAGTTTTTGTCTGTTTCCGCGCTTTACATTTTCGGAAAGATTATCGACATAATATTTTGATTGGCCAAAGGCGATTGAAAGCATGAATTTACCCTGTGGGGTTGACTCAAACCAAAACGAGGGAAATTTTAAATCAAGAAGTTTACCGGTGTCGAGCAAATAAATAATTTTCCCGCCATCAATAGAATTTCTAGCAAGTCTGTCGGGATGCCATGAAAGAATGGCGTTAGCCATTCCTTTCTCGATTTTCTTTAGTACCTCCGCAAATTGCTCCCTTCCGGGGGCTTTGGCAGTTTTTGCTTCAGTGATAAATTCAGTTACGGTTAATTTTTCTCTTTTGGCAAACTCCTTGAGTTCGGCAATTTGCGCTTCAATAGACAAAACTTGCTTGTCTTTTTCATCGGTTGATTTTCGGCAATAAGCGATGTATTTCATTTTTTAATCCTTTCGGACCCAGAAATAGACAACGATTGCAATGATAATCGTAATAGCAATTGAAAGACTTATATTGCCTATTGCCTGACGAATGGTAAATAGGAGAGCAACAACTCCTAAAAAAATCGCAGCTTTTTGCAATCCTATGTTGGTTTTTTCTATTTTTTGATTTTGTGCATCTAGATCAAGAATAGTTTTGATTAAACGACCAACTGCCTCAATCTGCTTAGCGTCAGCCTGATGGTGCCGTTTATCAATTGAAGCAGGAGCATCTTGCTCAATAGCACGAACCTGCTCAATTAAATCTGATAATGGGTTAGAATTTTTTGTTGTCATATTTATATTTACTAAAATTTTTGCGTTTTTCTCGTTTCTTTTTCTTTGCGTCGCCCGTCGGCAACCCTCGGTTTTCCCTTTGCAGCGCTGTCTGCGGAGGGGGGCGCAGCCAGCGCTGCCCCCAATTCCGACTCGATTTCTTTTTTGGTGAACGTTTTCGAACAAATTCGAACGTATTTCAAAGGTAGCGGCGGCTGACCGCACCAGCCGCCGCACTATTTGTACGCTCGGCCTGCGGCTTCGCAAAAAGTCGGCTCGGACATTCCGCCGAAAGCGGAACAAAGAAAAACGCAAAAATTTTAAAGTGCTTTTACTTTTCTCAATTTATATAGAAAAAAGCTTAAAAATATCCCTAACAATATTGCTCCTGCCACCCATAGATTAAAAATGCTCAACTTTCCGGCTTGTATAGAGCTTCCAGCGACTACCGCTATTAAGACATAAGGCAACCTAGTAATAAACGCAGCCGTAGACAATGTAGTCGCCCTATACTTTGACGGTATTTCTCTGTTAATAACTACAGATATCCACGGGTCGGCCAGTTTTCCAGCAATTGCTATTGTAAGCAAAACAAATACGCCCCAGTAACCAATTGGAAATGCAGCTGCGAAAAATCCAATGGCCATCATAAGAGATAATATAACCAATCCTCCCATGTCAGAAATTTTTTCTCGTAGCTTGGGTACCAAACGGATTGCAAATGCTGAAATTAAAGTTAATAAACCAATAATAATACTTTGTTCTTTTGCGTAAAAACCAAAACTTGTAGCAATTGCCGGTCTGATGAATCCCCAAGAATAGAGATAGTAGACTCCTAGAAGAATGAGTATAAAAACGACATATTTTCTCAACGAAACGCTGAATAGTTCTTTTGCACCAATAAAAAGTTGTTCAAAATATGTCTTGAAAGAAAATTTGATAGTGTCGACCTTTGGCTCGAAAAGCCAAAATGCTGATATAGCTCCCAGCAAAAATCCAAAACCCCAAGCATAATGAGGGAGGCGAAACCAAAATTCATACATAAACCCACCGAAGAAAGTTGCGAATGCGGTTGTGTATGTTTCAATTGTTTTACTTTTAGTTATAACTACATCATATTCATTCTCCCGCTTCAATTGAACTAACGTGTCGTAGGCAAGTGCTTCACCCGCTCCTGAATAAAATGCATAGGCAATTTGCACCATTAACCAACCAATAAATATCGTTGTTAAATTATTGGCTCCAGAAATCATAAAAGCACCTATTGTGCCAGCAATTAGGCCAACTTGGATTGTTTTTTTCTTACCGAGTAAATCTGCAATTGCGCCAGACGGTATTTCTAGAAAAAGTGCAAATCCAAACCCTAAAGCATCAATCCATCCAAGTTGGCCATATGTCATAAATTTTGTCCAAAAATATATCCAGTTGCTTGCCAAAAAGAAAAAATTCATGCAAGCTGACAGAATATAAAAAACGAGGATATTTCTGTTCTCTTTTAATATGGAAGTCATGTTCAAATTATATCTCATTTTATGTCTTTAGTTCTAGATAATAACTCATAAATTTTGTACAATATGGCTTGCTTAGCAAGCCAAAAGTCGCGCGCGCTGAAAATAAGCGAGGCCGCAGGCCGAGCGTACAAATAGTGCGGCGGCTGGTGCGGTCAGCCGCCGCTACCTTTGAAATACGTTCGAATTTGTTCGAAAACGTTCACAGATAGTGATTTAGAAGTCTTGTAAGCATCATTTAGCTTGAAAATAGGCGCTAAATTGAGTGTTCCATTTTCTAATTCTGCATACGTTGGCAGGTCTTCAAAAACCAACCCGAACATGGCAGCGTTTTGAAAGGGATTAGTGCTTCCGAACAGTAAATCTTTGAGGTGTTCCATGAAGTACTGGGTGTAGTTTATGAGTATCTGAATATCAATCTGTTCTTTCTCCTTCTTTTCTCTGACACCCACGAGATTCGTTTTCTCAAGTTCCAGCTTTTCTATATCCTCCTCCATTAGTTTGATTGTAGTTGGAAGTGAGAGTATCTTGATTTTGTCTTTCAGCTCATGAATTTCGTGCTCAATGCTGATAAGTCGTTCATTGAGTTTGACAGTTACATCTGATACCTGGTGCTCCCGTTTGTTCCATTCTCCTAGGAATATATCTCTGAATCTTTTTACAAAGCTCTCATCAAAGTCTACGTGTTCCATAAACGCCTCTACACAGGTTTCTAAAGCGTCTACGGGTATCCTGAAATACTTGTGGCCACGGCTACAATGGTAAGCAGGGAAGTGTTTACCAGACTTACCCTTTGAAGCGCTGGCTAGTAATTGGTTTCTGCATGCAGGGCATAAAATATACTGCTTATACGGGTAGAGCGGGTTTTCCTTCTGCTTCCTCAATCTCCAGGGGTCAACCTTACCTCGATAAATCTTCACAACATCGCCATCTTCAACGATTGTTATTTTCCCACGATTAGCCCTATTGAATATCTCGATTGAAACAAGTCCAGGAAACTTACATTTTGTTGGTTCACCATCAAGCCACTTTTCAGTGTTTACACCAGCATAGATAGGATTCTGAATGTAGCGCTGCATCTGTTTGATGGTAAGTGGTATCCCTCCTGTTTTGTCAATAATTTTTTGCTTATCAGTTTTATCATGGAGCTTTCTCGTTCTCGACTTGTAACCAATGGCGTTTACTTGTTCGACAATCTGTAAATCCGTCAAAGTTCCTTGCTCACGTAGTTCAAACATCTTGATAAACCAGGGAGACTCTACAGGGTGAGGGGCGAGAATAACCCTCATGCCATGGCTTGTTTCAATTTTCTTGTTTTGATAACCAGGTGGTGCAGGTCGAACACGATAGCCCATACGTACATAGCGAACTTCAGCGCCAATCATTCGGGTTAGGATGTCTCGAACTTCACCTTTAGCCCGCTCCGCTTCCAAAAGTTCGGTGATGAAAGACGGACTAAACTCTGACCAGCCATACTTGAGTCCAAGATGGTCAAGCGTATTTACGGTTTGAGTGCCGATAACTCCATATACGTCAATAAATTGAACTCCATACTTAGCGAACTGAGACTTGAGTAAACCATACATTGTAGCGCCGCCTCTTGTACCTCTGTCTATACTTTTGATAAAAGCGTAGCTAACTTTGTTGTGGGGATTTTTGCAGTAGTCGAGAGCCTTGAGAATTGGTTGCCCGTCTAGCTCTCCAGACGCTGATTCGGTAAACTCGAAAAACTTTTCTATGGTAATTTTTCGATTGATGGTGGAGCCAAGTTGCTCTGCCCGTCGAAGTAATTGCTGCTTTTGGTCTTCATGGCTATCGCCCATAAGACCCTGCTTGGTAGATGAAACCCGTAAGATGCCGATAGCGTATTCTGTTTTCATTTTCTATTTCTATCTTTGTGTTCCATAATAAGATTATCAGACTTCGTAACAAACTTCAACTGCCCCTTCCTGTAGTCCTCCAGGATTCTATCTATCATCAAGTTGGCCATAATGCGCATACGCTCATCCTCGCTCAGAGTAACCTTGAGCTTGGTTTTCTTTTGCGCAACTTGGTCTGTGTATGTTGATTCGTTAGTCATGGCGCTTGGTGTTCCATTTAGAGAAAATACATGTTGTTTACAACCATCATTGATGCTCATAAACTTCTTCTTTTCTTGCGCTTTTGAATGAGAAAAGAAAAATACGCTGCAGGATTTCTCAAAGTGATGCGACCAGACGAATGGAGTTTGACTAGCTTGGCAATATCACGGTTTATGGCACGAGGGTTCCAACGCTGTGCAACAACAAGCCACCAACCAGGTTTAGTACCGTAACCTTCGAAAACTACTTCAAGAAGCGAGGCAATTTCAGGAGGAGGGGTTCTATAGTCCAACTCTCGGAGTTTTGCGATAGCGCCGAGTTTACTCGGAGTTAGTTCAAGGTTTACTTGTTGTTTACAGCCATCAATACCATCCTCATAAGCAACGACATCATCTCTTGTATTATTGTTTTCTATATAAGAGTTAGAAAGTACAGGAGTGGATTCATTTATTGCTTCACAAGCAAGTAATTGGTCATAAACATCAAAGTCCGTGTTCGATTCATCAGGAATACCACCGAGTTTTTCAATCCTGCGGATGACTTCCTCTTTGGTTAGGGTTGCACGAACTTCGTCATCACGACTTGCGAATCTAGGCGACGTTTTCATATCTTGTTTCATTTCGGTATCCGTTTCTATTTCTCATGAGTCCCAAAAGCTCCTCCCTTCTGGAGAAAAGTTCTCGAGCCACGGCAGTTCCGCCGTTGACGTACTCCTGGACTAGCTGACGGCATTTAGTTGGGTCTTGAAAAACAAAAGTGAAATGTCGTGGGGAATCGGAGACTACATCTACAAGTCGTGCTTGATTACAAAGAAGAAAACTACAGACAAGTAAGTCATCGCTTCGATATAACTGGTTTTCGGTTTCGGTATGATATTGCATATTGTTCTATTGCCAACAAAAAACACCCAAGAACTTTCATTTCATTCATGGGTGTCCTTACCAGCCGAACAATATGCGATTGTTTCTCAGCAACACCTTGTCCGAGAAAATCTATTTCGACTTACAATTTTACTATAAACAATGCAACGAGAGATGTCAAGATTATGCCGATATAACGGGCTTTATAATGAAATACGTATCAGACTCTGAAGTAATAAATGTGGGAAAAGAAGTTATAAAAAGACCCAAGTACTTTCAAGGTATTCCGTACCCTCACTCACTTACAATCAATCACATAGACTTATCTATAAATAATCCATATATGATTTATATAAATATAAACAATATAGAGATACGTCCTACCTTCTCGTCTCCATTAGAAAGGCAAGAGCTTAGTCGAAGGTACTCCGAGAGCAGAAGCAATCTTGAAAACAGTGTTGAGTTTTGGATTGCGATGTCCGTTTTCAATTTCGTTTATTGAAGTCAAGTCCATTCCAATGTCGAGTGCTAATTCTTCTTGGGATTTCTTGAGCTTCAATCGCACTGCACGCACGTTCTCACCGAACGTTTTTCTCACCTCGTTTTCTTTCAATTTACTACCTGACATATTGTCTTTATGCCAAATTAGAGCTATACTGTCTGTGGCATAAATGCCATATCGTAGCTGAGCGCACACGCAGGCAACTAGAGATAGTTGCTATTTTTATATGAAGAAGAAAATTGTAATCATCACCGCAACTTTAGCTGTGGCATTACTTATAGTCGTAGTTAGTCAATCGAAAGAAAAACAGACCACACAAAGCGTCATAGAGTGCCAGAAAGTGGCTATCAAAGAACCAACTCCTATCATGATGAACCAACCCTTTGAACAGAACAAAGCGCCAGAGGGCCGTGAGTTCTATATGCTCTCCAACCAATCGTCTCCCTGGTCAAGTGAATCGTTCGATGTGGATGGAGACGGTAAACCAGAAGACATAATGACTGCCAATCTAGCCATGAACCACACGCCTCACTTACTCAAGATTGTCAAAGAAGGTCAGGTTATTTTCGAAGCAGAAGGCGCAAACATCTATGCAGAGGCTGTAGAAGACGGAAATGGTTTTGTTCTAGGTATAACCACCGATTGGAATACTAATCAGACAAAACGAACCAGGTACGAGTATAAAAACGGAGAGTTTATACCAGTCTGGTATCAAGAAAATTGTCGCTAAATATGGCTAAAAAAGTAACAGAATTATTTTGGAAGGGATTAGACGGCGTTGCAATTCTAGCGGGCATACCCATTGCAATCATGGTTGTCATCGGACTCCTTATGAAATTAGGTGAGACATTATCAGGGTTATGGAATATACGGCTCGGTCAAGTGATAGAAACCGTTGTAGGCACTACAATACTTGGTGGAATTATTTATCTTCCCTTCTACATCAAGTACAGACGAGCGAAGGCTCGCCATATCAAGTGGCACAAAGACCACAATATCCCACTTGCTAACAACAAGGGTCAATGTTACTGCAATACCCTAGACGATTCATAATCAATAAAAAAACGCTCTACCAGGCATATTTCTGATATAATCGGGGCACTAAAAAGATGAAATGAAACAATTATTTTCTGGTAAGAAAAAGCTGATAACAATTCCACTTGCCATAATCTTGGGCCTAGCGTTCCTTCCCTTCGCTATCGCTGTATTACTCGCATGGCTGGTGCACAAAAAAGTAAGTAATAAAAAAGTACAATATATCTCATTCGCAACGATAGGTTTGTTTACTCTCTTTTTTGGAAGCGCTTGGGTAGTGGCGATGTCTTCACCAAGCAAGCCGACACAGCAATCGGAGCAACCGAAAGTACAAGTTGACCAGAATGTCTCGCAGGCCACAAAACCGGTAGAACCCGAAACCTCCCCTACTGTTTTCAAAGCACAAACAGCGCCTAGCAATCCTAATCTGGTGCTTGCTAAAGTTGTGGCCGTTATTGATGGAGACACAATAGATGTAGATTTAGGCGAAGGCAATATCAAGCGTATCCGTTACATTGGTGTTGATACTCCTGAGAGCGTTGACCCCAGACAGCCAGTGCAATGTTTTAGTAAGGAAGCAACGGCTAAGAACAAAGAACTGGTTGAAAATGGCATTGTAGGACTTGAAAAAGACGTTTCTGAAACCGATAAATACGGAAGGCTCTTGAGATACGTCTACATGGGTGATTTATTTATCAATCATGTTTTAGTGGCTGAGGGTTACGCTAGCGCCATCTCATACCCGCCGGATGTGAAGTACCAGGATAAATTGAAACAGGCAGAACAAGAGGCTAGGACTGCGAACAAAGGTCTCTGGAACGCATGTAATACTGACACCCCGATACCAACTACAAAACCCACGACACCTACTGGTACGACAAACAATAATACTTCAACCGGCACGACTTCCGGCGGTGGCGCATGTAAGTACTCGTGCTCAAGCCCTGATAGAGATTGCTCTGACTTTTCGTCTCACGACGAAGCTCAAGCGTTTTTCAACTGTTGTGGATTCACTGCTCAGAATGACCCGATGAAACTTGATGCGGTTGGAGTGGGCGACGGAATAGCTTGCGAAAATATCTGAAGTTCAACCTCAAGAAGTAGATAGTATTTTGACCGTTCTAGCCGTATAATATCAGTGAGTATGAACAAAGAAGGACTGAGACAATTTCTCATTGATTCAAACAAAGCAGGTTACGCCGGCGGAGATTCAAAGAAATGGATAAAAGAACCGAATGGCTCTACCACAATCCCCTTTGAGCAAGGCCCGTGGAGGTCTCACGATAACTTTTACGGCGGTGAACCCTACGGCGGACGGGTTATAGTCTTTCATGAAGAAAGGCCAACGTGGATGATGGTGTATTACGGCTGGGTGGTTGAAGGAGTGAATGCTGACAAGGTATATGAAGTTCTACGAAATGCACTTATGCAGATGCCTGAAGATGCGCCCTACCGTGGCCCGAAACGCTATGAGGAAGGTGAGTATGTTTATACCAATGCCTGGGATGGAGATTTAGAAAAGTACTCAGGAGAAGAGAAAATCAGCCAAGGAGAGAGATTAGTCTACCAAGCTAACTATATGGGCGGTGCGGTTGATAAACGACAAGGGGTATAACACACTTCCTACCTGCCTTCGGTTATACAATCTCCAAAAATAATATGCAGACAAAGATACCATTCCCTGCTGATGCGAAGGGGGTACTAGATAAACTTGAAGCGCTATGGACGTATGCCGATACGGCAACTCAGGGTAATACTATCAAGTGGCAAGGAGACTTGAGACGAGTAATACTGATGCAGATGACAGGTGCGTTCCATCGCACTATCAGGGCAATACTAAGCGAAATACGTGGCGGGTCTGTGGATGGCTTAGACTCCCATATCCGGTCAATAGTAGAGGGTCTTATCAGCACAAAATATATTTTGGAAGATGATACCCAAATGAGGGCGAGAGCGTTTATTGCCCATGACCACAGAGACAGAATAGCTGAACTCCGCAGACTCATACCGTTACTCGAAAGAAATGCAACACCTGGTATGGCAACAGTTACCGACGCTCAGCGTTACAGAAACTTGCTTGCGCAACTCGAACAAGAGTTGACACAAACCGAAACTCAATATGGTAGAGATACCATACGGTGGCCATCGCTACAGGAACGGGCAAGACTAAGCAACGCAGAAGAACTATACGCCACTGCTTTTTGGCTTTTATCTCTTGATGCGCACATGACATCTCGTGGACTTGATAGATTTATGCGTGATGGAGGTAACAATAATTTTGTTGTTGAATTAGGACAGGATTTATCCAGGTCATACATGCACTTCCGAACTGCTCATATCTGTTACTTGGCCTTACTAAACGAAAGCAATCGTCTTTTCGGAGTCCCCCCGAGAGAAGAGCTTGACAGGTTTGAGCTTAGACAGTAAGCAATCGTACTCCAACTACTTCGACTACCAAAAAATAATTTTGTATTGCGGATTACTTTGACGTCTTATGCCTTTCGGGATTCTGAAAATCCGACTGGGTGGGGTCAGTATGCAAACAGCACCGAGTACAGTAAACCTTGAGAGCAGGGCGCAATGAGAAAAGATTTTATACTGATGCGTAGGCGTATTGTGGTTGTAGGTCAAACCGTCTGAGGGTATAATATACACGTTCGAAGTAGGTGAGAAGAGAGTTCCAGTTCTGGCTCAACTGGCTCACCAAAAGTGAAATCGAAGAATCGGTAGGGGCAGCGCTGGCTGCGCCCCCCTCCGCAGACAGCGCTGCAAAGGGATAATTCAAATTCGCCGAGAGCCGCCGATTCATTAAAAAGAAGTTCGAGCCGACTTTTTTTGCCATGATTGATAAATCATGGCAATTATTTTTTGCGCGCGCGATTTTTTGCGCCTGTAAGGCGCAATTTACGAATTCTCTCATAGGTTCGAGCCAAACAGTTCCGTTTTTTTGAATTTGTGATTTTTTCTCTTCCAACTTTAGTTTTTCGTCGAATAATTCATTTTTCTTTTGTTTGTAAATTTCCGGTTCGATAACCTGATCGAGATATCCATCGAGTAACCTGTTTAATTTGATTTCAGATTCTTGAATTTGTCCGCCTATCTGCTTTTCTTCAACTTCGGCGGTTAGTTTATCTTTTTGTTCGGCTTCGGATATCCATTTTTCAAAATACGGTTCCCAGCTTTCATGCAAGCCGCAATCACGGACGATTTTCTTTACTTGTTCTTCCGTATCGGATTCAGAAATATATTTTTGATTACATGGTTTTAGCTTTTTCGTACAGCGATAGTAAATAAAAGTTTGGCCGGTGCCATTTTTGTATTTTTTGATATGTTGCTCAGCGGTGATTGCGGCGCCGCATTCGCCGCAGGTCGCCAGACCTGCAAAGGCGAAGTTGTGTCCTTTTTGTCTTGGCCTTTCAATTTTCTCAACTTGTTTTTGAACCTCGTCAAACAGCTTTTTGCTGATAAACGTTTTATGAGAGCCTTGATAATATTCCCCGGCGTATTTGAGAATACCCAGATAAAATCGGTTTGAAAGCATATTTTTGACCTGCCCAACTTTTACTGGTTTTTCTCTTTCCCGCTTAATCCCATACTTAAACATAAATTGGGAAATGCCAGTAAATGAAATATTCCCATCAGCAAAAAGCTGAAAGGATTTCTTTACGACTTTTAATTTTTCTTCATCAACATCAATTCCCCTCGTTTTCGGATTATTAGTGTAACCGTATGGCGCTTTACTTGGCCAAACACCATTACGAAGTTTTTGGCGATTGCCTCGTTTTACATTTTCGGAAAGATTATCCACATAATATTTTGATTGGCCAAAGGCGATTGAAAGCATAAATTTACCTTGAGGGGTGCTTTCAAACCAAAACGAGGGGAACTTTAAATCAAGGAGTTTGCCGGTATCGAGAAGATATATCACTTTTCCACCATCAATCGAATTTCTGGCAAGTCTGTCGGGATGCCATGAAAGAATGGCGTTAGCCATTCCTTTCTCGATTTTCTTTAGGACTTCCGCAAATTGTTCGCGTCCGGGAACCTTTGCAGTTTTGGATTCGGTGATAAATTCTGTAACAGTTAGATTTTCTCTTTTGGCAAACTCCTTGAGTTCGGCAATTTGGGCTTCAATAGACAAAACTTGTTTGTCTTTTTCATCTGTGGATTTTCGGCAATAAGCAATATATTTGATCATAGTTTTGTTTCTCCTAAATTTTTGCGTTTTTCTTCATTCTTTTTTTACAGCGGCTCTCGGCGAATTTGAATTATCCCTTTGCAGCGCTGTCTGCGGAGGGGGGCGCAGCCAGCGCTGCCCCTACCGATTCTTCGATTTCACTTTTGGTGAACGTTTTTAACAAAATTCGAACTCATTTTAAGTCAAGTTGTTAGCTCGCCGCTTCGCGGCTCGCTACTCCAGCGCGGCGCCCCCACCCGCCGCGCTTCCGAAAAAGTCGGCTCGAACATTCCGCTGAAAGCGGAACAAAGAAAAACGCAAAAATTTTAAAGAGCTTTATAACTTAAATGGCGCAACCTGTTGGACACAGAAAGGATTGCTCCTACTGTCAGATTGCGCCATTAAAAAAAGCAATCCCTTTATTCTGTGTCCACTATAAATATACACAATTATTTTACCGGTAGCAATCTAACAATTGTAGTAATAATCGGTAAATTAAGTTAAAATTAACTCATGAATACAAGATTGAGTTATGTCACAATTACCGTGAACGATATCGCCAAAGCTAAAAAGTTCTATGAGGGTGTTTTGGAATTTGTACCTACCTTAGTTTATAAACCAACCGAATGGTACGCGTTTGACATGGGGACTATTTCTGGCGGATTTGCTATAACTAAAGCCACAGAGCCATTTATTCCAAGCGTAGCAAGTTTAGTGGACTTTTTTATTGATGATGTTGAAAAATTTTGGGGAGAGATTAAATCTAAAGTTGAAGTTATTGATGAATTACACCATACCCCATGGGGAAGTTACAAATTTGTTATCAAAGACCAAGACGGTAATAAATTAGGATTTTCTCAAATATCAAAATGAAGACGATTACAAAGAACCAAATAATTAAAGCTGGGGAATACATTAAGAAAAACTGCCGACCGTTAGAAAAAGCTCGGTTTGGGTATTTATTTGAAGGAAATAATATTCCCGGTGCTATTGTTGAAGAACTGAAAAAATTTCAAAATCCAGATGGTGGGTTTGGGCATTCGCTGGAATCAGACTTTCTTCTTCCAGACTCTTCTCCAATGGCAACAACTATTGCTTTTCAATTTCTTGAAGAAATTTCTGACCCAAATGATGAGGTAATCGAAAAAGCAGTTAAATATTTAGAAAAATGTTTTGTTAAAGATAGGCAAGGATGGTTTACGGTTCCCAAACAAGTTAACAACTATCCTCACGCTGTTTGGTGGCATTGGGATGGAGTTAAAAAACAAACGGTAATTGATGATTCTTGGGGTAACCCAACGGCAGAAATTATTGGCTATTTAAATAAGTATAAAAAATTTATCACCACTTTAGACCTTGACGTATTAACCGAGAATACGATCAGCTATTGGGAAAATAGACGAGAATTTCCATCAGAACACGAAGTTTATTGTTTTATTCGTCTTTATAATCATTTACCATTAGATAAAGCCAAACGACTCGAGAAAAAAATAAAAGAAGCTACGGAAAAGCTTGTCTGTTTGGATTACAAAAAATGGAACACTTATGTTCCCCAACCTTTACAATTTGAAAATTTTGCCAAAAGTGGTATTGAGAAAAACCTTGATTATCTAGTTACTACTATTGGAGAGAATGGTGTTTGGTCACCCAATTGGATATGGCATCAATATGAGGATGTTTGGCTGGAACAAAAAATAAAGTGGGAAGGTGTGTTAACAATTCATAATTTAGGAATTCTTAAGAGACATAATCGAATTGAGTAAGCGATTGCGACAGCAATCGCAAAATCGCGCGCGCAAAAAATAACGGAAGCGCGGCGGGTGGGGGCGCCGCGCTGGAGTAGCGAGCCGCGAAGCGGCGAGCTAACAACTTGACTTAAAATGAGTTCGAATTTTGTTAAAAACGTTCACCATTTTGGAAATCGAAGATTATAATGACAGAAGAAGCATCTTCCCAAGAATTAGTCTTAATAAACGAACGTGACAGAGAACTTAAACGTATAGAATATGCGGGATTTGGTGGTACGACAGGGGAAGTTGTATATCAAATTCAGGATGGGAGAGTTATTTTCAGTGCAACTCGTGGCTCGAGAGATGCAACCAGCACAATAAATGCCGCTGAATCTGTGATTGCAGCAATTTGCAATGCTGAAGGCATAGATTGGAGAGACCCATCAAGAAGAGATAACCCCATCACAATGTTAATCAATCAACACCTAAGGTTAGAGGATATTCAAATCGACGAACTTAAATTGCGCCCGGACGGTGACTCTATTTATGTTGAATTATGGACTCCTGTGGATATTAAAGGTAGACCACTATCCCCAGTAATAGCACCACCTTCTGGCGAGTAAAACGCGATATGGAGAGTATGCTACAATCGGTGCATGCGATTTGTGAGACATGTCAATAAAACTTCTCTGCTGATTACTTTACTTCTTACATTATTCGGACTCGTAATGATATTAATTTTTGTCCAAAATACCAAAAATAAGCTTGAGGTAAAAGAGTTCCAAGCCAGTGAAATTATCCAGTTACCAGAGGTGATTTTCTCGCCCCAACCGGCTTTGTTGCCGACACCCGAGCCTACATTCGCGCCCACAACTTTTCCTTCTTTGCTACCTACGTTTGCACCACCGCCCACGACGTCGGGAGACTATGTTTATGCCTTTGTCACTTTTTACGGCTGGCCGGATAACGGGCCTCCGCCGGGCAATGGGATTGCATATCCTAAGGGGTTTGGCAACCCCACGCTTCATGACGTCGCCGGTGGTATTGGAACTTACGGTGACCCCGTCAGTTTCGCGTCGGATAATAATTTATATCCGGTTGGCTCGCTAATCTACCTGCCGCATATTAGAAAGTATGCGATTATGGAAGATTTGTGCATAGGGTGTGTGGAAAACTGGGAAAATGATGGGCGCGTGCATGTTGATATTTGGATGGAGAGTGACAGCGCTACCAATGAAAGCAAGCTTTTTGACTGCATGGGGTACTATACCCATAAAAGTATTGAAATAGAAAACAATCCTCCATCTGGCAGGCCAGTTGACACTAGGCTTCTTTTTAATCCATTGACGGGAGAATGTTTAAATGATGTTTAGCTTTGTTTTAAAAAGCCCAATGTCCCAAATAAAAGTGGTTTGAGTAGAAAATTAGAAGTACAGAGGAAACAACTAGCCATGCGTAAAATATAAGTTTGTTTTTAAGCAACAGACACAAGACTATAAAAAACGGAAAAATCGACAACAAATATCTTGGACTGCTTAGTATAAATCCGGTAGAGGTGAAAAGTGCGACGCTCAGGATCGTAAAAACAGAATATGCAAGGTTTATTTCAGCCCGTAAAAAGATTGCTAAAGCGGAAAATATCCATCCGCTGGCGGAGGCAAGACCTTCCCCAAGACCAATGGTTAATTTTTGGTACAGGGTCCAGTCTTTGTAATTTGTCAATTTAAAACTTTTGATTATCCCTTTCCAGGGTAGGTCGAAAGCTTTTTGCCAAAAAGTTTCCAGGAAAGACTTAAATGCCAAAAAGTCTTGGTGTAATTTGTAGTTGACAAGTAAGTAATAGACTGGGAATAGTAGACCGGGGGTCGCAGAAAATAACTTTTTGAGTCTGTTCTCTTTTGAAACAAGAATTAAATAAATAAGTGTTGGAAAAAGGAAAATGCCGGTAGGTCTGGTGATTGTTGCAAGGCCTGCAAAAATGAAACCCAGGAGGAAATTATTTCTTCTGGCTAAATAGAGCGAAGCTGTTGTGGTAAAAAGAAATAGCGATTCCGGGTAGCCGACGGAAAAGAAGTAAGACGTGGGGAAAAGGGCCAAGCTGGCCACGACTTTTCTTGAAAACCTCTCGCCGTAATCGACTAATAAAAGCTTATACAAACTTAGACTTCCAATCACAAAAAATGTGTTAGATACTATAAAAGCGATTGATGCTGTTGGTAAGTTGATAAAATTTAGTGATCGCAAGATGGTCGGGTAAAGCGGCAGAAAAACAATAAATTCGCTGCCGGCATTTTCTTTTGTTTGATAACCGTTTTCGGTGATAAATCTATAACTGTTGCCATCCCACCTTTCACTAAATACGGACGGAACAAACTCATTATTTATTAGAAATAGTGAGAAGAAAATTGTGATTCTGGTGAGAATTAAAAAAATTAAAAGCTTACCCATCCGAGTTTATTAATCCAAATAACCCCCCAGGCATTTACAAGGATTGACAAGCCAAGAAGTAACCAGTGGTGCCAATGAATGTTTGTTTTGGCGATGTTTCGTATTGTCAAAAAAATTAACAATGGATAAAAGTCGACCGCGAAGCGATAGCCAAATTGGGCAAATCCGGTCCCGCCATGCATGGCTATTACCAGGAAGCTTAGTATAATTGTTGCTTTAGTAATTCTGATTAATTTTTTAGGCTTTGACCCGCCGAGTGCGTAAATAAAGGCTGGGGTAGTGATCCAGATAGCCAAGCCCGACCAGGACGGCTGAATGAAAGGGAGGTGATCGAGGAGTTTGGGAAATGACCAGAGGGCAGCTTTGACGTTGTCGAAGATATAATAAGGACTCATAACCCCTTTGACGAACCAGGGAGCGCCTGTTTCGTTTAGGATCTCCGGTAAAAGGAAGTATCCGTTTTCAAAGGGATTGCCGAAGCGGACATAATTGTATAACCCAAAAAGTACCGAGGACATGGCAATAGGGAAAATCAGAAGCAATACATATTTTACTTTTTTTACTTCCTTTCTAAGCAGATAGGCATAGAAAATAAGTGTTACGATAGTGTTTAACCTGGAAAAAAAAGCTATTGAAAGAAGTGTGCCGATTAGGATTGGTCTCTTTTTACCAAGGGCTTCGTTTATCGCAAGAAGCAAGAATAAGGCGGCGACGGTTTGCCCGAGGTACCAGACCGAGCCGGCCGAGGACATGTACCAAACAATACTGCCAAAACCGGCCAAAATCCCGGACCAGACAGCAAGACGGTTAGCTTTTTTTACTTGCAATGCAAGTTTTATCGTAGATAATATAATTCCTGCTCCAACCAAGTGTGCCAATATTTGTTGTGGAAAGTTGTCGCCAAAAACGAATACAAATGGTATTAATAGAATTGCGGGGGCAGGCGGATAGACGACGTAGTATTTGTCGCCCGAAGGGATCAATTCGCTTAGCCACGATGGTTTTTCCGTCAAGTAATATTTTCCGTCGAGAAATGCGCTCGCGAGTCGGGTAAAATAATTAAATGGCGTGTTACCTGCGGGGGAGGAGAGTTTGTAAATGACAAAGGCAAAAACAAAAATTGGCAGCAGAAACTTTTTCATAAACCATATTCTACTATTAATTTTGGCAGCTTTTACTATCCGTTTAATTTTGGCTCCATTTGGGACGCTGGAACTTGATCAAAATACCTTTATTGCTTGGGGCAATATGCTGGTCGAGGGTGGGTTTAAGAATTTTTATACTAGCTGGTCAGATTATCTGCCTGGGTATCTTTATATTCTGTGGTTTTTGGCGAAAATCGGGGGCTTTTTACCGATACCTGCGGAAGTGTTATTTAAACTTCCGGCAGTTATTTCAGACCTTGCCGTGGGGTATCTAATTTATTTGATTGTTACAAAGATTAAAAACAGCAAATTGGGTCTTATCGCCGCGGCCGTTTTTTTGTTTAATCCGGCAGTAATATCCAATTCAACTCTTTGGGGTCAGGTGGACAGTCTGACGGCCTTTTTCAGTTTGCTCGCCATTTGGTTTGCAACCAAAAACATCTATCTTTCTTCTTTCTTCTTGGCCTTTGGTTTTTTGGTTAAGCCCCAAGCCGCTGTGGCGGTACCGGTAATTTTCTTTTTGATGGTTAAAAAGAAGTGGGGATTAAAGAAGGTTGCTGTGTATGTATGTTTATTCTTGGTCGTTTTATTTCTTGTGTTTTTGCCTTTTGCCTCTGGCAACCTGATTAACTTTATTTATGACAGGATTATAGCGACATTGAGTCAGTATCCTTACAATTCCATCAACGCTTTTAATTTTTGGGCACTTAGGGGTTTTTGGCAAAATGAAGGTTCGGGACTGACTGACACGGGATTTTTGGGGGTGTTAATTACATGCACTATTGGGCTTGTTTCTTTTGTGCGGTTGATTAAATCCAAACGGTTAGCCTCACAGTATTATTTGGCGGCTATACTCTTTGTTGCAAATTTTTTGTTTTTTAGTCGTATTCATGAACGCCACTTGTTGCCCTCTCTGGCGTTTGTATCGATTGTCGCAGTCCTGGACTGGAAAATAATGGCTACCTACGTGGTTTTGTCTGCTACTTACGTTTTAAATACACTATATTCCTATACCTGGATAGTCGACGATTTTAAAAAGATTTTTTCGGATAACCTTATTAAGATATTTATTCTTGGTAACTTGGTATTTTTCGGTGGCCTGCTTGCCCGAAGTTTTAAAAAGAAGGCCGCTCCTTTGCCCAGCATCAGAATACCTGCTATTTTGAAACTGAAGGCTAAAGAAATTAAGTTTAGCGATGTTACTAAAAAGACAACTACAAAGCTTTTAGTCTTAATTCTTTTGTTGTCGGCAGTCTCGAGAATTTTCTATTTGGATAGCCCGAAGAAGGATTACTTTGACGAAGTCTATCATGCCTTTACGGCCCGCCAGATGCTGGAGGGAAATAGTTTTGCTTGGGAATGGTGGAACGCTCACCCCGAAGGATTTGCATACGAATGGACACATCCTCCCATGGCAAAGCTCATCATGGCTGCCGGAATGAGTCTGTTTGGGGAAAATCAACTTGGGTGGAGACTTCCCGGAGCCTTATTTGGAGTTATAGCTACGTTATTGGTGTTTTTAGTCACTTTGTCGCTGTTTAAGAATCGAAGCGTCGCTTTGGTTGCCTCGCTTGTTTTTTCACTCGAGGGGTTGCCGCTGACTCTAAGCAGGATAGGAATGAATGACATTTACTTTCTTACATTTATGTTGCTTTCGATTTATTTATATATAAACGATAACCATTTTGTTTCCAGTTTGTCTTTGGGGATGGCCGCCGCAAGCAAATGGAGTACTTTGTACGCTTTGCCGATTTTTTTAGTGGCCCACTTTGTCTTGAAGAAAAAAATAAAGCCCTCCTATTTGTGGTTTGCGGTTGTTCCTCCTCTGGTTTATGTGCTGGCCTACTCGCCGCTATTTTTGAGCGCGAAAATCCAAAGAGAGTACGTGGAAAATACAGCTTATAAGAGTCACATAAATGAAAAAACCGGTGTGGTTCCGTTTGATATGTTTGTCGATACTCAAAAGCAAATGTGGTGGTATCATACCAGACTTAAAGCAACACACCCTTTTACTTCTCCCTGGTGGAGTTGGCCAGTGATGAGTCGGCCTGTTTGGGTTTATGGCGGGGAAGTGAAAAACGGCATAGTCAGCAACATTTACATAATGGGAAATCCGATTGTTTTTTGGTTTGGTTTAGCCTCGGTGGCAATTTGTGGATATTATGCTTTTTCCGAGCGGAATAAAAAGCTGGGGTTGGTTGTTTTTTCCTATGTAATATTTTTTGCGCCGTGGGCTGCAAGTCCGCGAATTATGTTTTTGTATCATTATCTGCCGTCAATTCCGTTTATGGCGATTGCAATCGGTTACGTTCTAAGACGAAACCAAAAATATTTAATTCCGATGTTGGCGTTGTTTATTTTGAGCTTCGTTTATTTTTACCCGCGCTTTTCGGGTTTACCGGTTCCTGTTCAATTAAACGAATCTTATAGATGGTTTGAAGGATGGTAAAGTTTATAACACTAATGCTATTGCGAAGATAAGCAGCAGTCCTCCAAGGCCGATGCCGATTAATGTCGGTGCAGCTATTCCGGCTTCGGGAAGTTCCGGTTGGGGTGTGGAATCTATCCCTCCGATCGGCGGTTGTGTAGGCGAATTTGTAGGTGTGTTAGTCGGGTTCGGCGTACTGGTTGCATTAGAGGTCGGCGTTGGAGTTGGCGACGACGTTGGCGTGCTTGTTGGTGTACCTGTCGGCGTTGGGGTGGAAAGCGTGAATGCCAACTTGGTACAAGATCCGTATTCACAGGGTGTAGGCTGCGGCGTTTCGCCGAAGGCTTCTGGTTGGCTTGTCGGGGCGGTCGGCGCTACGGGTTCGCCTCTTAAACTGTAAAGTCTTAATGCCGTAAAGATTGCAACTCCTGCCAAGACGATGGTGGCGACGACGATAGCAAAGGTTAATCCGTTTTTCTTCAAAAAGTCTTTCATATCACATCCAAATGTCTAATTCATTATGATGGACTTGGGCGTATATTTCAAAACTGTAAACTCCGCTAGGGACTTCGTATATATAATAGAATTCCTCAGACCCTGGCCTTTTATCGGTCACTTCACCGTCCCAGTCTATTGAATTAACCCTAAATCTTGCTTTATCCACCAGCCCTTGTGAAGTTGTACCCAAAACTGTAAAGTAGATCTTATCCCCGCTTTCAAGGTTTTCCAGGTTGTCGTTGGTCAAGGCTGTCCAATTTGTGGCAACCGTTACACTTCCTGTTACCGAGTAAGCTTGGACTTGGCTACACCCGACTTCAATACAGGCGTTCGGAGGTGTACTTGTGGGAGTAGGTGTGGGGGTCGGTGTCGGGGTACTTGTTGGGGTACCTGTCGGCGTGGCGGTCGGTGTGCTGCAGTTTGGCGGGTAGTGTTCACCGGCTATTCTTCCGGTGCCCGTGACGTCGACGTACATCAGGGTAATATCGGGAGTAAGGTCTCCCTGCCATTCTTGTGTCGTGCTTTCGCCTGGGGTGAGCGAAAATTCTTTTTTAAAGTACGGATCAAACTGTTCGAAAATACCTGAAACGTTTTGATTGGATGTATTTTTGATGTAGCCCCCGCTACAGTCTACTTTGGTTTCAAGCTCCGGCGGTGCGGGTGTCTCTTTTGGCCCGTAGTTGCCACTGTCACTGCAATCTTTTGACCCTATTACCTGCCAACTAAAACCGTCATCGGGGACAGAAACATTGCCCAATGTTGCGGAGTCTCCGGCGTTAAGATTTGGAACGTCAAGAGTTGCTACCTCTACCGAATTTATATAAATTTTTGCCAGTTGTAGCGGCTCATTGCGGTTTGACTCGTTTTTGACGGTGACTACACCGTCTTGGTTGACTTCAAAGTTGTATTTATCACAATCCCAGGCGCTTGTGCGAAATTGTGCAGGCTGTCTTACAAGTACCACTCCGGCACCAACCCCAAGCACAAGAAGTGCTATCCCCAGAATTGTCGCTAAAATTTTTGCTTTTGGCCTACCGTGTTCCGAGGAAGACTGTGTGTTATCAGCGATCACTGTATGGTTGTCATCCGGAGCAATATTGCCTTCTGCGAGATCAGCTACAGAGAGGGAAGCCGGTCCCGGCTGGTCAGTTGTATCCTGCTGTTGCTGATCGCTCTGTGGCGCGGTCGGCGGAGGCGTCATGAAACCGGCATTGTCCTGGTTAGTCATTTGATCTGTTGGTGGGGTTGTTTTGGGATCCATTAATCTTTTATTTTTCTACCTACATAAACGCCTACCAAAAATAGGCTTACTCCCATGATAGGTGCGATAAAAACTGGTGTCAAGTCGCGAGATGGACCGTTTGCTTGTACTTGTTGCGTCTTTGATGGTGTAATTACCGAAAAAGAGCCGCTGCTGTCTTTATCGAGTTTCTCGAACATCGGCTCGGGAGTCGGTGTGCCAGTTGGGGTCGGGGCGACGGTTTCCTCTACCTGCTCACTTTCTTCAGTCGAAAACCCTGAAGGTTGGAACGTGTTTGCTGAAAGGTTGATCTTTGCTCTGGTTATTTCAGGCGGTGCGACAATTGATTTGTCTCTAAAGTCTTGAGCTTTTCCGATCACAATAGGCGGGATTGGGTTTATATTGTCGGCATCAACGTTAGCGGAAGCAATTCCTTCTAATCCGGCATGGACAAAAATAGTAAGCTCGGGCTGCTCGCTGACCGTAAAGTAAGAAAGCAAATTTTCAGTTCTCGATATTGACAGGGGTACAAACCAGTTACCGCTTTCCGAAGTGGTTGTTGCAAGCGGACTCAGGTGATCCCCGGTTACAAGTACCAGCGCCTTTGCAACAGGCAGGCCGCTTTCGGTGGTAACCAAGCCCGAAATTATTTGAGAATGTTTGGGTGGTGGTTGCACCGGTGCCGTTTTAGTCAGCCAAAGATTGCCGGCATTGTCAAACTCTATTCCTCCCGAGATTATTTTAAATGAATAAGCCGTTTCCGGATGAAGGTTGGTGATGGTAATATAGTGGATCATCTCAAAACTTTGAGGGTTGTTACCTGTTACGTTTTCAAGTTGATTTGCTTTACCCCAGACTAAAAAATCACTTGTTTTTGTATTAGTAAGCCATGAAACAGTAAATGAGTTTTCGGTTATATTTGTAATCCTGACATCTTGTGGTGTAACTCCTTCCGGGACTTGCACCGAGTAGTCTCGAAAATAATTTATAAAGTAAAGTGCGCCGATGAAAACTACAAAAATGAGCGGTAGTGCCAAGACTGTAGGTATCTTGAAAGGTTTCCTCATTTGTCAAACTTTTGACTCTTCGCTTACTTCTTCAGGTTCAACTGTTGCTGGCGGCGGTGCTTGAATTGGGACTGGCTCTATCTCAAATTTGTCTATTTCCTCTTCACTTAAATAAACTCTTCCCTGAAGTTTGTCCAATTGGGCCGCGTCCAGAGTGGGGTTAAGTTCTTTAAGAACCTCCGCGGGTACATCTGGATTTGGTTTGGCTATGACAATTCGTATAACTTCGAATCCGACCCATAAAATTGCCGTAATCAATGTCAAGGCCATAATTGTGACTAGTCCGGGTACTTTAATTCTTTTTCTCATTGTTGGGTGTCATCTCCTTCGTAGACGACTCTTCCTTTAATAGACAAAGATATCAAGTTGCCCTCAGCAGTTTCCCGTAAGCTAAAGTTTGTTTCGTCTAACCAGATAGGGCGTCTTAAACCCTCGACATTTTGAAGGAAGGTTACTAAGTCAGAGTAACTACCGTTGGCGGACATGGTTACAGAAAAGCCTTTTGATCCGGCAGGAAGTGGGGCGAGTTCTTCGTTTCTGGATTTTTGTACCGACCCCTCGCTTCCCTTGAGAACTGTGCCTTCTATTTTCAGATTTGTTAGCGTGACAGAATATTTGCTGGAAATCGAACTAATTTGCCGTATATAGTCTTCGACCTGTGCATTTTCGGGAACGGCAGTAGACAAAAGCAAAATCCGGTCCACTTCTTGGTTATAGAGGTCCTGGGCGAGACCTAAGTCCTCAGTTTTTTGTTTTAATGTAGTTAAAATAGTTTGTTTGGAATCTATGTCCTTTAGTATTTGTGTAATAGTAACAATCGTCGGCTTTAACGCGAAAATAACAAAGAATGTAACAGTTGCAAGAGACATGATTATCTCCAAAAACGCTTTTACGTCGTCTCTGTTTTTGTAAACAGCAAAAAGATTCAAAAAGTACCGCTGATACCTTAAATAGTCTTTTCTCCAGCCCACTGCCATTTAGATAGTTCCTCCTTCATTTAATATTGAACTTATCGAAAATTCAATAAACGGCGACTCGTTTTTAGATGATACTTGGGTAAGTTTTACATCCTTTAGTTTGCCAGCCGAGTTTAAATTTGAAATTAGCTGGGCAATAGACTGCTCTGTAAAACTTGACCCTTGGATTCGCACTTCACTGTAGGTGAGGGTGATACTTTTAAGAAAAACATCAGACGGAAGGTAGGGTGTGATATAGTTTTTTACTAAGTCAAATTGCGCAGGATTTGCGCTAAATTGCGAAAATACCCCGAGTTTTTTCTGTGTTTGTCTGAAGACTTTTTCAAAATTGCTATACGACTCCACAATTTCTTTTTGATTTTCAACCTCGTCAGTCAAGTCGCTAGAACGGATATCTAGCCAGAATCTGGATAGAAAGGCAATTATTACTACCATTTCCGTCAAGATGACAATCAATCTGAAAGTAGAGAGCACCCAGGCTAAGACACGGCCTGTGGTTGTCGTAGCAAATTGTTCTTGGGGCAGCAGATTTATTTCTTTAGTTTTTTTCTTTTGAGCAGCCATAATAGTATCCAATTTCCAATATAGCACATTAAAAGAGGTGAAATAAATGAAGAACTACCTCTTTTTGGGAGATTTGGATTTTTTGGCTGTGGGTCTTTTAGGCAACAACCTTGACAGCAAAGATTTTATATGCGCTGCCTTGTTTTTGTGGATTATTTTTTTCTTGGCCACACGGTCTACCATGGAAAAAGCTGCAATCAGATCCTTTTCTTTTTTACTTTTTCTGGCAGTTCTAAGCAATACTTCCAGTTTGGTGATGGACACTTTGTTATTGCTTTCCTTGCGTTTACTTGACCTCAGAGCTCTTTTTGCGGTTTTGGTTACCGGCATGGCGTAAAGTATAATTGACAATGTATCATATTTCAACATGGATAAGATAATAAAAAAAGGTAAGCAAATATTTTTCTCTCCGCAATCAAGTGTCATCTCTGCGGCAACGACAATAATGCTGATGATAGTTGCTTCGAGAATTTTAGGGCTGGTAAGGCAGCGGGTACTCGCACATTTTTTTGTGCCCGAGGACTTATCGCTTTTTTTTGCTGCATTTCGGCTTCCCGACCTGATTTTTGAAGTTCTTGTTTTTGGTACGTTTTCGTCGGCTTTTATTCCCGTTTTCACAAAATCGCTTAAAAAAGGTGAATCGGAAGCCTGGGACACGGCCGCAAGAGTGGTTAATATTGGTCTGATTATTTTTATACCCCTAGCTCTTATCTTTTCTTTTAAGGCAGATTTGGTTTATTCTTATATGGCCCCAGGGTTTACGCTAGAGCAGACTCACACAATTGCCGCTATCGCGCGAGTTTTATTTGCTGCCCAGGCATTTTTTGTGGTTAGCTACGTGCTGACGGGTGTTTTGGAATCGCTGAGGATTTTTCTTGTTCCGGCGCTCGCGCCGGTTTTTTATAACTTGGGGATAATTGCCGGAACAGTTGCTTTTTCGAATAGCCTTGGGCTTATGGCACCTGCTGTTGGTGTTCTTATTGGTGCGGCATTCCACTTTTTGATTCAGTTGCCTGCTTCAATTAAGTTGGGTTTTAGATTTGGCAGTCAGGTAAAGCCCAACGCTGACGTCAAGAAGATAGGCCGTCTTGCCCTACCAAGAGTTGTCGATTTGTCTTTCCAGCAAATTGCCAAGACGGTCGAGCTTTACTTTGCTTCGTTGCTGTCTGTGTCGAGTTACACGTATTTTACTTTTGCCAACACTTTACAGCTTTTGCCTGTTGGCCTTTTTGGTACTTCGGTTGCCAAAGCTGCGCTTCCGACTCTTGCAAGGATGGATAATGACTTGGAGAAATTTAGAAAAACCTTGTTTTCGGTATTCGCACAAATGGTGTTTTTAATTACTCCACTTGCGGTTATGCTGATCGTTTTGCGTATCCCTTTTGTCCGTTTGGTCTACGGAACAGATATTTTTGGTTGGGAAGCAACGGTACAGACGGGAATGGTTTTGTCGGCCTTTGGTGTAGGGATTGTTTTTCAGGCTGCAACGGCTCTTTTTTCGCGTGCATTTTATGCGCTTCACGACACCAAAACTCCCGTTTTTGTGTCTATCGGTAGCATCTTTATTAACGTCGTTGCAAGTTTTTATTTCATCCGAGTTCTTGGTCTTGATATCTGGTCGCTTGCAGCGGCTTTTTCTCTGTCCACGACTGTTCAGTCGATTGTGCTTTTTTATATGCTGATTAAGAAGATTAATCACGCAAACACAAGGAGTCTTTTTCTACCCTTATTAAAGGTTTTAACTTCGGCTTCGGTTTCCGGGTTTGTGATGTATTTTTTGCTTAAGTTTTTTGATCGTTACACCTGGGTTAAACGCCTTTCGTTTTTGGGTAAGCTGGACGCCGAGCAAATCGCGTTTGAAAAATTTGTTCTTGACACACGCTATACTTTAAATCTGTTATTTCTGACTGTGGGCGTGAGCGTAATTGGCTTAGTGGTCTACGTTTTTGTGGCATGGTTACTAAGGTCTTACGAACTCAAAATTTTTGTGGGCTTAGTTAAAAGGTTTTTGTCGAAAAGTACCGCTCTGCGGGAGCCAATTACTGGCCCGGATGCTGATTCAATTTCTTGACACTAAGACTTGACAACTTGTTAGCACTCGTGGTATATAAGTGCTAACCCTTCGACTAATGCTCAGGGTAAATTAATATAATTATATGAAGGATAATTTGACGGCAAGACAGCTGCAATTACTTAAAGTTATTGTCGACGAGTATATCGAATCGGCCGAGCCCGTCGGGTCCCAAGTTATTGAAAAGAAATACTCACTTGGAATCTCATCGGCAACTATCAGAAACGAGATGGGCGAGCTGGTCGACAAAGGCTTTTTAAAACAACCTCACACGTCAGCCGGTCGGGTTCCCACTCCAAAAGCGATGAAGTTTTATATAAGCCAGCTAATGGAAGAAAAACACCTTAGCTTGACCGACGAAGTTCGTGCAAAAGAAGAGGTATCTTCTTATAAAGGAAACGTCGACAGGATTATTAATGAGGCTACTCACGGACTGGCACGGAGAACTGGGGCATTGGCCGTTTCGGCACTGGATGACGGAAGCACTTGGCACGCTGGCTATGCGAGCCTTTTCGGTAATCCCGGATTTTCGGATATGGCTGTGTGCCGAAGTGTATTCGGGTTAATTGAAGAAAGTAAAAGAATACACGAACTTTTTTTTGAAAGGCTTGAGTCTGGGTCACCGGTTGAGGTTTTGTTTGGCGAGGAGCTCGGCTGGAGATTTTTTGAACCAGTCGGGGTGGTCGCGAGGCAATTTACTGCGGGCGGGAAAACCGGTGCGATTGGTGTCATTGGCCCGTTGGGATTTGATTATCCGTATATAATACCTACTGTCAGATATTTCGGTGATCTTATCGAGGAGCTGTCCCTTCAATGAAGAAAGACAAAAAAAGTAAAGATTCGGTGAGCGAGCTCAAGGGACAGCTGGCAAGGGCTTTGGCTGATTACGATAATTTAAGGAAAAGGGCCGACGAGGAAAAAGATGCACTTTTCAAGTATTCGAGTCAGCGGATAATAGCCGGGCTTTTGCCGATTTTGGATATGCTGGAGGCTGCCCAAAAGCATATTAACGATCAAGGTTTGGCGATAGCGATCAAGGAATTTAAAGATTTACTGAGAGAGGAGGGCGTCGAAGTCATTCCGGCGGGACAAGGTGAGGCTTTTGACGAAGACACACAAGACGTCATAGAAGTTGTCGAAGGTGGAGAGCACGGAAAGATTAAAGAGGCTGTGCTGGCTGGTTATCGATTTGCCGACGGCCACGTAATAAGGCATGCTAAAGTGAAAGTATACGGTGGATTGACAGAAAGTAAAAAAGGCGAGAATATGAAAAAGGAGAATAAGGATTAATGGGCAAGATAATTGGAATTGACTTGGGTACCACAAATAGTGTCGTTGCCGTTATGGAGGGTGGCCGGCCAAAAGTTATCCCCGCAGCCGATACTGGGCGGAATATTACACCGTCTGTGGTGGAGCCTGTCAAGAACTTGGTCGGGGACGTTGCCAAAAGGCAAATGATCCTAAACTCCAAAAATACGATCTACTCTATTAAAAGGTTGATGGGAAGGCGCAAAACCGACGATGAAGTCAAGCGGACCGAAAAAATGGTTCCCTACTCGATTACTTCGGGTAAAGACAAGTCTGCGCAGGCAGGCAATATGGCAGCTGTGGAGGTTGAGGGAAAAACGTATACGCCGCAGGAAATCTCGGCGATGATCCTGGGTAAGCTCAAAAAAGACGCCGAAGCTTATCTTGGTGAAAAAGTGGAGCAGGCTGTGATTACAGTTCCGGCATATTTTGACGACAGCCAGCGTCAGGCGACTAAGCAAGCAGGAGAAATTGCGGGGCTAAAAGTTGAGCGGATAATAAACGAGCCGACTGCCGCGGCCCTGGCTTACGGCTTGGACAAAGGTAAATCTGAAAAAATTGCGGTCTATGACCTCGGTGGAGGGACATTTGATATCTCGATTTTGGAGCTTGGTGACGGCGTTTTTGAAGTCAAAGCAACAAATGGTGATACTCACCTGGGCGGTGACGACTTCGACGCGGTAGTTGTTGACTACATTGTGAGTGAATTTAAGAAAGAAAACTCAATGGACCTAACAGCTGATAAGCAGGCGTTGCAGCGGGTCCGGGACGCCGCCGAGAAGGCAAAAATAGAGCTTTCTGCGGCTTCGGAAGTCGAAATAAATCAGCCATATATTACCCAAAAAGACGGCAATCCACTTCATTTGACTATGAAGCTTACCCGGGCAAAACTTGAAAGTCTGGTCGAAGAGCTTGTAGAGAAAACTTTTAAGCCGGTCGAGGCGTGCCTTAAAGACGCCAAGCTCGACCCGCACGATGTTGACGAAGTGATCATGGTGGGGGGAATGACAAGGATGCCCAAGGTAATAGATAAGGTCAGGGAATATTTTGGCCGTGAAGCAAATAAGTCCGTCAATCCTGATGAGGTTGTGGCGGTGGGCGCGGCTATTCAAGCCGGGGTTTTGGCCGGTGACGTCAAAGACATTCTTCTGCTTGATGTTACTCCGTTGACTTTGGGTATAGAAACTCTGGGCGGTGTGGCTACACCGATGATAACAAGAAATACGACAATTCCGGCCTCAAAGACCGAGACCTTCTCAACGGCTGCAGATAATCAGACCCAAGTCGAGATTCACGTAACCCAGGGCGAGCGGCCGATGAGCGCCGACAATAAATCTTTGGGAAGGTTTATTCTTGATGGTATTCCGCCTGCTCCTCGTGGCGTGCCTCAAGTAGAAGTTGCTTTCGACATTGATGCTTCAGGGATACTCAAGGTTACAGCCAAAGACAAAGCAACAGGTAAAAGCCAGAATATAACTATCTCCGGCGCAGTTGGCCTTTCTGACGACGAGGTCAAAAGAATGCAGGAGGAAGCCGAGAAGCACAAAGAAGAGGACACTAAAAAGTCAGAATTGATAACTGCTCGAAATCAAGCCGATGCGATGGTTGCAACCGCCGAGAAAGCTCTCAAAGATGCCGGTGACAAAGTTGCCAAGGACATTAAAGAAAAAGTCGAGGAAAAGATAAAGGCAGTTAAGGAAGTAAAAGATTCCGATAAAAAAGACGAAATAGAAGCCAAAACTAAAGAGTTGTCCGAGACTTTGAGCCAAGTGGGGCAGGCAATGTATCAAAAACAAGATGACAAGAAACAGGAAACCAGTGAACAGTCAGGCGGTGATGAAGGGAAAAAGAAATCTCCAAAAGCCGGTGACAAAGCCGAAGCGGAAGAAGGCGAGGTTGTAGAATAGTGTGGCTGCGGCAAAGGCAGATTACTACAATATTCTGGGAGTTTCAAAAGGCGCGAGCGCTGACGAACTCAAAAAAGCTTACCGAAAGCAAGCTTTAGAGTGGCACCCTGACCGGCATAAAGACGATAAGGAAGCAGCAGAAAAGCGATTCAAAGAGATAAACGAAGCTTACCAAGTGCTGTCTGATCCTAAAAAGAAACAGGCTTATGACCAGTTTGGTCACCAGGCTTTTACTCAGGGTGGGGGTTTTGGCGGAGGAAGCCCTTTTGGCCAAGCGGGCCAATACGGGCCGTTTACTTATACTTACACGACAAACGGCGGCGGGGGAAATCCGTTTGCCAGTTTTGATTTTGGCGACCCTTTTGACATTTTCGAACAGTTTTTTGGGGGCGGCTCACCATTCCGCCGGGCTAGAGCCAAGCCACGTTACAGTATCTCGGTTGATTTTGAGGATGCCGTGAAGGGAGTCGCCAAAGAGGTTCAGATAGAGGGTAAAAAAAGAAAGATAAAAATTCCAGCCGGAGTCGATGACGGGTCCAGAATAGAATTTGACGACTTTATTCTGTCGATTAATGTACGGCCAGATCCCAGGTTTGAGCGCGATGGCGCGGATATTTATTTTAGAGAAAGTATTGGGTTTACAACCGCGGCTCTGGGCGGGGAGATAGAGGTGCCAACTGTTGACGATACCGTGAAGTTGCGAATCCGCCCCGGGACAAATTCGGGGACGATGATTCGGCTTCGCGGCAAAGGCATGCCACATCTTCGCGGAGGCGGCCGCGGCGACCAATATGTCAGGATTTCGGTTACGGTTCCCGAAAAACTTTCCCGAGAACAAAAAAATCTTTTGGAAGAACTTCGAGAAGAAGGGTTATAATTTGACTCAATGGACTATTCAAAAATAGGAAATTCTAAAGATTTTTTGAATTTTCTTAAATATCAATACACTCCAAAACCGGGAAAAGTTCAGATACTTAAATTACCAGAGAGACATTATTTAACTTTCGACGGCAAAGGTGAATCGAAAGCCCCGCCCTTTCAAGAAGCAATTCAATGTCTCTATGCAACTGCTTACACCTTAAAAATGGGTATGAAGTTCGGAAAATTGACAAAACCTGACGGCTATTTTGATTATAAAGTTCCGGCTCTGGAAGGACTATGGTGGTTTAAAAAAGGGAAGTTTGTCATGGGTGCAAACCTCAAAAACATCTTTTGGAAACTTATCATAATGACTCCGGCTTTTATTACCAAAGACCTAGTTGATGCTGCCAAGAAACAGGCCAAAGAAAAAAAGCAAGAGTTACCGATAGAAAAAGTTAATTTTGAAACCTTTGACGCCAAAAAGGTTATTCAGACTTTACACATCGGTCCTTACAATAAAGAAGAGGCTGCCGTCAATTTACTTCATGAGTTCGCAAAAGAAAAAGGCTTTAAAATTGCAGGACGTCACCACGAAATTTATATGTCCGATCCTCACAAGACTCCTGAATCAAAATTAAAAACGATAATCAGATATCAAGCAATTTAATTTCCATTTTTTGAGGGTAATTACTATTAATGGCATTTTTTGAAATAATGTAAGAAATAAAGATCATATTGATTTAATCCTAACTCAGGATAATCTAACTTTTGATTTACACTACTCTCCAGTTTATTATGCCTTTAATTGATCTTAACCAATCTTCAAGTTTACCCAAATCCGGTTTGTCAAAACTTTTGTTGTCGTTAATAAATTTAACTAATTTGTCATTTACTTTACCTTCACGGTTGATTAGCAATTCCCCGGAATCTAATTGAGATAGCAAAGCCTCTGGTAAATCAAAAGTATCAGCAACATCTACTAAAGAAAATTTTCCTGTTTTAGGGTCATAAAAAATATTATCTGTGGAAAGAACTCCATAATTTAAGTCGGGTAAAAAATGATCTCTATTAAGTAAGTCAATGAGATCTTTTGCAAGAAGCTTCAGGTTGTTAATCGAACTAGGATTGTTATCCGAAAGTTGACTTAGAATTGACAATTCGTATTCCTGTTCTCCTAAAGCACTATTTGAATTTGGAAAAACTCTGCGAATTAGATCACCATCTGCTTCTTTTTGTATAAAAAAATGTTTATATGATCCATTATCTAAACTCACCGTACACACTTGCGTTGGAGGAATATTAAAATGTTTGTACTGTTTCATATGTTGAAAACGATCCGAAATATATAAACCATATTCTTTAGTCGACTTTTCAGGAGGACGTTGATACCACGGTGCTGTTTCGGTAGGAAGAATTTTAAATCTGGGGTTATCTGGGTGAGATGTTGTCAGTTCTTGGGTATCTACAACCACCTTAACAAAATAGTTTCCTTCCAATTTGGCATCATGTATTTTATATGTTTCACTGCGAGTTCCTGTATTAAATACCGGTTCAAGTTGACGAATATTTTGTATGATTATGTCGCCATACATTTGAACGTGAGGTTCCAAAGTCGTTTAATCTGACAAGTCATCAATTGTCATAATCTAAACAATAAGTAATCGTTAATAGTTACAGATTTTTCCTTAAGTTAAATTGAAACATTAACAATTCTCACCCCATTTGCGGATAGTGGCACTTCTTCCATTTTTTGCCACTGCCGCACCAACAGGGGTTGTTGCGGCCAAGTTTGTGTTTAGTGATTGGTGGTTGGTGACTGGTGACAGGCGCTACTCTCTCAAATGCTGGTTCTCCGGCGGCTGCGGTGACGTCTGCTCCTCCAGCCAAACCCATCATGTCGCTTCGGTCGACATTTTCCCTTGCCTGCTCAAGCGGAATTTCCTGCTGGGGAGCGGCGACAAAAAGTCTGAAAACCCGCCTGGATAGTTCGTCATCAATTCGGCCTAGCAACCCTTCGAAAAGTTCGTAAGCTTCATTTTTAAACTCTACCAACGGATCACGCTGACCATAAGCACGAAGATTAATACCTTCTCTAAGGTCATCTATCCTGTCTATATGCTCTATCCACATGTGGTCAATCGCACCCAAGTAAGCATATTTCTCTATTTGTCTCATGGCGGTATCGCCAACCTGTTTTTCGCGGGCTTCGTGGACGTCGTCAATCACCTTGAGCATAAACTCTCTGATCTGGTTGTGACTGCCTTGTTTTTGAATATTACTTTCAATTCTTTTTCGCGACTCGTCGTCAAACGGCACAATTTCGGTGAGCATGATAACGGCTTTTTCATGATCAAAATTTCCACCCGTGTCACTTGAGGTTGCCGAAAGTATTTTCTCAACCTGGACACTAAGTTTATCCATGACTTCCTCGCCTACATTGTTTGTCTCTAATATTTTCCTGCGGAGTTTATAAATAATGTCCCGTTGCTGATTGGCAACATCATCAAATTCTACCAAGCGCTTTCTGATGTCAAAGTGAAAACCTTCCACCTTTACCTGTGCCTGTTCAATGGCGCGACTGATTAGCCGATTTTCAATCGGTTGATTTTCAGGGAGGTTTAGTCTATCCATGATCCCTTTGATCGCTTCACCACCGAATATTCTCATCAGGTCGTCCTCAAGAGACAGGTAAAAAAGTGACGATCCCGGGTCACCCTGTCGGCCGGAGCGGCCCCGAAGCTGATTATCAATTCTTCTCGATTCGTGCCGCTCGGTGCCAATTACATGCAGACCTCCTGCATTAATTACTTTCTCATGATCACTTTTCCACTTTTTATAGTCGCCAGTCGCCAGATAATCTTTTTGGTCAATTCCGCTTTCGCGCACAGGCATTGCTCCTCCCAAAACAATATCGACACCGCGCCCCGCCATATTTGTAGCTACAGTTACTGCCCCCGGATTGCCTGCCTGGGCAATTATTGACGCCTCCCTCTCGTGATTTTTGGCATTAAGCATATTATGGGGAATCTTTTTCTTTTTTAAGTAACTGGCAATAATTTCATTTTTTTCAATCGAAGTTGTTCCGACCAACACGGGCTGACCTTCGTTGTGACGTTTCTGAATTTCTGCTACGATGGCTCCGTACTTCGCTCGAAGTGTTTTGTAAATAGTATCCTGCAAGTCAGAACGGACCATGGGTTTATTCGTCGGCAAAACAACTACATCCAGGTTGTAAATCTTTTTGAATTCATCTGCCTCTGTTGCTGCCGTTCCCGTCATCCCGGAAAGGTGGTCATACATGCGAAAGTAATTCTGAAAAGAAATCGTCGCCAGGGTTTTACTCTCTCTTTGTATCGCAACCTCTTCTTTGGCCTCAACTGCCTGGTGGAGCCCGTCGCTCCAGCGGCGGCCAAACATCAATCTTCCTGTAAATTCGTCAACAATAGTAACTTGACCTTCTTTAACGATATAGTCTTTATCTCTAATATAGAGTGACCTTGCCCGAAGCGCGTTTTCAATATGATGAATCGACTCATAATCTTTTTCGTACAAATTATCCACGCCCAGCAACTTCTCCACCTTTGTTATGCCGTGCTCGGTCAAAGTCGCCGATCTGGATTTCTCGTCCACTTCATAATCGGTGTCTGAATTAAGCCCCTTTACAATATTGGCGAACTTAAAATATTTGTCCGTAGGATCCGTATCCGGAGCCGAAATAATCAAAGGTGTTCTCGCCTCGTCAATTAATACCGAGTCCACTTCGTCGACAATTGCAAAATAGTGACTGCGTTGGACCATTTGGTCAATCGAGGTCACCATGTTATCGCGAAGATAATCAAACCCAAATTCATTGTTTGTCCCATAGGTAACGTCTGCAGAGTACACTTGCTTCCTTTCGGCCGGCACTAGGTGTGCAAGCCGCTCATCGCCATGGCCCGGATCGTTGAACTTAGGATCGTATAGATAAGATTTGTTTTCCTGAATAATGACACCTGTGGTCAGCCCCAGGAGGTCAAATATCGGCGCATTCCACCCGGCGCCGATTCTTGCCAAGTAGTCGTTGACCGTCACCAAATGAACCCCTTTTCCGGTCAGGGCCCGTAGGTATAATGCGGGGACAGCCGATAATGTTTTCCCCTCACCGGTTTTCTGCTCGGCGACTTTCCCTTCGAACAAAGCAATTGAGGCCATTAGCTGAACGTCAAAAGGTCGTTGACCTAGAGTTCTTACCGCGGCCTCGCGGACTAAAGCAAAGCTATGGGCAAGAAGTGACTCAAGAGGTTCCCCGTCCTCGATTCTCTTTTTGAGCTCCTGGGTTTTCCGGGGAAAGTCCTTAACTCTAAATTTTTTATATTCAGGCTCGAGACCGTTGATTTGCTCAACAAGTTTGGAGAGCCTGCTTATTTCTTTCTGGTTTGTGTCCAGCAGCTTCGAAAAGAATTTGAGCATCTTTATATATTACCTCAAATTGACTGTGAAGTCCCAATATATTACTATTAATGAGATTAAAGGATGCAGATTAAGTCAAAATTGGCTGCGTTTGCTGTGGTTATCTTCTGGTTATCGGTATTTGGGTTCTTAGCCTTTCACGATAGCCTTGAAAATTCCTGTCTGGAGGGAGAAACCAAAGCTTGCCTGCCGCCGGAATTTTTGCCAATTGTGATGGTCCTCATTTTTATTTCTTTCTTCTTTGTATTTTGGCTGTTTTTTTGGAAAGCGCGTGGGAATGCCTACCGACAAACATTATATTAGCTTCGGGATGAACAACTTGAACACTATCAAAAACCTTTTCAAGTTTTGTTAAAAATTTCATGGCTAAAGGTTTTTTTTCGCCATAATAAAGTCGATTAAAAATAGCGGTTCCTTTTGCTGACAAAACCTTTTTCACCAAGTTTATAAACTTTGTAGTTTCAAATTTTTGAGGATAGTGGTCGCCGGTGTATAGATCAGTACAAACAAGGTCATAGTGACGGGTGACAGGTGACTGGTGACTCGTGAGAAATTCAAAAGCGTCATCAACAATTATATTTACGGCACAGTCTTCAAGTTTCAAATACTTCTTCCCAAGTCCTATCATAATCGGGTCGATATCTACCCCTGTGATTTTGGCGCGGGGAAAGTTTTTTCTGACCAATTTCGCAATTGTCCCCCCTCCCAATCCGAGGATCAGAACACTTTGGAAGTTTGGAAGTTTGGAAGTTTGGAGTTTTTTAAATGTGCTTTTCCACACCGCCTCTACAACTCCGCCGGACTGGGTGAGCCCCCCGGCTTGAATATGGGTTTTCCAGGCAAAGTCGTACTTAACTACAATATGCCCGTTAATCGGCGAGTCCGCCTCTTCCAAAATCCTCACCCCAGCCAAAAAATTCTGCAATTTCTCCATCTACTAATAATTACCACCCTGAAAATACATTTTAGGAGTAATGACTTTTATCGGCTTAATAAATTTCTCAACTTTTTCATTCAAAAAGTGTTTTCTGTCCAATGTAAATAGACAACCTGACTTTGATACTTTCGCTTGAGACAAAATAACTGCATCCTTTTTAACAATAACCATTTTTGCCTTTGAAATGTCTCTAACATTTGGTTCGATATCCAATATTATTAGTTTTTCAACTAGCCTGAAAAATCTACCAAGATGATAGCTTTCAAGTTTGTGTCTTACGTTTCTTTCAACTTCCGCCAGGACAACCTTCGAGGTGACTAACTTTAGTCCGCGGATTGTAAAAAGCTTCGATCACCCACCTGTTGGGGAATAGACAGCGGAAAATAGAACACTTGAATCAAGAAAAGCGATTTTTAAAGCTCGTCTTCTTTTAGCCATTCTTTAATCTCGGAATTGGGAAAAATACGGGTATATTTGGAAAGCCTTGGGTCGATATAAGTTTTACCAAAAACTTTTGCCACAGCCTTTCGCAGTCTGTCCAAATAATTTATGTCAACAATGGCAGCTTTAGCATTGCCTCCCTTTGTCAATATAAAATATTTCTCGCCCGAGACTTTCTCTGCTAATTCCCCCAGTATGCTTCTTGCCTTGGTGACAGGAATGATATTCATAACCAAACTTTAACAATATAAATGTACAATGTCAATAATAGCGTAACAAAAAATGTACATGTTATAATACCACCCATAAATCAAAAATGTCAGTTACCGAAACCGAACAGCAAATTTGGGGCAGATTACTTACTGTTAGTCCACGAGGATTTCTACAATGGAAAGAAGACATTTATCCAGGATTTGATGCGAGAAACGTCCCGGAAAGATTTGTTTATTTGACTGGTGGTCTAGCTGCATTTGATGAGTACGAATTTGACTTTGCGCCTGCAAAATTAAAGCATGAAGGCCAAAACGAATTCACCACTAAAGAAAAAGAAACAGATATTAGAGGACTTTTTAGAACTTTGGATTTGTTTCAAATAGAATTTACAGAACCTAGAGAAATTTTATTAGTCGGGTCGTACAACCAGGACGGGTTGTTTTTGACTATCGGATTGTGCAAAAAAAAAGGGTGGAACGGGTCCCACATAACGCTAGTTGATCAATCAGATACTGTTTTGTCGCTACTAAGTGTAATGGGGGAAAATGGTTACTACGACTGGCAAGCTGGAGTAACCCTCATAAAATCGGATATTACTGATTACAAACCTAAAGTTCAACCCGATATTGTTTTCGGAGATATATTGAATACCTGGATGACTAGAGAATATAGCTGTCCAAGTTCAGCATCGGCAAAGTCACCATATAATGATTTCGAAGCATACCTAAGATATACAGCAACTAACATCAAACCCAACGGATGGTTTTTCTCCAGATGTATGATTTTTCCAGACGATCAACAAAGTTTTGCTGCAAATAGACGGTCAACTTCTAATGTTGGTAATAGAGTCGACACTGTTTTAAATCGAATCGGAACACATTTTGAAGAGGTCGACAAACAGGCTCTCTCTGAAAACCTTGATGAGTTGTTTATTAACACACACACCACATCTTATTGTGGATTATCTTTGCTTCGACCACTTTATAAACCTTTTTCGACTCTAACCGGCCCGCATGCTGAGGAGGTATTTATCAGATTACATAATCGCAATTTCAACGTAGTTCACAGAATAAAAGTTACACATCCCGAATCCGGCTTTGTTTTTCTAAACTTTGCTTGCCAGGGGAGAAAAACCCCTTAATACAAAAATTGTCCCTTTACTTCGCATTTTGTTCGCCTACTGTGCAGGTAAAGTTTATAATAAAGTATGGCACAGCCACTGGCGGAAAAGTTAAGGCCCAACACTTTGGCTGATTTTGTCGGCCAAGAGCATTTGGTTGGTAAAAATGGGATTGTTAGAAAATTACTAACTAACCAACTGACCAATAACTATTTTCCGTCTCTGATTTTCTGGGGACCGCCGGGGTCGGGCAAAACTACACTGGCCAGAATCGTCGCCAGTAAACTCAAGCGCGAGTTCTTCGAATTTTCCGCGGTAAACACCTCGGCTCGCGATATAGAGAAAATAATCAAAAGCAACAGTCCAAAAACTATGAACTATGAACTAATAACCAAGAACTCTCCTATTGTCTTTATCGACGAAATCCACAGGTTCAATAAAGCCCAGCAGGATAAACTCCTTCCTCATGTTGAACGTGGGAACATAATTCTAATCGGCGCGACAACCGAAAACCCGTCGTTTGAAGTCATCGGCCCACTTTTATCTCGCACTAGAGTACTCGTTCTTAAAAGGTTGGAAGACAAGGAACTTGAAATTATTTTTAAGAAAGCGGTCAAATATTTAAAAATCAAAGTAGAGCCAAAGGCAAAAAGATTCTTAACCGACTCCTCAAACGGCGACGCGCGAGTTTTACTCAACGTCCTTGAAATTGCCAGCAACATCACTAAACACCATACACTAGTCACTAAACACGTCGAGGTTGCTTTGCAACGAAGACAACTAACTTTCGACCGCCGAGGCGAAGAATTCTACAATACGATAAGCGCATTTATTAAAAGTATGCGCGCTTCAAATGTTGATGCTGCACTTTATTACTTAGCCCGAATGGTTGAAGCCGGCCAAGACCCACTCTATATCGCCCGGCGAATGGTAGTATTTGCCTCCGAAGATGTAGCCTCTCCTACCGCTTTGGTTGTTGCCAATGCAGTATTCCAAGCATGTCAGCAAATTGGTTACCCAGAGTGTCAGGAAAATTTAGCCGCAGGGGCAATCTATTTGGCAACAGCAAAAAAGGACAGGTCGGCTTATGACGCGTATATGAAAGCTTTGGGAGACGTCAAGAAAAATGGTAACCTGCCCATCCCGATGCAAATTTTGAATGCACCAACAAAGCTGATGAAAGTATTGGGCTATGGCAAAAGTTACGATAAATACACCAAAGAATCGTTACTACCAGAGAAGCTTAAAAACAAGAGATATTACCAAAAATCACTATGAAACTTAAAAAGCAAGCTACCATTGAAGTTAAGCCTACTTCTCCATTTAATTTTGATGCTACATTCCATAAACCAGACCACTTTACCAGCGGGGATAACTACTGGGAAAAAGGAATAAGGTGGCAAACTTGGTTGTGGCAGAAAAAACCTCTAGGTTTAAAATTCAAAAATAACGGAAGTGTAAACAAACCACGTATCGATGTATCAATACATTACAACAAGATACTTTCTCAAAAATTTATAGACTTTTTAGTTGATGAAATAAAATACAGATACAATTTAGAACTTGAATTATCAGATTTCTACAAAAAATTTGAGGAAGATAAGGTTTTTAAACCAATTATTGAGAAATTATACGGAATGAGACCAGGACACCCAAGTTCACTGTATGAATACCTAATAATCGGAATTGTTTTACAAAATGCAACAGTAAAAAGGTCGGTTCAAATGTTTAGAGCCTTACTTGAAAACTATGGTACAAAACTAGAGTATGACGGAAAGAGGCTTTGGTGTTTCTGGAAAGAGGGTGGGTTGTCAAAAACAACTGAACCGGAACTTAGAGATTTGAAAGTGGGTTATAGAGCCAAATCAATCAAAAAGACTGACGATTATTTTGCCCAGGGCGCGATTAACGAAATGGATTTAAGAAAAAAAGACAGAGAAACACAAATGACTGAGCTTTTAAAACTTTATGGAGTCGGACCTGCAACGGTGTGGTATTTACTTTTTGACGTCTTTCACCATTGGGACTTTTTCAATCATGTTTCCCCTTGGGAGCAAAAAATCTACTCCAAAGTTTTCTTTAACAAAGATCCGGAAAACCCTGTGTCGGTTAAAAAACTACTCAAGCATTTTGGAAAATTCGGCAAGTATAAACAACTAGCAGTTCACTACGTCTGGGAAGATCTATGGTGGACCCGTAAAAACAAACAAATCCCTTGGCTTGAGAAACTTATTCGAACATAAGACAATTCAAATATATTTATAAAAAGTGTTGAAATCTGTGGGAGCAGAAGATATAAAAAGACTTAAAATTATTTGGTCGTATCCTCCGAAGTCTTGTTTACTGGTACAAGATGCATCGCACTCCTGACTTTCTGGTGCCGTTGGCTTTCATTCCGGTACATCTTTTGGCAAACTCTCCAATTTCGGTTCCTTCATCTTTGTCCGGCCCGAGTGGGTCGGTTACCACAGCCGAACAAGTCGGGCAGACCCGACAAACATTTATTGTGTTAAACCTTGTACTTGCAAAAAGTTCTTGGATCCTCTCCATTCTCGTGCCTTGATTCATTTCTTTAGCCCTAGTCATACCCCCTCGTTTATACTATATGGATATAATACTACATTTTCCACTCTATTGATATCCCTTTGCCTGGATTGTAAAGAGCTCGTGGTAAAGCCCCCCGAGTTTCATAAGCTCGTCATGCGTTCCGCTCTCGGTGATTCTGCCTTTGTCCAACACAAAAATCCTGTCCGCGTATCGGACAGTAGAAAACCTTTGCGACACGAAAATAAGTATTTTGTCTTTAGTTTTCTTGAGAAGCTCTCTAAATATCTGTTCCTCAGCCTTAGGATCGACGTTACTTGTCGGTTCATCCATTATCAAAATATCGGCATTTTTACGAAATAACATTCTGGATATCCCAACTCTTTGCCATTGGCCGATTGAAAGATCCACTCCTTTGTCAAACTCCGGTGCCAGAGGGTGTTTATATTTAAGTGGCAGTGTTTCAATAAACTTATCAATCGTGGTTTTATGCGCCGCTTCTTTTATCTGACCTAACTTATTTACCCTTGAGATATCCCCATAACCGATTGACTCCTGGGCAGTAAAAGGATAACTTTCAAACTTCTGAAAAAGAATTGCAAGACGTCTGCGGTATGAACCAAGATTAAAATCTTTAAGATCGCTCCCAGCGACAACTATTTTCCCTTTTTCAGGATCATAGAACCTGGCTAAAAGTTTAATTAAAGTCGATTTACCCGCGCCGTTTTCGCCGACCAAAGCAATTTTTTCTCCGGGATTAACGTGCATATTAACTCCCTTTAAAATCCAATTTTTGCTTTTCGGATAGCGAAACCAGACATTTTTGGCCTCAAGAGAAAGCCGTTTATACGAGTAGGCGTTTTTGCCGGTTTTGGCTTTTTCATTTATCACAGGCTTAAGATTTAGAAACCAAATCAGATCAACGACATAAATATAATTTTCATAAATTTCCAAAACTGAATTGACCAGTCCTGTCAAGTTGCTTTCAGCTGACCTGAGGGAACGGAGGTAAAGCTCGAAAGAGCCTATTGTAATTTTTTCTGTAATTACCAAAAAAATCAGCCAGACCGAAACAGCAAATTCATAGAAAGTAAGAGGCAGGAAAGTACCAAAATTAGACAACTCCCGTTTTTTGGACAGCTCCATTTGTTTATCTATGGTCTCGCTTTGAATACTTTTAAGCTTTTTAGTTAAATAGCCGGATATGCCAAGAATTTTAAGTTCCAAAAAATTTTTGTTACGGACCAAGTAATAGGTAAGCCAGCCCCACATACGGTATTTTGCCGAGAGTGCGGTTTCAAGCTCATACTCTTTTTTGATATACTTGCCGCTAACGAAAAATTGGGGAAGCGAAAAAACAAGCACACCCAAGGCAATTAATGGGTGAAGTAAAATTAAAATGCCGACTACAGAAATAAAACCGATTAAATAATTTGAAATATCACTTAAAGGCATCATTAAGCCCCATGCGCGCCTCCCTGATTCTCTTTCGATTTTTGTATATTTATTTTTGAAATCCGGGTCATCAATAGTTGCAATATCCAACTCGGTCATCTTTTTTGCCATCATAATCTCGAGCTCGGAGGCAAAGGTTTGGGACATTTTGCGACTTAGGAAGCCGTTTACCCGGCTTAAGACATTTCGAAAAAGTTCCAAAAGAAGCCTTAGAAAGATAATTCCGCCGATAAGATACATGGCTTGCCTCCAATTTGGGTCGCCAATTGAGGCAATTAGGTTATCAAGAATAAGCTTTTCCAGATAAAACCCGGGGGCGGTGGAAAATCCCCAAATGGCGTTTAAAATAAGAACTAGTACCAGAAATTTTCTGTTGGTTTTTGCAGCCAAGCGCACCACTTCACGAAAAACAAAAAACACCTGTCCAAAACGATCGAAGGTAATTCTTGGCTTCTGCACTTTCTTATTATAAACTTAATGAAGCTAAATAGTCAGTTACTATTTAGTTGTGGTCAAAAGCAAGAGGTGGAATTTCTTTCAAATCAAACCATTTTATCTCTGAAACATCATCACTTGGGTGAGGGACACCATTAACCTCAACTCTATAAACAACAGTTATCACCTGTTTCTCGTGTCTTTTGGGGTCTCAATATACATTAAAAAGCTGGAGAGCTTTCACACTAAGACCTGTTTCCTCTTTTAGTTCTCTTCTTACAGCGTCTTCAGGCGACTCACCCCACTCGACATAGCCACCAAAAATTCCCCAGTACGCGCCGAAGGGGTCATATTTTCTTTTCCCAAGAAGTATTTTCCGCCCTTGATAATTAGACAGTCTATGGAAATGCCACGATTGTTAAATCTGCCACAATGTGGGCAGGGCTCACTTCTTGATAACATCTTTTCCAATCCACTTTCTCAACACTTCCGGGACAACGACCGATCCGTCTTTTTGCTGGTAGTTTTCGAGAATTGCCAAGGGCGTTCTGGAAGTAGCGATAGCCGTCCCATTGAGCATGTGGACATAATCAGTTTTTCCGTCTTTGGTCCGATATTTAATATTTAAGTTTCTGGCCTGATAGTCTGTGCAATTTGACGTTGAAGTTACTTCGCCATAATCATCCCGGCTCGGCATCCAAGCCTCAATGTCAAATTTCCTGGCAGCCATTGCGCCCAAATCCCCCGTGCACATCTCCAAAACCCGGTAAGGCAGCCCCAGCTCTTGATAAATTTCCTCTTCCATCTTTAGTAAATACTCATGCATTTTATTGGATTCTTCAGGGATGCAGTAAATAAACATTTCGGCTTTTGTAAATTGGTGGACTCGGTAAATTCCTTTTGAGTATTTGCCATACGCCCCCGCTTCTTTCCTAAAACAATGAGAGTAGCCGATATATTTTAATGGTAATTTGTCTTCGGGGATAACTTCGTCAGCGTGCTTGCCAGCCAGGGTCACTTCTGCCGTGGCAATAAGCCCCAAGTCCTCATCTTTAATTTCATATGTTTGGGCCTCGTCACCTTTGGGCATATAGCCTGTGCCAAGGTAATACCTTGATTTAGCCAAATCGGGCGTGATTACTGGCAAAAAACCTTCTTTGGTAAGTTTATCAAAGGCGTAGTGAATTAATGCAAGTTCCATTAAAGCCCCGTCGCCGTATAAATAATAAAACTGCGAGCCAGCGACCTTCGCACCTGTTTCAAAGTCCAAAATTCCTAAAGCTTTTCCGAGTTCCAAGTGATCTTTAGGTGCAAAGTTAAATTTTTTTGGTTCTCCCCATTTTCTGACTTCAACGTTGTCTTTTTCGTCTTTGCCAACAGGAACCATGTCCAAAGCTGGATTGGGAATTAAGTTTAAAGCATTAAAATAGTTCTTTTCGGCTTTATCGAGTTCTGGTTCCTTTTTTTTAAGCTCCTCTTTAACTTGCTTACCGGCTACAATGTTTTTTGATTTTGCAATTTCATTCCTCTCTGCTCTCAAAGTTTCAATTTCGCCAATAAGTTTTCTGCGCCTTTCATCGATCTCAAGGAGTTTGTCTACCAACGAAGGATCCATTTGTTTATCTTTAACTGCCTTTTTAAACTTTCCTGGATCTTCTCTAAGTAATTGAATATTAATCACGTTTTGATTATACCTTACAATGCATGCTTATTAATATTCTCTCGTAAACTTTCCAATTTGAAGGGGGTTCTTAATATTTACTGTTATGCAAGTACAAGTTCAGATTGCTACTTCGGGATCAGCGCTTTTTCCTATTTCCTATTGTGCGATTTAACAATATTGAAGATAAAAATGTATAATAATACCCATACCGGAATTATGAGTAAAGATTTATTCGCACTTTTTCGTGAGGTAGGGAGATTAAAAAGGATTAAAAGAACAGGTTGGGTGTTAAAAGGTATCAAAGATTCAGAAAGCGTCGCCGACCATGTCTTTAGAACCGCATTTATGTGTATGGTACTGGGAAGAAAACGAAAGCTTGATTTAATCAAGTTGGTCAATATGGCTTTGATACACGATCTTGGTGAGACAGCGACCTCCGATATCAGATACGAAGAAGGCAAAAGAATTTTCGCATCGAAAGATGCTAAAGAAAAAATTGAGGAGGACGTTTTACAGATGGTCCTTCCTTCAACCGGTGAAAAAGATTATTACCTTTCCTTATTTTATGAATTTCGTGATCAGACATCTGATGAGGCACGATTCTTGAAGGAAGTCGAAAAGCTTGAAATGGCACTTCAAGCTTTGGAGTATCAAGAATTTGGCGTAAAGCCAAAACTCATGGATGAATTTTTTGAAAATGCCGCAAAATATATAAAAGATAAAGAAATTAAAAAGATGTTTGAAAAAGTTCGCTCATTCAGAAGTTAAGGTCTTTATAATCCCAAATCATTTGCAATTTCCTGCATTGCTTTTAGAGCTATCCCGATAAAGTCGGGAAGTTTTATCCCAAGCTTCTCCTCACACATCTCAATTTGTTTTCTGTCCACCCCTTTTGCAAACTCTTTGTGGGACCACTTTTTGATAACTGATTCAACAGTAACCGACGACAGTTTTTTATCAGGCCGAACAAGTGCGACAGCGATGATAAAGCCGGTCAATTCGTCACAACAATAAAGTGCCCACTGCATGGTGGTCTTGGGAAGTTTACCTTGATGAAACCAGCCGTGGGACTCTATCCCAGTCAAAACTTCCTCATTTGTCTCCCCTGCCTCGGCCGCCCATTGCGCCATGAGTTTTGCATGCTTTTCAGGATGCTCCTTGGTGAATTCATAGTCTCCGTCATGGAGTAGGCCTACTATTCCCCATGCTTCGACAAGCTCAGCACTTGCAGTTTTGCCTTCCAGTTTTTTTGCCAAAGCCCGCATTACAGTTTCCACAGCATAACAATGCTTGCGCAAGTTCGGTGATTGCATTTTGGAATGCAGTAAATCTAAAGCTTTTTCTCTTGTCATTTTTGGTTTGATGTCAGGCGCCCTATTATATCTTTTTTAGGAAATTTTTTAAGTAACCAACCGGCCCTTGGACCATGGTCTTTATCAAGAACCACGGTATACAAAGCCTTGAAAGCATCTTTTGTATTGATATCAATTTTTTTGATTAACCTAAAAATTTCGCTTTGAAGATTTTCGGGCTCCGAAACTTTTTGCCAAATATTTCCCAGATCGTTCAAAAAACGCCATTGTATTTCCGACAAATTTAAATCATCCACAGATTTAATCGATATCTGATATTTATATTCATCAGGTGCATATTTACTAAGCCAAATAAAAACATAAGTCAATCTATCATATAAGTCTTTTATTTCAATATCTGTTAACTTAGATCCTTTTATCTCCTCGAAACGTTTCTCAAGTTTTATATTTGGAAGTTGAGAGTAATTAGCAATATCGCGAAAACGCGGAAGAAAATGCATTTTGGGCTGCTTACTACTCACTTGAGACACTTCAAAAATTCGCGCGTTAACTGTACCTTTATTATCCCAGTATTCCCCGGCACATTTATCATACTCGTCAAAAAGATTTGGAATCGTCATACCGAAAGGGTCAAAGTCTATTTGTTTGCTGAATTTGACCCGGGAGATCATAAAGCGAACAAGGTATGGTGGAATAATTTCGGATACCTCTAGCGCTGAGCTTCCGAAACCTTTAGATGAACTCATTTTGCGGCCGCCGACTAAGAAGAATTCATGGGAAAACGCGTAGGGGACAGGGTAATTCAATACATTTTTGCACATCAGCTTTGCAAAGTCGTGGCTGCTGCCGGCACTCATATGGTCTTTGCCCGCGCCTTCAATAGTTACACCGATTACGTTCCATTTACACGGCCACTCTACCTTCCAGGGAAGTTTTCCTGCAAAATAATTATTAGAACTAAAAGGTGAAGCTTTGCCTTTATTGCCGCATCCTTTCGTCCATTCAAGGCCGTCAATTTTGCACTCGTAAGTTACTTTTTCTCCATCCCACGCGGTTACTGTAGTCGTTGAGATTTTGTTGCACTTCCCGCAACGCGGACTAAACGGGTACCAGTCTTTGGGACGCTCCTTTTTATAAAATTTTTTATATATTTTTCGAATCTCGCTCGCTTTATCTAAACACAATTGGACAGCATTGTTCATTTTCCCCGACATGTATAGCTCGCTTCCCCAAATAATTTTTGGGTGGACACCGATTTTATTGAATATTTCGATATATTCTTCTCCCCAACGCCTGCCGTAAGACTTATAACCCGGCTCAGGGGAAGGGATCATAAACAAAGGTTTACCCATTTCCTGACGATATTTCTCCTGATCTACATAAATAGGGAGCCCGTCCATCGGATCATGATCTTCCAAAACATAAGTAAAAGTTACTTTTTTACCCAGATCAAAAAGGGCACGCCGAATAAGGTCATGAGTGACAACTGCGCGAACAGAGCCGATATGCACTCTGCCCGACGGCGTTTTCATGTCGTCAACCCAATAGGGTAGATGTTGTTTGGAGTCAATTATTTCATTTGCTATTTTATCCGCCCAATACATAACTTGATTATACTAAAAAACCCCGCTTTTGCGGGGTTAAAGTTTTTTAAACTTATTAGTTAATCGACAATATCTCATATACTACCTTGCCTGCCGGTGCTTCGACTTCCACCTTATCCCCCTTCTTTTTATTCAATAATGCTTGCCCCAAAGGCGACTCGATTGAAATCTTGCTTTTTACAGGGTCTGCTTCCCACTCGCCAACCAAATGGTATATCGTTTGGTTGCTGTCGTATTTGACACTTACTTTTGCCCCCAGACCGACCTTTCCATGACCGTTTGAAGCCTTTGCAACAACCGCGTTTTTAAGGACAGTCTCGACCTCTGCGATTCTACCGTCCAAAAACTCGAGCTCGTCTTTTGCATTATAGTAATCGCTGTTTTCTGCAAGATCTCCTTCACTTCGGGCACGCGAAAGCCGCTCGACTAATTTAGGACGCTTAATGTTCACTAATTCGTCGAGTTCTTGTTTTAAAGACTCAAAACCTTCTTTTGTTACTTGTATTTGTTTGTCCATATTTACTCCAAAAAATTATCCCTCATCGTTTCGGCTTGTGGAAATATACACGTGGGAATATTTCCAACAGCTAAATGACCTTATTGCAAAAGGTTTGAAAAGCCAAAACGTATGAAGGAGTCCCAACCATGTTAATTACTGGAATATGCTATACCCGGCGGTAACTTTTGTCAATGACCCGTTGTATTTTCCGTTACTCGGGAATTGTTTGAATCAAATGTCCCCGAAAGACTTTCCCGGGAACAGAAGAATCTTCTTGAGGAATTTAAAGGAGTGGGGTTATAATAGCAATATGCCGGATTATGAACCGGGTGCACAACAGATAGAAGTTGACCTTTCGGGCAAAAGCGAATTTGCTCGTCTGTTGCATGAGAAAGCAAACACCCCCCCCGAAACTCCGTTGAATGAAATTGCCGCCAATGGATATGAAGTTTGGTATTCTTTACTTGAGAGCACTAGAGCTTCGCCTCGTGATTTACGGGACTTTTTGGTTTGGAATGTGGACTGGTTGCAGAGAGAATCTGATGATGGAGCAAAAAATCTTGTGGAAGTGCAGCTTAAGGCGATAGCCGGACTTGACGGCGATGACACGTATGTTACTGATGTTGTATCCATGCTGGATAGCTCAGTTAGAACTAATGAAAGAGCAGCGGCATATGATCAGGAAATGATAGATGCGCAGGATGCCTCACTTTTGAAAAGATTGGCAAATAAACTTGGCATTTCGACAGAAAAGGATCGCTTGATGCAGGTTAAAGGAAAAAACTCAAAGAGGGCAGTGGGTCATAAAGTTTTATTGAGGCAATATTTGGATGACGAACTAACTAAAAGAATTGTTACTCATCAGCCTGGTTACGACGAGGTTGCCCGGCCGTGGAATGAGCTACCCAGAGCTGAACCAGTAGTTCAACCCACCGATGTTGTGGATATTCAAGTGCTAATGCTTAGCGGACCTGATAAAAGACTGGGCCATCTTGAATTTTATCTCGAGAAAGCAGCTGAAGCTTTTTCACAACTGGGTATTGATGTGGATGAGGTGCCTTATCAAGTAGCCTTGCTTGACCTTAGAGTCTCTGGTGGCAAAAAGGGGTTCGCAAGACAGTTTGTCGAGGCTCAAGTCGGGGAGAGAATAAACGGTTCATTGCGAGCAAAAGATCAAAAGGGTCGTGAAAGTCAATATAATCAAGCTTCAAACTGGCAGCAGTTTGCAGATCTGCTTCCTCCAGCTCCAACAAGCGACTTCGGCACTGCGTTTAGTTGATTAAAACTTGTATATTCCGCCTCTGTAGCCAACTTTTCGGATCCAAATTTCATTTTTAGTTTTGTCGGCTTCAAATAATGCTCTAATTCTGCCCGATCTCAATCTGAAGAAGCTATTTACGCCGGAAATTGGCTTTATATCCAAATTATTTGGGAAAGGGTAAGTCAGTTTAGAAACTTTTTGGAGTGTGTTTTTAACGTCTTTTTTTGCAATTTTTTCTAAATCTTTTTCTGCTTTTGAAGTAAAGAAGACGCTATACATACTTTTTGAGTATCTTCTCTAGTGGAATTCCCTTTCCTCTTTTCACTTTAAACAACTTTTCTGCCTCACTCTGATCTCTACGGTCCTCGAGCAGCTCCTGTAGGAGTATAAACTCGTTGAGATTAAGAATAACAGCTTTTGGTTTAGATCTGTGGAAAATATAAGCCAAGCCTTCATTTTCGACCTGCTTTAAGAGTCCAAGCGCGTTCTCGCGCATATCGGTTATAGTTTTGACATTCTTTAATGTTGGTATTAACATAAGATTAATATAGAGAAATATCTAAGGTTTGTCAAGACATTGACTTAAGATAAATTTAGACCTAAACTATAGCAGGTTAAAAAGGTTGTTGTGATTGGTGGGGTGACCCACCATTTTTAATAAATAAGCTAAAAATTATGGTAGCGCAGACGGCCAGAACAGAATTTGCACAAGCTCTCAAAGCAGTTGCTACGGAGCGGGGGCTTGATGTGGACGTTATTCTCGACACTATCAAGCAGGCAATTATAGCAGCGTATAAAAGAGACGCCCGTGACCGCGGTGAGGAGGTTGAAGAACTTGTTTATGAAGTGGAACTTGATCCGGTTTCCGGCGAAGCCAAAATTTTTTCGTTTGAAGAAGGCAAGGAAAAGAAGAAAAAAGACATTACCCCTCCCGGTTTTGGCCGAATAGCTGCCCAGACTGCGAAACAGGTTATTCACCAAAAAATTCGCGAGGCGGAAAAGGACGCTGTCTTAGGGGAATTTTCCGATAGGATGGGGTCACTCGTGTCGGGTATGATACTTCGCTTTGACGGGCCAAATGTGCGGATCGACTTGGGTAGAACAGAAGCTTTAATGCCCGCCGAGGAGAGGATCCCTAATGAGCGGCTTTCATTGAGCCAAAGGCTTACATTCCTTCTGAAAAATATTGTCGAAGGCCCGAGAGGAAAAGACGTGATATTGTCTCGATCCGACCCTGAGTTTGTTAAACGGCTTTTTAGCCGTGAGGTCCCGGAACTTTCAAATGGAAGCATTGAAGTGAAAGAGATTGTTAGAGAGGCTGGGGTGAGGACAAAAATTGCCGTTGTGTCGAGTCAGTCGGGAGTAGATCCGGTGGGTTCGTGTGTCGGCCAAAAAGGTGTCCGCGTGCAGGCCGTAACAAATGAGCTGGGAGGAGAAAGGGTAGATATCATTCCTTGGACTGACAACATAAAAGACTTGATTAAATCGGCGCTGGCTCCCGCCGAGATAGATTCAATTACGATTACAAAAACGACAGCTACCGCAAAAGTGACTGTCCCCGAAGACCAGTTGTCAATTGCTATCGGTAAAGACGGTCAAAATGTGCGTCTTGCAAGTAAGCTTGTCGGGGTTAAAATCGATGTTGTATCCTCTGGTAAAAGTTCAGATAAGCTTGACCAAGGGAAAAAAGAAGTAAAGAAGTCCTAGATCAAAAATGTATCTAGATAACGTCTTTTATTATTATGAAGAAACCAAGGCCGCCAGTTGTGACTGTTCTGGGCCATGTGGATCACGGCAAGACAACCCTTCTTGATTATATCAGGAAATCTTCTGTGGCTAAAAAGGAGGCAGGTGGGATTACCCAGACCATCGGTGCTTCGGTAATTAAAACGGATGGTAAGGAAATTACTTTTATAGACACGCCCGGTCACGCAGCATTTTCGCAGATGAGAGCCCGAGGGGCGCGTCTTGCCGATCTTGTTGTCCTTGTCGTTGCTGCCGACGACGGAGTTAAGCCTCAAACTATAGAAGCCCTGAAATACATGATGGAGGTAAATTCACCATTTGTAGTGGCTTTTACAAAGGTAGACTTGCCGTCGGCAGACGTGGAGAAGGCCAAAGGCGAACTTGAAAAACTTGGAGTGCTTTTTGAAGGTCGCGGTGGAAACACTCCTTTTGTGGCAGTTTCGGCGAAAGCGGGAACCGGTGTGGGGGACCTTTTGGAAACAATTGTCCTCATGGCGCAGGTTATAGGGATCTCCGGGGATCTAGATGCTAATCTGGAAGCTTTTGTTATCGAAACACAAAGAGGTAAGTCGGGAGTGCTGGTTTCGGTAATTGTTAAAAATGGGAAGGTAAAAGTAGCGGATACTGTTTACTGTGGTACGCTTGCAGCCAAAGTGCGGGGCTTGTTTGATTTTCAAGGTAAAAGTATCAAAGAAAGCTTTCCCGGCTACCCCTGCCAGATATTAGGTTTTTCTGCTCTTGCGGGTGTGGGAAGCAAGATTAGTGATCAGCCAAGCTTTGTTGTAGAGCAAAAGATTGCTGTTGATGAATACGGTGGGGGAGGTTTACCGGTTGTACTCAAGGCAAGTAACAGCGGCTCACTGGAGGCTGTTTCAGCCAGTATACCCGAAGGCGTGAATATTGTGGCTAAAAGTGTTGGCAATGTGACTCAAAGTGATGTTTTTCTTGCCAAAAATTCGAATGCGAACATTTATGCTTTTGAATCGAAAGCAAATTCGGACGTAAAAAGGCTGTCCGAGACAGAAGGGGTTAAAATTTTTGAATTCAAGATCATCTATGAGCTTTTTGATGCACTGACCAAAATTATCGAAGAAGGGGTCGAGAAGATTTTGGGTAAAGCACAGGTTTTGGCGAGTTTCCCGTATGAAAAAAGGAAAGTCGCTGGTTGCAAGATGATTGAGGGCATGATAAATAGGTCGAGTAAATTAAAACTCGTTCGGGGGGAAGACTCTGTCGGCAGCGTGAAACCAATTTCCCTTAAGAAAGGCAAATCGGACGTGAATGAAGTTAGGCAGGGTGAGGAATTTGGGATAATTTTTGAGCCACAACTTGAATTTAAAAGTGGCGATGTGTTACTATCGGTGCAATAACTATGGGTGACCAGCTTAAACCTATAATTGATGACAGCAGATCTATTTTGTTGCTACTGCCGGTAAATCCCACATTTGATCAGGTGGCCGGAGGGCTCGGGATGTACCTTTCGCTGAAGGGTTCAAAGGAAGTAAGTATTGCCTGCGAGTCGCCAATGACAGTTGAACACAACCGTCTGGTGGGAGTCAATAAGATATCGTCCGAAATTGGCGACAAAAACTTGGTAATCAGATTCAAAAATTATCATGCAAATAATATAGAGCGGGTTAGTTATGATATTGAAAACGGTGAATTTCGTTTGACAGTGATCCCGAAGCCTAAAAACGCCGCGCCCATGCGGGAGCACGTGCATTTGAATTACTCCGGAGTAGCTGCATCGACTATGCTTTTGGTTGGTGGCAGCCACGAAGATCAATTTCCGATGCTTAAAGCTTCTGAAGTAACAGGATTGAAAAAAGTTCACATAGGTGTGCGAAGCATTAGTCTGACTGGGAGCCAAAATATACTGTCTTTGGCGAGGGTTGCCTCAAGTGTTTCGGAACTCATTGCTCGCTTACTTCGAGAGTCGGGCTTTAGCATCGACGCCGATGTCGCGACAAACTTGCTTATGGGAATTGAAGAGGAGACCAGAAACTTTACCACTCCCGAGGTTAGCGCGGAGACATTTGAAGTTGTTTCCGTGTTAATGAGATCGGGTGGCGCGAGGAAACCTAAAAATCTTCCGGATGCGAGATTCTTCCCACCGGGTGCAATTCCGGGCGAAAAACTTCACCCGGTTGAAGAAGTGGAAAAAAATGAGATCCCCAAAGCTTGGATGGAAAAACCGCCGGTTTATAAAGGTACAAGTATTAGTTGAGTCAGTTAAAGTAGAAATTTATAAAAGAGCCGATAATTTTCTTGGGTCTTTCAAATTGTCACAGTAACTTTCATAACGCTTTCTTGTTTCGTCGCTTTTTTCAATAATCTTGCTAGCCATGTCAGCAACCTTGTCTCTTCTTTGTTTTAAAGCATGTATTTCTTGAACATTGAAAACTTTATATTCGGTTTTATTTGAGACTTGATCCAGTAAGAAATTGAAAGAGCGCTCTGCAGTACGAAGTTGGGCAACGAATTTTGGGTCTGTCGAACCCTCGGCCCTGCTTACCAACTCTTCGAGAAGAGATATGTAACTTTCTAAAAATTTGCGATGGGTTTCTAACTTGTCCATGTATCAATATTATTATACTACATTTACTCTTTGCTTTATTTCCTTGCCTGGCAATCGTGATACCAGTATTGCTTGACCCTTTTTCAACTTTGGAAGCTGTTTTGCCAATCCTTTGTAATTGAAATATCCTTCAAGGAAATCAGCATCATAGTCATTGGTCTTAAAAAGGATCAATGCTGCAGTATTGCCCAGAATAGCATCAATTTCATCTCTGTTGATCTGCTGGAGGTATTCAAGAGTTGGAATAATTGTAATCTTTAATGGTCTGGATTCCATCATCAAGGAAGAGAAAGTTCTTGATGATATGTTCTGAAGCCCGTTTATGTATATGACATAGTTTTTGCCGGGTTGCCTGGTTCGCAGTGTTAGAAGAACAGCCAGCATAAACAAGTTTCCTAAAATAATTGATACCTCTTCATCGGTTTTTTGTTTCGAAAAATCCAAAATCAGAGACCTCCCTTTTTTGAAAGTGTCTCGAACTGATTTTTTATAAGGATATGTCAATAATTTTTTGATATATGGGCTGTCGACTTTTTTGAACATCTTTTCCTCCACGTAGTTTAGGTAGTCAATATGGAACTCCCCGCCAGTTCTTTCCTGCAGTAGTTTCTCAAGCGCTTCCTTATAATGTTTTAATTTAGGACTGTCTAGGTATTTTCTGACTTCCTTACCACCATTATCCAAGTCATAAAGTAGCCAAAAGGCTTTATAAAGATCAAACTTGCCCACCTCCACCAATGTGCGCGTTATCACGTCAATGCCTTTTTCGCACTTCGGACCAACCAACCCTTTCTTCTCCGGATCCAGCAGTTTGTTGACCAACTCAATAATCCCCAAAACCAGATCGTATACATTGCCTTCCAAGACGTTTTTATCTAAGTAAAATGAAACACTTTTTTCTAAATCTTCTGCGTAATACTTGTCGTAATTGGAGAGTTTCATTGAATGCTCTGTTTTTTCGGAAAGGTTTCCGTCAAAGTCAAAGAGTATAAAAGGCTCTTTGACTTTAATGTTGGAGTTTATTAATTTACCCAGAAGATTTGATTTACCCGTTCCCGAAATTCCAAGGAGAAGTACATTTCTTTCCTGGACATTTCTAATTTGATCAAGGTACTTGCTCACCTTAGTTGTTTTATAACGCAACCAGTGAAATAATTCAATGAGGAGGTGAAAGTCGATGGAAGGAGGAGACGCAGGCGTTAAGGAAGGTTTGGGAGAGGGTCAAGAAACTGGTAGTGAAGCTCAAGCGACGGCCGATGCTGGAGCGAGATTGAGAAATGCCACGGATTTTGACCCTAGTCATGCACCAGCGCAGCCAGTTAAACCGGATCTCGATGCCACTATTAGAGCTGGCAGAACACCTGCTGAAACTAGCAGGCTACAACAACTTTCTCAAACTCTTAAAAGTTTGGTTCAGGGAAATAGGAGTCAGAATTTATAAACAACTCGCATTTGGTGGGCTGGAGCGTCTTCGGCTTGTGAACCGACAATATTTCTTAAGCCCTTCCTAGCCGGATTCGGCCCGGGTTCTCGGTCGCTGTTTTCAGCTTCAATTGTCCCGTGATTTTGTAGTGCAAGCGTGGTTATTTCACCCGAAGCTTCCGTAATCAGATTAGAATCATCTCCATGAAGCCGCGTTTCCCTGCGTGCTATTCCCGCCATCTTATCTCTTAGAACACCTTTAAGTATTTCTTCGCTTGCCCTTGCACCGGCAATGTCACCTTCTTTGAATTCGTCTTCTTGGATATCTAGGTGTAATTGGTAGTCATCAGGGTCGATAACTAGTATGTCAACTCCTTGCTCTTGCCACTTTGGTTTGATTGCGAACACGGCATTTTCAAAGGTTTCTGCATTTTGTTCACCTTCGACATGAGGCAGGCTGAATTCTCCCGAGACTAGATTCATTTCAATGTGGATTTTAAATTATTGAGTCCTTGAATTCTGCCGTCAAGAGTCGCCACTTTTTGCAAAATTACACCCCTTTCTGTTTTTGCCAGATCAGATTTTGCATGGAGAAGATCCATATTAATTTGTTGCAATTGAAGCGGGTCAGTAGTAACTTGTCTGGAGCCTTGAAGTGTTCTAATGTCAGATTTAAGTTTTTGATATTCATCGTCTCCGGGTAATTGACCTATCGGCTTTAACTTGGCTTTGGTACCCGCGAGACTTTGACCTTCTTCGGCAATATCTCTATCAATCTCTTGCCTTACTTGTGCAGCATTTCCCATATTATAATTTGCTATCAAATTAGTAATTCGCGTGAGTTCATTTGGATTCGTATCCATTTCTGAAATAGCGGCGAGACGTTTTCCTTCAAGATAACTAGCGGCAGTAGAAATGTCACCTATGCGTTTAAGTTCTGCTGGTGCAGACCGAGTAACGCCCGGCGTTGCTGCTTGTTTGATTTCAACTGTTACCCTATTTCCTTGTTCATCATAGTAATACCCTTGCCCTTTTCTTTCATTGTCTTGGAAAGGAACAACACTTATTTGTTTACCGTCAATGTTCATTGTTACTTTTTCGGAAGGAGGCTGGGCTGTTGGCGAATGCAAAACACCTGTTTCAGGTATTGAGCTTGGAGCGTTTACTACCCTTATTTGACCGCCTCCGGCCTCGACAGTTGTCGGTTGAGGTGGGGTTTGTGTAGGATCCCAGTCCTGACCAGTGTCTAGCGGCATACTTGTCACTAAAAGTATAGCTGTTTTGTATTTCAAAGTAAAGTGTGTTATTATTCCTAACTAAGTACTACTAGGTTTACTGACTGTCCGGCTGTTTACTTGGTAGAAACACTTTAAACATGGCATTATCGAAGGACGAAAAGCTTGATATAATCAAAAAGTTCGCTATTGAAAAAGGCGACACCGGTTCTCCTGAGGTTCAGGTGGCGCTACTGTCCGCTTCGATAGACAAACTAGCGAAGCATTTGAAAGATCACTCAAAAGATGTACACTCTAGGAGAGGATTGTTGTCGATGGTTGCCAAAAGAAGGAGGCTTCTAAACTACCTTCTAAAAAAAGACGAAGCTCGCTACAAAGAGCTTACACGGAAGCTTAGCTTAAAATAAAAGTTAGTAATGAAAGAATTTAAAGAAAGTATTATTGTAGGAGGTAAAACTCTGACCATTTCAAGCGGTAAGTTTGCGGCCCAAGCAAATGGATCGGTAATGGTAACACTAGGAGACACCGTGGTTTTTGCTGCGGCAACCTCGTCAAGTTTTGACACCGATCGTGATTACTTTCCCTTAACGGTTGACTATATGGAGCGCCTTTATGCCGGTGGACGGATTAAAGGGAGCCGCTGGGTAAAGCGCGAAGGTAGGCCGACGGACGAGGAGATATTAACCTGCCGGCTTATCGACCGCTCGATTAGGCCCTTATTTCCCGAATCTTACAAAAAGGAAGTCCAAGTGATTGCGATGGTTTTGTCGGTTGATTTGGTCAATAGACCGGACATTGTAGGTTGCATCGCAGCCTCAAGCGCTATCTGTATTTCAGACATTCCATTCAAAGAGCCTGTGGTGACGGTCAGCATCGGTAGTAAAAACGGTAAGTTAATTGTATATCCCTCGGTCGATGAAGTTGCAACCGGGGATCTAGACCTGACGGTCAGTGTAACCAAAGACTCTGTTGTTATGATCGAGGCCGGGGCAAAGGAAGTCAGCGAAGCCACAATCGTTGAAGCGATTGATCTGGCCCAAAAAGAGGGTAAGAAAGTAATCAAGCTTGTCGCTAAGTTTGCCCGGAAGGTGGGAATCAAAAAGCAAACCTTTGTAGATGAAAATTTGGACGCCGGGACCAAAAAGAGAATCGAAAAATTGGCGGGTGACAAGCTTGATTCCTTGATTGTTGCTATGGCCACTACAGAGGGCAGCTACGGAGATTACAACGAACTCAAGTCGGCGGTTGCAGGAGAATTCGAAGACGAAGTAAAAGGTAGAGTGGCAGCTGGATTTGACTATTTATTTAAAGAAAAGGTGCGTAAAATGATCCTTTCAGGCAAGCGGCCCGATGGTCGAAAACACGAGGCGATTAGGGATTTGTCCGCTGAAGTTGGGATTTTGCCAAGGACCCACGGGTCAGGGCTTTTTGCCCGCGGCCAGACTCAGGTGCTAAGCGTTACGACTCTTGGCTCGCACACTTTTGAACAGTTACTCGAAAGCGCCGAAGGAGACGAGTCCAAGCGGTATATGCACCATTATTCTATGCCTCCGTATTCGACAGGTGAAGTCGGGAGAATTGGGTCGCCGAATAGGCGCGAAATAGGTCACGGGGCGTTGGCCGAGAGAGCTTTGATGCCGGTAATTCCCAGTGAGGAAGTTTTTCCTTACACAATCCGGGTGGTTTCCGAAGTTATGAGTTCCAACGGCTCGACTTCGATGGCATCTGTCTGCGGCTCGACACTGTCGCTTATGGATGCCGGTGTTCCATTGACTAATCCGGTAGCAGGGATTGCTATGGGTTTGGTGGTGGACAATGACCCGACTGCGCTTGCAGGCAAAAAGTACGCTGTTTTGACCGACATTGCGGGGTTAGAAGACGGCAATGGCGATATGGACTTTAAAGTTGCCGGTACCAAAAAAGGAATAACGGCTTTGCAACTTGACGTCAAGACATTGAAACTGACCAGGTCGATACTTGAAGCGGCGTTAAAGCAAGCCAAAGAGGCTCGTGAAGAAATCATGTCCGTAATTGTCAAAACACTAAGTACCCCTCGTGAGCGAGTCTCGCAGTATGCCCCGAAGATTAGAACTACAAAAATCGATCCGTTCAAAATTGGTGAGTTGATTGGCCCGGGAGGAAAGACGATTAAAGGAATAATAGCTAAAACAGGTGCCGATGTTGATGTTGAAGACGACGGGACGGTTTACGTAAGTGCGATTGACGAGGCAGCAGTAAGTGCCGCGATTGATGAAATTACTAAACTTACAAAGGAAATTTTACCGAACGAGATCTACGAAGGCGAAGTGAAAAGGGTGGAAAACTACGGTGCCTTTGTCGAAATTCTACCTAAAAAGGAGGGATTGGTACATGTTTCCGATATGTCTCAGGAGTTTGTCAAGGATGTTTCAAGCCTGGTCAAATTAGGAGACAAAGTGAAAGTTCGGGTAAAAGAAATAGACAGCCTTGGAAGGTTAAACCTTTCAATGGTAATGGACCCGGCTTTTGACAAGCAGAAGGAGGAAAGAGACAGGGAGCGTAACCGTGGCGGTAGAGATTTCGGCCGTGACAGGCGGGATCAAGGCCGTGGCCGCGGCAGCATCAGCAGATTTGGCGGTAGAAGAAGAGACAGTAATTTCAGGGACCGAGGTGGCTTTGGCGGTCCTCATTTTCCTGCGAGCAGTTTGATGGACCAGTCATCAAAGGATTTCCGCGAATAAGCATAATGCTTCTTTTTCTGTTAATATAATTTAAAGTGACGGCAAACGTATTAGATCAGCTAACCAAAATCGGGGAGCGTGTGAAGTCAGCGGATATTCCTCAAGGACTTCGCGAAGATATTTTAAACAGGGTAAGTCAACTTGGAAATTTGGTTGAGTCTTCTACCTTTTTACCTGAATTTGACCGTATGAATAGTTATGTTGACTGGGTGGTTGGCCTCCCGTGGGATAAAAAGAGCCAGGACACACTTGATCTTGTCAAGTCAAAAGAAATATTAGACCGGAATCATTACGGTTTAGACGAGATCAAAGAGCGGATTTTGGAATATATGTCGGTTGTGAAACTTAATGAGGAAGACAAAGAGAATATTGCTCATGCACCGATACTTTGCTTTGTTGGATTGGTTGGTACCGGGAAGACAACTATTGCAAAGTCGATTGCCCAGGCTATGGGAAAGCAATTTGTGCGTATTCCTTTTGGTGGTATGGGGGATCCATTGGATTTAAGAGGGCTGTCTAGGATGCATCCGGAGGCCGAGCCGGGCAAAGTAATTAAAGCAGTCAAATTGGCGGGGACAAGAAACCCTGTGATACTTTTGGATGAGATCGATAGGGTTACAGACGAAGGCCGATCGTCTATTATGGGAGTACTGGTGGAGTTGCTTGATCCCCAACAGAACAACGCTTTTGTGGATCACTACATTGACTATCCGTTTGATCTTTCGGAAGCGCTCTTTATTGCCACAGCCAATAATACGATAAAGATTTCTACCGCAGTTCTCGACAGATTGGAACCACTTATGATGCCGTCATATACCGACAATGAAAAAATAGTAATCGGTCAAAAATATATTTTCCCCAGAGTAATGCAAGAGTCCGGACTACCCGAAAACAGTCTTACTATTCAAGAAGACGTTTGGCCGAATATTGTGCGACCGTTAGGATTTGACGCCGGAATCAGGACGCTGCAGAGGACAATTGAAGGTGTTGTTAGAAAATCCGTCCGGGAAATAGTCGAAGGTAAGGTTGACCGGGTTGAGGTGAACAAGGATAATGTCAAAAAGTACTTGCCGCAGCTCTAGCTAATATGTTAATTGCAATTTTGTCAGACATTCACGACCATATTTGGAACCTTGAAAAGGCAAAAAAGGTTATTAAGAAAGAAAAATGTGAAGCTGTTGTATTTTGTGGTGATATGTGTGCTCCTTTTACTACCCAGATACTTACCGCGACAGGCCTTCCCACTTATGCAGTTTGGGGAAATGTGGATGAAGACCACTGGGCGATGGTTAAAAAGGGCGGGGATAACTTTTTTGCAGCAACTTTGTCTCAGGAGTTTAATGAGGTGGTGCTTGGAGGTAAAAAAATCGCCTTTTGTCACTATCCCAAACTTGGTTCCCTCTTGGCCGAAACCGGTTATTACGATGCGGTTTTCCATGGCCATACACACGTTACCTATTCCAAAAAAACGGGTAAGACGCTTTTGGCTAACCCCGGCGCTGTTTGCGGCATTGTGAAGGGCCGCGCCGGCCTAGCCAGTTTTATGGTTTTCGATACCGATAAAAACAGTCTTAGACTCGTGAAAATTAGCAAATGACCAAAAAAGAAAAATTGGCCGAGATCAAAAAAAGGATGGAAGCGGACAAAAGTCTTCCCCTGGCAAGCGGTGCTTCGCGGCTTGTGTTTGGCGATGGCAACCCGGACGCGCAAATATTAATGATCGGTGAAGGCCCGGGGTACTGGGAAGATCAGCAAGGTTTGCCTTTTGTCGGTAATGCCGGAAAACTATTGGACCAGCTTTTGGCAACAGCTCACCTTTCCAGGAATGATACTGTGTATATTACAAACGTGGTTCATCACAGACCGCCCGGGAATCGCGACCCCGAGCCTAGCGAAATTGCCGCATATGGCAGATATTTGGACGAGATGATTGAGGTAATTGCGCCAGCAGCGATTGTAACTCTGGGCAGATTTTCAATGGCCAAGTTTCTGCCCGGTGCCAAAATTAGTCGTGATCACGGCAGACCCGTGACAATGCCTTGGAGGGGGCGAGAAATTGTGGTTGTTCCCATGTATCACCCAGCAGCTGCGCTTCGTAGTGGAGAAGTGATGCTTGCGGAAAGAGAAGATTTTGCTAGTCTTGAAAGTGGCCTTAAATCATTAGTGGACAAAAGAAGTGAAACTACAAAGGAAAGTGAGCAAATGCACTTAGTATGAGTGAGCTTAAATTTATCGTAATTTCGGGAACAACCGGAGTTACCGAAAATTGCTATATATATCAGTGGCAAGAGGAAATGATGGTTGTTGATTGCGGTGTGGGCTTCCCCGACCCGGAGATGTTGGGTGTCGACCTTGTGATTCCCGACTTTACCTATATTAAGAAAAACAAAGACAAGCTTAGAGGAATACTTATTTCTCATGGCCACGAAGACCACCTTGGTGCTCTGCCCTTTCTTTTTCGCGATGTTGACGTGCCCATATATGCAACAAAGCTTGTGGCAGGATTTATCGAAGACAAGTTTGCAGACTACGGACTCAAGCCGCCAAGAATTACTGTTTTTAATCCGGAGCGTGATGCTTTTGCAGTCGGGGTCTTTAAAATAAATCCTTTTCGGGTTTCCCACTCGGTTCCGGACGGGGTCGGCTACGCGATTGACACCCCGGCAGGCCGTGTTTTCCATGTGCCCGATTACAAATTTGATTGGACGCCGGTTGATGGCAGGCCGTTTGATATTGCCCGTGCGGCAATGCTTGCAAGTGGTGGAGTTTTGGCGCTGGCTTCGGATTCACTTGGCTCGACAACTGAAGGTTACACAAAGTCCGAAAAAGAGATTGAAACGAAGGTGGAGACTATAGCCCGTGACGCGAAGAAAAAAATTCTTTTTACGACAATTTCGTCCAACATATCGAGAATTAAGCAAGCTTTAAATGTTGCAGCTAAACTTAGGCGCAAGGTTGTTATTGTCGGCCGGTCTATTGAAAAGAAGGTGGAAATTGCACAAAGACTGGGCTACCTTGATTTTGACAAGCATCTGTTGATTTTACCCAAAGAAGCAAAACGGTTTAGGGACAGTCAGTTATTCTTTATAATATCCGGAAGTTACGGCCAAATAGGAAGTGCTTTGTACCGGGTCGCCATTTCCGACCACCAATTTATTCGCGTCAGCGAAGACGATGTGGTGATTTTTTCGGGCGATCCCGCGCCTCCGGGGTCTAAAGACAATGTGGATTTTGTGGTAGACAGATTGATTGAGCTTGGCGTAGACGTGCATTACTACGACACCCAAGAAGATTTGCATGTATCGGGTCACGGCTCCCGAGAGGACATAAACACTCTTTTTGGACTGGTGCGGCCAAAGTATTTTATCCCGATTGGCGGCACAATTAGACACAACAAAGCTTATAAAAGAATGGCAATGGATTTTGGGGCGAATGAGCATAGTGTCTTTGAACTAAAAGGTGGCAACATATTAGAACTTGGCGAAAACGGGGCCTTCGTGCTGCCGGAGAAGATTCCTTCAAGAAGCGTCATGGTCGATGGCCTTGGTGTTGGCGACGTTGGCAATATAGTATTAAGGGATAGAAGCGTTTTGGCGACAGACGGAGTAGCGATTGCTGTCATTGAACTCAATAAAGACACTAAAAAGCTTAGTAATACTCCGGACATTATAAGCCGCGGATTTGTCTATAAAGGAGCTAAAGAGTCTTTATTAAAAGACGCCGGGTTTGCCCTGAAGGCAGAACTTGAAAGGATGAAGGAATTAGACCAGAAACTGGCAAGAAACGTGGCGGCTGATTTTTTGGAAAGGTACTTCAATAAAAAAATTGCCCGCCGCCCCATGATTTTACCCGTGATTGTAGAAGTTTAAGAGAACACTTTACTTATTGACAAGAGTAAAGCTTACTGATATAAGTAAAGTGATATGAAAATAGTAACGATATCTTCAAAAAGACAAATGACTATTCCAAGGAGCTATTTGGAAGTGCTGGGTCTGGAGTCTTATGGAAAGGCAATTTTGGAAAAAGAAAAGGACAAAGTGGTAATTAGGCCCATGAAAGGGTCGGTAGTAGATCAGGTTGCCGGGAGCCTTCGAGGATACGTTAGACCATCTTTACTGGGTAAAAGCGTAGAAGAAATAAACAAGGAGGCTGGGGAGGCTTATACAAAATACCTGGCGAAAAAATTTAAGCTTATCAAATGATAACTTGCGTATTTGATACAAATGTACTGCTTCGTCTTTTTCTGAGAGACATTGAAAGTCAGTTTTTAGAAACGACTAGAGTATTAAAAGAGATTGAAGATGAAAAATCTACAGGAAAACTTTCAGCATTGGTTGTTGCAGAAACAATTTGGACATTTGAAAGTGTTTATAAATTAAACAGAAAGATAGTTATTGAGAAACTCCTTAGTTTAGTTGCATTAAAAAATATTAAGATCATTGAAGTAAAAAAAGACGTTCTTGTGGAAATCCTAAAAAGAATGATTGGAAACAAATTAGATTTTGTGGATGTTTATCTTTCCAAGATTGCCACCAAAAAAGAGATTTTTTCTTTTGACCGTGACTTCAAAAAACTGTACAGATAACTTCACACTACTCCATTCATTCTGAGTTTGGCGAAGAGTGATTTTGCCTGTGATTGTGGAAGTTTAACTGAGGGTATTAGCCCCAGCTTTTCAAGGCTGGCTTTAAGCCCAACGGAATTTTTTACAATAGGATCACCAGTTTTTATCCATTTGTACGCTTGAGACTCCCCTTCATCAATTTTTAGTTTTGATTCATTAGCTATTTTTATAAGTGAAGTAATGACGACCCATCTAATTTTCCCGCTGTCCACCCAGAAAGGTTCTGTAGTTTTTATTATTTTTCCCACCAAATTGGTTTCTTCTTTTAATTCTCTAAGTGCAGCTTCTTCCGCTGACTCTCTATCTTGGATGTAACCTGTAACGCAATTCCATTTATCAGGGCTTGAGCGGTGTTTTGCGCGCTGGAGAACTAATGCTTCACCCTTTTTGTTAATTGCAATTGCGTGAACTGTCACATAAGTTTTCATATCTGGATTATATCAGCTGGTAGATTATTTCCAAATTAAGACACAAGTTGGGTATAATGGGTGTATGGCCAGATTTAGAAAGAAAAAGAGGGGCGGGTTTCCAAAGAAAAGTTTTAAGATAAAGCTAAAGCGCGCTACCGTTTATTCGATTGCCCAAGTAGTCTTTTTCTCAATTGCGGTTTTACTTGTCGTTTCTTTTTCCAGACAAGGGCTTATTTTAGTGCGAATAAATGACTTGCTGGTTCAGCTTTTTTCCTGGACAGCAATATTTTTGCCGTTTGTGTTTTTGTCTTTCGGCTTCATGATATCAAAGTTTAAGATTCCTTTGTCCCAACCCAATGTCGTTGTCGGCGCTATTTTGTTTCTGCTCTCGGTGGCGAGTGCGAGTAAAGCGGGAGTCGTTGGCCGCTATATTTGGGACGGAATCGAGGCTTTGGTGACGCCCGCAGGTGCTTATATGATGTTTTTTGGCGCTGCCTTTGTAGGGCTGGTTGTTTTCTTTAATACTTCGGTTGATCGGGTCCTTTCGTTGGTTGCGGTATTTTTGGTCCAAGTCAGGAAATATCTGGTGGGCGAGGCGCCACAACTACTTAATATTAGAAAGACTCTTTCCAAAGACAATCTGCTTCCCAGGCGCGAAATAAAAGTTACAGGAGCAGGTGGTCAGAATATGCAGGCCGTGGTCAAAAAGGTTGAGCATGGTACTAAGGGAAACATTTTAACCTCGCAGCTTGTGAGTAACGTCCCGGGCCAGGACAAGCTGTGGGAGTATCCTCCTGTTGATTTATTACAGGGCGATGGAGCCGGTAAAGCTGATCGGGGTGACATCAAAAACAATGCCGACATTATTGAAAAAACACTTGAATCATTTGGCATTACTGCCCGTGTGGTTGAAGTAAACCTTGGCCCGGCAGTTACTCAGTATGCATTGGAAGTGGCGCTTGGTACCAAGCTTTCCAAAATTACGGCTTTAGAGCGCGATTTGGCACTGGCTTTGGCTGCTCCTACCGGGACAATCAGGATAGAGGCACCAATTCCGGGCCGGTCGTTGGTCGGAATCGAACTACCAAATAGAGTGCCCGAATTTGTTCCCCTAAAAAAGATGCTCGAGTCCGACGTCATGAACAGCGCCAAATCCAAACTCACTTTGGCACTGGGTCTTGATGTTTCCGGTAAACCCATTGTTGCCGATCTTGCACGGATGCCGCACGTGCTTATTGCCGGCCAAACCGGTTCCGGCAAAAGTGTTTGTATAAACGCGTTTTTGACGTCTATGCTCTTTCGTGCGTCGCCAAGCGAAGTTAAGTTCATACTTGTTGACCCCAAACGAGTCGAGCTGACGACTTATAATGGAATTCCCCACCTTTTGTCTCCTGTTATTGTAGAGCCGGAAAAAGTTTTATCGGCACTTAGGTGGATATTAAGTGAGATGGACAGGCGCTATAAACTTTTTGCCCAGGCCGGTGCCAGAAATATCGAAAGTTATAATGACATGAGCGGTTTTCAGGCTCTGCCTTACATAGTGCTGATTATCGATGAATTGGCGGACATTATGCTTTTTTCGCCAACGGAGGTGGAGGACTCAATTACCAGGATTGCTCAAATGAGCCGGGCGACTGGTATTCATATGATTTTGGCGACACAGCGGCCTTCGGTAGATGTGATTACCGGGCTCATTAAAGCCAATGTGCCTTCCCGAATTGCCTTTGCGGTCAGTTCCTTGGTTGACTCGCGTGTCATACTTGACACCCAAGGGGCAGAAAAGTTATTAGGGCGAGGAGATATGTTGTTTTTGCCGCCGGAACAGGCAAAGCCGATGAGGATCCAGGGTGCGTTTTTGGCTGATAGGGAAATTAGTTTATTGATTTCGTATTTGAAGGGTCGTGGTGTGAACCCGCAATATACCGAAGAGGTTACCGAGATGCCCAAGTCCTCGTTTGCCGGTGGAGCTGTTGATAATGCCGATGAGTTTTTTGCCGATGCGGTGCGTTTGGTTTGCCAATTTGGCAAAGCATCGGCGTCCCTTTTGCAAAGGAGACTTTCGGTTGGTTATGCTCGCGCTGCAAGGATTATTGACCAGCTTGAAGCTGCAGGAGTGGTTGGACCATCTGATGGCAGTTCCAAACCTCGGGAGGTTTTAATTAAAGACGCCGAGAGTTTTTTATCTTCCCAGAAGTCCGGATAGGAATATACAAAAATGAGAACAATAGGCCAAGTATTAAAAGATGCGAGGATTATAAAAGGGCTTGATCTAGCTAGCCTGGCTAAAACTACGAAGATTAAAACAACTTTTCTTGTTTCTATTGAAAAAGAAAACTGGAACAAGCTTCCCGAGTATCCCGTGGTGGTCGGTTTCGTCAAGACCTTGGGGAAGTTTTTGGAAGTAGGCGAAGGTCAGGCGGTCGCGCTCCTGCGACGGGATTATCCTCCGAAGGTTTTGTCGGTTAACCCCAAACCGGATGTGGAAAACAAATTTATTTGGAATCCCAAAAAATCTTTTTTGACAGGAATTTTGGTGGTTTTTGTTTTCGTTGCAGGCTATTTGTTGTTTCAATACACGAGGTTTGCCAATCCGCCTGTTTTGCGAATTACGGATCCGATCGAAAATTTTGTTACCAGTGGAGCGACCATTACCGTTTCTGGTGTGACAAATCCCACAAGTGCTGTTAGAGTGAATAATCAACCCGTGATAGTAGGTGATGACGGCCAATTCGAAACGCAACTGGATGTTTTGCCAGGCGAATTTAAAATCACAATAAGGTCTGTTTCCCGGTCGGGAAAAGAGACAGTTGTCGAGCGGGTTATCAAAGTAGAAGACTAATGGAAAGCGTACAAGTAATACTGGTGATAGTTGTGGTTTCGCTGACAATTCTTTTCCTTGCCGTGGGTTTTCAGGTTTTTTTAATCATGCTTGACCTTCGCCGAGCAGTTAAGCGCTTAAATTCGCTTTTGGAAGATTCAATACTCGGGGGTGGGTTACTTCGTCCCGAGAAACTAACAAGTATTTTAGAAGTGTTTAGACGAAAAAAGAGCCCTTCCGACACCCGCGAGAAAGGCGAGAGTTAGTTTACTCGCAAAGTGGTTTGATCCTTGATTCTTGCGTATCGATGTATCAATTCATCGATACGAATAAGATGGACTCGATTTATTTGTACTTGGAATGAGTTTTTAGAAGCTTCTTGTCAAAGCTTTTAAGCTGAGATTTTGAGTTAAGGACCTCGGCTAGTAATAACGAGTCGTAAAAACTTACCCTTTCATTTTTATAAATATTGAGAGACAAAGGCACGAAAGATGAAGTTGAAACGTTGGGCTGCTTTATCAAGGAAATTAAAACATTACACAACTCTTTTTTGTTTGCCTTGTAGTGTGTCTCAAGAATATAAACTACTTCAGCCAGTACAATATTGGCAATATAAATTTTGTCATTTTCAATAATTTTCTTTGCGGTTTCTGCTTGGACTTTTATATCTTTGGTTAGAAAGCGGACGAGGTAGTTTGTGTCCAGGTATGTAGCCATTTTATCTGTCTGAAAATAGACCCTTTTTTATCAAATCGTTCATTTTCTTAAAAGAAAGTGGTTTGACTTTGGAGCTTTTTAGTGATCCATAAAGTTGGTCTATCGATAGTAGTTTTTCGATAACGAATTTACCTCCGATTTTATTAAAAATGATCTTGTCGGAGGGTTTAACGTTTAGTTCCCTCCTGATATTAACAGGAAGGGTAACCTGGCCTTTAACAGTTAAGGTGGATGTTAACATATACTTACATACTAAAACAAGTATTACTTTTTGTCAATAGTAATACTTTACTATTAATTAGGAGTAAAAACTTCTGTATGTTTTGACGAGTAGAATGATACTTTATTTGATTGTATAATAGCTTCACGGTGACGAGTAACGAAGTTAGGAAAAAATATATTGATTTTTTTGTTAAAAGGGGACATGTGGAAATTCCGCCGGCTCCGCTTGTTTTAGAAAATGATCCAACTACTCTTTTTACTTCAAGCGGTATGCAGCCACTTGTTCCCTATTTGATGGGTGAGCCTCATCCAAAGGGCAAGCGATTAGTTAATTCCCAGCCGTCTGTTCGAGCCCATGGAAAGAATGACGATATGTTGGAGGTTGGTGACAACAGACATTTAACTGTTTTTGAAATGCTTGGGAATTGGAGTTTGGGTGATTACTTTAAGGAGGAACAGCTCCCTTGGTTTTTGGAATATCTGACAAAACAACTTGGCCTCTCTAGGGCTAGTCTTTGGGTATCGATTTTTGAAGGTTATAAAAATATTCCAAAAGATATCGTTTCATTTGAGATATGGAAAAAGTTGGGTATAGCGGAGAATAGAATTTTATATTACGACGTTAAGAAGAATTGGTGGAGCCGCTCTGGAACTCCCGACGAAATGCCAACAAATGAAATCGGCGGCCCGACATCTGAAGTGTTTTTTGACTTTGGTGAGAATTTGGGAATTCATGAAAAATCTCCTTTTAAGGTTGATAAATGCCATCCAAATTGCGATTGTGGCAGATTTTTGGAAATTGGAAACTCGGTTTTCATGCAATATATCAAAACGAAAGACGGCTCGCTAAAGGAGTTGCCTCAGAAGAACGTTGACTTCGGCGGCGGGCTGGAAAGACAGGCGGCTGCTGTAAATAATGACCCAGATACTTTTAAAACAGATTTATTTTTTAGCCTGATATCAATCATTGCTAAAAATGTTGGTGAGGATTACGACAAGTCAGGAAACAAGAATGCTTATCGAATAATCGCTGACCATCTTAAGGCTTCAACTTTTCTAGCAGTTAACGGCGTGGTTCCATCCAACAAGGAGCATGGCTATATACTTCGCCGATTGCTAAGAAGAGCGATAGTTAAGACACATTTGCTAAATAGCGAGATTGATCCCGTACCAATGTTTTGGCAACTTGCACAAGAGACTACTGAGATTTATGACGACGTTTACATGGATTCAAAGAAAGATGGGAAAATTGTAGGCGAAATATTTAAAGATGAAGTTGAAAAATTCAATAGGAGTCTTGATCGAGGGCTAAAGATAATTAACACTAAAGAAAAAATTGGCGCGAAGGAAGCCTTTGATTTATATCAGTCACAAGGCTTTCCTCTGGAACTAATTGAAGAACTTATGGCTGAGAAAGGCCAAAAAATAGACAAAGAGGAATTTAAAAAAGAATTTGAAAAACACCAAGAAAAGTCCAGAACTGCCGGTCGTGGCATGTTCAAAGGCGGGCTTGGGGGACATTCGGAAACGGAAATTAAATATCACACTGCGACTCATTTATTACATCAGGCCTTGCGGGATGTCTTGGGTGATCATGTTCACCAAGCAGGAAGCAACATTAATTCCGACCGCTTGAGATTTGATTTCACTCACCCAACAAAGCTTACAGAAGAAGAAATCAAAAAAGTAGAGAACGAAATTAATTCAAAAGTCGACGAGGATTTGAAAGTGATTAGAGAGGAAATGCCAAAAGAGGAAGCCCTCAAAAAAGGCGCTTTGGCATTTTTCCCCGAGCGCTATCCCGACATGACATCCGTTTATACAATCGGGGAAGTCGATAAGCCTTACAGCATGGAACTTTGCGGCGGGTCGCATGTAACTTCGACTGGCGTAATCGGGCGTGTTAGAATAAAAAAGCAGGAATCCGTAAGCTCCGGCGTTAGGCGGATTTATGCGCTTTTAGAATAAAATCTGTCCATGAGTTTGATTAAATTTGGCTTAAAAGAAGCCGACAAAGAGCATTACTGGACCTTAATAATTGAAGAAGGCTGGGTCCAGAGTGCCATTTGGAAAATTGACGAAAAAGACGAGGAGGCACAGGTTGTTTCATTTAGCTCTCCTGTTCGCTTCGAAAGCGATGATGACTTGGTTGAAACCGTTGATACTTCTCTTTCGGCTACAATTCAAAGCTTACCCAAGGAATTCCCTGAGCCGTCAAAAACTGTTTTTGGGGTACCTTCCTCATGGGTGAACAATGGTCAAATAGTGCCGGAGCACTTGGAGAAAATAAGGCACATCTGCTCAAAGCTTTCCTTAGCACCTACCGGATTCGTCGTACTGTCTGAAGCTATTGCGTTTTTAACTAAGACACAAGAAGGTTCTCCGCTAAGTGCCGTGGTAATTGGCCTGACAGCTACAAGCCTTGAACTAAGCATTTTTAAGCTTGGCAAGTTGATTGGCAATACCAAGGTGGCTCGAAGTGTATCTTTATTTGACGACGCGGTTGAAGGTGTTTCGCGCTTTACTGACGGGATGCCTTTGCCTTCGCGGTTTTTAGTTTATGACGGTAAAGAGGGCGAAATGGATGAGGCCAAAGAAGCGCTTATTTCTGCTGACTGGTCAGCTAATACTTCTGATAAGGTTAAATTTATTCACTCTCCCAAAGTTGAAACAGTGAGTGTTAATGATAAGATTCTGGCAGTTTCGTTGGCTGGTTCTTCTGAGATCGGAAAAGTGAAAAGTGTCATAATGACGGGCATAAAAAGCGAAGATGCGGAGGAAAAGGTTGAAGTAACCGATGTGGTAAGTAATATCCGTGAAAACGAAATTACAGCAGGCGACTTGGGATTTGTAAATGATGAAGATGTTGTTATCGAGGAAAAAATTCCCGTCTCTGAAACCAAAGTCCATAAAGTAACACCGAAATTTAAAAATCCGTTCGCTTTTCCGAAGTTTAAGGTGAGCTCGGGCGGATCGTCCGGTAAAAAAATGCTAATCGTCGGGTTTTTACTGTTTTCTGTGATTATTATAGGTCTTACTTTGGCTTGGTGGTTTTTACCTAAGGCAACAGTCACCATTTTTGTCTCCCCCAAAACCTTGCAGGAAAAAGACACCATCTCAATAGATATAAATGCAACGGGGGCCAATCTGGAGGCGAAAGTTATTCCCGGCAGAATAGAAAAAGTCAAGGTAGATGGTAGTAAAACAAAGTCGGTAACAGGTACCAAAGTTGTTGGTGATAAAGCTAAAGGAACCGTCAAAGTCAGAAACGGCACGCCGACCGACGTCAGTTTTGCCGCCGGTACCGTTATGGAAGGGCCGAATGGGTTAAAGTTCGGCCTAGATGAGTCGGTGTCGGTTTCAAGCGCAATTTCGCCGACTTTACCGGGGACAGAAAATGTTTCGGTTACTGCCGAAGCCATTGGTTCGGAATATAACTTGGCTAAGGACGAAACGTTTAAAATGAGTAATTATCCGAAAAGTGAGATTGACGCGGTTGGTGAGGCCGATTTTTCTGGAGGTAGTAGCCGTGAAATTTCGGCTGTTTCGCAAGATGATGTTGAGCAGCTTGAGAAGAGTTTAACGGATGAACTTGAAGATCAGGCCGAAGAAAAAATGATGGCTACGCTTGCTGCGGACGAAAGTTTTATCGAAGGCACTGTGACTTCGAGTGTTGCCGAGAGGGAGTTTGATCATAAAGTCGGGGACGAGGCTGCAAGTGTCGAACTGTCTTTGTCATTGGAAGTAAGCGCTTTAGTCGTGGACAGCATCGACTTAGATGGCCTTGCATCAAAGCTTTTGGAAGACCAGACCCCTCAAGGATTTTTGTTCAGAAATGAACAAGTGGATAAGACTTTTAAATTAGAAGGTCAGAGCAATGGTGTTTATAAGGTTACGATTAGCTTTGTGGCCAATCTTTTGCCCAATCTTAAAGTAGACGAAATTGCGAGTAAAATTTCGGGTAAGTATACGGACGTGGCAAGCAATTATTTGCAAACGATACCAGGATTTAAAAAAGCCCAAATCAGTATTAACCCGAGGTTCCCTGGTAAGCTTGGTACTTTACCAAATGTAAAAAATAATATATCAATAGAGATCTCTGCGAGTAAGTAAATATGCGAAGAACTCTGTCAAAAATTGCATCGGTTATTTTGGGTTTGGTGGGGATTTTTATGCTTGCCTCTACTCTCTTTCCGATTTTTTCGTACGAAATCTCAACACGCGATACCTTTTCCAATTATTTGTCTCCTGTTCCCGAAGGCGATATGGTAATATTTGAAGCGTCGGGGGATGATCTGACTTTGGCGAGCAACTGGTTTGAAGGTGGGGCTGCGAGAGAAGATTTTGCCAATGTCGGTAACATTGACTATTATACACTTTCTATCCCAAAGTTTGGAATTGAAAACGCGACTGTGTCCGTCGGCGGGGAAGACTTAGCCGAAAGCTTAATCCAGTATCCGGGTACTGCTCTTCCCGGGAAAATGGGGAATACTGTAATTTTTGGCCACTCGATTCTGCCTCAATTTTTTAACCCCAAAAGCTATCTATCAATTTTCTCCAGGCTGCCCGAGCTTAAAAAAAATGACGAGATAGAGGTTTATTATGATGGCATAGCTTATCTTTATAGAGTTGTAGATTTGGTGGAAGTAGATCCGGATAATTTAAATGTGTTGGAACAGCGATGGGGAGATGCATTTTTGAGTCTTGTCACTTGTGTCCCCCCGGGAGACCCCAGAAAACCCAGAAGACTAGTTGTTAGGGCAAAAGTAGTTCCTCCAGAAAAATGAGGTTTATTGGAATAGACTATGGCGCAAGCAAAATTGGGCTAGCCTCTTCGGAGACTAAAATCGCTGAGCCGTTAACTGTGCTGCGAGGAAATCGCCTTTTTGAAAGAACTGTCGATTTGATTAAAAAATATTCTCCGGAAATGGTTGTCGTAGGTATATCAGAAAATGAGTCGGGCAAGCAGTCCAGGGAATTTGCAAGACGGCTTTCCAAAACTACCGGTATTAAGACCGTTTTGGAAGACGAAACTCTTAGCACCTACGAGGCGCAAAATCTGGCGAGACTGCAAAACATAGGTAGACGTCGTCGGAGTAAGTTGGAGGATGCATTCGCTGCAACTATTGTGTTACAATCTTATCTAGACAAAAATGTTTAAAAATGTAATTGCTCCCATTCAAGCTTGGCTCTTGTCGCAAGGCAAGTGTGTTGGCTGTTCAACACTTTTGGCTAAGGGTAAAAAAGAGAAGCATCCCAATGGTGAAAAAGTTACTTGTGTAAAATGCGGTAGGATCTATATTTACGACTCTAAAACCAAAAAATACCGCCGCGCGCTTCTTGACGAAGTTTAGATTAATGAAAAAAAGCTTTTTGGTTTTCGTGGTTTTGTTGCTATTTGCTGTATCAACGGCTATTAGTGTGGTGGTTTGGTGGAATAGCGCGATGAAGGCACCGTCCAGCGATTCTTCAAAAACAAGATTTTTAATAACCAAGGGAATGAGTGCGGGAGAGATAGCCAAGAAACTTGAAGGTGAGGGGCTAATTAAAAGCGAACTAGCATTTAGGATTTATGTTCAGATTAACGACTTAAGCAAAAATATTCCCGCTGGTGAATATGACATTTCGAAAAATCTGGATTTAAAGGGAGTGATAAGTGCGCTTCTTGGCGGACCGTCGGAAGTTTGGGTGACTATTCCGGAAGGGCTGCGGCGCGAGGAAATTGCTAAAAAACTGGTCTTGGCGCTGGGTTTGACTTTAGACGAAGCTAAGTTGTTTGAAGGCGAGTTTTTGAGGTATTCTGCCGGCCTTGAGGGTTATCTTTTTCCGGATACTTATTTGTTTCCCAAAGACGTTGCCGCGGAAAAGGTTGTGGCCAGATTAAATGAAGTCTTTGGGACTAGGGCAGGCGAAATTTCCTCAAACCAAGTGATACTGGCTTCATTGATTGAGCGGGAAACCAAAGGTAACCAGGAAAAACCCGTCGTCGCGGGGATTATTTTAAAAAGACTCTCCGCCGATTGGCCTTTGCAGATTGACGCGACGGTTCAGTATGCTGTTGGTTCAGTTGACGATTGGTGGCCGATATTAACACGGGAAGATTTGGAGATAAACTCTCCTTATAATTCGTACAAAAATCAAGGATTCCCTCCCACTCCGATTGCAAATCCGGGGCTTGCGTCAATTAATGCGGCTAAAAAACCCGAAGAGTCTGACTATTGGTTTTACCTTCATGACTCCTCGGGACAAATTCACTATGCTGCCACTCTTGAGGAACATAACGAAAATATAAGCAAGTATTTGGGAAAGTAGAGACCTCTTGACAAAGTAGATATCCTATATATAATTACCTTCAAGCCTACTGTTGTAGGTTGGTCCCGCGTCTGGTGTGCGGGCATTTTTAAGTTAAAAAAACTTGCGATGAGCCGGCAGTCAAGAGTAAACTTTGGCAAAGCTGAAAAGAATTTACCCAAACTGGATTTGTTGTTGGTCCAAAAGCAGTCATGGGACTGGTTTTTGACGGAAGGTATTGAAAAAGAAATTGCGGAAGTTTCACCAATAAATGACTTTACCGGAAAAAACTGGCGGTTAATTCTCTCTAATCACTCATTAGGCGCGTCTATAATTACGCCGCGGCTAGCCCGAGAAAAAGGACTCACATTTTCTTCTCCCTTCAAAGTTACTGCAACTCTCATTAATAAGCACACCGAAAAAGAAGTTTCCCAGGAAGTATTTTTAGGAGACATCCCCCAAATGACAAAATGGGGAACTTTTATTGTAAACGGCATCGAGCGGGCTGTAATTAATCAGATTGTCAGATCTCCCGGAGCATATTTCAGCGGGAACTTAGATGCTTTGTCAGGACGGATGCTTTATATATCCGAAATTAGACCTCTTCATGGTTCATGGCTGGAGTTTGAAGTAGGTAAATCCGATGTGATTGTTGCCAGAATAGATAGGCGGAAAAGGGTCCCGGTAACTGTTTTTTTGAGGGCCATGGGGTTATCCAGCGATGAAGAAATTAAAAAAACATTTGCTCAAGCAGATATTGACAAAAATCACCAGTATATCCAGAAAACTTTGGAAAAAGATTCTACAAAGTCTTCCGAAGAAGCTTTGATCGAAATCTATCGCAAAATGAGGCCGGGTGAGCCTTCGGTACTCGAGAACGCTCAAGAACTTTTTGAAGGACTGTTTTTAGATCCCCGAAGGTATGACTTGGGCAAAGTAGGTAGATACAAAATTAACAAGAAACTTGGGCTTAATGTCGAAAACGAAAAGAAAAATTGGGTTTTGACAAAAAACGACGTAGTTGGCGCATTAAACTATCTGATCGGACTGCAAAATAATCAGGGCAAAGTCGACGATATTGACCACCTTGCAAACCGAAGGCTTCGAAGGGTTGGAGAGCTCGTAGCGACTCATGCGTTCAGGGTTGGTTTTCTTAGACTTGAAAGGTCAATTAAAGAAAAAATGAGCCTCGTTTCAACCGCCGACAGACCGCTTCCTTCGCAATTAATTAATGCAAGGCCACTGATTGCTGCGATTAATGAATTCTTCAGGTCAAACCAACTATCGACTATTCTGGACGACACCAATCCTCTGAGTGAAATAGATAACTTAAGGCGTGTTTCCGTACTTGGGCCGGGCGGGATAAATCGCGAGCGGGCGTCGTTTTCGATTCGGGACGTTAATTCTTCGCAGTATGGCAGGATTGACCCAGTGCGCTCTCCCGAAGGTCCTAACATTGGCTTAGTTACGTACTTGGCTCTTTATGCTCGCGTCAATGAATATGGATTTGTCGAGGCTCCTTACAGAAAGGTAGTAAAGGTAAAAAAAGAGGGCAGGGAGTTTTCTAAAATTACGGAGGAGATTATGTATTTGCAAGCCGATGATGAACAGGAAAGCAGAATTACCCATTGCGGTGTAAACGTCGACAAAGACGGACTAATAACAGATGACCGTGTGGCCTTTCGTTATAACGGACTTTTTACCGAAGGACCGAGTAATCTGGTCGATTATATAGATGTAACTCCACGACAGGTTTTTGGAACTTCCGCTTCACTTATTCCCTTTCTTGCCCACGATGAAGGCAACAGGGCTTTGATGGGGTCGAATATGCAATGTCAAGCCGTGCCTCTCATAACTCCGAGTGCCCCGGTTATCGGTACCGGAATGGAAAGTTTTGTCGCGGACTCCATGGGTAAGGTGGTCCAGGTGGCTTATCCGGGAAAAGTGGTTTATGCGGATGCGGAAAGGGTGGAAGTAGCACTGGACAAGAAAGTGAATGGCCAACCGGACGATTATGACATCGAAATAACGGACGCTGGCAAGAAGGCCGTTTACCACATCACAAAATTTAGGCGGACATCTCATTCTACTTGTTATAACCAGAAGGTAAAAGTAAATGTTGGTGATAGGGTAAAAACAGGAGATTTATTGGCGGATGGCCCGGCAGTCGATGGCGGGGAGCTCTCGTTAGGGCAAAACCTGGTCATAGCCTACGCCTCGTTTGAGGGTTATGGATTTGAGGACGCGGTTTTGGTTTCCAGTAGGCTTGTAAAGGATGATTTACTAACATCAATCCATATCGAGGAATATTCAGCTGATGTGGTAGAGACAAAACTTGGACCGGAGGAGCTCACCAGAGACATCCCTAATGTTGCCGAAGCCGAACTTGCCAACCTCGCCGAAGATGGAATAATTGTCGTCGGCGCCGAAGTCGGCCCCAATGACATTTTGGTAGGCAAAATTGCCCCGAAGGGAGAGACCGAGTTAACCAGCGAAGAAAGATTGCTTCGTGCTATTTTCGGTGAAAAGGCGAGGGAGGTAAGGGATACTTCACTTCGCGTACCTCACGGCGAGAAAGGGATGGTTGTGGATGTCTCGGTTTTAGACAAGGACAAAGGTGACGAACTTGGTCCGGGAGTAATCAAATCGGTGATTGTAAAAGTTGCCCAGATGAGAAAAGTCACAGTAGGGGATAAGCTTGCAGGAAGGCATGGTAACAAAGGGGTTATCGCAAAAATAATGCCGGTTTCGGATATGCCCTATCTGCCCGATGGTACTCCTGTTGATATTGTCATTTCACCGTTGTCGGTTCTTGCCCGTATGAACTTGGGGCAGTTATTGGAGGCTCATCTGGGGTTGGCGCTTACTAAAACAGGTCAGAAGGCAAGCTTGCCGGTTTTTGATAGGGTTTCCGAGGATATTTTGGTTAACGAACTTAAAAAAGCGAATTTGTCGGTCAGTGGTAAAACCAAATTGGTTGATGGCCGGACAGGGGAGAGTTTTAAAGAGGATACGGTCGTGGGTGTAGGCTACATTATGAAGCTCACCCACATGGTCGAAGACAAGACACATGCTCGCTCGACTGGTCCGTACTCGCTTGTTACCCAACAACCCTTGGGAGGTAAAGCTCAAATGGGAGGCCAGAGGCTCGGGGAGATGGAGGTTTGGGCTTTGGAGGCACACCGTGCTACCTATACACTCCAGGAGATGTTGACAATAAAATCCGATGATATTGTGGGCAGGGCCAGGGCTTTTGAAGCAATTGTCAAGGGTGACCCCATTCCCGAGGCTAATGTACCAGAGAGTTTTAAAGTCTTGGTCCGCGAACTTAACTCCTTAGGTATGGCACTGGAAACAATTGGGGCGGTAATTGCTGATGAAGCCCAAAAAGAGGAAAACGAAGCGGTACAAAGTAAGGAAGTTGTGGAAAAAAAATTGTAAAACCATGGCTGAGTACAAACAGAATGACGTCGTAAGCGAACTTAAAAATTTAGCCGATTTTAAGGCTTTGAGGATTAAACTCGCTTCGGTAGATGATATTAAAAATTGGTCTAGGGGGGAAGTAACTAAGCCAGAGACGATCAATTACCGAACATTAAAGCCTGAAAAAGACGGCCTTTTTGACGAGCGCATTTTCGGCCCGACCAAAGATTGGGAATGCTATTGTGGAAAATATAAGAGGATCAGGTACAAAGGTGTCGTTTGCGATAAGTGCGGTGTTGAGGTAACACAATCCAGGGTCAGAAGAGAAAGGATGGGGCATATAACACTCGCTGCTCCTGTGGCTAATGTTTGGTTTTTCAAAGGCGCACCGTCGAGAATTTCTTTATTGCTTGACCTTCCGCCACGCTCGGTTGAGCAAGTGATCTATTTTGCCAAATACTTAGTGATAGGTATTGACGAGGAAAAAAGAAAGAAGGCCATTTTGGAGGTTGGTCTATCTCTCAAAGTTAAGCTTGAAGAAATAAAGGAGAGTTATGATGAGCGAAAGGAGCTTGTCGAAAAAGAAGCGGAAGCAGAAAGGGAAAAGATTAGTTCAAAGATCAAAAACAATGAACAGGCTCAGTTGGCAATATCCGAAGTCGAGCTTAATTTTCGTAAGAAAGATACCGCTTTGGCGGAAGAGGAGAAGCAATCCATTGAGAGGACAACCCAACTTTTTGACAGGTTGATGAATTTGGCCAAAAATATTGTACAGTTAGGTTTTTTGTCTGAAGATGAGTACGACGAACTTGATAGTTACGGAGCAGCTTCGTTTCTCGAAGTCAAAATGGGGGCGGAAGCCATACTTGATGCCATACAAACTGTTAATTTAGATAAGGAATCGGCAGATCTCAAAAAGCAGATTTTTGAAGTTAAGAATAAAAATAGCAAATATGTAAAGCTAACCAAGCGGCTAAAACTGATAGACGGCCTGCGCAGTGCTAAGGTTGACCCTTCCTGGATGATATTTAGAGTCCTTCCGGTGCTTCCGCCGGATTTGCGGCCGATGGTTCAGTTGTCAGGCGGAAGATTTGCCACAAGCGACCTAAATGATCTTTATCGAAGGGTAATAAATAGAAATAACAGGCTAAAGCATTTGATGAGTTTGGGTGCGCCCGAAATTATACTTCGCAACGAGAAAAGGATGTTGCAGGAAGCTGTCGACTCCTTGATCGACGCTTCCCAGAGGAAGGCAACCCGGCGTGGGCGGGGCAAACAAGCCTTAAGATCACTGTCAGACATGTTGCGAGGCAAGCAGGGCAGGTTTAGGCAGAATTTGCTGGGTAAAAGAGTCGATTACTCCGGCCGTTCCGTGATTGTGGTGGGTCCTGAGTTGAATCTCAATCAGTGTGGTTTGCCTAAGGAAATGGCTCTGGAGATGTTCAAACCTTTTGTGCTTCATGAAATGATCATCCGTGGGATAGCCCCGAATGTTAAAAGTGCTAAAAACATGATTGAGCGAAGGCCTCCGGAAGTTTTTGATATTTTGGAGGAGATTACCCGCGACCACCCGGTTTTGCTAAATCGCGCTCCCACACTGCACAAGCTGGGAATTCAGGCGTTTTACCCGGTGCTTATTGAGGGAAGCGCTATCAGGCTTCACCCCGCAGTTTGTTCCGGCTATAATGCCGACTTTGACGGCGACCAAATGGCGGTGCACGTGCCTTTATCCAAAAAGGCCATAGAAGAGGCGAAGTCCCTGATGCTTCCGAAATTCAATTTATTGCGTCCTGCCGATGGTACTCCGATTACCACCCCGTCGTCTAAGGAGATGGCTTTAGGGGTTTACTACTTTACCAGCGATGATAGTAGGATAGGACCTTTTGGCAGTATTTTTGCTGACAGCCGGGAGGCGATTACTGCCTATCAATCTGGGAAAGTTGCTCTTAGACAAAAAATTAATGCCCGGGTCAACGGCAAGATCATTGAGACAACTGTTGGTAGACTTATCTTTAATCAGATACTGCCGCCCGGTTTTGGGTTTGTCAATGAGAGTGTTAATTCCTCACTCATTAAAGAAATATTTACAAGGGCCTTTAACGAGGTGGACTTAGACTCGCTTGTTAGTTTGGTGGATGCCATTAAAGACTTGGGGTTTGCAGGTGGAACACTTTCAGGCCTTTCATTTGGAATATTCGATGCGGCCATGCTTGAGGAAAAGAAAGACATTATTTTAGCTTCAAACAAAAAGGTTGAAGTGATTGAGGAGAACTTTAACCAAGGGTTAATTACCGCCGATGAGAAGAAACGGCTGTCACACGAGGTTTGGATAGAAACGACAGAGGAGATTGCTGACAAAACTTGGGAGAAAATTGATCCGAACGGATCGATTAAATTGGTAATTGACGCAAAGGTCGGGCGTACTTCAAGAGATCAAATAAAGCAAATTTCGGGTATGCGGGGGTTGGTTGTTGATCCTTTGGGTAAAATTGTGGACCTGCCTATTAAAAGCAACTTCCGCGAAGGCTTGTCTGTTTTCGAATATGTTACTTCCGGAAGAGGGTCCAGAAAAGGGTTGACAGATACTGCCATCAAGACGGCTGACGCGGGCTACTTGACCAGAAGGCTTGTCGACGTGGCGCACGATGTGTTGGTCAGATCCGAGGATTGTGGTGCTAAAGAAGGGTTTTTAATTGATCACAAGACCCGTCCGGCTACTTTTGCAAAGCGCATTTTGGGTAGGTTTGCTGCCGAGGTAGTTAAAGACAAGAAGGGGAAAGTTGTTGTTGAGAAAAACGGAATGATAGATGAAGCCAAAGTTGACCAAATTGAAGAAGCCCAAATAGATGCGGTCAGTGTTCGTTCTCCCTTGACCTGTGTCGCCCGCTACGGGGTTTGTACAAAGTGTTATGGTTGGGATCTATCCAACCGAAAGATAATCAATTTGGGAGTGCCGGTTGGAGTGGTAGCTGCGCAGTCGATTGGTGAGCCTGGTACGCAGCTTACTCTAAAAACGAAACATTCCGGTGGAGTTGTGGGAGTGGATGTTACCCAAGGTCTGCCTCGGGTGGAGGAGCTGTTTGAATCACGAGTTCCCAAAGTGCTTTCTCCTCTTTCGGAGATTCCGGGCAAAGTAACTTTGGCTGAAACGGACGAGGGCTGGGTTGTAAAAGTGGCAACTATTAATACCAAACCTAAAGAGGAGAGGGAATATTTGATTCCAAGGACCAGTAAAGTAATTGTCGAAGATGGCCAGTTGATTGATGCCGGAACACAGTTGGCTTCGGGTTCGTTGGACATTAAAGAAGTTTTGGCCGTTCGAGGGCTAAGGGAAGCGCAGATCTATTTGGTGAACGAACTTCAAAAAGTTTACGAATCCCAGGGAATTCCGATTAATGACCGACATTTTGAGGTAATTACCAAAAAGATGAGTGATGAAGTTAAAATTGTGACTTCGGGGGATACTATGCTTTTGCCGGGTGAGTTGGTTGAGAAGGTTCGGTTTGAGGAGGAGAACGAAAAAGTTTTGGCTGCGGGGGGCGAGCCGGCCAGCGCCCAGCAGGTGATACTTGGAGTAACTAAAAGAGCCCTTTTTACTGAAAGTTGGCTATCTGCGGCAAGTTTTGAACAGACCACAGATATATTAACTACAGCAGCCCTTATGGGTAGAGTGGACAAACTTATTGGTTTAAAGGAAAACGTAATTATCGGAAGGCGGATTCCAGTAGACACGGAGCGGGCGGTCTTGATAGAAACTGCTTCTTAAGATACAATTGTAACTTGCTATGCCTACATTTTCACAACTAGTTCGAAGGCCACGAAAGAAGGTTGTTAAAAAGACTCGAAGCGCGGCATTAAAAAGGTGGTTTAACGCTAAAGACAGGGTTTATAAAGAAACGCCTTCGCCGTTTAAGCGCGGCGTGGTTTTGGCTGTTCGGACAATGACTCCTAGAAAGCCGAATTCGGCTCTTCGCAAAGTTGCGCGTGTAAGGCTTTCTAACAAGCAGGAAGTAACAGCCTATATTCCCGGTGAGGGCCATGAATTGGCAGAACACGCGATTGTTTTGGTCAGAGCAGGTAGAGTGAAGGACTTGGCTGGGGTGAAATATCAAGTGGTGCGAGGAAAGTTTGATACTACGGGTGTTGTTGGGAGGAAGACGTCAAGAAGCAGATACGGGACAAAAAATGAAGGTGGGGGAGTAAGACCGGCTACGCAAGCGACCGCACAATAGTTATAATCATATGCCAAGACGAAAATTGAGAATTAAGAAAATGACGAGTCCGGATCCGGTTCATGGCAGTGTTTTGGTGGAAAGGCTAATTAATCGGTCTATGCGGGATGGCAAAAAAAGTATCGCACAAGCCCAGGTTTATAGGGCGCTTGATATCGTGGCCCAAAAGGTTAAAGAAAATGGTGTGAAGGTGTTGGAGAAGGCCTTAGATAATATTAGACCCGTTATGGAAGTCCGTCCGCGAAGAATCGGAGGAGCAGCTTATCAGGTGCCCATGCAGGTTCGTGGTCCAAGGCGTGAATCTCTTGGAGTCAGATGGCTGATAACTTCGGCCAGGTTGCGATCAAATAGCGACTATCACACATACGCCGAGAAACTTGCGGCAGAGATTATGGAAGCCGCAAATGGTGAGGGGCCGGCGGTTAAGAAAAAACAGGACATGGAAAGAATGGCCGAGGCAAACCGTGCCTTCGCCCACTTCAATTGGTAAGTCTCTTTTATTTGTTGACACCCGTTTTCGTGTATTGTATGATTAAATACATGATATGAGTTTGGATTTAGGATTTTCAAAAATAGAAGGTTTTGAATGGGACGAGGGAAACCTTGAACACATTAATAAACACGGGGTCAACTTTAAAGAATGTGAGCAAGTTTTTGTTAATCGGCTAATATTAATAAAAAAGGATAAAAAGCATTCCGTAAATGAAAGTAGGTTTCGGGCTTTGGGATACACAAATAACGGTAGAAATTTATTTATAGCCTTTACTGTGAGAGCAAAGAAAATTCGGGTAATTTCGGCTAGGGATCAAAATAGGAAAGAAAAGTTTGTTTTAAAGAAAATTGGAGGTGAACGAGGATGAAGAAGTTAAAACCAATTCCAGTATTCAAAAATGAAGACGAAGAAGCTGAATTTTGGGCTACTCACGATAGTACAGAATATATTGATTGGAGCAAGGCGATTAAGAACCCAGTTTTTCCCAATTTAAAGTTATCGACAAAGACGATTACGATAAGGGTTACAGAAACCCTTCTTAGCGACTTAAAGATGATAGCTAACAAAAAAGATGTACCTTACCAGTCTTTAGTTAAAATATTTCTCGATGAAAAAGTTAAAGAGGAAATTGCACCGAAATTCAAATAAACGTAGACGTGTGCTCGTAGCTTCAAAATCTTTTTTGGAGTTTTTGTGTTTTCCGGGTGTGTTTTGTCTTTTTTCCAATTTTTAAATGCGTTTATTTGTGATTGGTTTTGTGCCCCGCCTTGCTGGCGAGACTAGACTCGACACACCCGGTGTCGAAAGAAAACTTCCCCTTGCGGGGGGAGTCCACTCGTTTCCGAGTGGACTCCCAATAAGTCCGGCCCCCAAGGCCGCATAAAGCGCCTCAAGGGCATTAGGGAGAAAGTTTACGGAAGGTTTCTCGCGGTGTATAACGTCGCGAGAAGGAGGAGATCAGCAAGAGCGAATATGAGGAGAAATAGTCTTCCTGACCACGATCTCCAAATTGCTGACCCGTCCGTTAGGAGCCCAACGAGAAAAACGAGCCCAAAGATTCCGGCGACTGTCAGAATCTCGGGTTGAGGTGCCAATGTCCCATAAAGGAACAAGGAACCAAGTGCTCCGAACCCTCCGATTAGCAAAAGTTTTGTTGACATCTTACGCTCCTTTTCTTTTGAAAAAGTCCCTCGTGGGACTTCGGGGTATAGAGACTTTTCTTTTTAATCTCCATAATCCGAAATCCCACAAAAGGATTTGGGAAACTATAAATTTCAAGGTGCAAACGACCCTGACTATAGGATGTGTATTTATACAACTTAATTTAAACAAGTGCTTGATACGATAGGCTCAAAAAGTACCGAAAGTATGTCCTTTTTGACAAAAGACTTGACAAAAACAAACGTGAGCGGTAATATTGAAACTGGATACGTATGAGACCAGAAGACCAGATTTATAACTTCTATAGGATTGAGTTGAAACAGGTTGCGGACACTATTGGAAAAGGCAAAGTGGCTATTTTTGTCGGTATAAACGCCATAGGCAAAACTTATTTGGCTCGGCAAGTCCTTTCAGAGAGATTTCGAAACGAGTTTTTGGAAAACCAAAAAACTTACTTTGTTTCCGTAGACTTGAAAGATAAGGTTGGCTTGTCAACTAACCAAGTCCTTTCCCATTGGCTTAGTCAGACAAAGAAGGCCTTGGGCTTAAAAGATGAATTAAAAGAGGTAAATAACTTTTCTTTTTACTCCGAGATGACCGAGCTGATTAAGAAATTGAATCCAAATGAGAAAATGTCTTTTGTAGTTTTGGATTTTCAGAACACATTTGGTTGTGATGAATCCTTTTTCCAAAGTCTGATTTACCTCTCTATTTATTCATACGGAAAAGTTTCTTACATAATTTTGTCTGAGCCGCAGATTTTGGAGAGCAAGAATTTAGGCGTTATTAGATTTTTGGAAAAATTTGAGAATTTGAGGAAATTCAACTTCATGAGAGCCTTTGATGCGAAAACCATGAAAGCAGATATTGCGGTACAAGGCAAGCTTCTTGGCATGGATTTTAAAAAATACCGAACAATGTTAGTCAAACACTCTCATGGCTATCACGGCATATCTAGAACCTCTTGTCATTTGATTAAAGAAAATCCGAAATTAACGGATATCAGGAAACTTTCTAAAGTTTTTGCCGAAAACTCTTCCTGTCAATTTTGGGTGAAGGAAATTTTGGACAGCATTCCGAGGGAGTCGGCAAGAATCCTGAAGGAAGCGGTCGGTAATAAAACAAATTTCCAAAAATATCCAAAAAATATTTACGGGAAGTTTCTTATTGATTTGACTTTCTTAAAAAAAGACGGGACTTTTCGCTATCCCTTACTTACCCCGTTTATCAAAAACTATTCTCCGCAAGATTTGACTTCTCCTGAAGTTAGACGAATAAAAAACTCTTTTTTTGTCGGGAATGATAAAATGAAGTTGACCAAGAAAGAATTCATGGCCTTAGACCTTCTTTATAAAAATAAAGGCAAGCCGGTAAGTAGCGACTCTTTGGGGGAGTCTATTTGGAAGGACAACCCCGACGAATTTTCGCTGTGGGCAATAGCCCAGATAATAAGGCGTTTGAGGAAAAAGCTAGCTTTTTATTTTATAAATCCCCAAAGGATTAAAAGTGTGAGGAATGAAGGGTATGTTTTAAATTAATATGACTTCAGATTCGTCAGATGTTGAAGTTGGAGTGCAAACAGCATTTGCAACAACAAGGCAAACAATTAGTAGCGAGTTGTTGAAAACTCTTTCAACAAGCCCTTTTGAACCCTCCCATCCTTATTTAAGAGAGGTTGAAGATTTAAAGAATATGTGGCCGGATTTTCCCGAAGAAATGATCGAGCTTTATGCTAAGTTTCCCCAAGCTGCGAAAGAAGTAATAGGAAGACCCGGTTGGAATAATGTTGTTGCAACAAGGTCAGGATTATATGCACAGTGGTTAATGAAAATGGCTTGGCAGCATCCGATTAAAAATGAAGCTAAACCCCGCGGGCGGGATCACACAGCCGCACTAGGGGTTTGGGACAGGTTGTCGGAAGAAATGTTTGAGGCAGAAGCCGATAGCGGAGTTATTGTTTCTCCGGGTAATGAAATAAGTGCTCCAATAGCTTTATTTGGAAAGATTGTTCCTGAAAATTTTAGAGAAAGTTGTTTGGACCAGATGAATGAGGACAACTGGCCGATTGAAATTATAGGAGATAGGGTGTTTTTTAAAGATCCACTTACGTTTTACTTACTTCTTTCTGATAGATTTTTGACAGATGAAGAGGATTTGGGTCCGCATTTTTTAGGGCTTAACCAGATTGGTATAGGTTTCCACGCGGACATTGGCACTGTCATTGAAAGGTTGGATAAGGCAGAGAGTTTTGAAATTGAAGAGCTTTCAAAAAATTTCATGCTACTTTTGATTATTGGCGAAAGAATTTTTTTGTGGCCGGATAAGAACGGCGGGTTTGATGATTATTTAGTCGGAATCGCACGAAAAATGGGCGGAAAAGAAGGTGTTGATTTGGCATATGCGGTATACCGGGATATCAGTAGCATTTATTCAAAATTGGATATTTCAAAATCTCCAAGACATGTTCTGGGGCCGATTTTAACTAAAGAAAAAATTGCCGAAAGTTTGGACAAGGCCAAAAGAGCAATTCAAACCGAAGAAAGAATTGTAATGTATCCTAATCGTGAAGTCGTGGTGAAACCGGAGGTTATTGATCAGGCTCTTACTCGCGCGAGAGCCTTGGGAGATCCGCGTGAGTTCTGGCAAGATGTTTTTATTCGCAGTGGGGTTGATTTTAAAATGACCCAAAGATTCGAAAGAGGGAAATATAAAGCAGATTTGGAAGATTTTTATGAATCGGCCTTGGCAGAGCGCAAACAAATAGCGGTGGAAATACTTGCGACAGCAGACATGGTGGGTTTTGACCCGAAAAAGGCTCTAGCATTGGCTGCCGGCGCACAGCTTTTTTGGGGTGAGGCAGTTATCCCGATTGACAATGCTGCCGGTGTTCACAAAAGGCGAAAGGGGTTAGATACCGCGGTTGCCAGAGAGGGCGTGGGACCGGCGATCGAAAAATCCATGGTAGCACTGGGGGGAATTTTTAAAGACGCTTTCGGGGAAAAAGCAGGAGGAAAGGTTGGTTTGGAGTTAGCAGAAACTCTGGAGTCGACTTTTGGAGGAAGCGTGCGTTTGAGAGATCTGGGCTGGGATAGCGGCTATGGTGAACACAGAAAAAATATAGGCAGGTTAATCAGCGCCTTCAGTTTATTTACCAGGTACATGGGCGAACAAAGCGGTTTCCCCGAGGCGACTAAATATTTGGCCCTGGCTCAAAGGCTCGGTCACACTTTGGGGCAGATTAATAATGCTATGGAAGATGTCAACCCGCCCGGTGAAAAACATGAGGCCGGAAGCGACGTCGGGCAAGTGACTATATTTTGGAAGACTTTAACCGAGCTTCCCGAAGACGTAGTGGGTACAGACGAAAAAGACTTTGTAAAGCGAGTTTTTGATGCGGAAAGCGACAGGAAAATTTCCGGCAGGCCAAGAACTCCCGAAGAAGAAAGTGATTTCGAGAAAGTTTTAAGATTAGGCGGGCGCTATCAGGGTGATGTCGCGAGAGCTTTGGAGAGTAAAGCCAGAATGCTTTATGAACGCTCGAAAAGGTGCATCGACAAAGCAGTGAAACTGTTACCCAGAGTTGATCAAAGAGTCGAGAAAGCGAGGGAAGTGTTTTTGTTTGGCGCAGATTACCAATGGGACAAATTTCAATCTTTTATTCCAAGAGACGAAGCTGAAGGAGCGCCGATTCCGATTGACACGACAATGCTTTCTCCAAAGACGCCTGTTCCCGTAGAGGTTAATTAGTTCCTACGTATTTATAAACGACTCTATTTACCTGTTCGGCTATTAGGTATGGAGGTTTTTCTCCTCTTGAAGGCTTATTGCTGATTCTAAAAAAACCAGCCGGGCCAGGGGTTTTTAATGCGTCCATGGCTTCCAGAAGCATCAAGGCACAGTTATTGATATCAACAAAAGGGCGGGGATATTCTGGTTGTTCGCTTAGTGTTCTTTTACAAACCTGTCTTATTGCATCTGGTCGGTAAGCGTTTGTGTGGAGCGTATCAGCAAATAGGTATGCAAGCCGCCCTTCTCGTGTGTCAGGAGTTCTGACGAACATTCTGATCATCCCTGCAAGATACAAAGGTAAGGATTCTAATCTAACAAGATCATTTGTTATAACGTGTAAACCATTACCGGTATTTAAAAGAGACCAGTCAGCATGTACAAGTCTTGAAGAGTCAATAATATCGAAGACAGCTGTTCCAATCGGTTGCTGGTCAAGGTCGAAAGTTGGAAATGCAAAAAGATCTAATTTGCCACTGGCGCTTCTTACTCCCACGGTCGGGCTGATTGCGCAGATCTCTCCGTGCTTTGATTTCGGCCACAACCCGTTTTCAAGAGTCCAAATAATTTCACTCATACTGTAATCGCTGGGTACTCCTTGGAGTGGCGTGGTATAGCCATAAGTCGGAGGATGTTCGGGATAATGAGAAAAGAATAACCTTTCAATCTCGGGATGGCTTCGTATTAATTCTGCCCATACAACAGGAGAACTCCTAAAAGAGTTCACTTTTACTTCGTGAGTTTCAGGAGGAGGAACTATTTGAAAGGTTTGAATATCATGAATTACTATTTGTTTCCCTCTGAGGTCAACCGCTTCTTGTATCATGACCAATTTTACTACTATAAGTCAATAATGTTAACCTTATTGATTTGAATTAGAAAGATTGCTAAAATTCATAGACTGCTTTCCATCGGGGGCAGTATATTTTTGTCAGGTATTTTCTCCTGATCACTAATATCTTGTTGTTTCAATGTCTTAATTTTATGGCAGTACAACAGCAGAAGAAAAAAGCAGCGATGGTTATGACGGTCACTCGTGACCGTGTTGTTCCTTTGGAAAAAATCAGAAACATAGGGATAATTGCCCACATCGACGCCGGCAAAACGACAACCACCGAGCGCATTCTTTTTGAAACAGGCAGAACTTATAAACTTGGCTCGGTTGACGAGGGGACAACGGTCACCGACTGGATGGCACAGGAGCGGGAGCGCGGGATAACAATTGTGTCTGCTGCAATAACAACTTTTTGGGATATAAAGAAAAAGAGTAACATCGAGCAAGGCCACTACAGAATAAATATAATCGACACTCCGGGGCATATCGATTTCACCGCCGAAGTCGAACGATCTTTGCGCGTTCTTGATGGAGCCGTCATGGTCTTTGACGGCAGGACGGGTGTCGAATCACAGTCTGAAACTGTGTGGCGGCAGGCAGACCGTTACAAAGTTCCAAGGATTTGTATCCTGAATAAACTGAACCTCATTGGCGCTGACTTTGATGGTTCTATCAAGTCCATCCGGGACAGGCTTGGAGCAAATGCAGCCGCAATTCAAATGCCTATTGGTATTGAACACTCTCTCACAGGAGTTGTTGATTTGGTTTCAATGAAAGCCTTTACTTATGATGGTGTCGAGTCAAATAAACTTGAGGAAGGCGATATTCCCTCGGAACTTTTGGACAAGGCAAAAGAACTGCGGGGAGTATTAATAGAAAAAATTGCCGAGTTTGACGATGAGGCGTTGGCTAAGTACTTGGACGGGAAGGATCTTGCCGAGGTCGACGTTAAGCGTGCAATCAGGGCGGGGGTAGTTGCTGGTAAGTTTTTCCCGATCTTGGGTGGTGACAACAGAACCGCGACTGCCCAGCTACTTATGAATGCGGTTGTTGAATTCTTACCTTCCCCGATCGATCTGCCGGATGTGGAGGGGACAGATCCCTCCACGGGTGAGGTAATTAAGCGAAAAAGGGAAAATGAGGAAGCCTTCAGCGCTTTGGCTTTCAAAGTAATTACGGATCCCCATGTAGGCAGACTGGTTTACTTAAGAATTTACTCGGGGATATTAAAATCCGGCCAGCAAATTTTTAACACCAGTAAAAGAATAAACGAGCGGATCGGTAAACTTGTTTTGATGCACGCTGACCAAAGAGAACTTATCGAGGAGGCTTTTGCGGGAGAAATTGTGGCAGCCGTTGGTATTAAAGACACTACTACAGGCAACACGCTGAGCGAGCCTGGTCGGCCCGTTTTGCTCGAGTCGATTACTTTCCCGGAGCCGGTGATCTCGCTTGCTATTGAGCCGGCTACCAAACAGGATCTGGAAAAAATGGGATTGGCCTTAAAAAAGCTTTCGGATGAGGACCCGACGTTTAAGATTAAGACCAATCACGAGACGGGGCAAACTATTATTTCCGGAATGGGTGAGCTACAACTTGAGGTTTTGGTCGACAGGATGAAGCGGGAGTTTAACGTCGAAGCGAAAACTGGTGCCCCCCAAGTTGCTTATAAAGAAACAATTAAGGCTAAGGGTCTAGGCGAAGGTAAATACATTCGCCAGACGGGTGGCCGCGGACAATACGGGCACTGTTTCCTGCGAGTTGAGCCCAAAAACCGCGGTGAAGGTTTTGAGTTCGTGAATGCAGTTAAAGGGGGATCTATTCCGAATGAATTTATTCCGGCTGTGGAAAAGGGAGTCCGAGAAAAGCTGGAAAATGGTATCTTAGCCGGTTTTCCGATGGTGGATTTGCAGGTTACGCTTTATGATGGTACATACCACGATGTAGATTCCAGCGAAATTGCGTTTAAAATCGCCGGTTCTATGGCAGTTGAGGATGCCGTGAGGCGGTCATTGATGATACTTCTCGAGCCGATTATGAAAGTGGAAGTGTCCACCCCTACCGAGTTTATGGGTGACATCATTGGAGACCTCTCATCCCGCCGGGCCCAGATTCAAGGAACAGAGGATAAAGGAATTATGACGGTTGTAAATGCATTGGCGCCTTTGAGTGAGCTTTCAGGTTACGCGACGGTTTTGCGCTCGATTACCCAAGGCAGGGCAACTCCGTATGTCGAGCCAAGCCACTACGAAGAAGTTCCTAAAAATATCCAAGAGCAAATAGTTGCAAAGAGCGGTAAATCCACGGCGAATTAATTGACTATTGACAGGTTTGATCAGCCACAATTATACTATCCAGTAGTTAAAGAGCTTGGTTGCTCTTTTTATTTGTCAGTTAATAGTATATAATCAGCTAATATGGCAGCAGATACGAAACAAAAATTTGAAAGAAGCAAGCCGCACGTCAATATCGGCACTATTGGTCATGTTGACCACGGAAAGACGACTTTGACTGCCGCAATTACCACAGTACTCTCCAAACAAGCAGGAAATAAAACCAAGGCTTATAAATTTGACGACATAGATAACGCCCCCGAGGAAAAAGAGCGGGGAGTCACAATTAATATTTCCCATATTGAATACGAGACAGCAAAACGGCACTATGCTCACATTGATGCTCCGGGCCATGCCGATTACATTAAAAACATGATTACAGGTGCGGCTCAAATGGACGGAGCCATATTGGTCATTTCCGCCGCAGACGGCCCGATGCCGCAAACCAGAGAGCACGTCATTTTGGCTCGCCAAGTCAACGTTCCTTATTTAATTGTTTTCCTTAATAAATGTGATACGGTTGATGACCCGGAGATTTTGGACTTGGTTGAGTCCGATGTTCGGGAGTTACTCAAAAAATACGAATATCCCGGTGACGATGTTCCCATAATTCGAGGGTCGGCACTCAAGGCTATGGAAGGGGACGCCGAAGCCGAAAAGCAAATTATGGCTTTGATGGACGCCGTTGATACTTATATTCCCGAGCCAAAGCGCGAGGTAGACAAGCCGTTCTTGATGGCTGTCGAAGACGTTTTTTCGATCAAAGGACGCGGCACTGTTGTAACGGGTAGAGTAGAGCGGGGAAAATTGGCGGTTAATGAGGAGATTGAAGTCGTTGGACTTAAGGATACGGCCAAAACTGTTGTGACAGGGCTTGAAATGTTCAGAAAGACTTTGGATGAAACAGTCGCGGGGGACAATTCCGGAGTACTTCTTCGAGGAGTAGAGAAAAACGACGTTTTACGCGGCCAAGTGCTTGCAAAGCCGGGATCGGTTACTCCTCATACTGAATTTGAAGCAGAAGCCTATATTCTTTCCAAAGAAGAAGGTGGCCGCCATACGCCATTTTTCACCGGCTACAAACCGCAATTCTTTATCCGGACAGCGGACGTTACAGGAGAAGCGACGCTTCCCGAGGGAATTGAGATGGCCATGCCGGGAGACAATGTCAAAATGAAAGTTAAACTCATCCAGCCGGTTGCACTGGAGGAAGGCCAGAGGTTTGCCATCCGCGAGGGTGGAAGTACAGTCGGCGCCGGGGTGATTACCAAAATTATAGCTTAGTAAATTTGCACCTTAAATGTCGGCAGGAAGACTCCGAGTCAAACTCAAGAGCTACGATCATCATATAATTGATGAGGTGGCGACTAAGATATTGGAAACAGCCCTTGCCACTGGTGCGAAAATAGTAGGCCCTATTCCGCTTCCAACTAAACGAACCTTGATTCCTGTCAATAAATCACCTCACACAGACAAAGATGCCAGAGAGCATTTTGAAATTCTGGTTCATAAAAGGCTAATTGATATCTTGGACCCTTCCGACCGCACAATCGATTCTCTGTCTAATTTAGATCTTCCGGCCGGTGTTTCCATTGAAGTTAAGATGTAAAATTACCCTATGGGCAACTTTGTTTCCCGTGCTGGCGAAAAACTTGCCTTTGCTTTGAGCACTTTCAAGATCGATGTTAGTGGCCTCACGGCCGCTGATTTTGGAAGCTCGACCGGTGGCTTTGTCGATTGTTTGCTGCAAAACGGCGTTAAAAAGGTTTATGCGGTAGAAGTTGGCTATGGGACTTTGGATTGGAAATTGCGCAACAACCAAAGAGTTGTCGTAATGGAACGTACCAACGCCATGCACGTGACTTTGCCCGAAAAAATGGACTTTATCACGATTGACGTTGGTTGGACAAGGCAGAAACTAATTTTACCTAATGTTTTTGCCAATCTTAAAAAAGGTGGGACAGCAATTTCTTTGCTTAAACCGCACTATGAAGCCGACAGAAAATATCTGCGGGGTGGCAAACTTGCCGACGAATTTGTAGATGAAGTTTTGGAAAGTGTAAAGTCGGATATCGAAGCTGTCGGCGGCAAAGCAATCGATGTCGTTGAGTCCCCAATTTTGGGTGAAAAAGGGAAAAACCGCGAGTTTCTTGCTCGTATACTCAACCAACTAAGAAATACTTAATATATTACAGAATATAGATCTACAGATAGGTTTTGATATAATACCACGGGTTATGTTTGGTGTGAGGTGAATTTAATAATCTCTTCTGCCAGTTCTTTTGGATGGTGAACTGGAATCGAGTGGTTGCAGAGGTAGGAGATTACTTTTTTGTTTTTGAAATTATTGTAGAGTTCTGTCCCGTTTATTTTTATTACTGCACTATCTTTTGTGCCGTAAGCAAGAAGGATCGGTATATGAACCATACTTACTTTGCTTGGCCAGTCGTGTGTTAATAAATCACGACAACAGAGGGCAACCGATTTTGCGTTGCTCTTTTTAAGAAAACCCGCGTCCAGAGGGATTAATTTTTGGAGGGTAGATTTTAATAACTTGTTTTTAGAATTGAGAATGAGTTTGATAATTTTGTCAACAAAACCAAGGTTAATACCGATCCAGATAAGAAATCTGAAATTTTTGGGCGAGTGCGAATTTGGTTTTCTTAACGGCGACGAGACAATAACCAGTTTTTTGACTTCTCTGGGAAATTTTATTGAGTACTCAAGTGAAATATATCCTCCTAATGAATGGCCGACCAAAATGTAAGGCGATTTGATTTTTAGTTTTTTAAGTACGTCTTTGACATAAATTGGAAAAAGGTCAAAATCTAGTGGCTTTCCTTTGTAAATTTTATAGTATTCGGGAATATCAAAAGCAATAGTTTTGTATTTGTTTTTAGGGAAATACTTTAGCATCTTTTTCCAAAGACTTTTAGAGTATCCAAGGCCGGGAATGAAAATTAGAGTTTTCATAAAGGCAGCCTCCATTTTGTAAATGCACCGGGGTAAACGGCTTCTTTTCCGCCAAAAGATTTTTTAAAACGTGTGAACCCGAGCCAGGATTTTAACGGAAAGCGGTCGTCATAGACGCCTTCTAAATCAAACAACTTACACTTTAATTTTTTGGCCAGCTTTATAGCTTCCCAAGTAACTAACGTTGGTGCAAATAATTTCTTCCCTTCAGGAGTGGCCGCGGCGTACATGTAATAGGCAACACTACCCGTTTCAGGCATTAATATTCCGGCGAGAAGTTTATTGCTCTTATGTGCGAGCAGTAGATGCGAGTTTTTGCCAAAAGCGCTATGCAAAGCGTGAATTGATTTGCCGAGTTTTAATAATCTCCTACTTGGTTGGGCGGCGAGCCAAAGTTCTACAAATGAATTCATATCGCTAGAACTTGTTACTTGTAATTTGTTACGCTTGGCTATTTTGATGTTATACCTGGTCTTGTGATGCATTTCCCCCAAAAGTTGGTTCTCTGTTTTAGTCAAGTCGATTTCTATTGTCTTGCTCGGTAGGTAGGGAGATTTAGTTAGTTTAAATCCACGCTTTATAAGTGGTTTACCCTGAGCGAAGTCGAAGGGTTCGATAACAATTTGGAAGGCTCTGTGTTTTTTGGCAATTCGGTTTATTTGATTAAAGTCCAACTTCTGTGGCCTTTGAATTTTAATAAATGAACCAATGACTGGAATCTTTTTAATAAAATAATTTACTCGATCTTTTCGCTCGACTATCCAGCCAACATTTTGCATGTAATCTACATACCTTTTGGTCTGGCGAATATCAATCATTTAATAGTTTGCTGATTTTTTCTAAAGTTATTGGTGAATTTAAAATGTTTACATGCCCAACTATATTAACTTGGATATTTCTTGCGCCTTCCAGGTATAAACTTTTATTTGGAATTACATATGGGTCGGCTTCAGGATAAATGTTAATGATCTTTTTTATTCCGTTTTGATTTTTGTTCACTTCTTTGATTTGTTTAGACCATGGGGTAAGCTCATGGACATTAAAAATTCTAAGAACTCCCCACAATGTTCCTATATTTGGAACGGAGAGGTTGATTACCTCCTTTACCCTTTTTTCCATTTCCGTGTCTTGAAGAAGAAGTCTTGATATTATTCCTCCTTTACTATGAGCAACAATAATTAGCTTACTTAAATTGTGTTTTAGAATGTATTTCTTGATTTCGTTAACGCCGTAACTGATAGGATAAATGTTTCTTTCAATAGAGGTGACTATGTGGATTTTATATCCAAGATTATTTAAAAAGTTTCCAGTCTTTCGCAAATAATACCAAGACCCCAAAAATCCTGGGATTAAGATTGCGTTTCCAGATTTTCCACTTTCCCAATTTCTTGGCGGCTTTTTATGGAAGGTTGCCTTGATGCCTTCAAATTTAATAAACAGTAGTTCTTTTATGAGAATGAGAGCTATTTTGATCATGTTCACAGTTTTGATTTTATTCGGAGAACAGTCCAGCGGATTTTTTCAGCGAGTATATATAGAGTGTAAAGGGATTTGTTTATAAAAAGATCCCACGTTCCCAATAATTCGACAACCTGCGGATTATAGCCCTCTTTAAATTTTGTAAATCCTTTTCCAGGTTCTCTTCCCCAAAGGTCAAAAGTTTTGCAGCCAATTTTTTTGCCAAATTTTATAGCTTCCCACATCATGAGGTTACTTGCCATGACGTTTTTGTGAATATCACTACTGGCGCCGTAAGGGTAATAGAGGATTTTATCGTGAGCAAACAAAATCCAGGTAGTTATGATTTCGCCTCGGTATTTGGCAACAAGTAAATGAGCGATTGGTGATTGGTGGTTGGTGACTGGTGATTGGTGAAGGTGTTTCCACATTAAACGGTGATATTTTGGTGTGTGGGCGTAGAAGCCTTGGCGTTTAGCGGTTTCAAAAGTCAGTTCAAGATATTTTTTAAATGCTTTTTGCGAGCTGTCTTCCTCTATGTTTACTCCGCGTTTTTGGGCCAGGCGAATGTTGTAGCGGGTCTTACTCGAAAAGTTCTTCAAGATCTCATCTTCGGACTTTGTTAAGTCGATCCAAAAAGTGGTGGGTGTAAATAGAGTTTTACCTGGTACAGTCCCGTTTTTTCTGAATAATTGAATTACTGAATTACTGGTTTTACTTTTGACAACATTTGGTTCGAGTTTTATAAATATTAAGTTTTTTTCTTTTGCCAGTTTTTTAAGAAAGTAGAGCATTTCCTGGGTTGGTTTTGGACCTTTGATAAACATACCGACAGAGTAGTTGGTGAATGGTATACGGTGTATTGTAATTACGCCGTATTTTGTTTCCACGACTTCATTTCCCCACTCCCTTCTAAACTCCGCCCACTGGTGGGTTTGAAGAGGATGAGTAACGGATTCACTTGTAACCTTGCGCTTGGATTTCGAAAAGCTCGGCAGACAGTCCTCCTTTCTTCATGAGTTTTTTATGGCTTCCTTCTTCAATAATCTTCCCACCTTCCAGAACTAATATTCTGTCAGCGTTTCGGACGGTTGAAAATCGGTGAGAAATGATTATTACGGTTTTGCCTTTTTGTAGAGCTTGAACCTTTTGAAAGATTTCATATTCTGCTTTAGCGTCAATAGCGCTTGTCGGCTCGTCAAGAATTAAAATGGGAGCATCCCGGAAAAAGGCTCGGGCTAGAGCAAGCTTTTGCCACTGTCCACCGGAAAGATCTACTCCCCCCTTAAACATTTTCCCCAAAATTTGATCAACGCCTTTGGGCAAATTATCAAGATATTTGTTTGCCCCCGATTTTTCAATAGCCTTCTTGAGCAACCTTTCTTGGTTTATCTTTGTTAAATCTCCCAGATAGACGTTTTCCTTGAAGGTAAATTGATACTTGATAAAATCCTGAAACAAGGCCCCGATTTGTTTATGCCATCCGTTCAGATCCACCTCTTTAATATTTACGCCATTAGTCAAAATTTCACCCTCAGAAACATCATAGAAACGAAGTAGGAGTTTTATAATCGTCGTTTTACCCGCACCGTTTTCTCCGACCAATGCAATTTTTTCCCCACTTTCAATTTTCAAATTGAAGTTTTTCAAAATATAACGCTCTGTTTTTGGATACTTAAAAGAGACGTTTTTAAATTCAATTAGTGGAGGCATTGGGGTTGCTGTGATCGCTTTAGGAAGCACAGGTGAAGTAATTGTTTTTTGAGTGTTAATGAAATCAAAATATTTATCGATATATTTATTCCTTGCGGCCATGCTTGAATACTGGTTAAGGATGTCTTCAGCACTTAACGTAAGATTTAAAGATTGCTGGAAAACTAACGCGAAATTACCAATAGTTAAAGTTCCCATAAAAACCCTCGAGAGATTAAGGTGCTGTGTATAGACAAAAGCTGAAAATTGTATGAGCTTCGCGAGCAGAATTTTTAATGACCAGGGACCATTAACTTTGTCAAAGTCACTAAAATAGAGTTGCTGCTGCTTTTTAATTTTTGCCAACATTGTTTCGCCGGTTTTGAAAATAGCCGATTCCTTAGAGGTTGAATCGGAAAAAAGAAGGTTTTTGATATATTGGGTAACTCTGGTAACCACCGACCTTTTCTCGACATAAAAAGGCCAGGTAGAAATCCTAAATTTGTCAAACGCAATATAACTTGGGATTGTGGCGATTAGTATGATTGGCGCAAATAACGGGAAAGTAACCGATACGACTAGTGCGGCAGTGGTAAATTTAAAAACTGCATCTATTAGGCTAATAAAGCGAACTAAGTGCATCTGTATTGTTCCCTTGACTCCTTCCAATTGGGCAATTAAGTTCTGGAATTCCGGGTTTTCAAAAGTGGCCGGGTCGAGCTCTGTAAGTTTTTTGCTAATTTGAAGATCAATATAGCCTTCAAATTTTATTTGTAAGTAAGCTTCTTTTACATCCATGAGGCTTTTAAGCGTGAGTTTGGCAACCGACGCGATGAGATAGCCGATAATAATCAAAGATAGGTCCGTGAAAGTAACCTGTTGACCTGACGAAAACAAATCCAAAACTTTGGCCAGAAGAAAAACCTGAATAAAGGGGTACAACGTACTGTCATAAACTGTAGCTAAAATCGTAACTAACGAGTAGACGCCATTCGCTTTCCAAGAAAGCGACAAAGCTTTCATACCATATGCTAGTGATTTTTTCATAAATATTTTTTTATTTCTTCTGGTGATATGCCGATTTGTTTTGAGTACATTGGGATAGATGTATACTTACCGTTGTTTTTTGAGAGCCTTAGCTAACTTCACGGGTTTGACTTGAGGCAGTTTACTCATGCGACGGCGAGTCTTGCTGTTTTTTCAGGAACACGAATCTGTGTGAAAGTGACAATGCTTTCTTCCGGGTAGTCAACCGGGATTTCTTTTCCCTGTTCAGTAAGAAATTCAATTACTCCTTCTATCCCTTGCTTGATGCCTTTAAGAGCTTTCTCGATTGAATCTCCGTAATCAAAAACTCCCAAAGTAGGACAAGATGCACTATAAACGATCTTGCCGTTCTCATAACGCTCTTTTTCAATAATAACTCGATAGTTTAATATATTTCTGTCTATTTTTTTTACCATAACAGTAGCATTATACACCACCTTTTTTAAGGTATCTAACCTGAGGGTGAACTTTTGAAAAGACCAACATAGTATTTTGCTGAAGACTAGTTATATCAAGGTCTGTTTTATAGTCGTTTATAAACTCGGTTTTAAAAGGAAGTTTATTGGTTAGTCTATCAAGCAAGGTTTCATAGTATACTAGGCCTTTTCTGATGATCTTTGCATCTTGTTCTGTGATGAAACTTCTGGGAAAGAAATGGTGAATAACTAATACTCTAGGCTTGCATACTCTTAGCGCAAGCTCGGCGCACTGAATACCATTTTCTATATCGATTTCGTTAGACCTAGCAAAAGCGATATTTGTACTCTGTAATATATTATTTTCTTCTCTTGTAAATTCCTTGATTGAACTTGGATCACCCCAATCTGCAAAATTGGTAATTGAGACACCGTCCTGTTGTATGTTGAAAATTATGTTGGGCGTACCTCGAGTTTCTCTTGTTTCTATACCGGTTATCAGGAGATTATCTTTTTCGAATCGACCGGAGTAAGATAAAATGTGTGATTTTGGTGAGGTTGCTATGTTTCCGTGATCATGCCAAGTGCTGCTTATTAATAAATACTCGGACTCAATTTGACCGACATCTACATTATTAAACGTATCGTAGGGATCAGTTAAAATTTTTCTCCCCGCAAGTTCGATTAAAAAGCAACAATGTCCAAACCAGGTTAGTTTGACCTTATTGGTAATCATTTTCAGTCTCATCAAAATTATACTCTGTAATTCTTTTTGGGGAGTAGCCGTTTGTGGTTTCAATTATCTCTTCTGGGATGTCGATCAGAAACCTGCTGGGGGGGTTGGACGAGGTTTGGCCAAAATAAAGACGGCGGGAAGCGTAAGTTAGATAAAGAATTTCTTTTGCGCGAGTGATACCTACGTAGGCGAGCCGCCTTTCTTCTTCCATTCCGTCTCGTTCCCATAAAGATTGTGCATGGGGGAAAAGGCCCTCTTCCATGCCAATCAAAAAAACTGTTTTAAATTCCAATCCTTTTGACGCATGTAGAGTCATTAAGGTAACTGCGTTTTTATTTTTCTGGCCGTTTAAAGGATCATCGGGTAAATATTCTTGCTGAACTAAAGCTACATTTTCCAGAAAATCAGTTAGTTGGGGAAACTGGGTGGCGACAGAACGAAGCTCTTTGATATTTTCTAACCTGGCATAATCCTCTTGGATATCGGTATTAAATTTAGCTAAATAGCTTGTAATTTCGACAACTTTATCCAGTATTTCAAGAGTTGTTTTGCCTGCCTGCGCAGGTAGGTTTTCGATTTCGGAAGCATATTTTCTGAAAGTCTCGTATCTTCTCTTGCCGACTTTTTCGACTCTTTTGGCCGAAACGGGGTCTTTAGGATTAATTAGCAGACGAAGGTAAGACAAGATATCTTTTATTTCAGCACGCTCGTAAAACTTTACTCCACCAACCAATACATAGGGGACACCGGTGTGCAAAAACGCTTCTTCCAAAACCCGAGATTGTGCATTGGTTCTGTAAAGGACGGCTACGTCTTTATGATCGAAATTGTTTTTTAATATCTCATTTACTGTAAAAGTTGCTTCATCTTGACCGCTTCTGGCAGAGTAAATTTTGATTTTTGCTCCACCCTTTTTGGCTGTCCAAAGTTTCAAGATGGGGTGTGTTGTATTTTTTGAAATAATACTATTTGCCGCAAGGAGTATGTTTTCTGTCGATCTGTAATTTTGTTCGAGATTGATTATTTTTATTTGAGGAAAGTCTTTGATTAAATTGGTGATATTTCGAAAATCTGCTCCGCGCCAGCTGTAGATACTCTGCGACGCGTCGCCCACGGCAGTAATGTTTTTATTCTTGGATATCAGCAATTTGGTAAGTTTATATTGAATTTTGTTGGTGTCTTGCCATTCGTCGACCAAAACGTGAGTTAGTCTGCTTTCCCATTTATTTAGGGTTTCAGGGTTACTTTCAAGAAGATCGACGGCTTTAATAAGTAAGTCGTTGAAGTCCAAGGCGTTTGCCTCCCTTAGTGCTTTTTCATATTCAAGATAAATTTTGAAGGTTTTTTCCTGCCAAGATGTTTTTGCCATTTCGGCATACATCAAAGGGGAAAGCATTTGATTTTTGGCTGAGTCGATCGAGGAGAGGACGGAACTTGGATTGACGGATTTGTCGGAAATATACAGTTTTTTTATTATGTCTTTAATTAAGTCCTTTTGGTCTTGGGTGTCGTATATGACAAAGTTGCGGCCTATGCCAACCTTTTCGCCGTCGATGCGAAGCAGTCTTGCTGAAAATGAGTGAAAAGTGCCGGTGAAAAACGGCTTACTGCCCGAAATTTTTTCGACGCGGTCTTTCATTTCACCGGCTGCCTTGTTTGTAAATGTTAGAAGCAGTAAGTTGTCCGGCCTGGCAATTTTTTTGGCAATAATATATGCCGCTCTGTGAGTTAGTACTCTGGTTTTGCCGGACCCGGCGCCGGCCAAAATTAATATTGGACCGGATGTATAGGTTACAGCTTCTTGTTGATCCTTATTCAACTGGTTTAAAATAGAGTTCATTGTCAGTTTCGATTGTAGCATGATCAGACCTAAGTTTTATTTTTCCAAAATTAAGCGTAGATTTTTAGGCCATGTCTGGCTTGCAAGGGCTGTTTTATTGTTTACCAGTCTTACAGTTGTTGTACTTGGTTTATTAGGTTTATTTTCGATTGTTAAAAAAACGCCACTTTCTTACTATTTGGAAGTTGCTCATGCTTTTTTGTTCGCTCCTCAAAATCAGATCAAGTCAAATGATGACAGAACCAATATTTTAATTTTGGGCCGGGGCGGGCAAGGACATGATGCGCCTGACTTGACCGACACAATGATGTTGGCTAGTGTCCATCACGAAAGCGGGGGGGTGACTTTTGTGTCAATTCCGCGCGATATTTGGCACAAACCATTAAGAATTAAGCTAAATAGCGCTTACTATTGGGGCAATAAGAAACAAAATGGTGGCGGCCTTGTTTTGGCAAAATCAGTTGTTGAGGAGATTGTGGGAGTGCCTGTTCACTATGCCGTAGTGGTTGATTTTACACTCTTTAAAGATGTTGTCGACGAGCTGGGTGGGGTGCAGGTGGATGTGGAAAATTCATTTGAAGACATAAAATATCCAATAGCCGGGCGGGAGGTCGATGATTGTGGAGGGGGTGACCCGGAGTTTTTATGCAGATATGAAACAATCAAATTTGAAAGCGGTTTGCAATTTATGGATGGCGAGACTGCATTAAAGTTTGTCCGATCCCGAAATGCCGAAGGCGATGAAGGAACTGATCTCGCTCGCTCTAGCCGGCAGCAAAGGGTGATTCTGGCCGTGAAAAATAGATTATTAAGTCGCTACGTCCTTTTATCGCTTTCAAAGCTCTCGAATATAAAAGAGCTTGCGCTTTCGAGGATTGAAACCGATATGGCCGCATTAGTGACTGTTGTAGTTGCCAGGAAATTTATTGATGCGAGGGACAACTTTAGGACAACGAGCATTCCGGAGGAGTTGATACAAGTGGCGCCGATTTCAAGTGAGTACGACAATCTTTATGTTTTTATTCCTCGCGCCAACGACTGGTCCCAAATCCAAAATTGGGTAAGAGAAAATTTGTAAAAATTAAAATACCCAGCGGCTGAGATATTGAGAGAGAGATAAAACAATAAATGATTCCCATCCTCTATCAGGAGTGTCGGTAACTTGGGTTTAACTCTTGACAACTAGGTATGAGAACTATATACTAAACTTAGTATGCAAAAGATTACATACAGAATTCCTTCAGAAGAAGATAATTTGACTTCATTAGTCGAAGCAAAAAAGGCTCTTGGTCCTAAACAAAGAGTTGGCTTCATAATTCCAAAGAGAATTCTTGACGAGCTAGAAAAAATTACCTCAAATCGAGGTAGAAGTCAGTTTGTCTCATCAGCCTTGGCTAAATCAATTGATGAGATAAAAAAAAGCGAAAAACTAAAAGAGCTCGCTAAAAAATACGAAGATTTTTCAAAAGAATCTAAAGAAATCGCCAAGGACTGGCATGGGTTAGATCTTTCAGATTGGGATGAAATCTAAAACCTTTTCAAATATCAGAGAAATAAAACGCGGCCAAATTTACATGGTTAACTTCGATCCAACGGTTGGCCATGAAATTAAAAAAACACGACCCGCTGTGGTCATCCAAAATGACCTAGGCAATCGTTTCTCTTCAACAACAATTGTGGCGGCAGTTACAGGCAATGGGAAAAAATTCAAAAAAGCTCCTGTATGTGTACTTATAGCAAAGGATACAACTAAACTTAAAAAAGAATCCATAATTCTTCTCAATCAAATTAGAACAATTGACAAACAGAGGTTAACTCATTTTATTGATATCTTGCCTGAATTAACAATGAAAGAATTAAACATACAGCTTAAAATAAGTTTAGATCTGGAATAATCACAAAAGTTTCACAATCCCTTTGTTTGCATCAACTTCCACCAAGTCTCTATCTTTCAACAATTTCGTCGCGTTTATTGTTCCGACTACGCAGGGTACACCAAACTCACGGGCTACAATTGCGGCACGGCACGTAACTCCCCCCTCATCAGTGACAAATGCCTTTAATTTGACCGGCTGTTTCTGTTCTAACTTTTTGTTTTTTGTGTTTACCAGCAATAACTTTTTGTAACTTCAAAGCATCACTTCCAAAAAAAGTAAACAGTTGACCTCCTAGCCATACAATCGCGAACCCCATCTGTCGGCTTTTTACCTTTTTAATCAACCCCGGTTTACTTATTGTACCGACTAAAAGATCGACGATTTCCTCTGGACTTAATGAAAGTGTGTCCGAATACGCCAACTTTGTTTTCTCGGCTATCTCTGCAAACAAAGTTAGCTTAGCTGTATGGAGTAGATGCTCGTTTGACTCTACAGTTGCAGTTCTCAAGAAAATAAAATTCCTCAGAGCCTCTACAATCTTAAGCGTCGATCCTTGGATTCCTTGATCGCGAACAATCTTTCTATAAATGCTCTCGGTTGATTTTCTTTCAGACTCGATTCTCCCAATTTCACTGTCTAAATTCTTGTTTTTAACATAGTTATCTAATCTTTCTAAATAGTCCTGCTTAGTGAATGAGATTCTTTCATAAGTTATCGGCCCTTTTTGCCAAGAATATTTTTCAATATGCTTTTCCAGGTCACTATCGATGTTTTCTCCATGTACATGTCAGGCCTGACCCAAGCAGGTATCATCGATTTAACAAAGTTTTTCGAAAATTCCAAAACACTATATTTTGTTGATTAACGCTTTATCCATATTAGCTAAGGAGTTGCAATGGGGGTTGGTGATGGGCTCGCTTTTGGAATTGGAGTTGGAGATGGACTTGGTGAAGGCGAAGCTTCGGGATTATTCTCGACCTTTCTTGCGTACTGATTAGTTACCCAGCCTTCTTTATCGGTCTCGTACTCAATTTTAAACCAGCCGGATTTTTCGTCTATAGCAAGTAGTATATACTCTTCACCTGGTACTACTTGGCCTAATTCTACACTTTGAGTAGTCGGTTCCTGTCTCACACGCAGGAAGCCGGTCGGTGTAGTTAATATTTTAACTTTTTCCACTGTCTCCTCGGTCGGCTCTTCTGGCACTTCCGGAGTAGTAACCCCCTCCACATTCCCGGGTTGAGCGGCAAGCTTTACTTCGGCCGTCAGCAAATACCCACTAACAGCCTTAACTACAAAATCTCTCTTTTGATAGCCGTCTGCGGCAACTTCCAAGTGGTACTCTTTGGTCTCCAGATCGGTAATCTTAATTGGAGTCCTGCCTCTAGTTTGGGAGTCAAGCGAGACCTGGGCTCCATCAGGAATTGAGATCACCGACAAGCTCGCCTTGTCTCCGCCAATTCTTTCAAACGAAACAACCTCACCCGCAGAAGTGTCATCAGTATCCCCAAAACTTCGCCTCACTACCGTCTTTATACCTGCAACCAAATCCACCGTCGACTGATAAGGAGCCAGTGGCGACTCAAAGGAATCCGGAATAAGCTTGATCACCACTTCACCAGCGCTAAACTCGCCTTCATAAGGGGTACGGCCAACCTGTTCGCCATTTACAAACGCTGTCGAGTTCGGACTGCTCTCAACTAAAAGAGCGGCTTTCGGAGGCTTGATTAGCCGGAGAACCAAAAAAGAAATAGTGATAAGTATCCCTACCCCGGAAACAACAAACAAAGAAATTTTGAGCTTCTTTCTCATTTAAAGCCAAGTTTAGCAAAAAATAATGTATAATACCAACGGAAGTAAGTTTGACCGGATGGCGAAGTGGAAACGCTGCGGTCTGCAAAACCGCGATGCGCGGGTTCGATTCCCGCTCCGGTCTCAAAATGTTTAAAAACTTAACCAATTTCGATCACCAGAGAAATAAAAAGGAAGCAGTGGGCTTCTACATTTCATATCTGGTATTTATTGTGCTCCTGGGGGCTACAATCCAGGCAGTACTAATCCAACTATCACTTTTTAGTCTGGAAGCGTGGGTGAAAATCGGCAGCATATTGTCTACTTCAATCTGCATTTTTCTTTCTTACAAAATACTTAAGGCTAGAAATTTAACTAAAAACGTCAACTACTTAAGCTTGAGCTTGCTCTCGGGGCTCCTTGCCCTGTCCAGTTGGACAATCTTTGGCCTGATGATTCCGGCTTACCTTACAACTGTTAAAAAAAATAAATCAAATTCTTGATTTGACTAGGGAATTTATTTCTTCAGCAGAAGCGTTTTGGTCCGATGAAAATAATATACTGTTTTCGTCTTTTGAAGCGTCAATTATACCACCCGTGCTTTCATTCCCGCCTGAAACTGAAAACTGAAGGTAGCCGCTCATCAAAGGGTTCGCCTTTTGAAATTGCACACTGGTTATTTTTGCCAATGGCATGCTCTTGTCACCCCTGAAGCCTTCAAGCAGTTTTGCAATTAAGTTTCGCTTTATCACAATTCTATCCTTATAGACCTCTAAGGTTGCACCTATGCCTTTAAGGATTTTAACTGGAATATCTTTCATGTCTTTATTATACTTTAGCTTCTCACCAAATGAAACTTGCCAAGAGCTTCCGTAATGTATCCTCTAAGTGCCATCACGGATACGTTTTTGGATACCTCCACCACCGACCCGCTTATAGCTAACGCTATTTCGTCAGTACTTAACGGCTCAAACTCCAAGGCTTTATATATTTTAGTTTCGATGTCGCTTAAGTCATTAGGGATTTTGGATTTTCCTCTAACCGTTTTTGTTCTCAATATATCGGACGGGTCGGTCACCAAGATAGCCCGGCGTTTCTTAAGCAATGTGTTTGTTCCGCTGGAGACTTTAGAAGTTACCGGCCCTGGGACGGCAAAAACTTTTTTACCTTGCCTTCTGGCAAAGTCAGCCGTAATTAATGACCCGCTTTTTTCTCCCGCTTCAATTACCAAAACCCCCAGACTTGCCAGGCCGGCAACCAGCCGGTTTCTTTGAGGGTATTTCCACAGCTGAGGTTTGCTGTCCGGCGGATACTCGGAGATGACCGCTCCGCCTTTTTCTAAAATTTCGGTGTAAAGATTGTTGTTTTCTACCGGATAGCAAATATTGACTCCACAGCCAAAGATTGCAATGGTCACTCCTCCGAACTCCACCGTTTTTTTGTGTACTTGGGTGTCCACGCCATACATAAACCCCGAAATTGTAGTAACACCGTCGGTTACAAATAAAGACACAAAGTGGTCGATGACCTCTCTGCCGTATGCTGTCACTTGTCTACTTCCGACAATAGCAATGGACTTGTCGAGTACTCTTTCCTCAAAATTTCCACGAAAGTAAATTTGCTTGGGAGGATTCTTTATTTTTGTAAGATTCCTAGGAAAACCGGGGTCGCCGAGTGTTAACTTTTTTATTTGCCAATCTTTCCAATTCATATGTCGGACTCGATATTTTCGTAGTGGCTGATTCTGTCAACAGAATCGCCTCCGCCGGTTACAACACAAACAGCGTCGATTTGATACTTGGCAAACTTTTGCTTCGTTTGTGGGTTCTCCAGCAAGTATCCTTCGGCCGTTTTCCTTACCTGCCAGACCTTGCCTTTGGTGATCATCTCCTCGGGAGTCCCGAATTTGTCGCCGATTTTAAGTTTGACTTCAATAAAAATAAGCCTATCTCCACATGTTGCAATCAAATCAATCTCCCCAAATCTTGTCCTGTAATTTTTTTCAATAATATTATAGCCATGATCGCGCAAATACTTAGCCGCAATCTCCTCTCCGCGTCTCCCGCTTTCTTTATTTAAATCCTTCGCCATCTATACCCATTTTACTTTAATTTGTAACTAAAAAATATCAAAATGGGGGATCAAAATCACTTGCGAGATGTGTAAACTCGAGTAAGTGGAGTTTATGAATTCATTGTAAACAAAATTAAAAGAATTTATTTTGGGTTCTGATCCGGTACTGCAAGCTTTCGGCAATATGGGAAGAGGTGATTTTGGCGTCCCCCGCGATGTCGGCTATTGTCCGCGATACTTTAATCAGGCGAAAATAAGTCCTGGCCGATAAACTGTAATTATTGACCGCTTGTTTTAAAAGTAACTGCGCGTCGTCGGCCATCTCGCAATATTTTTTGATGTGTTTATTTTTCATCGATGCGTTGTTATAAATTCCGTCTTTCGAAAATCTTTTCAACTGAATTTCTCTCGCTTTAATGACTCTTTCTCTGATACTAGCCGACTTTTCGGCAGTGGTTTTAACCTTGCTCATCGCGGCCAACTTCTCAACGTCGACAGTGGGTACATTTAAGTGAATGTCGATCCTATCCATCAAGGGTCCGGAGAGTCTATTTTGATAATTCATAATTTGGCGCGGACTACAGCGGCACTCCCGCCTCGGGTCCCCTAAATAGCCACACGGGCAGGGGTTGGCGGCGGCAACCAGCATAAAGTTCGCCGGAAATTTAACACTTCCTGCTGCTCTGGCGATTGAGACAATGCCGTCCTCCAAAGGCTGGCGCAATGCCTCAAGCGTCGACCTTGGAAACTCTGGGAACTCGTCCAAAAACAGTACGCCGTTATGGGCAAGGCTAATTTCCCCCGGGTGCGGGTCGCTTCCACCTCCGACTAAGCCGATTTTGGAAACCGTGTGGTGGCAAACCCTGAACGGCCGCACTCGAATAAGCGAACCTCCGGGTGGGATGTTGCCGGTCAAGGAATATATTTTGGTTACCTCCAAACTCTCATCTTCACTCAAGGGTGGCAAAATCCCCGGAATTGCCCGAGCCAGCATAGTTTTGCCAGCCCCAGGTGGTCCCTGCATAAACAGATTGTGGCCGCCTGCACAGGCAATCTCGAGCGCGCGCTTGGCCGACTCCTGACCAATGATTTCGGAAAAATCAAATTCCACAGGAGCTTCCTCGAGCAAATCCTGTGCCTCTACGTACTTCGTTTTGGCAATTACTTTAGTGCTGTTTAAATGCATTACCAAGTCATTAAGCGAGGTTACAGGATAGACATTCAGACTTTTGATGACCGCCGCTTCGTTTGCAGAGTCCGTCGGCACAAACAAATTCTTAATTTTATTTTCCTTAGCCGAAATTGCAAGTAAAAAAACTCCCTTAGTGTGGCGAAGCGTCCCGTCCAAGGACAATTCGCCGAAAAAATAGGATTTTTCTTCTGGAAGCGCAACCACTTCCAAAGCGTTCAAAATCCCGACGGCAATCGGCAAATCGTAATTGGAGCCTTCTTTGGGAATGTCAGCAGGAGCCAGATTAACAGTTATTTTGGCTTCCGGAAACTTTATGTTTGAATTAACTAATGCTGTTTTAACTCGCTCCCTGGCTTCTTCAACGGCTTTACTGGGTAGCCCTATTATATTAAACCCCGGGAAGCCTTTGCTGGCAATATTGACTTCGACCTCAACAGGAATAGTCTTTAAACCAAAATGTGCCGCAGACAAAATTTTAGTCAACACTAACTTAGTTTAGTAATTTTCCCTTTTGCCGACAATCTGCTAAATTAAATATATGAAGTTTTTTGGGATGCAAATACGCGTTTTAGCTATTTCGGTTGCATTGGCTACAATTACACTGGTTTACTTTTACCAAAATGCTCTCCCGGCAAGGTTTCCCAATCAATATCAACCAAAAGAGACAGATATTTTAAACGATTCGTATGATTCAGACGACACCATTGGAACCTGGCACGGGGCAAAAGCTAACTCCGTAAAGCTCGTAGACTTGCCTGTAAACCAAAAGGTTTTAGGCCAGACAAACAGTAGCAAAAGAATAGAAGTGGATCTGACCAATCAAAGGCTATATGCTTTTGAAAACGGTCAAAAAATCTACGATTTTGTTATCTCCTCCGGGCTTTATGACTGGACGCCAAGAGGCACATTTTATATTTGGACGAAGCTGCGTTACACCAAAATGGAAGGCGGCAACAAAGTTTTAAGAACCTATTATTATCTTCCAAACGTTCCTTATACAATGTATTTTTATAACGACCAGGTTCCGGCCTATCGAGGGTTTGGACTTCACGGCACGTATTGGCACAACGACTTCGGCCGACCAAAAAGCCACGGCTGTGTTAACCTCAAAACAGAAGACGCTGAAAAACTCTTCTACTGGGCCGAGCCGGAACTAAACGGTAAAACTTCCGTTCGTGCCTCAGACGATAATCCGGGTACACAGATTGTCATCTACGGGAAGTATGGAGGCTAAAGTCCAAGGGCTCGGAGGCCCAATCTGCCGGTGTGATAAAATTCACTAGACTATGACTTGGCAGGTGTTAATTTTCATCAGTGTAATTCTTTTTTCTGTCGGAACACTTTTTCAACGAGTTTTGATGGAGAGAAAAGCAAGCGACCCGATTGCTTATTCAATAGTCTTTCAACTTCTGACGGGTTTGATTATTGGGTTTTATGGTTTTTTATTTGAAAACATGAGTTTCCCCGAAGTTATACCACTGGTAAACATTCTTTTAATGACTCTTCTTTGGACTTTTGCAAATATTTTTTCGTTCACGGCGTTAAAGCACATAGATGTTTCCCGTTTCACTGTAGTTTTTTCTTCTCGACTATTTTTTACGGTAGTAGCTTCAAGTTTATTTTTGAGCGAGTTTCTTACTGCGCAGCAGTGGTTAGGGGCAGTGCTGATTTTTGCCAGTATTTATGTTGTTACTCAAAAGTCTGGAGAAAAGTTTGCTTTAACAAAATATGACACGTTTTCAATACTGGCGGCTATGGCTTTTGGATTTGCAAATACCAACGATAGATTTATGTTGAAGACTTTTAATCTTTATCCATATGTATCAATTGCATTTATTTTCCCGGCTGTCTTTACAGCTTTAGTTAAACCCAAACATTTAAAATCCCTTCGGGTATTTGCAGACAAAACTATTTTTAAAAACATGGTTTTTCTTTGTTTGTTTTACACAGTCTCATCACTGACATTTTTCCGAGCATTACAAATTGCGCCGAATTCGTCGCAGGTTGTCGCAGTAAATTTGACTAGCGTGATACTTACAGTTTTATTAGCAATTGTGTTTTTGAAGGAAAGAGAAAATTTGAGGAGAAAAATTTTGGGCGCAGTGTTGAGCTTTATCGGGCTTTTGTTGGTTGGATAAAATATACTATCGTACTAGTACGTTAATACAACAAGTAACATGAAATATAAAATCGTAGCAATAATGAACTTGATTTTTGGGTTATCTCAAATGTTTATGTCTCTATCATATTTATTTGTGATCGTTCCAAAAATGAAAAGTCTTTATGAGCAGTTTGCGGCCCGGGTGGATTTGACAGAGTCTTATTTAATTCTTTTTGCAGTGCTTATTGTGGGGATTTTAAATATTATTACCACGATAAAGCTTTTTACAAAAGATGGGATTAAATTGGAAAGGTATTTTAGGTTTGGTCTGATTTTAATATTCACTTCTCTACTTGGATTTACGATTTACTATCAGGTTGCTCTGGCATCCGTAGTTAATCCAATTTACAGTCTATACTAAGGGTTTTAGAATTATGACTGCAAGAACTCATGACGCTTTTGCTTTCGCTTCGCTGGTGACTGTGGCTGCTTTTTACCCTCCAGAGACGCTAAGTGTGGCAACGTTATTTACGTCTTTAATTGGCAACGTGGTCGGAGCTTTGACACCTGATCTTGATCAGGCCAGTAACCGCTTGTGGGATTTGTTGCCGGTAGGCAACATCGTTGGTAAAATTTTCCGGCCGCTGCTGCTGGGTCACAGAACGCTTTCGCATTCAATCTTAGGTGGGCTGGTCTATTACAAACTTTTGGAATTTGTCCTTCCTAAAATACTAAATCCTGATTATGTAAATATTAACATTGTGTTTGGGTCAATAATGATTGGATTTGTTTCCCACCTTATTGCCGACAGTCTTACTAAGGAAGGCATACCACTTTTTTTCCCGTTTAAAATAAAAATCGGTATACCGCCGTTTTCGTTTTTTAGAGTTACAACCGGCAGTTTTATTGAAAAAGGGATAGTTTTGCCGGGAGTGGCAGTTTATTTGGTTTGGTTGGTCAATTTCAAAAAGGAAGTTTTGTTAAATGTAGTAAAACTGCTAAACTAAGAAATACATGAAAAAGATCCTTATTATAGAAGATGACAAAGATATCTCCGGAATGTATAGGCAAAAACTTGAAATGGCCGGCTTCGAAGTTGCGCAAGAGTATGACGGAAAGAAGGCGCAGATGTTGGTTAAAAATACTTTACCTGACCTTGTTTTATTAGACATCATCCTTGGAGGCAAAGTTAATGGTTTCGATATTTTGGAGGACATCAGGAGGGATCCGCGAACTAAAAATATACTTGTTTTAGTATTGACCAATCTTGAAACTGAAGAGAAAGTGGCAAAAGAGATTGGTGCGAATGAATACGTAATTAAAGCAAACACCACACCCGGGGATTTAGTTCAAAAAATAAAGTCAATGGTAGGCCTATGAAGAAGTTTTTATTTGCAGTTGTCGCTATCTCTTTGGCAGTTGTTATTGTAAAGCCTTTGTTTAAAAGGGATAATAGCCAATCGGTTGCTGGCCAACAAGTCGTTTCCGAGCAACCGAAAGACGAAGTAATGGGTATAATAGACGATAAGCTAGAGATTGAAGACGTCGTAGTGGGCAATGGCGATGACGCGGTTTCCGGCAAGAAAGTGACAGTCAACTATAAAGGGACTTTTGAAGATGGAGAAGTATTTGACAGCAGTTATGATCGTGGTGTTCCCTTCACTTTTAATCTCGGAGCGAAAGAAGTTATTCGGGGATGGGATGAAGGAGTCTCCGGAATGAAAGTCGGTGGCAAGCGGAAACTTACCATACCTTCTAGCCTTGGTTATGGAGAGCAAGGTATCCCCGGTGCAATTCCTCCAAATTCTACTTTGGTATTTGAAGTAGAGCTCCTGAAGGTTGAATGAGAAAGACACTGGCTCACTTAAAGAAGGACCCGGTTTTAAGAAAAGTTATCGAAAAAATCGGCAAACCTGATTTTGTTTCAAGTCACGCAGATGAAAATTTGTATGTTAGTATTGTCGAAAACATTATTGGCCAGCAGCTGTCAAGTGGGCCGGCGAACATGATAACCGAGAGGTTTTGGAATTTGTTTGAAATAAAATATCCAACTCCAGATGAGGTTTTAAGGCTGCCCGACAAGGAGTTGCGTGCCGTAGGTATGTCTTGGGCGAAAGCATCGTATATCAAGAATCTTTCCAGGGAGATTTCCGAAGGCAGATTGAATTTAGAACGAATTAAAACTTTAGGGGACGAGGAAGTTATAGAAGAACTGGTAAAAGTAAAAGGAATCGGGCGCTGGACTGCGGAGATGATTTTGATGTTTCATTTAGACAGGCCAGATGTTTTTTCGCTTGGGGATTTAGGGCTTCGGACGGCGGTATCAAGACTCTACGGGGTTGACCGAGCTGACTCTAAAAAAATTGAGAAAATTTCAATTTCTTGGAAACCATACCGGACACTTGCTTCGCGCTACCTCTGGAGAAGCTTGGGCGAGTAAGCTTGTGGTATCATTTAGATAGGATGGAGTTTATTTCCTGGTTTTATCAAAGGGGTGTGACGTATTACCTTCGTAGATGGTATTTTCTGCTTGCCTCTATTTATCACTATTTTTCGATTCCCATATTGGTTTTCACGATGTTTTCTCCCTGGAGAAAGGTGGTTATTGAAGAGCGAACCGGTTACAACGTCCAAAAATATCTTTCAAATTTAGTTTTCAATCTTATATCCAGATCCGTCGGCGCCGTAATGAGGATTATATTGTTAATTTCCGGCATTGTGCTTCTACTCTTTGCATTTTTAGGCGGTGCCGCAGGGCTTGTAGTTTGGCTATTTTTGCCGCCTTTAGGCTACACTGTTTATACCCGTTATTTGAATCGGCCTGAAAAACTCGTCGAGAAGATAATTAACAGCGTAAAAATAAAAAACGATAACCCGATTCGGGTAATTTTTGATAATCCTGCAGGTAGGTTTACTCTTTCCCGTATGAATCTGACGCTTGACGAAACAGTGAAAGAAGCTAAATTTGACTTGGAAAAGTTTGGCAAATTCAGCACTGTTTCGTATCACGAACTAATTAAGTTTTTGGTCGACAGCGAAACCTGGACCGACGAATTTTATCGCAAGCGGCAAATTCAAAAAGACGATTTAGTGAACGCCGCCAAGTGGTGGGAGCAGAGAAAAAAAGGTGACTCTTATTTGGGAGATGAGGAGCAAACCTTTGTAAGCCCCGGGATAGGCGCGGAACTTATGTACGGCTATACGCCTAACCTGAGTAAATACTCAACAGACATGGGAAGTCCCAGGTCTTACTCTCATAGGTTAATCGGTCGTGAGTCAGAGCTTTTAAGGATGGAGCGTACTTTGAATGGTGGTGCAAACGTCATGCTTGTTGGTCAGCCCGGTGTGGGTAAAACCACGGTCGTTCTGGCATTCGCACTCAAGGCGAGATTGGGAGAGTTGGGGTCAAAGCTCGCTTATAAAAAAATACTGGAACTTGATTACAATTCGTTTTTGTCGGGTACGGCAGACTTAAATAGAAAGAAAACTTTGCTTGCACAGATCTTGGAGGAAGCAGCCTATGCTGGAAATACAATTCTTGTTATCAGAGACATCCACAGACTCACCAATCCTCAGGTTGAGGGGTATGATTTCACCGATGTTTTGGAAGAGCGTATAAAAGCGGAGGAACTAAAAGTGATCGCGATTCTTTCCCCTGTAGACTACGAAAGATTTGTGTCGCAAAATTTGAGATTAAGAAAGTATTTCGAGGTTGTTGAAGTAATTCCGCCAAGTAAGGAAGAGGCATTTGAAATACTGCTTGAGGCAGCCAGTCGATGGGAGGAAAAACAGGGGATAATCATTCCATTGCCGTCGCTTCGGCAAATACTTAACGGGAGTGATAAATACATAAGCGAGATTCCATTTCCGGAGAAAGCACTCGAGATTCTCGACTCGGTTGTTCTATTTAAAGAGATACAGGGCAAGGATAATCTGGTGGTGAATATCGATGACGTCAACCAAGTGCTTGCTGAAAAAACAGGCATAAGTTTTGCTAGACTTACCGAATCTGAAAAGACAAAACTTACCAACATTGAAAGAATTATCCATGAAAGACTTGTGAATCAGGAAGCCGCGATCGACCTTATTGCCAAAAGTCTTCGGGGACGGAGTGTGGGAGTCAAAGAAGAAACAAGGCCTATCGGCTCATTTCTTTTTTTGGGCCCGACGGGAGTCGGTAAAACCCAAACAGCAAAAGTGTTGTCGAGTGTTTATTACGGCAGTGAGGCAAGTATTCTGCGTTTTGACATGGCCGAGTTTGCAGGCCGGGAAGGGTTGGAGAGATTGATTGGTTCGGTTGAAAGTAACCTGCCCGGTTTGCTTACAACAGCCGTAAAAAACCGCCCGGCAAGTTTATTACTTTTAGATGAAATGGAAAAGGCCACTCCGTCTGTCTACAACCTTTTTCTCACACTTTTGGATGAAGGTAATATCACTGATGCCTTTGGGAGGAAAATAAATTGCCGTCACCTGTTTGTTATTGCAACAAGTAATGCCGGTGCCGAGTTTATTCGTCAGCTTGTCGCAAAAGATGTAAATAGCGAAGAGCTTCAAGATGAAGTTTTGGATTATGTCCAAAAGGAAAAAATATACAGTCCGGAGTTTCTGAACAGATTTGATGGCGTTGTGGTTTATGAGCCATTAAAGAAAAACCACCTTGTTCAAATAGCCAGGCTCATGCTTACTGATTTTAAGAATGCTCTCAAATCGAGAAACATTACTTTGGAAGTTACCGATAGTGCGTGTGCAAAAGTTGCAGAAGATGGTTACGAGCCGGAGCTGGGAGCGAGGCCTATGCGCAGAGTGGTCGATCTTGTTTTGGGAGATCTTTTGGGTAAAGCTATTTTAAATGAAGAAATTTTACCCGGAGATAAAATTAAAATTGTCCCGGGGGAAAAAGAGAAAGAGTACACGTGGGAAAAAGTTGTTTAATTCACCAGTCTTGGCTGGCCGAAGTCTTCAATGAAAACGGGCAAGAGTTCATAGTCAGTTAGTTCTTGGTTTAAGAATGTAAATTTCGCGATTTCCCCTTCCCGGGTTTTTGTAGACCACATTTGGTCGAAAATGAAGTTCCCAAGCGAATAGACGATCAGTTTCTTTTTGTAAGTTTCTGCCGTCTGGGTCCAATGGGGGTGGTGGCCGATTACAAGGTCGGCTCCGGCGTCAATTGCGAGATGGGCAAGTGTAACTTGTCTGTCTGTGGGCTTGTCGGTGTATTCGACCCCCCAATGAAAAGTAACTATTGTTATATCCGAATTTTGGGAAGAGTAGCCGACTTCCGACTTTACCCGATCGTTATCTGCCCACGAAATTCCGGGTTCTTTGAGGGTAATGTCGTTATAACCCAAAAAAGCAAACTTCGTGCCGCTAATTTCTTTATAGACGGCTTTTCCGATGCCTAACGCAGCTATGCCACTTTTTTCAAGGTTTTCGATAGTTTGTCGTAAGCCGTCTTTACCGTAATTATAGGAATGGTTGTTTGCAAGGTTGGCAATGTCAACTCCTGCAAAGTTCAGGCCTTCAATGTGACCCAGACCGCCACAAAAGTAAAAGTTTGTTTGAGTTATCGGGCAGTTGGCAATAAGTGTTCCTTCAAGGTTTATCATAGTGATGTCCGCGCTTTTTAGGATGTCGGCAGTTTTTTCAAAAGCCCATCGGAAATTATTTTTACTTACAGCCTGCTCGTTGACCTTCCGGCCTAGCATTACATCGCCGACGGCGACCAAAGTAATCGAAGCATCTTCAATCTTGTCATTGATGGTTAGCTGTTGGACAGAGTCGGGAAAGTGATCCGCCTGTACTTTTTTGAAAAACGTGAAGTAAACGAATGAAATTGTCAGTCCTGTAAAAATTCCGAGAACAGGAATTAAGTAATAGTTATTAGCAAGTGCTCGATTAATTCTTTTTAACAACTTGGTCTAAATAGTTTCTTTGCAAAACTCTTATAAGCAAGTCTTTAAATGAATGGTCGTTCACTCTCGCTACTGATGCGACGGCTTCGTTGGGGCCAAGGGATGGATTTGCGTTGCAGTCCACGACGTAATGGTTTCCGTATTTATCCAGTAGAATGTCGAATCGGCCATAGTCGTCCATTTTGAGGATATCAAAAGCAAGCCGGATATCATGTCTGATATTGCCCGCTTTGTCTATAAAGGTCCTGTGTTTAATTGTGTTTTTGCGTCCGAATTCCTCGGCATAAGTTGTTTCAAAGGTGAGAAGTTTAAACTTTTTGGTAGCAGGTTTGTATTGGCGTTCGCTGATATAAATATTTATTCTCTGCGACTCGAGCACCAATCCGGTCAGCTCTGTTGCGTCTTCGATAAATTCTTCCGCCAAAACATTTTGCTTATAGGTTCGCATCAGCCAGGCAAGTTGCTTCCGGAGTTCCTGTTTGTTGGTTACAACGGATTTCTCACTGATTCCCACTCCTCCGTGCTCTTCGTTTAGTTTGAGGATTAACGGAAACCTTAGTTCGTAGTCCATTTCCTGATCGGGGTTTCTAAAAAGCTGGTATTGAGGCGTAGGGATTTCCCAGGCCTCGAGTAATGTTTTAGTTAAGTATTTATTGGAATTGATAGACAGACAGAGTGTATTTGCGCCGACGTACGGGATGTTTAGGTAGTCAAAAATTCCGGGGATAACCGAACAAAGCGGCATGTTGCCTCTTATTGAGTCTGTAAAGTTGATACACAAGTCCGGTTTAATTTTTTCCAAGTTTTCAATTAAATTGTTGTTGGCAGTCAGTATAGAAGTTTTGATACCCAACTTTTCAATTTCTTTTTTGACAACCTGAGACCTTGAGATACATTCATATTCGGCAATGTAGGCCTCCTTGGTGGGGAAATAGTCCCTTTTGACATCCGACCGCACGATTGCGATGTGTTGGTACCAATCTGCGGGGTTGCCTTTGATTTTTTCTAAGTCTGGGTTTTCGTTTGTCGCCATATTTATAGCTTAAATATAAGCTAATAAATCGGAATAGCAAGGTGTAATAGCTTTAAAGAATTTGACAACCATGCTAACATGGTACATGTTCAATCTTCCAAGTTTGCCCTATGACTACAATGCCCTCGAGCCGTATATCGACGAGGAAACAATGAAGATTCACCACGATAAGCACCACGCAACGTATGTTGACAATTTAAATAAAGCTCTAGAAGGACAAAATAGTTTGTTGGGAATGAAGATAGAGGAATTAGTGATGAGTCTTGACAAAGTACCCGAAGGGATAAAGCAAGCGGTGATAAATAATGGTGGAGGACACGCAAATCATAGTTTTTTCTGGCAAGTGATGAGGCCGTCTGCAGGGGATAAGCCGACGGGCAAACTTGCCGAAGCTGTAATTTCCATGTTTGGTAGTTTTGATAAGTTTAAAGAGGAATTTACCGGTAAGGCAATGACCGTTTTTGGCAGTGGTTGGGCATTTCTTATCAAAAAACCGGACGGGACACTGGCTCTTAAACGTCACTCGTTTCAAAATAGTCCTTTAATGCACGGCGATAAACCTGTTTTGGGGATTGATGTTTGGGAGCACGCTTATTATTTAAAATATCAAAACAGAAGGAAGGATTATATCGATGCCTGGTGGAATGTTGTCAACTGGAAACAAGTCGAGCAAAACTTCAACTAAAGTTTCACACACACTTGGAGCGAAAATTAAAATTACCGTATGAATAATAAATTAATCGCATTTGTCATTGTAATCGCGGTTTTGCTGGTAGGATATTTGCTTAAGGATAGAATACTTTGGATGTTTTATTCGCCAACGAATTCTTCGATTGAAACCGGCGTTACTATTAAGAAAACTGATGATCAAACTCCGTCGAAGCCTAATATTGAAGTGGTTGCCGAGAATTTAGATATCCCTTGGGAAATAGTTTTCCTTCCATCGGGTGAGATGTTGGTGACGGAGCGATCTGGGAATCTGCTAAAGATAGGAACAGACCGAAAAGTAATTAACATCGACGGAGTGAACCACTTTGGTGAAGGCGGGCTGCTGGGTTTGGCTCTTCACCCCGACTTTGCAAGCAATAACTTTATCTACCTGTATTTTACAAGTGGCTCCGCGAGTTCAATCAGTAATCGTGTGGAGCGATATAAGTTGGAAGGCGAGACTTTAACTGATAAAACTGTGATTATTTCGGGAATTCCTGGGGCTGCAAATCATGATGGGGGAAGGATTAGGTTCGGACCTGACGGCTACTTGTATATTACAACGGGGGATTCGCAAAATAGTAGTCTTTCACAAGACAAAAATTCTTTGGCGGGGAAGATATTGCGGGTAAAAGACGATGGGGGGTCACCATCCGATAACCTCTTTAACAGTGCTGTTTACAGCTATGGGCACAGGAATGTGCAGGGAATTGCCTGGGATAGCCAGGGACGGCTTTGGGCGACAGAGCATGGCCGAAGCGGAGTGCAGTCGGGGTTGGATGAAGTTAATCTGATAGTCAAAGGCGGCAATTACGGGTGGCCTACAATTCAAGGAAATGAAATTAGAGACGGGATGGTGACACCCGTAATTAATTCCGGGGCAAGTGATACTTGGGCGCCGTCAGGAATGGTTTTTTATAATGGAAAACTTTTTTGGGCAGGACTTCGGGGCGAAAGTTTGTATGAAGCTGTCATTCGGGAAAATAAGTTAGTTAGTCTTAAAGCAAATTTCAGGAGTGAATATGGGCGGCTTCGAACAGTGGTCATTGGCCCGGACGGGTATTTTTATATTCTGACAAACAACACCGACGGCCGCGGCACTCCGAGTCCCGGCGACGATAAAATCATCCGGGTAAATCCTGTTGTGTTCAAGTAACAAACCTGTGATAATTTTAACAATGAGACAAAAAGGTGCAGTTTCTATTTTCATTCCAGTTGGCCTAGCAATAGTAGCTCTGGGTATAATTTTAGTATTGGTTGTGAGGACAAGAGAAGCCGCCGAAAATAAAGAGTTAAATGTTGCATCAAGCCCGATTATTACTTCAACCCCAACCGCTAAACCTACCCCCGCAATTGCTTCTACTCCAAAGCCAACTTTGAAACCAACAGCCAAACTGGTTGCTACTACGACAGGTACGCAAACTCCGACACCAGCCACTCCTACCCAACCAGAATGCTCCGCTTATAAGTTTGAAGAACCAACAGGTGCAATAAAGGTCGTAATTACGTCAAAGACGCACTACGACATAACTTGGAAACAGGTTGAAATATACGCCCATTCAGGGTGTAAAGCCCTTAATAATAAGTCGTTGGATAAGTACGACACAAGCGCCTACGGTGATAATGTTGAAGTCTCGTTTGGGCAAGTAGTGGCAGGCCCGTATTCTATAAGAGTTAGATACAGTGATGGAAAGTGGACGGGAATTTATAACACAGACGTGATCCCCGGCCAGTTGGTTACTCTAAATATTGAAATTCCATGACATGAATTAGAATTAGTTAGGTTACTAAATATGCTTAAGAAAATTAGATCAAGTTGGACTTTAATTAAAGATTCAATTAGTGTTTTTGATAAACATCCTAAATTTTTAGTTCCACTTCTGATTACTTGGGCTATTTACGCACCAGTAATTCTTTACTATGTGTATGATTATGGTTTAAATAAACATTCTTTTCTTCAAAATGTATTGGTTGCCTTTGTGATAATATTTATTTTTGCATCCATTTTAACGCTTTCGTGTTCTTTATTATTGGAACTAATACAACAATTGGAGAGTGGAAGAAAAACGGACCTTCGAGGGGCCTTTAAAGTCACCTTTAAGCAAAATATTGTAGATATTATCCCCCTTGTTTTTGTGTGGGCAGTTATATGGTGGCTAATATCTGTAGTTCAGGCATTTTTTACCAGAAAGAACCAGTATGAAGGGGACAAAACTTTAACAGCAGAAAACGCGGCTAAAACTTTAGCGGGCTACGACGAGAATTTTAATCTATCAAAGGCTTTTTTCGAAGCGCTGAGGAAAGGTGTTAGAATGATAATGTTTCTTATATTACCCGCTATAGCATGGGAGAATAAAAAATTTGGGGATGCAGTATCGAAAGGGATGGCAGTATTTAAAACTAATATAGTTCACTTTGTCTCAGGTTTTGTACTTTTAGAGGGTATAGATATTTTAATTTTTTTTCCAGCCGGCATACTTTTTGGTCTAGCTGATGGAATGGAAATCTTTTCGAGTGATACAGTTTGGGTCATTGCAATATTTTATATTGCTTTTGCATGGAGCTATTCTATTTATCTCGAACAGATGTTCGCAGCAGAACTTTATTTGTGGAATTTAAAGTGGGAAAAGCAAGTTGCCAAAGCGAAAAACGAAGGACTGCCCGTCCCTAATTTAAGCGAAATTCCAAAACCTTCCCTTTTGGACGAAATACATGAGTTTTAGCTTAGTTCGTTACAAACTTTGCTCGGTGGGTGAGTATGTTTCCCCAAGTCATTGCTCGCTCGCCCCAGTCAAGACCACTAACATTTCTCGACCTGGCTTGCTTTTCCAGGAGTCTGTAGCTATCAACAAAATTGTCAAAAGTCTTTTTAAATTGATTTGTAAATTTTGAAGTATTTAAAGAGTTTATGAGTACGGAGGTTTGATATAAGAAAGTATTTATTCGCTTTTGCCTTTCGCTAAACCCGTCTGCAGACCAATTTCCGATACGGTTTAAGTTCATAGCGATGTCCAGAATTTTGTCTCTGTTGCTCATAGCAATAACTCCTTAACTATCATATCAAATTTTTTTCTGATGTCTGCTGACATAATGTCTCGGCCTGGGTTGTTCCGATTAGGCCTAAGATTAATGATCGAATTGTAATCAATTTCTCTTGATTCCAGATCTATGCCTCCACCCCACAGATTTTCTTGGCGCGACCCTTCCTGTAGGAGTTTTTGTTCACCCTCGAAGTGCCTTTGCCCGCCGCCTGCCAACATTTCTTGGTCAACATCAACAACGACTTTAATATAGCCGTCAAAATCCTGTGCCATATTCTTAATCTGGTCTTTGGTCGCCTTTTTCTTAATAATCAGAAGCATACAATAGTTTATTATAGACTACTCATATCGTATCGCTTCGATTGGCGAAAGATTGGCTGCGCGGCGGGCGGGAAAAACGCCGAAAAATACTCCTATTGCGCTTGATATCCCCAGTGCCGCAATGGCCGCAAACAAGTTGAGTGTTGCTGGGAAAAACTGGCGGATAATGATGATAATTATGCCAGCAGCGACCAACCCTAAAACCCCGCCGATAAGCGAAAGCAGGGTTGACTCTGCCAAAAACTGAAAGAGGATATCCTGCCTGGTGGCTCCTATAGCGCGTCTTATGCCAATTTCCCGGGTGCGGTCGGTAACCGTCGCATACATAATATTCATAATTCCGACTCCTCCGACAATAAGCGATATTGACCCAATTGCAATAAGTACGGAATTTATTATCGAAAATATTTGGTTTATTGTGCTCAGTAACTCCGACTGCTCGGTAACGGCAAAATCATCTTTGTCATATCTATCTAGCAGCACCTTTTCGGCCTCGACTTTAGCGGTAGACACCAACTCGTCGGATTTAACCCCCAAATAAATCGACCAAAAAGTCTTATCTGGGTTTAAACTTCCATACGTTGTTTTGTAGGGAATGAAAATGGCACTATCGGCCTCCCTGTCGCCTTTCTTTTCCGCAACCGCCAGGATCTTAAACCTCTGATTCTCGAGGCGTACGGTTTTACCGACGGAGTCGGCGGGACTACTGAATAAGTCCTTTGCTATCGTGTTTCCCATGACCCCCACCTTGGCACTTGCTTGGACATCGGAATTGTCAAAGAGTTTTCCAAATTGGGCCTTGACATTCATTAATTTAAAGCCGTCTTCGTTTATACCCATTACATAGCCGAACTTTTCCTCCCTGGGTGCTTCTATTGTGACCCCTTTCATAAATACGGGTACAACAAAGTCAATTTCCGAAATTCTTTTAAGGGAGTTAACATCTTTTTCGTCAAAACTTACTCCACCGACAAGCGCTGCACCGCCTATGCCCGACCCTCCTTCTCCGGTGAACCCGCCGCCTGGAAGAATTAGAATAAGATTCGCGCCTAAACTTTCGAACTGGTTCTGGATGTAATTTTTGAGTCCCAGTCCCAAACCAATCAATATTACCACCGAAAAAACGCCAATCATGATCCCCAACGACGTTAAGAAAGTTCTGATTTTGTTACGTTTAAAATCATCAATTGATGCTTTCAGAAGTGGAATAGCTTGTTTCATATGTACTTATCTACAACCCGCCCGTCTTTGATATATACCCTCCTCCGTGTTTTATCAGCAACGGATTTCTCGTGGGTAACGATGACAACCGTTACGTTTAAATCTTTGTTTAATTTTTTGATAAGCTCAATTATTTCATTTCCTGTTTTACTGTCCAGGTTTCCAGTCGGCTCGTCGGCCAGGATAATTTTGGGTTTCATAACAAGAGCCCGCGCAATCGCGCACCGTTGCTGTTCTCCGCCCGAGATTTTGTTAGGGTAAAAATTTGCCCTTTTGTCAATCCCGAACATCCTCATAAGATCGTTGGCGTAGTTTGCAATATCGTAGTCAGGTTTTGTTTTAGAGTACAACAAGGGAAGTCTGATGTTTTCGGCGACTGTTAAATTGTTTATCAAATTAAACTGCTGGAAAACAAAGCCGACAACACTATTCCTTATTTTGGAGATCTCGTCGTCAGTCAGTTTCGCAATGTTTCTGCCTTCAAAAATTATTTCGCCGCTTGTTGGTTTATCAAGAAGACCAATGATATGCATCAATGTTGACTTACCCGACCCAGATGAGCCGATAATGCCAATGAATTCGCCATGTTTTATTTCCAGTGTGGTGCTGTCCAGTGCTTTAAGGGTTGTGTCGCCGATTTTGTACTCTTTGATGACATTTTTAAGGCTGATCATATATTTCTTGGCCCTCATGAACATTGCCGATTACTTCGACCACACCATCTCCTTCTATTCCGGTTTCAATGTTAACTTTTTCTTTGTTTGCTCCCGTCAACAAATATTCGCCGCTTTTGTCTTGCTGGACGAATTTTTCTTCAACAAAGAGAGCGTTGGCTTTTTCGCTGATTGTAAAGTTTGCATCGCCAGTCATGCCGACTTTAATGTTGCTGACCAAATTTTCCACTTCCGCTACTTTTAATTTGACTTTGTAAACTGTAGACGTTTCATCTAATTTCGGTGTGAGGGCTACGAAGATAATTTCGGCGCTGTAACTTTTGTCTTGGTCAATGTCAAAGACAATATCTGCCGGTTGGCCGAGTGTTATTTTCGAAACATCTGTCTGATCGGCTGCGACTGAAAAGTAAATCGTTTCCGGATTGATGACTTCAATGAAGGATTGGGTATAGATGATGTTTATACCCGGTTTGATATCTACAATTTGGGAAACAATCCCATCAAAGGGTGACCGAAGAACAGCCTCGGCTAAATTTTGTTGCGCTTTAACCAGATTTCTGTAGGCTTTATCTCGGGCAACTTCGGCTTGTGTCCTTGTCTCTTTTTGTGTGAATGACTCGTCTTTGTCGTGGTTTTTAACAGAGTCAAGTGCGCGGTCGACTGTGGATTGGGCATCGCGGAGATCTGAAACGGCCCGCTCATAGTCGGCATGCAAAAGCGTTGTATCAAGCTTTGCAAGTTGTTGGTTTTTGGCCACCTTTTGTCCTTCAATAACATCCACAGAAGCGATTTTTCCGGATGTAGAAAACACCAGTTTTATATGCTCGTCTGCCTCTACAACTCCGGAGAGAGTTAACTCTTCTTTAATATCACCTTTTTGGATGACCCCTTTAGCCCAACCATTGTTTCCTTGCCGGCTGATAAAAAGTGTAATTAGAATACCAACAATTACGATAGCCCAGAATTTTTTCAATTTAAGCCAGCCCTTTGTTCTTTTAAGCATGGAAATCAACCAGTATTATACAGTAATTGACGAAGTGAGGAAATTATTTTCTGTTTTTAGCCAAAAGTGTTCGCTTAAGATTAAAGACGGCACCTAAGCCGACCAAGATAATTGTCAGGGTAGCAAAGAAAGAAACAAACGGAATTTTAGATAGTACAAAAAGGATAATTAGGCCAAGTGCCAGGCTAAGGTAGACGTTAGCACCCTTTTTCCCTGCAAGATCCGTCAGTTTGCCACCGGCGAAGATCGCAAAGACAATTTTAGTCAGGTAAATTTCTATTGCAAATAGAGCGGTAAGAATTGCCGCAAT